>Ga0315906_10011932_pt1 | contig 10099 bp, 2 predicted proteins | sample LakEriMetagenome_4_FD_203526 | JGI IMG/M metagenome (GOLD analysis project Ga0315906, IMG submission 203526) | Freshwater fungal communities from buoy surface, Lake Erie, Ohio, United States - Buoy 2 MA122 | ecosystem: Environmental > Aquatic > Freshwater > Lake > Lake biofilm | place: USA: Lake...
ATCCACAATCTTCAACGTGGCATGCGGCGGCGAGGAGTTGAGTCCGACCGGCATAGGCATCCGAACGAGCGCCGTTCCAGCCGAGGCTCACGTTACGGTTCAGGGCGGGGAGGAATACGCCATCGTCCTTTGGAAGACTGACCGCGAACTGCTCGCCGGCTTCCTCGAAGCCATCCTGCCGGAACTCCAGGATATTCAAAAGGAGCGTTTCCGTGGCCGCTCGGAAGGCGAGGCGATAGAGAAGTTGGATCTTTCAAAGGCGGACGACCGGGAATTGATGGCGGCCGCGCTCCGCGACGCCCGAAGACACCTCCAGGAGGAGTTGATCGAGAGATCGGCCGGTCGGGAAAACAGCCTTAGGGAGGGGGACATGGCGGAATTGCTTAAGATCTGCGGCCTGATCCTGAACTTCTACGATACGTTTGCAGACAGGACTACCAAAGGCGGGGCAACGAGTTCCTCAATGACGGTGGAAGAAGCGTCCCGGGTCGTCCGCTTTCCCGAGGACTGGGGCAAGATGCAGGATCCACGTTCATTTCGATGGGAGGATGTTCAGTTCCTTTTTGCGCGGACAGTGCAGTTCTTCCTTAACTCGGAGGACTTGAGACAGCTCCGGGCGGTCTTGGTGGACTGCCCTGGGCTGCACGCCAGCCGGTGGGACAACGATATCGTTCATCATTGCATTGCGCACAGCGACGCGGTGATCTGGCTGCAAGGTGGCGAAGGAAGGGAACTTGGCCAAAGCGATCTCGAGGAAGCCAAACGCTTCGGGGAGTACGGGATTACAAGCGACGGCGTTTTTCTCGCGTTTAACGCACGCCTCGGTGGGAAACGCGCCTCGGAAAAAATCCTGGATGCGAACCTCACCAAGATGAAGAGCCATGCGGGGATTGATGTTCCATCCGAGCGGGTGGTGATTTTCAATGCCCTGCTCGCGCTGCGAGCGAGGCAGGCAATCGCAATTCAAGCGGGAGAACTCAGCCAACACACAGTGCTGGCCTTGTCGGCGAAGGCCAAAGACCAGATGGATCCAGAACAGCTGCCGGAAGGAGGCGCTGATCCCCGGAAGAACGCTGAAAAACTGCTCAGCCGGGACCTCAAGAGCCAGGCATTGCAATTTCTGGGCGAAGATGTTAAAGACATCTGGGACCGCGAGCAACTCGGGCAACTCGCAGTAAGATCGCAATGGGAAAAGGTCATCGCCCAAGCCACGCAGTTCATCGTAAGAACGAAGGGAAGGACGCGCCTGATAGACAAGGGAGCCAACCTGATTTCCAAGGCATTAAACAAGTTCGAGAATGACCTTGAGGCGACCGAAATCGCTGCGAATGAGCAATTGGACGAACACAAGGCCAAGAAACTGGCGGCTGAGCAATCCCTGAAGCGATTCGAGGATGGCGCCGATGGTCTGGTCCGGCGTTTTGAAGTGTCCATGCGCGACACCTCAACAATGGGCGACGGAGTCGGTGGCCAGGTGCAGAGGGAACTCTTTAATCGACTGCGGAAGGGTAAGGATGCCCTGCTGCGCCGCCTGAGACAGGCGGTGGATTCCGCTGAGCAAGAGCGCGTGGTTAGGGGTGCCATTCGAAGAGAAGCTACAGGCTGGATGCAAAGCGTTATCACCGGATGGCAGGTGGATGTTCGAGCTGGGAAGTCGCCTGGAATGGAAAACTTCTACACTAATACGCTCCGGGGCGTCGAAGTTGATATTCGGCGGTTGCTGGAAGACGCGATTGGCCACGGTGAGGGACTGCTAAGGCCGGTGGAGTTCGAGGTTCCAAAGCCAAGTGAACAACTGCTTAACGAATACCAAGCCGAACCACTCAAGAAGAGTTTCAGAGATATCGACCTGCTTCTTGACACTCTTGAAGACAAATTGCCATTCTTGGGTTTTCTTCGTGATGGATATGAGGCCATCAGGCGTTTTTTTACAGGGAAATCCTTTGATCGAGATGCCTGGAAGGACCGTCTCCAGGACTATTGGGTATCTCTGCTAGGTGCTTTCGACAATGGCGTAGTGGAAAAAGTGACAAGCGACTTTCTCAAGAGTTATTCAGACGCTGTCATCGATTGCATCGACAAGTCGAAGGTCACGTTACGCGCGGAGTACAGGGAACGGCTTGCAACTCGCGAAGCAGCACTCTCCAAGAAAAAGGAGGAGCGCCACCAGTTGGCAGAACGCGCAAAGGACATCCGCAAACGGGTAATCAAGCCATTCCAAAAGCGACTGGAGGAGTTCGTGAGGCAGGTGCAGGAATACCTTCGAGCGGATGCTCCGCCCGTCGCGACAGACAAGCTTTAACCGGGCATTTAATTGAAATTCAGAAACGCGACCATATTGCCCAAAGAATGTGAAATGAAGCGCCTCCCGAAAATTGCGGTGACTGGCCTCTTTCAAACCGGGAAATCACTTATTACGAACGCCATTCTCGGAGGCTCGTGTCTGCCGGTCGGGCTGTTTGGGCTTCGCACCACTCCCTGTGTGATAGAGTGTTCATACGGTTCGCTGGACCGCGTGGAGATCAGGGAACAGGACGGAAGCGTTACAGTTTGCGGTCTGCGCCAGATGGCGGCAATCCAAGGGTCTGCTCCATCGCAATCCAGACCGAAGTCAATCCAAGCGCATCTTAATCGGCCAATTCTCCTCGAGATGGGGTTGCTTGATACTCCCGGCTTTGACTTCGATGACTGCGACGACCGTGCGGCACAAGACGCTCTGGCATCTGCAGACGCGGCGGTGCTTGTCGTTACGCAGCAGCTGCCGGCCGCAATTCCTGCGTTCGAGCGAATGGTGGAAGCACTCCGGCGAAGGCCTTGGGCGATGGTGTTAAACTGTGGAAAATCAGGCCCACACTTGGAGGATCCCAACGCCTCTGCCTCCCGTGAGGTGGAGGACTTTTGCCTTGGACAACTGGCTCAATCCGGTGCCGGTTCTCCGGTGTTCAGTCAACGCTTGGACGGTCGCGCCCTGCTCTCATTCGCACGAGGTGAAGATTCATCTCCGGTTCGATTCCCTGGATCTGATGAGGAGTACCCGGAGATTCGCGATACCGAGGATTCACTGGACAACCTGCGGGATAACCTAAAAAAGCTCGGTGAGGTGGGAATATGCCAACTATTGGAGGCTTCAGAGGCAAAGTTCCGAAAGATTGCAGTCCAAAATGGAGCGACGTTGGAAGCAATCTCATGGAAAGTGGAGGCGTCGCGCTTCTCGGCCTGCATCCAGAGCGATTCCAAGCAGGTCAGAGTGAGCGGATCCTTCGAGCTTCGTCAATCGGGAGCTAAAACGAATTTGATTCTCCAAAAGATCAAGTCAACCGAGCGATGGATAACAGATTGGCTGGCTGAGGAAATTGAGAACAAGCCTTGGCCGATCAAACCCTTAAAGTAAATCACGGACGATAGCTCATGATACACCAGGATCCATACTCTCCATCCGAACTGTGGGCGACCACCAATCCGAGCAGTGGCTCCTGACTGACGCATTTGCCAACCCCTATGCCTTCCAGCCTCTTTCCACCGCCTGAAATGGATCAAATCCTGAAGAATATGCGGAGGCGCTACCAGGCGTCCCTTGAGTCCCGGGAAAAGAAGGTGCCGTATTCGCCTACCGAATATGAGCAGGACGTCCATCAAGTCTTGTCGGGTCTCTTCCCGTTTTCGGTTTTGTCTGGACTGCGTCTGTTCAGCGCAGCTAATCGGCAGAAGTTCGAACTCGGCATTGAGATTGATAACCTGATGCACTTTCGGCTCGGCGGCACCGATTACATCGTCCTCGTCGAGTCCAAGAAGCAGGAAATCGAAGCCCGAGGTGACCGCTGGGTGACGAACTACGGTGGCGAAGAGAAATGCGCACGGAGGCAGGTGGAATCACACATCCGGGTGCTGTGGGAATACTTGGAGCCGATCTCCAAGGACATTGATTTGAAGTTCGTGGCGATTGTGGCGTCTGCAAGCCGCAACACTCTGAGTGCGCAGAGGAGCGGGTATCGAAACTCGGAACTTCGCCTGATCACGATTGACGAGTTGCCCGGCCTGCTCGCTGAGAGATTTCACTTTGGAAAAGACAAAAAGGAACCTGCTGCGGAGGTGCTTCGTGTTGCTCAATCGGGATTTCTGGATCTGCTCCGGCTCAGTCTGCCGGTCCCCGAGCTCGGCCATCCGGAATTGGCGAGCGCCATCGGATACGTTGAAAGGTGCCGCCGGACCCTGGACGAGAGTTTGTTTCAGGATTTCAGCCCGACTTCCGAGCGGTGGGTCATCAACGGAAGTGCCGGCATGGGCAAGAGCGTCTTGCTGGCGTACACGGCGGCCGTTCTGTGCAGCGGCTACGAACTCTACACCTTCCAAGGAGAAACCGGGGTGAAGAAGGCGGACGACACGTTCAAGCGCATTGGCTTCAACGCAGATCACAAGGCCGGGGGCGTCTCTGTGATGGCGATGTCGCAAAAGCAACTGGAGAACGTCCGGGAATGGATCGCGTCGTTTGAGCGCAAATTTCTGGAGAGCGACGCCTCGGGCGAACTCCGCTTCCGGCAACCGGAATACATTCTCTGCCGCGACGGGCAAACAGTGGAAAGGGTTGCAAAGAGATCCCGCGCCATCCTTATCGATGAAGCGCACGACCTTCCCGCATACGCCGCACGCGAGATCGCGAGATTCCATGGGGACAAGGGCTTTTATCTCGTACTGGCGTGCGACAGACACCAAAAGCTACGGCTGGTCGGTTCAGATGCGAAAATTCTTGATGGGCTGGACTTCACCAACAAGAGCACGCGCCTGAAGCAGATTTATCGGAATCCCGCACCTGTTTACATCGCCTCACTGGCCTTGATGTTCCGATGGTTTGCGGAAGACGGTCCGAAAGTCCTGCCGAGTGCGACGGACCTGAAAACCAATTTCGGTTTTGAGCCCGAGACCGAAGGCGACGGCTACCATCTTGCGCTGATGAGCGATGCGCATCCCGCCAACTCGTGGTGTCATACGGTGGCGGAGTTTCCGAGCGCTCAGGCTGCGTTTTCCGCGCTGACCCGCGAGCGCGTGGAAAGGCGGGACGTGCTGTGGGTCCGATTCTGCGAAGAGGATCAGGACTTTGACTACGAGCAGGTCGCCAAGACCTGCAACTACCACAATTGCCTGATCGAAGACGCCCACAAAATTAGCAACAAATACGTGAAGGGGCAGGACTTTCCAATCGTCGTCATCGAAGGTTTCCCAGATTACATGGACAGCTACCGTCAAGAGGGAGCGAAACCGGGAAACGAGGAAAGAATGTGGATGTTCCGACGAGAGCTTTATCTGTGCGCAAGCCGGGCCACCTGCTTTCTCTACTTCATCTGTAATGCAGGGGAAGCGGAAGATGCGGTCCTGCGCGTCAAGGGTGAGATCGCCCGTTTGGTCGCAGCCATCTCGCTACCCACGAATCCCAATTCGGGAGGAGCCAAGAGTTGGAGTATCCACGTCACAGAATCCAAAGAGCGACGAACGATGGATGTCTTTGCCGACTTCGTGCCTCCGGCAGTATCGCCCCCGGAAGTTGAGATTCCAGTCGCAGAGGAGATTCATCCGGCCCCAGCGGAGTCTCGGGCCGGGCTTGAGAACGTTCTGAATCGCGTTCGAGAAGTCGTTGAATCACTTCCAACGTCTGAGAACGCTCAACCGATGGAGCCGGAAAATAGCCACCCATCGGCTGCGGATTCTTCCGAACCGCCAGCATCCAAAACCGACCGGCAAACAAATCGTGAAACGCAGCCAGCGAAAATTGTTCGCGTTCGATTTCCGATAAGCTTGAAGGCTTTTGCCGAAGCAATGGGCAAGCAGCCTTGGGGCGTGATTGGAGACTTGAAGCGCATTGGAGTACCAGTGACCAATAAGAACGAGAGTCTGGAACAAGATGTGGCAGCGAAGATTTGCGAGCACTACGGCTTCGTCCTTCAGAGCGAATCGTGGGTCACAGTACGACTCCGCCCACCTTTCATCGTCAAGGAGGTCGCCGCAGCGATTGGCGTGAAGCCCTTCGTTGTAATCAAAGACCTGATGGACCTTGGCGTTTTCGCCAACCAGAATCAACAATTGGACCTTGGTTCCGCTGCGAAGGTTTGTGAAATCCACGGCTTTAATTTTGAATCAGAGGGTCCGGTCGAACCAATAGTGCCATCAGAATCATGGGTGCCCACCGAGTTGCGCTCACTAATCAAGATTAAGCCTGTGAATCCCAGCACAGGATTTATAGTGAAAAGAATCGCGGCGGCTATCGGGGTAGGCTCGTTCGAGTTAGTCAGGGATTTGATAAATAACATGGGCGTCGTTGTGAACGAAAATGGCGAGGTAACTGCCGAGATTGCAGAAAAACTCTGTCGCAAACGGGGGTTTACTTTGGAATCTGCGGGTTTGCGCGAAACGCCGCCCCTTCCCGCCAATCCTTCTACCCAAGAGGAAGGGGGCACACACTCTTCGCCAAGCGAAGGTTCACGAAACAAATCGCACTTTCACGCTCGGATGACCGTTCTCGACCTCGCGCGTGCGCTTGAAGTGGAACTGCACGAGATCGCGGTTGAGGCAGAACGGTGCGGTGTTCGCGCGGTGGTGGGAGGCACGCTCTTGGAAGGGCGAATTATTGGTGCCATCGCGGAGAAATTCGGCTACGAACTTGTGAACAACGAGGAAACCGCTCCCGAGAAATAGGATCATGCTCCCAACCGTCATCAGCCGCGAAATCGAGGAAGGAATCAAATCGTTCCTTCGCACGACATTTCCGCCTTCGACGCGAGCGTTCGAGCATACGCTGGAGGAATTTCTAGCAAAGCCGGGACAGGTTTTCAAAGGACCGTACTACAGCCTGCGCCTGCCTTTCCGCCCCGCACCACCAGGGGAACTTCCCTTCCGGGAAATCAAGTTTCCCTATCCGCCACATCTGCATCAGGCGCGAGCCCTGACACGTCTCTGCGGAGATTCACCACGCTCGACATTGGTGGCTACGGGAACCGGATCCGGAAAAACGGAGTGTTTTCTCTATCCAATTCTTGACCACTGCGCGGTGCATGCAGGCGAACTCGGCATCAAGGCGATCGTGATTTATCCGATGAATGCGCTGGCGACTGATCAGGCCAGGCGGTTCGCAGAGGCGATCCATGCGGACCCGAAACTTCGCGGAAAAGTGCGGGCCGGTCTTTTTATCGGCGACGAAGGCGACGAGGCTCTGGAGATGACCGAGAAATGGTTGATCACGCACAAGGGCCAGATGCGTGAGAATCCCCCGGACATCCTGCTGACGAACTACAAGATGCTCGACTACCTGCTGCTCCGGCCAAGCGAGCAGAGTCTGTGGCAGAACAATACGCCTGAAACGCTGAGGTATCTCGTGGTGGATGAACTACACACGTTTGACGGAGCGCAATCCACTGACCTCGCCTGCCTCATCCGGCGCCTGAAGGCACGACTGCGCACTCCGACTGGCCGGCTGGTGTGCGTGGGCACTTCGGCAACACTTGGCACCGAGACGGAAAGTCTGGTGGAATATGCCTGCAAAGTCTTCGCCGAGCCATTCGAAAACGGAGGCGTGGTTGGAGAGGATCTGCTCACGCTCGGTGACGTGGTCGAGGGATACTTCATCAAGTATCATCAGGTACCCGACACGGCGGAACTGGCGGAAGCTGCCCTCAACGCGGTCCGCACGCCCGAGGCTTACCTCAGCACGCATTACCGATTGTGGTTCGGCTCCGATGCGGACTTGGAGAGCCCGCCAGGACGGCTTGCGCTCGGTGAACGGCTGCGCGAACACAGCTTTTTCCGCAACCTGCTCACATTGGCAGAACGTTCGGGGAGAAAGGTGATTTCGGAAGACTGGCTGGCTCATGGGTTGGGCCAGATGCTCGGTAATGAAACCGATCGTGCGGGGGTAAGCCGGCTGCTGGACAGTTTCCTCTGCCTTTGCGCGCATAGTCGCTACGCACAAAGCGGGCTGCCGGTGCCGCTCCTGCGGGTGCATGTGCATTTGTGGACGCGCGAGTTGTCGCGTCTCGTGGCTTCGGTCGGACCAAAGCCCGCGATGGCCTTTTCCGACGACCTCAAGGATGAGGCGTTGCGCAAGCATCTGCCCGTCCTGCATTGCCGGGATTGCGGCGTGATGGGATGGGGCGGAACGATGCGGGCGAACGCCGACAAGGTGTCAACGGCGTTGGACGATTTTTACAAGGCGTTCTTTGGCGCGTTGCCGAGCCTGCGGTTTTTCTTCCCCGTAAACGGACGTGATGGCGAGGCCGCCCAGCAGGGAGAATTTACGCACGCGCTCTGCTCAGGATGCCTCGCAGTGAACGCGGCTGATGCGCGCAATTGCGCTCGTTGCGGTGCAGAGCAAACAGAGCTCGTGCATGTGTGGATGGTAAATCGCACGCGCCGGACGGAAGACCGCACGGAAGCAGACCGGTCGTGTCCCTACTGTGAAAGCGCGTCCGGCCTCACCATTCTCGGTTCCCGATCGGCCAGCCTGACCAGCGTGGCGTTGGGCCAGCTTTACACCTCGCCGTTCAACCGGGAGAAAAAGGCGCTCGCCTTCTCCGATAACGTCCAGGACGCCTCCCATCGCTCCGGGTTTTTCGCAGCACGGACTTATCGCGTAAACCTGCGCACAGCTATCAGCCGCGCTCTGGCGGAAACCGGCGAAGGTTCCACCCTCGCGCAATTGGAGGCAGGGTTCCTTGAATTTTGGAAAACCAAGTTGGGCGATCTGGATTTTGTCGGACTTTTCCTCGCTCCGAGCATGGAGTGGCTGGACGACTACGAGCAGCTCCGGCGCGAGGGAACGCTGCCGGCAGGGTCAGACCTCATTCGGCTTGTAGAGCAGCGCACTGCTTGGGAAATCACCGGAGAGTTTGGCTTCAACAGCCGTATCGGTCGTACGCTGGAGAAAAGCGGTGCGGCCATCGCTTACATCGAACCAGAATCAATCTCCACCGCGACCAGCTTGGCTTTTGGACGACTCCGGGAGAAGGCCGGAGGCTTTGGCGCGCTCGCTGAGACTGACGTCGCGACGCTTCTCCTCGGACTGCTCCACCGGCTGCGAACCGGGGGCGGCATATACCACGCCGAAATCGAGAGTTACGTCGCAAGCGGAGGGAATCCGTTCCAGATCAACCAGACTCGGCACATGCCCCGTCTTGGGCAAAGGGCGGAACACCCCGTCTTCTTCACGATGGGCGCAGACCGTCTGGGGCGGTTTGAGAAGCTTGTCGCCGGCGGAAACACCCCGAGCTGGAGCCAGCGATGGGCGGTGAAGGCGTTGCGCTCGATTCCGAACCTGAACGCAGAATCCGCGGCTATCGTCATTGAGGAGGCGATGCGCGCTCTGTCCGAGACAGGCATTCTGGCGGAGCGGCAGGTCCGCGAAAATAGGGTGTGGGGTATTCCCTCGGAGCGTCTGCGGCTGACGACCAACGTGAGCCTGCTGGCCTGTCATCATTGCGGCCACCCGACATCGTGCGCGACCGCGGAACTCCACCTGTGGGGGAACGCACCCTGTTTGCGCACCACCTGTCCGGGCCGCTACGCCGCGCAGCCCCCAATCCGCGACTACTACGGCGACCTCTACCGGAGCGGCGATGTGGTGCGCATCCACAGCGCCGAGCACACCGGTCTGCTCGATCGGGAGATGCGCGAATGGGTGGAGAACCGGTTCATGAGTGTGCCACCGGAACGGCGGGGCACCGACCCCAATCTGCTCTCATGCACGCCGACGCTCGAAATGGGTGTGAACATTGGCGACCTCGCCAGCGTGGTGCTCTGCTCCGTGCCACCCGCCACATCCAATTACGTGCAGCGCGTGGGCCGCGCAGGACGCAAGGAAGGCGCTGCGGTGAGCCTGACCATCGCCTCGGCGCAGCCGCATGACCTTTATTACTTCGAGCTGCCCGAGGACATGATGGCAGGCGAGATTCGGCCGCCCGGCACATTCCTCGACGCGCCGGCAGTCTTGGAACGGCAATTGACGGCCTATTGCCTGGATCGCTGGAGCGAGCAGACGAATCCGAAGCCCATCCTCCCGCACCTTTTGGAGCCTGTGCTGGACGCCGTGCGCACTCCGGGGGAGCAGCAGGGATTCCCC
>Ga0315906_10011935_pt1 | contig 10095 bp, 4 predicted proteins | sample LakEriMetagenome_4_FD_203526 | JGI IMG/M metagenome (GOLD analysis project Ga0315906, IMG submission 203526) | Freshwater fungal communities from buoy surface, Lake Erie, Ohio, United States - Buoy 2 MA122 | ecosystem: Environmental > Aquatic > Freshwater > Lake > Lake biofilm | place: USA: Lake...
CAAGGAAACAGGACTTCCGATCTCTTTCGGACTCTCACAGAATAAGACAGTTTCAAAGATAGCGACAGGCGAAGCTAAACCGAATAACCAGCTGATGATCTATCACGGTAACGAAAAAGAGTTTTTAGGCCCTTTGTCCGTACAAAAGATCCCGATGGTCGGACTAAAGACCTATCAGACACTTTGTAACCTCGGTGTTCGGAAGATCCAGACGATACAAGAGATGCCGATAGAAATGCTGGAAAGTGCCCTTGGTCAAAATGGGGTGGGCATTTGGAAGAAAGCACAAGGAATAGATAATTCACCCGTAGAGAATTATAATGAACGGAAATCGATCTCTACCGAACGGACATTCGATCACGACACGATAGATGTGCAGAAGCTCAAAGGCATCATGGCAGCCATGTCGGAAAACCTTGCCTTTCAGTTGAGGCGAGGTAACAAACTTACCGCCTGCATTACGGTAAAAATTCGCTATTCCGATTTTCATACCCAGACACTGCAGAAGCAAATCCCCTACACCGCTGCCGATCACGAACTGATGCCGATCGTTTCCGAGCTGTTTGACCGCCTCTACAACCGTCGGCTACTGGTGCGCCTGATCGGTGTGCGTTATAGCTCGCTCGTAGCCGGACACCATCAACTCAATCTCTTCGATAACGGTACGCGCCACGCAGAACTTTACACTGCCATGGACAAGATCCGTCAGCGCTTCGGCGACCGCGCTGTGATGCGCGCAATCGGAATGGAAGCCCGCACAATCGGAAGGTACAATCCATTCAGCGGGGAGCCGCCGCCGCTGTTGGCGAATCGACGGATTTAGAAGCGAGAGCGTCCCGACGATCCGCTTCGCTACTGCCGGGACTGCAAGAGACGAGAAGCGGGACTTAACCTATATAAACAACCTAATCTTATACAAATGAAAACAATGCACAATCACAAAAATTTAAAGATCTGGCAACGATCAATGGACCTAGTAGAGATGATCTATCAGGAAACTTTAGATTTTCCTCTGGAAGAGAAATATGAGCTGACCAATCAGATAAGACGAGCATCTTCGAGTATTCCAACAAATATTGCAGAAGGATCCGGCAGACAAAGTAAAAAGGAATTCAAGTACTTCCTATCTATCTCACTTGGCTCCTGTTACGAAGTAAACACTCAACTCGAACTCACAAAAAGACTTTCCATGTTGAGTGATGAAAGAGCCGATACCATACTTAAAGAATTGGATCAAGTCGAGAAAATGATCATTGGCTTTATGAAATCTCTGGTAGAGTAGAAAAGAGAAGCGAGGGAAGAGAGAAGAGAGAAGAAGAAGAGACTTGATTCAATGTGAAGATTGAGTCTTTTTTTCTCGCAGCGAAGCGATCTCCCTTCTCTCAGCGCAGCGATCTAAACAACATGTTCATAAAAAGTCACTTCAGTCTCCGCTACGGCCTCTTATCACCAGAGGAACTCGTCAAATGGACGAAAGAGTCTGACTATGCACATACTGTTCTCGCCGACATCAACTCTACATCATCGACGCTCAGTTATGTTCGGGAGGCGCAAAAGGAAGGGATAGAACCAAAGATCGGGATCGATATCCGCAACGGAATGGAATGCTGCTATATAATCGTCGCTCGCAATAACCGTGGATTACATGAGTCAAATCACTTTCTGACAATACACCTTCACAGCAGTGAAGCATTCCCGGAAAGACCTCCTCACATGGGAAATTGTATCGTGATCTATCCGTGGGGAAAGGAACCGAAGAAGCTGAAAGAAAATGAATGGATCGGAGTTGGAAGCAAACAGCTTTCCCGACTGATAGTGCAAAAGTCCAAGATCAATTACCAGCGGATGATCGCGCTGGAGTTCATGACGTTCCGCAACAAGAAGGACTTCAACGCACACCGTCTCTTGCGTGCGATCGACAACAATGTACTACTCTCCAGACTGCCGAAAGAAGAGCAAGCGGATGAGAACGAAAAATTCATTCAGTACAGTGAATTTCAGATGTGCTTTGCCGATTTCCCGGAACTGGTAGAGCAAACGAACCAACTGCTTTCATCCTGCTCCGTGCATTTCGAATTTGGAGACGATGCTAAACAGCAGAACGTAGCCACCTACACCGGCAGCAAAAAAGAAGATCTCGAATTGCTGAAACAACTTTGCGCCAACGGACTGGATTATCGCTATCCCAACGTTACCGACGAGATCATTGCCCGGATCGAAATGGAGATCGAGATCATTTCAGAAAAGGACTACCTCTCCTACTTTCTAATCACTTCGGATTTCACTACATACGCGCGTTCCAAAGGCTATTTCTACGTTGGTCGGGGAAGTGGTGCAAACAGTATAGTCGCCTACCTGCTTCGGATCACCGATGTCGATCCGCTGGAACTAGACCTTTACTTCGAACGTTTCATCAACCTCTACCGAAAGAACCCACCGGATTTCGACATCGATTTCTCTTGGAAGGACCGCGACGATGTGACGCGCTATATCTTTGACCGCTATCCGAATGCTGCGCTCTTGTGTACGTACAACACTTTTCAGTACAGTGCCGCCGTGCGTGAACTGGGAAAGGTCTTCGGCCTACCCAAATCGGAGATCGATATCCTCAGCAAAGGCAAGTTCGAATTAAACCAACTCGATCAGCTGTCACAATTGGTGATCAAGTACAGCAAGTACATCCACGGACTTCCCTCACACTTGAGTGTACATGCCGGTGGTATCGTGATCAGCGAGAAACCGATAACCTGGTATTCAGGAACCTTCATGCCACCGAAAGGTTACCCAACAACGCAGTTCTCCATGCTGGAGGCCGAAGATGTGGGCCTTTATAAGTTCGACATCCTCAGTCAGCGCGGATTGGGAAAAATCCACGATACGCTCGAAGTGATTGCCTGTAACCAGCCGGATAATCCGCCGCACGATATTCATGACGTTACCCATTTTAAACAGGATGAGAAGGTCAGAAAACTGCTTCGAACTGCCAGAGCCATCGGATGTTTCTATGTCGAGTCACCGGCAATGCGCATGCTGATGGTCAAACTGCAGGTCGACACCTACCTCGGCCTGGTGGCCGCCAGTTCGATCATTCGTCCGGGCGTGGCGCAATCAGGTATGATGCGAGAGTACATTCTGCGTCACCGCTACCCCGAAAAGCGGAAAGAAGCGCATCCGATCCTGCGGGAGATCATGCCCGACACCTATGGTGTGATGGTGTATCAGGAAGATGTGATCAAGGTTGCTCATCACTTTGCCGGCCTCAGCTTGGCAGAGGCCGATGTCTTACGCCGCGGTATGTCCGGTAAGTTCCGTTCGCGGGAAGAATTCAATAAAGTGAAGGAAACCTTCTTCGGGAACTGCCGAAAAAAGGGATTTGCAGATGCCCTCACCTCAGACATCTGGCGGCAGATCGAAAGTTTTGCGGGCTATGCCTTTTCCAAAGGACATTCCGCATCATATGCCGTGGAAAGTTACCAGAGTTTATACCTGAAAGCACACTATCCACTAGAGTACATGACGGCCTGCATCAATAATTTCGGTGGGTATTACCGAACAGAAGTATACGTCCATGAAGCGCGTACCTGGGGAGGTGTGATCGTTGCTCCTTCCCTAAATTTCGGTTCTTACGAGTGTTTACTGAAAGGAAAAGAACTGGTACTGGGATTCATTCTCGTCAGCGGTCTGGAAGGAAAGATCATTCACAAGGCACTGGAAGAACGCATGCGATACGGTCCTTACAAGAACTTCGAGGACTTGATGAAACGCTGCCTCATTCCTCTGGAGCAACTTGTACTAATTATCCGAATCGGTGGATTGAGGGACTTTCCGGAAAGCCGAAAAGAGTTACTCTGGAAAGCGCACTTGTACCACAACAAGGTCAAGGACAAAGATCCCGTGCCCCAGCTTTTTGAACCGGAACGCAAGCAATTCAAATTACCTAGTCTCACAGAGCAAGATCTGGAGCTTGCCTTTGAACAAATGGAATTGTTGGGCTTTCCACTTTGTAATCCCTTTGATCTACTTTCTCAAAAAACTCCGGCTCATACCATGGCTCATGAATTACATCAATTCCTGGGTTTAAGGATCACTACTTACGGTTACCTCGTTGCCTTGAAAAAATCCTATACCAGTAAAGGCGATCCAATGTACTTCGGGACTTTTATCGACAAGGCAGGTGACATCCTGGATACAGTGCATTTTCCGGAGGTAGCTCGCAGATATCCTTTCTATGGCAAAGGAGTTTACCGAATTACCGGAATTATTTCTGAAGAATTTGGTTATTACTCAATCGAAGTAGGTGAATTGGATAAGCAGCATTTCGTGGAGGATGTACGATTTAGTGAGGAGAGATTGTAGCGGTGACAAAGAACAAGTAAAGCCAGATGAAATCGAAATGAAAGAAGCTGATCGGATAGCGAAGAAGGAAGAGATAAATAAGTTCTCATGAACTGTGCCAATAGACAATAGAAAGTAGTTATATTTGTGCTTTGAGTGAACGTTCTTTATACATGCGCATGTGGTGAAATTGGTAGACACGCCATCTTGAGGGGGTGGTTTCCTATGGATGTGCTGGTTCGAGTCCAGTCATGCGCACTTTTATGAAAGCATCTTGCAACGCAGGATGCTTTTTTATTTTTCGTTGAGGCCGAGCTAAACTGATAGAATCTATCGATCCTACAACTTCACAAACGGAATCTGATCGGTCCTCCCATCCTGAATGATCTTCACATAATACACACCACCACGTAAGAACTCGACATTGATCTCTTCACCCACTTTCGATTCTATAGCCTGAACCGAAACTTTGTGAACAATATTTCCGGCAATGTCATAGATCTCAATGTCGGTTTTTCCCGATGAATTGGTCGAATTATCAAATGCTACCGTCAACTGGGAATATGTAGGATTCGGATACAAGAAACCAAACTCACCTTCGGGTACAACAGGACACGGGGTAAAGATCTTACCTGGCGATCCCCCTTCACAACCAACGAACCATGAATCCGCAGAAGAAGGGTCAACAAAACCATTGTAATAATCGTATTCAAGTGTGTAATCCTCAATTGAAGGCTGTATCGGCCACGGCTCCGAATTATCATAATTGACACTGGAAATCAATCTTCCCTGATCATTGTACAAACGCAGTGCCTCTGAACCATTCAATCCGAAATCAAAAACTTCGCTGTAGTTTGCAATTCCGTCATGTCGAACAGCGAACAACTGTCCATTATTACCAAGCACCCAGATGCCTCCCGGATCCAATATCAAATTACCTAAAGGTGCAGTGTGATCATTCTTTGAATCCTTGAATACATAGTTGTTCAAACTGATGGCACTCCCTGTCATATTTCGGATCTCCACCCAATCACCGGCATTGTAATCTGAACCAATGCTGTTGTAATTGATCTCTGTGATGGCAATCGGTTCCTGACAAGGTTCATATGCCTGACCCGGTGAACCTCCAATACAACCACAGAACCAGGTCAAACTGTCTAAAACAGAAGTTTCAGGATGCGAATTCTCCAATGTTCGTCCCCAACCATCAGCGCATACAGGATATGGTCTACTATCCTTGTAAACACTCATTAGCACAAGTTCCCCCACTGCATTGTACAGCTGAACGGAATCTTGAGAATTATTCCATCCAAAGCCAGTACTCCCAACATAATTGGTGATGTCCGGATGGACCGACTGGAAGATGTCCTCATTTTCGCAGATCACAAGGTGGCCGTTTGCGGGAAGTACAGTACCATCGGCAAAAGTATATCTGTCCCAATGGTCCTTCGATCGAACACTCCAGTTCGTTAGAGCAAGATCCTTCGTTCCATAATTGTGCAGTTCAATCCAATTTCCTGCATTGACACTACTATCTGCATTGTAATTGATCTCTGATACAGTAACCGTAGCCGGTTCAGGTATGCCTTCAAACAGCGCTGTATAAGCACCATCATTCGGTATATTCAACTGAATGGAAACATCCTCCAATTCATTGAACGGGATCTGACCATTTGGCACCCATCCGACAAACGTGTAACCGGGATTCGCAATTGCTGTCATCCCAACAGGGTTCCCATCAAAGTAAACACCAGTCCATGGGAGATTCTCCGGGACAATCGTTGAGATCTTTATAAGTCCTGCACCTGCTGGCTGCACATTCAACGTAACATCTACCGTTTCATTCAATCCAAATTCATTGATCATTTGGTTCCGTACAACATCAGATCGGTTCTCAAACTGATTGAGCAATCCATTGTAAATAGCTGTATATGTGAGCATTCCACCCGAAACATCACCAGTCCAACGTTGAAAATGTCTTGGAAGCTCAGGTAACAATTGCTCATACATTTCAGTCACTATTGGCTCGTATTGATCAGACCTCATTGCAGTGTTCATAAGGTCTGCATACCGGTTGATGAAATATTTTTTAAACTGACCATTCTGAATGAGGCTGTTGTAAATTGCCCAATAATTATTCGGCTGATTATTGTATCTGAAATAATCAAAAATGTTGGAATTGAAATCAGACCATCCTCCCAATCCCAGCTCCATGTCCTGCAACTGGAAGCGCCATTTATTATCATAAGTCCTGCAGCGATTGATTTTCATATTATTATAGATCCAATCAAAATTTGCAAACCAATTTTCCGCAGCGATATAATCTGTAAAATTGAAAAGATCTATCTTCTGGTGGCAGTCATTAAAATATGAAAAACCATTTGGATCTTCAGTCGTTACAAAATCGACCATACTATAGAAAGAGGAATCCGATCCCTTGACAACTCTCAATTGGCTGGGTCCGTAGAAATAACTAACAGACAACAAATCCAGGCTGTCGCGATCATTTCCGTAATTATTCTCATAATAACCTTCATTCGCTTTCTCGCGCAGCTCATATACTCCGAAATACTCTCCGTTCAAAAATGCAACCACCGGAGTGTAGGCTTGAGAATTAACGTTCGTTTCTCGCATCATCCTCATCAATGTTGCATCTTTCTGAGGATACTGATTCCAATAATTACTGCCGTTCCGTAAATAAAAAGCATAGAACTCATTAATAAAATTCTTTTCCGGAATGAGAGGATAGATGACAGGCTTTCCTTCTCCGAAAAGATTATTTGCGGGCTCTATCGTCACGCTGTGCTGCGGATTGGAGCGGCTGCCTCCTGCCCCACCATCGGGTTTGATCGATGCCCGAGATTGAAATTTTTTAATACCATCCGCATCAAAATACTCGATTACACAAGGTCTTTTCCAATCTGTCGTGTAATTATCAAAGATTCCTGTCGGTCCATATAAATTTTCATCATCAGTAGTGATAGAGATCACAGGAATCGTGAATTCCTCGTTGTAAATAAAGGTAGCAGTGGCAACGGCACTTGGGAGGATTCCTGTAACTGTTGGGAAGCATCTAACTTTCAATACTGATGTAGCATTTATCGTTATCGGGCCATTATACAATGTGGAAAATTCATCTGGATTCTGACCATTGAGCGTATAGCGAAGAAGACCTGAGTTCGTTGATAAATTGGCAACAGATATTGGGGTTGGTGCAGTTAAAAATGCACCTCCTGTTTGAATAACTGGAGTTGCCTCAAAATCTGAGTAATTATCTGCCAAGTTATTAGATGAACCCGGAGTAGGCTCCAGAAATAACCGATGATTCGCGCTACCATCATTGAACTTCCCAATCGACATTCCAGGCTCAAGATCAGGTACAACAAGAGAATCCACCAGAACGCCGGTTGGATCAGTCAAATAGATCGTTTCTCCCGCTGAGGCTATGCTGAAATTTGTCTCAAAAAACAGTGATGGATTCTCCTGATCAAACCCGGGATGAACCAACCCTCCAAAATAAATGGTTGGCTGATCTATTCCAAATGTAAAATAGGGAATCAATGAAAGGTCTGACGAAGTTGTTGAATTGTTATGTACCTCAATAGCAAGACAATTTACCCCGTTAGTCAATGCACCGAATAATACCGTAGTGTCAATCTCGATAGATGTCAATTGCCCACCTTGATAAACCGTAGCTTCATGATCACTTGCCAGTTCGTTCCAGGCAGGAGGTGTGCCGAGAAGTCCCGAACGTGCTATTTCCTCACCATTCAAATAGGCGACAAATCCATCATCGTAATCAATATCAAGAATTGCTGATCGTATAGCGTCTTTGTTCGTAACATTAAAAAAATGTCGTACATACACAGATACTGAAGGAGCCGGGACCAAGGTGACATCGTCCCCATCTCCATATCCAATACCCAATTGCCCGGAGGCCCAGACCGTGCTCGAAAATGAGACATCATTCCAACCCTGGTTTATCGGACCGGTAGGAACGAAGTATTGCCAGCTATTAGAAGGATAAACTACAGTTTCATAATGATGAATAGAACTTGCTTCACCTTCGCCCGTGGCAAGAACTGTCAGAAATCCGTTATTCGGGATATTGTATGCTGGGAATTGCCACTTAAAGGGCTCCTCTTTATCGTCCGTAAGGGCATATCCATCAAGATTTAGAGGTGACAGCCCTCCATTATACAACTCTAACCAATCTGGATATGATTCGCTGTTTTGAATGAAAAAACTGGAATTTGCATTGGAGATCTCATTCAATTTCAACTGCCCATGCACGAGCGCAGTCATAAAAAGAAGAGGGAATAAAATTAACTTCATATTTCCGGAATGAAAAACAATGTACGATTAAAAAAGTGAATATTCTCATCATGCATCATCCAACTTTTCAAAAAGGATGATTCGTTTATCATCTGAGGCAGTTACAAACGAGTTATCTGCATATACGATCAGGCAATTAACGGAGTGTCGATGACCACCGCCTATCTGATCCAACCGCTGTAAAAAAGATAACCGCTCTTTATTCCATACCTTGACGGTTTTATCGCGACTCGCTGTAATGAGTGTCTTCCGGGAATTCAGACAAATAATATCATAGATCACATAATTGTGAGCAGGCACTTCATTCACAATACTACCATTTTTCCACTTCCAGCTTCTGAGCCATGCATCCTTTCCTCCGGTATATAGAATGGATTCATCGTTTGGATCGAACAATAAAGCAGTTGTCCCGCCTTTATGAGCCTGAACCGTTTCAATTTCATTGAATGTTTGCGTATCAAATACGCGGTAAGTGCCATCCTGACACGCTAACGCTATAAAATCTCCTGAAGGCGAAATGGCAATTCTCCTGATCTTGCCGCACATTAATGGGAGAATTAATAGCAACTCATTTGTATCAACGCGCCAAACGGACAAATTTCCATCCGCATCACCTGCATAAAGTTGTCCTTGAACAGGATTTTCAATTAGCGCAAATAACGCTGAGGGGTGTTGCTTAAAAAATTTAAGCTCTTGTTTTGAATCAAGATCAAAGACGTGCAAATCTCCGTTTGCGAGACCTACCGCAAGTTTTTTATCATTATCCAGTAAACACAACGTGTAGACCGGGGATTCAAAACGAATAGCGAACTTATCCTGAATGCCGGTTTCAGCATTCCATCGTGCTACAAACTTATCTGCACTGGCAGTATAAATAAATGTTTGATCGAAAGCCAAAGAATAAATCGCGGAGGAATGTCCAGACAACTCCTTGCGTTTTCTGAATGTCATGGCATTATTCTTCCCCTATGTCGGATTCATCATTGACTTGCTTCAAACGCTCGGCATAATCCGCAGGCAAGAATTCAAAGAAAGTGTCACCACGGAGCCCGAGACGCAGGCATTCAAGGGGAATCATTTCATGCGGACCAATATTCCCGAGATTAACTTCTGCTCCGAATAACTTAATGAACCAAACTTGCTGATTCTTCTGAGGTGCTTCCCATAAGATCCTATCTGGTGCAACCTTCGAAATAATGCGATTGATCAAAAGAGTGTGTGCTGTTCCATTCGGTCTGAATACACCGACATTACCAGCTTCTCTTCCTTCAGCGATCACTTTCCAGCTTCCGGCTTCGAGCTCCGTAGACATCATCTTTATCCACTTGGCCGGTGATATCAAAATACCGGCATCTTTGGAACCGACCTCTGATAATACGACGCGCTCTTTAGACATTCTTCGGATCAACTCACATTTTTCGTCAT
>Ga0315906_10011938_pt1 | contig 10093 bp, 7 predicted proteins | sample LakEriMetagenome_4_FD_203526 | JGI IMG/M metagenome (GOLD analysis project Ga0315906, IMG submission 203526) | Freshwater fungal communities from buoy surface, Lake Erie, Ohio, United States - Buoy 2 MA122 | ecosystem: Environmental > Aquatic > Freshwater > Lake > Lake biofilm | place: USA: Lake...
TAGAAGGAAATATTGGTGCAGGTAAATCTACATTGGCAAAAAAAATAGCCAATGAATTTAAGTTTGATTTTTTACCGGAACAGTTTGAGGAAAATTCTCTTTTACCATTGTTCTATAATGAACCCGAAAATTATTCCTATTTATTGGAGTTTTCATTTTTAATAGAACGATTTCAGCAATTAACCAAATGGTCGAAAAAAATAAAGACTAAACATGTAGTAAGTGATTATAATTTTTATAAATGCCTTTGTTTTGCAAAAATAAACTTAAGCGAAATTGAATATAATTTTTTCGAAAAAGAATTTTATAAATTAAATAAATTAATTTTTCATCCAGATTTGTTAATCAAGTTGCATTTACAACCTGATTATTTAATTAAGAACATAAACCAAAGAAACAGAACTGCAGAAAAAAATATACCTGAAAGTTACCTCAGAAAAATCAACGAAAGTTATGATTTAATTTACAGTCAAACTTCGCTTAACCAAGTTTCATTTCATCTAAAAGAAAATTCGCCTGAAGAATATGAAAGAATTTTTTCGGAGTTAAATGTGTATTTACAAAACTTGTAACCTATGAGGAATATTCTTTTTGGTTATAATAAATTAGTTTGTTGCTTCATTACTCAATTACTTTTTTTTTCATGTACAGAAAAAAATCCGAATTCTCATGATTCAACAAACAATGAAGACACATTAATTACCTATTCAAAACATATTGCGCCCATTTTATACAACAATTGTGTAAGTTGTCACAGGCCTGGACAAGCAGGCCCATTTAATTTACTTACATATAGTGATGCATTTACTGCTGCAAATAAAATTAAATTTGTTACAGAAACCCGCTACATGCCTCCCTGGCCAGCAGATCCTCAATACACACATTTTATTGGTGAGCGAGTATTAACGGATAAAGAAATTCAACTAATTAAAAAATGGGTAGAACAGGGAATAGTTTTAGGTGATACCACGCAACTTCCTCCAATGCCAAATTTTTATATAGGCTCGTTTTTTGGGAAACCTGATATGATAATTCCTTTGCAACAGGCAATTGAAATAAAAGGAAATGGGGCAGATCATTTTTTTACTGTAAAGTTGCCTTATAAAATCCCAAAAGACACCTTTGTTAGCTATTTTGAGTTTGTTCCAAATAAACGTAAACTCATACATCATGTAAACGGACATTTAATTTCCTACAACGAAAACAGAAAGTTTGATCAGTTCGCAGAAGCATCTGTTCTTCCTGATGTGCGTACTAATTTTAAAGAACAGTTTTCTAAAATGAGTTTAAACTATAAAGATAAGCTGCAACCAGAATTCCCCCAACTTACACCAAATGCAGTATATTACTTGCCTGGCTACAACCCACCAGTTTACCCATTAGGTGTTGGAGGTTATTTACTAAAAAAAAATGGCGCCATATTATTAGCCAACATTCATTATGGGCCTAGCACAAAGGATATGCTTGATTCATCTTGTGTAAATGTATTTTTTGCAAAATCACCTCCACAACGTCCAATTAAGGAATTGCAATTAGGCACTTTTGGTATAGCTCCAATAGAGCCATCTTTAGTAATTGCTCCAGAAGAAATTAAAACGTTTCATACGCAATGGCAAACACCTGAGGATATTTCTGTTTTATCAGTTAATCCTCACATGCACTTAATAGGAAAAACAATGACGGCATTTGCCCTAAAGCCAAATGGCGACACAATAAAATTAATTCGTATAAAAAACTGGGACTTCAGATGGCAATATTATTACACTTTTCCTAAAATGATTAAAATCCCTGCAGGATCAGTGATACATGTTTATGCAACTTACGACAATACTTCTAAAAACCCTAATAATCCATTTCATCCACCTCAAACAATCAGCGAAGGAGAAGGCAATGAAAGTATGCAAACAAACGAAGAAATGTTACAGTTTATTTTTAGTTATTTGCCATATCAGCTTGGTGATGAAAAATTAAATCTTGAGGGGCATAAATGATACTTTTTAATTAAATACTTTTTACCTTTTACTTATTTCATTAGAAAATTTCACCTTACTTTTTCCTTATTCATATCCACATCACAAATCGTTTTAATTTTATGAAGATAAATAAGCTATTATCATAATAAATTAATCTTATTACAATATAAACAGGCAAAGATTAATATATCATCTTAAAAACAAATAGGACAAATAAATTATTTTTCGTTTTTAGATTCAGTCAACTCAATTTTAATACTTGTTATTTTTATTAAATATTTTTAATAAAATGATTGGTCATAAATTATATCTATTGCTAAGTAAACTAAACACTGCTGAACGTAAATGCCTTTTTTTGAGATCTCACAAAACGGATGATAAAAGATATAAGCAGTTTGTTTTTTTAATGGGCAAAAAAGGTAATTCATCTATTGAATTTCAATCTAGATTAGAGAAAATAAAAAAAGAATTAGCTACAAATAAAACTTCAGAAAAAGAAATGCAGAATAATTTGAGAAGATTTGTAGATTTTTGTATTAAAGAAATTGAAAGCTTAAAAATTGAGCTTTTTGTAAAATCCAATTTTAAAATAAGAAATTATTTGCTCTCAGAAATATATGATCATTCATCAACCCGTGAAACTCATGAAGATTATTTAAACAAACTAAATAAGTTTTCTGATGAAAAAGATTTTTGGTTTAAAAATTATTATATATCAAAAATGTCTACCCTAAAGTTACGCAGTCAGAAAAGTACTGATTTAGATGAGTGGAAAACGTTATTAATCAAACAAAAAAAAATAGTTCAGGAACAATATCAACAAGAAATTACTTCGGTTTATGATAAAATTTCTGCTTCCTTTATTGACGACAAAAGATCGATTGATTTATTGGAAGGCGAACTTAAAACGGAAGATGATTTGTTGTTGCAAATAGCGTTAGCTAAAAACAATATTGTAAAAGCTTCTATGTATTTAACGCTAGCACGTTTCTTTTTTAAAAATGAAACTAAATTTAGTGAATATACAAATTCAGCGGTTAAGCTAATTGATAATGATTTAAGTAAAGAGGCTATAATTATAAAACGTAAACTACATTTTGCAACATTTTTACAATCATTCCACTTCAATCATCCATACGAAAAAACTAAAGAACATATTAAACAAGTTGTAGAGATTAACAAACAGTTAGATATGGAGGACGATAAATCTACATTCTATCTTTTTTTACTTCAACTTATTAAAAAAGACAATTCTGGTAAATTAAATTATTTTACATGTGATTTTAATAATTATTTTAAAAACGATTCAACCCTATACTTAAAAGATTTTTTAATAGCGCTTGATTTTTTTCAAAACAAAAATTTTAAAGCAGCAAAGCGTATTTTAACTAATTTATCGTATGTAGATAATCCTTATTTATCTTCATGGGCAAGGTTACTTGAAATTGTTATTAACTATAAACAGGGAAATATGGAGTTTGCTGGAACATTATTGAAAAACGAAATTAAACGAATGGAGTTAAACAAAAACAGAATATTTTCTATGAATTCAAACTTAAAAATTTTAAAAAATTTAAGCGATAAGCTTTTAAACAAAACACCTACCGTTTTTAATAATGTAAATACTAATAAAACAATCTTAACTATTTACCATCAACTCTTAGTTGATGAAATAAATAAAAAGAATTAATTTTTATTTAAAACAGTAGGACAATTTTTATTTTATGATTTTTTTTAAAATTGATAATTAATTAAATTTGTAATACTAAGAAATGAAAACTATATACTCATATAATAATTTCATCAATTTTAATTTTTCAATGACTATTGAAAGGGAAGGCTGATTTTATTAAAAAGAATATTGTTAAAGCCTTTCAAATTTGAAAGGCTTTTTTATTTTAAAATAATTAAATAACTATAAAAAATGGAAACAATTACTAAAGAAATAACAACAACATTAAAAGGCTGGAAACATGAGCTAGCAATTGCTCAATTAAAAGAAGTTTTCACTAAAAACTTAAGTCAGAAATTACAATTATTTAAGGTTGAAGCACCTTTAATTGTAGAAAAAGGAACAGGTATTAACGATGACTTAAATGGCATTGAAAGTCCGGTTAGTGTAAAAGTTAAAAGCCTTCCTGAGTCTGAAGTAGAAATTGTCCATTCACTTGCAAAATGGAAGCGTTTAAAATTAGGTGAACTTTCTGTCGATCCAGGTTACGGTCTTTATACAGATATGAAAGCACTTCGTCCGGATGAAGATTTCTCTTTTGTACATAGTATTTTTGTTGATCAGTGGGATTGGGAAAAAGTAATTTTAAAAGAAAACAGAAACTTAACGTATCTTAAAAAAACAGTTTCCGAAATTTATGATGCAATAGTAGCAACAGAACTTTATATAATTTCTGCATATCCTGAATTAAAACCTCAACTGGCAAAAGAAATTTATTTTATTCATACTGAAGAGCTTCAAGCGCTATATCCAGACTTAACTCCTAAAGAAAGGGAAAATGAAATTTGCAAAGCAAAAGGAGCTGTATTTTTAATTGGTATTGGTGGCGAATTAGCAGATGGCAAAAAGCACGATGGCAGAGCCCCTGATTATGATGATTGGTCTAGCGAAACCGAAAAAGGCACAAAAGGTTTAAACGGAGATATTTTGGTATGGAACAAAACTTTAAATTCGGCCTTTGAAATTTCTTCAATGGGAATTAGAGTTGATGATGTTGTGCTTAAAAAACAACTTAAAATTACAGGCGAAGAAAAACGATTAAGTTTAACATGGCATAAAAAGTTATTAAATGGAGAATTACCATACACCATTGGTGGAGGTATCGGACAATCTCGTTTAGCTATGTTCATATTGCAAAAACAACACATTGGCGAAGTGCAATCGAGTATTTGGCCAAAAGAAGTTAGAAAAAAATTAGAAAAACAAAACATAAATTTATTATAACAATGAGAAACCATATAATAGCAATACAAGGCTCTATAGCATCATTTCATGATTTAGCTGCAAAAAAATATTTTGGCGAAGATGTAACCACTCTTGAATGTGGTTCTTTTAAGGAAGTGTGTGATAAAATATCACAGAACAAAGTTGACTATGGAATAATTGCTATTGAAAATAAAGTAGCAGGCAGTATTTTATTGAACTATCATTTAATAGAACAATATGACCTTAAAATTATTGGGGAAACATTTTTACCTATCGAGCTTCATTTACTTGGAAAAAAAGGTAGTAACATCTCTAAAATAGAAGAAATTGTTTCGCATCCAATGGCTTTAGGTCAAAGTCAGCTTTTCTTGGCTGAGAATGAAAATTTAAAAGTGACCGAATTTAAAGATACTGCAACCTGCGCAAAACTGGTTATTGAAAACTCTGATGGTAAATTGGCTGTAATTGCAGGCCCTACAATTACAGAAACATACGATTTAGAAGTTTTGAAAGAAAATGTAAGCGACGTAAAAAACAATTATACTCGTTTTTATATTTTAACCAAAGGAGATGATTATGAAGAAAATCCGAATAAGGCTTCTGTAACTGTTCAAGCGGATAACACACCTGGAAAATTATGTGATATTTTAGGAATACTTAAAAAACATCAGCTTAATATTACAAAAGTGCAAAGCGTTCCTTCGCCTCAAGATCATACTATTTATTCTTTTCATTTAGATATAGAATTCAGTAATAAAAAAATATTTGAACAAGCTGTAAAGGAAATTGAACAAGAAGCAGCTTATATGAAAATACTAGGCGTTTATAAGGGAGATCAACCCCCGTTTGCAAAATAATTAATTCCAAATTCTATGAGTACTACTAATTTAAAAGAACAACAAGCAGCTCAATCCATCATATATAAAAAAGGATTAATCATTGCCGGACCATGCAGTGCTGAAAGTGAAGAACAATTACTCGAAACTGCTTTAGCATTAAAGCAAGAAGGTAAAACAGATGTTTTACGCGCCGGCATTTGGAAACCCAGAACTAATCCAGGAGGCTTTGAAGGAGCAGGAGTTAAAGGACTTGAATGGTTACTAAAAGCAAAGCAAAAAACAGGTTTAAAAACAGCTGTTGAGGTAGCAACATCGAAACATGTTGAGGATGCTTTAAGTTTTGATGTGGATGTTTTATGGATTGGCGCAAGAACAACCGTAAACCCTTTTAGTGTTCAACAAATTGCTGATGCATTAAAAGGTGTAAAGCTTCCGGTATTAATTAAAAACCCTGTTAGTGCTGATATTAAATTATGGATAGGTGCATTGGAACGAATTCAGAAAGCAGGAATTGAAAGTATAGGTTTAATTCATCGAGGTTTTACGTCGTTTGGCAATACAGAATACCGCAATCCGCCAATGTGGCAAATTCCAATTGAGATGAAGCGTTTACTTCCTAATTACCCAATGATTTGCGATCCATCACACATATGTGGTAACAGAGAAAATTTATTGAGCATCAGTCAAAAAAGTGTTGATTTGGACTATGATGGAATCATGATTGAAACTCACCGCAACCCTGATGCTGCGTTGACAGATAAAAATCAACAAATTACTCCTGCACAGTTAAGTCAGTTATTATCTAACCTCGTTAAAAAAACAGCCTATTCAAATGAAGAATCTTTTTTAATGGAGTTGGAAAATTTGCGTGAGCAAATAAATAACTTGGACGAAGAATTAATTACTCTTATCTCAAACAGGATGAAAGTGGCAAAACATATTGGAGATATTAAAAAGAAAAGTAAGATTACCATTTTGCAATCCTCGCGATATAATGAAATTTTGGAGAGGGCAATTAAAAAAGGCGATCAATTGGGATTGAGCAAAGAGTTCATTACAACTTATATGGAAAGCATTCATATTGAAAGTATCCGAATTCAGAATACTGTTTAGTAGATATTACTTGGAAATGATATTTAAAACTCCATAATTTTTTAGCTATCTACTCAAAATCTTCATATAGTAAATAGCTCTTTCTGATTTTTTTGAATTGATCAATTTTTATTTGCCAGCTTTTTCTAATTTCATCTTCGTTTTTTCCTGATTTTATTTGTTCTTGCAAGTCGCTGTTTCCAGCATGCCAATTAAAATTTTCATCAAAAAATGATTTATCTTTTAAGTTGTTATATGTACCAATTAACCAGTATAAATAAATTTTTTTACTTGATTTTATTACTTCATTTCCAAAATTCCTCAGGTCAAAACCATTACAAACTATCCCTTCATATTTTGGATGCTTTGAAATTTTTGTTGGTTTAGGAGTAAACTGAATTTTACCATTGCTTAATTTAGGATGACCAATTTGCTGAAAGGGTAAATCGGTTCCACGACCCAATGAAATTATTGTGCCTTCAAACAAGCCCAGACTAGGATAAAGATAAATTGCAGTCATGTTTGGAAGGTTAGGGGAGGGCTTCACTGGTAATTCATATGAAATTTTGTGTGTATATCCTTTTAAAGGGATCACTGTTAAATCACAAATAATTTTGTTTTCTAACCATCCTTCCTTGTTAATCATGTTAGCATACTCTCCGCACGTCATGCCGTATACAATAGGAATTGGATGTAAACCCAGAAAAGATTTCCATTTTTCCTCAAGCACAGGTCCGTCTACATAATGTCCGTTAGGATTTGGCCTATCTAAAACAATAAATTTTATTTTATGTTCTGCAGCTGCCTCCATACAATAAGTCATTGTAGAAATATAAGTGTAGTACCTAACACCAACGTCCTGCATATCATAAATCAACAATTCTATATCCTTTAAATCATCTATAGTTGGTTTTTTATGGTTGCCATATAAAGAAATAATTTGTATCCCTGTTTTTTCATCTTGCTGATTATTTACTTTCTCACCAGCATCCGATAGACCTCTAAAACCATGTTCGGGAGAAAAAATCTTTTTAATATCAATTTTTAATGAAAGCAATGTATCAACTAGATGCCTATTGCCAATCATAGATGTTGGATTCGAAATTATTCCAACTTTTTTTCCGCTTAATAAGGAAATGTATTTTTCAATTTGCTTTGCACCAGTTGTAATTTCTTTATCAGTAAGTGTAATTAGTTCCTGAGAATATAAACTAAAGTTTAAAATAATTACTGAAAAAACATATAGCAGTTTCATCATTTTGTTTTTTAATATCACAAATTTTCTGTCGACTAAAATACACGCAATTTTATAATTTTTCTCATTCCTTTTTTACTTTCAATTTGTTTATAACATCTTTGATTTTAATGTTAAAGTACAAATACCATTCCTTAATTGATTTCGTTTAAAATTGATTTGTTCAAACATCTTCAATAAAAAATATCTAAGTATATTTGTTATCTAATTTCAATTACATGTTTAATAATTTAACCGATAAAATAGAAAGAGCCTTTAAAGTTTTAAAAGGGCAAGGAAAAATTACTGAAATTAACGTAGCCGAAACAATGAAAGAAGTTCGTAAGGCACTTTTGGATGCTGACGTTAATTTTAAAGTGGCAAAACAATTTACAGATACCATTAAAGAAAAAGCACTTGGGCAAAATGTATTAACTGCTATTTCCCCTGGGCAATTATTAATTAAAATTACACATGATGAATTAGCTCAATTGATGGGTGGTGAAAAATCAGACATCAAACTAAATAACAATCCAACTGTAATTTTAATGTCTGGATTACAAGGTTCCGGTAAAACTACATTTACGGGAAAACTGGCAAACCATTTAAAAACAAAACGCGGAAAAAAACCTTTATTGGTTGCTTGTGATATTTATCGTCCTGCCGCTATTGACCAACTGCATGTGTTGGGTGAGCAAATTGGTGTTGAAGTTTTTTCCGATAGAGAAAGTAAAGATCCTGTTAGTATTTCAAAACGAGCCATTAAACAAGCTAAAGAAAATGGAAATACTGTTGTAATAATAGATACTGCTGGCCGATTAGCGATTGACGAACAAATGATGAACGAAATTGCATTGGTGAAAAAAGAAATTCAACCTGATGAAATTTTGTTTGTTGTAGATTCCATGACTGGACAAGATGCTGTAAATACAGCTAAAGCGTTTAACGACCGATTAGATTTTGATGGTGTAGTACTTACTAAATTAGATGGTGATACAAGAGGTGGTGCAGCATTATCTATTAAATCGGTAGTTAACAAGCCCATTAAATTTATTGGTACTGGCGAAAAAATGGAAGCTATTGATGTATTCCATCCCGATCGTATGGCAGACCGTATTTTAGGAATGGGAGATGTTGTTACTTTAGTGGAGCGTGCTCAAGAACAATTTGATGAAGAAGAAGCCAGAAAACTATCCAAGAAAATTGCTAAAAATCAATTCGGATTTAATGATTTTCTTTCGCAAATGCAGCAAATTAAAAAAATGGGAAACATTAAAGATTTGATAGGCATGATTCCAGGCGTTGGTAAAGCGGTAAAAGATATGGACATTAATGAAGACGCATTTAAATCCATTGAAGCCATTATATATTCAATGACACCGCTTGAACGCGAGAAGCCCGAATTACTTAATGGTACTCGTAGAGCTCGAATTGCAAAAGGAAGCGGAACAAGTATTCAAGAAGTAAATAAGCTTATTAAACAATTTGATGATACGCGCAAAATGATGCGCATGATGCAAGATAAAGATGCCATGGCTAAAATGATGCGTAATATGCCTAATATGGGCGGAAAGTAAGCAAGTAATTTTAAGAACTTGATAAAATTTCGAAATGTTATTAAAAAAAATTATTTCTGTTGTTTTTCTCTTCTTAACCATTGATTATGCTCAATCACAAAATTTAGTCCCATTTAGAGACGAACATAATAAGTTTGGTTTTAAAACATATAATTATGATGATTCTTATGATGAACCTAAAATTATTGTTCAACCAAAATACGATAGTATTAGAATATGTGACCAAAATTGTTTTATTGGAACAAATAATTATGGAACGTATGAAGTTAAAGATTATGGTACAGGCTTAATACAAGTAATCCTAAATGGCAAAGTAGGACTTTTAAATAATAATGGTAATGAAATAGTACCACCAAAATACGATTATATAGGTGCATGTGGATATTCTTGTTCAGATCCGATTGGAATGGTTAAATATGATGAATACGGAAATACTTTTA
>Ga0315906_10011944_pt1 | contig 10090 bp, 6 predicted proteins | sample LakEriMetagenome_4_FD_203526 | JGI IMG/M metagenome (GOLD analysis project Ga0315906, IMG submission 203526) | Freshwater fungal communities from buoy surface, Lake Erie, Ohio, United States - Buoy 2 MA122 | ecosystem: Environmental > Aquatic > Freshwater > Lake > Lake biofilm | place: USA: Lake...
TAGTTGTCGGCGATCTTCATGAGCATCACGTCGAGGTCGCCGGTCTCCTCGCCGACGTCGATCATGTTGACGACGATGGCGTCGCAGACCTTCGCCTCGCGCAGCGGCGTCGCGAAGGTCTCGCCCTCGCGGATCGAATCGTGCACCTTGGTCAGCGCGCGCTCGAACACGTAGTTGCCCGAGGTGTCGCGGGTGATCAGGATCGCCTCGAGGATGGGCACGCCTGCGTTGACGAGCGTGCCCAGCGTGCGCGTGAAGCGCGCGATCGCCGTTTTTCTCAGCAATGTCCCGAGCACGGGTATGCGGATCACGATGATGTCGGTGATCGCGCGGCCTGGCCCGGTCTTGCGCACCAGCTTCCAGAACAGGAACAGGAGGATCGGCGAGCAGAGGATCCAGACCACGCCGGGAACCACCTGGTTCTGCGAGGACGTTCCCGCGACCCACTTCGAGGCGTTGATCATGAAGATCGTGAGGTCGGGCAGCTTGACGTCGAAGTCCTCGAAGATCTCCTGGAACTTCGGGATGACGAAGTACATGATGCCGGTCACGATCAGGACGGCGATGAAGATGACGACCGCCGGGTAGATGAGCGCGCCGATGATGCGCCGCTTGAGGCGCTGGCCCTTCTCCATGAACTCGGCGAGGCGCTGGAGGATGACGTCAAGCACGCCGCCGACCTCGCCTGCCGCCACCATCTTGGTGTAGAGGCGGTCGAAGGCCTTGGGGAACTTCGCCATCGCCTCGGAGAGGCTGGTGCCCGACTCGACCTCCTCGGCGACGCCCTGGAGCACGGTCTTCAGGGCGCCCGGGCGCTGCTGGCTCTCGAGGATCTGGATCGAGCGGAGAAGCGGAAGACCCGCGTCCTGCAGCGTCGAGAGCTGGCGGGTAAACATCGTCAGCTTCTTGGTGCTGACGCCGCCGAAGGAGAGGGACATGCCCTTCTTCTTCTTCTTGACGTCGCGGACCTTCTTCCCAGTCTTCGCGGCGGAGCCCGTGATCTTCTGCTCCTTGACGCCGCTCGGGAACAGTCCCTGCGAGCGGATCTTCTTCAGCGCCTCGTCGGCGCTGCCGGCCTCGATGGTGCCCGAGCTCTTCTTGCCGGCGTTGTTCACGGCGTCGTATGCGTAGATCGGCATGGTTCGCTCCGTCGTCTGTCGTGTCCGGCCCTGCGGGCCGTGGCTGGTTTCTTCCGTTCAGGCGCGCGCGGCGGCGGGGATCATTCCTCGCCGAGCGTCTCGCGCACGACTTCGTCGATGGTCGTCTGTCCGTCGTAGATCGAGAGAAGGCCGATCTCGCGCAGGGTGCGCATGCCGCGGCGGCGCGCCTCCTGGCGCAGCACCGAGGTCGACGCCTGCTTCATGACGAGCTCGCGGATCTCGTCGTCGAACGACATGATCTCGAAGAGCGCCATGCGGCCCTTGTAGCCCGAGCGCAGGCAGTGGTCGCAGCCCTTGCCGCGGCCTCGGTAGAACTGCCGCCCCTCGATGTCGCGCGGACGGAGGGCGAGCTCCATGAGCTGCTCCTCGTTCGGCGTGAAGGGCTCCTTGCACTTCGTGCAGATGCGGCGCACGAGGCGCTGGGCGACGATCGCCTCGACGGTCGCGGTGAGGAGGAAGGTCTCCACGCCGAGATCGACGAGACGCAGCACGGTGCTCGGCGCGTCGTTGGTGTGCAGGGTCGTGAGCACCAGGTGACCGGTGAGCGACGCCTGGATCGCGATCTGCGCGGTCTCGAGGTCGCGGATCTCGCCGACGAGCACGATGTCCGGGTCCTGGCGGAGGAAGCTGCGCAGCAGCTTCGCGAAGGTGAGCTCCTGGTCGAGGTTCACCTGGCACTGGATGAGGCCCTTCACGTCGTACTCGACGGGATCCTCGGCGGTGAGGATCTTGACCTCGGGGCTGTTGAGCTCGTTGAGCGCGGCGTAGAGCGACGTCGTCTTTCCCGAGCCGGTCGGGCCGGTGACGACGACGATGCCGTTGGGCTTGTTGATGATCTGCCGGAACTTCTCGAGGTCGTCCGGACGCATGCCGATCTTGTCGAGCGACAGTTGGACGTTCGAGCGGTCGAGGATTCGGAGCACGACCGACTCGCCGAACATCGTCGGCAGCACGGCGACGCGGAGGTCGATCGGCGCCTCGCCGACGTGGAGCTCGATGCGGCCGTCCTGCGGAAGGCGGCGCTCGGCGATGTCGAGCTTCGACATGACCTTCACGCGCGAGACGAGCGCGGTGGCGAGGCTCTTGTTGACCGGCGCCATCTCGTAGAGCACGCCGTCGATGCGGTAGCGGACCTTGAACTCGTCCTCGAAGGGCTCGAAGTGGATGTCGCTGGCCTTGTCGCGGATCGCGATCATCAGGAGCTGCTGCACGAGCTCGACGACGGCGTTCTCGTTCGCCGCGTTCTGCAGCGTCGCCATGTCGATCGAGTCGCCGCGTCCCTCGAGGCCGGCGAGCGCCGCAGAGCTCGATGCCGCCGCGATCGCATCGGCGACGTTGCCACGCTTGCCGGCGTAGCGCTCGCGCAGGATCGCGTCGATCTGGTCGGGACGGGCGCAGACCGCGGTGACCTTGAAGCCGAGGAGCTGGCGGAGATCGTCGACCGCCTGGAAGTTCTCCGGGTTCTTGAGCGCGACGGTGATCTTGCGCGACGCCGCCTCGAAGGCGATCGGGACGATGTTGAAGGCGGTGGCCGTCTCGGGCTTCACCGCGTTCAGGATCTCGTCGGTGAACTGGACCGTCTCGAGGTTCACGAAGCCGAGTCCGCGCTGGGCGGCGAGGGCCATCAGGACGTCCTCGTCGGTGATCCAGCCGAGGCCGACGCAGATCTGGCCGAACAGCTCGCCCTTCTTCGACTCCATCTGCAGACGGAGGACCTCCTCGACCTGCTCCCGCGTGATCTTGCCGATCTTGCGCAGGACGCGGCCGATGCGGCTGCCCTTGAGTTCCTCGAGACGGATGGTGGACATTCGTGCCTTGCTTCCGGTCCGGGCCGCCGGCAGTCGTTCCCGAGTCGCCCGCGACCGCCCCAAGCGGCCGCCGGCTTCCGGGATTCTCGGTGCTCTACGCACCGCTCCCAACCCCGCCGCGCGGCCGCGGAGGGGCTTTCCTTCAGGACACTTGGATTCTTGCGGAGACGCGGCGAAGCCCCGATGCGGTTTTCCGCGTCCGGGGCGCGCCATCCGTTCGACCGTGCTTCCAAGGGTCCGTCACGCTGTCATGCACTCCCTGCTTGCCGTCGCGGGCCTCGATCAGCCCGCCTCATGCTCCTCGTCGAGCTCGGTGCGACCGATGCTGCCGCCGGAGCGGTGGATCTTGTCGCTGAGCTCGCCGGGGTTCTTGCACTTGTCGATGACCTCCTCCGCCGCGACCTTGCCCTCGCTGTAGAGCTTCCAGAGGTGGTCGTCGAGGAGCTGCATGCCGAACTTGCGGCCGGTCTGGATGGCCGAGTCGATGCGGAAGGTCTTGTTCTCGCGGATGAGGTTCGAGATCGCCGGGGTGACGACGAGGAACTCGTACGCCGCGACGCGGCCCGGCTTATCGGCCCGCGCGCAGAGCTGCTGCGAGAGCACGGCGATCAGCGAGGTCGAGAGCTGGACGCGGACCTGCTCCTGCTGGGTCACAGGGAACGCGTCGATGATGCGGTTGATCGTGCTCGCGGCGCCCGAGGTGTGCAGGGTGCCGAACACCAGGTGGCCGGTTTCGGCGGCGCGGATCGCCGACTCGATCGTCTCGAGGTCTCGCATTTCGCCGACGAGGATCACGTCCGGGTCGGAGCGAAGCACGCGGCGCAGCGCTTCGGAGAAGGTCGGCACGTCCTTGCCGACCTCGCGCTGGTTCACGACCGACTTCTTGTGGTAGTGGTAGTACTCGATCGGGTCCTCGATCGTCACGATGTGGCGGTCGTAGGAGTCGTTGATGTAGTTCACCATCGACGCGAGCGTGGTCGACTTGCCCGATCCGGTCGGGCCGGTCACCAGGAACAGGCCGCGCGGGCGCCGGGAGAGCTCGGCGACGATCTTCGGAAGGCCGATCTGCTCGAACGAGAGCAGCGTGTTCGGGATCAGTCGGAGCACCATCGAGATGTCGCCGCGCTGGCGGAACACCGAGGCGCGGAAGCGCGCGGCGGTGCCGAAGGCGAAGCCGAAGTCGGTGCCGCCGACCTCGGCGAGCTCCTGCTGGTTCTTCTCGGGGGTGATCGACTTCATCAGCGCGGTGCAGTCGTCGCTGTCGAGCACCTTGGTGGCGAGGCTGCGCAGCTTGCCGTGCAGACGGATCGTCGGCGGGCGGCCGACCGAGACATGCAGGTCGGAGGCGCCCTGCTTCACGATGGTGTCGAGGAGACGGTCGATCTGGACGGTGGACATGGATCAGGTCCTGCTCTCTGCTGTCGCGCGCCGCGCGGGCGGGCGGTTTCTTGTGCTGGAACGCGCGCCGGTCAGGCGGCGCCGATCTCCGTGGGGTTGAAGCCCTCGATCTGGGCGAAGTTCGCGATCTCGGCGGGCGTCGTCATGCCGCGGAGGATCTTGATCTTGCCGTCGCCGAGGAGGCTGCGCATGCCGCCGCGGATGGCGGCCGCGCGGAGCTTCGAGATGCTCGAGCGGTTGAACGCGAGGTCGCGGATCTCGGAGTTCATCACCATGAGCTCGAAGATCGCCCGGCGGCCCTTGTAGCCGGTGCCCGCGCACTTGGCGCAGCCGACCGCCTTCATGAGCGTGCCGCGCGACATCTCCTCGTCGCTGATGTTGACGAGCCGGAGGACCTTGCGGTCCGGGTTGTCGTCGGGCTGCTTGCACTCCGGGCAGAGGATGCGCACGAGGCGCTGGCCCATGACCGCCTGGATCGAGCTCGCCACGAGGAAGGGCTTGACGCCCATGTCGATGAGGCGGGTGATCGCGCTCGGCGCGTCGTTGGTGTGCAGCGTCGAGAACACCATGTGGCCGGTGAGCGCCGCCTGGATGGCGATGTCGGCGACCTCGCGGTCGCGGATCTCGCCGACGAGGATGATGTTCGGCGCCTGGCGCAGCATCGACTTCAGGATCGCCGAGAAGGTCAGGCCGATGTGCTCGCGCACCTGCACCTGGTTGATGCCCTTGAAGGCGTACTCGACCGGATCCTCGGCGGTGATGATCTTGCGGTCCGGCGTGTTGAGGTCGTTGAGCGCCGAGTAGAGCGTCGTCGTCTTGCCCGAGCCGGTGGGGCCGGTGACGAGGAAGATCCCGTTCGGACGCCGGATGATGCGGTTGAAGATCTCGAGGTTGTCCGACTCGAAGCCGAGTCCCTGCAGGCCGATGCGGGCGCTGTCCGGCCGGAGGATTCGAAGGACCACGCTCTCGCCGTGCACCGCGGGGCAGGTCGAGACGCGGAAGTCGATCGTCTTGTCCTCGATCGTCATCTTGATGCGGCCGTCCTGCGGGATGCGGCGCTCGGAGATGTTGACGCCCGCCATCAGCTTGAGTCGGGCCAGCAGCGAGTTCTGCAGGCGCTTCGGCACGCGGTCGCGCTCGATGCAGACGCCGTCGATGCGGTAGCGGACCAGCACGTTCTCCTTGCGCGGCTCGACGTGGATGTCGCTCGCGCGGCCGGTGACGGCTTCGGAGATCATGCGGTCGACGAGCGTGATCACGCTCTTCTCCTGCACGTCGGTGTCCATCGACTTGTCGGTCGAGCGGTCGACGGAGCGGTCCTGCGACCTGTCGACGGACTTGTCCATCGAGTCGGTGAACAGCTTCGACTTGCTGAGGTCGGGACCCGCGTTCTCGCCCGACAGCACCGAGACGATCTGCGATCGGGGCGCGATCGCGCCGATGTCGGCGCGGGCGCCGGCCATCATGCCGATCAGGTCGAACGACTCGATCTCGAGCGGATCGTGCACGAGCAGGAAGATCGTGCCCTTCTCGCGCCGCATCGGGATCACCGAGTACTTGCGCTGGAGGTCGTCCTTCAGCAGGCCGCGGTTGATCTTGGTGAAGGCCTCCGCCTTGTCGAGGTTGAGGAACTCCACGCCGAACTGCTCGGCGAGCGCGCGCGCGACGTCGGTGTCCTTGCAGTGGCCCTGCTCGACGAGGATCTCGCCCACCCGCTTCCCGGTGTTCTTCGCCTCGGCGACGGCGGCGTTGACCTGGTCCTGCCCGACAACGCCGAGGCCGACGAGGATCTCACCGATTTTCTTCTTGCTCTTGCGTGCCAAATTCGCTTCTCCAGGTCCGGGGGTCGCCCGCGCTGCGGGGAGTCTCGTAGTATCGCCTTTCAGCCCCCCCGCCGCAACTGTCCGCAGGTGCCGGGTTTGGGCGCGAGCGCGTCCGATGGATCCCGCAACCCCTCCCAGTTCGGCGCCGAAGGCGACGACCGCCACCGAATCCGGCCGCGCGAGGCGCGTCCGCGCCTTCGTCACCGCTGGCCCGACCGAGGAGCCGCTCGACGAGGTCCGGTTCATCGGGAACCGATCGTCGGGCCGAATGGGATTCGCGATCGCGACGGCCCTCGCCGACGCGGGACACGCCGTGACCCTCGCGCTCGGGCCGGTGCGCCGCGAACCGCCGGACGATCCGCGCATCAGCCTCCGCCGGTTCCGGACTTCCGCCGAACTCGAGTCGCTCATGCGCGAGGAACTCCCGGGAGCCGATCTCGTCGTGATGGCGGCGGCGGTGGCGGATTTCCGACCGAAGGCGACGATCGAGGGCAAGTTGCGGCGCTCGGATGGCGGCCTGCAGATCGAGCTCGTGCCCGTTCCGGACCTTCTCTCCGCGACCGCGGCATGCCGGAAGCCCGGTGCGGCGATCATCGGATTCGCGCTCGAGCCGCGGGAACGGCTCGAACGTTCGGCGCTCGACAAGCTCGCCCGCAAGGACCTCGCCGCGATCGTCGCCAATCCGCTCGAGACGATGGACGCGCCCGACGTGGACGCCGTCGTGCACTTCCGCGATGGAACGCACGCACGCCCGGCGGGCACGCTCGCGAAGGAAGCGTTCGCGCGCTGGCTTGTCGCCGCCCTTGCGGGCCGATTCGGCTGAACTTCGGGGGCGGACGCCCGACCGCCGCGCCGCCCGGCGTGCGGACGGGTTCGGTACAGTCCCCGCCATGCAGATCGCAATGATCGGACTCGGGCGCATGGGCGCAAACATGGTTCGCCGGCTCCTCAAGGGCGGCCATCAGGTCGTCGTGTTCGACGTGAACGCGCAGGCCGTCGCCGACCTCGCGAAGGAAGGCGCCACCGCCGCGTCGAGCCTCGCGGACCTCGTCGCGAAGCTGGCGGGCCCGCGCCATGTCTGGCTGATGCTTCCGGTCGCGTTCGTCGATTCGACGATCGCGTCGCTCGCGCCGCTTCTCGCGTCGGGCGACTGCATCATCGACGGCGGAAACAGCCACTACATCGACGACATCCGCCGCTCGCGCGAGCTCGAGGCGAAGGGCATCCGCTACGTCGACGTCGGCGTCTCGGGCGGCGTGTGGGGACTCGAGCGCGGCTACTGCCAGATGATCGGCGGCGCCGCCGACGCGGTCGCGCGGCTCGACCCGGTCTTCCGGACCCTCGCGCCCGGCCGTGGCGACATTCCTCGCAATCCGGGCGGCGAGCGCCTCGGCACCGCGGAGCACGGCTACCTGCACTGCGGGCAGACCGGCGCCGGCCACTTCGTGAAGATGGTGCACAACGGCATCGAGTACGGCCTGATGGCCGCCTACGCCGAGGGTCTGAACGTGCTCAAGCACGCGGACATCGGCCGGCACGCCTATGAGAAGGACGCGGAGACCACGCCGCTGCGCCACCCCGAGCACTACCAGTACGAGTTCGATCTCGCCGCGATCACCGAACTGTGGCGCCGCGGCAGCGTGGTCGGATCGTGGCTCCTCGACCTCACGGCGCAGGCGATGGCGTCGGATCCGCAGCTTGCGAAGTTCTCCGGCCGCGTCAGCGATTCCGGCGAAGGACGATGGACGCTCGCCGCCGCGAACGACGAAGGCGTGCCCGCCCCGGTGCTTGCGGCCGCGCTCTTCGCCCGCTTCTCCTCGCGCGGGAACGACGACTTCATGAACAAGGTGATCAGCGCCCAGCGCTTCGCGTTCGGCGGTCACCTCGAGAAGGCGCACTGACCGCGCTCATCGCGCCGGAGGCAGAACCGCATGGACATCCGTCACGCGCCGCAACGGGTCGAGCAGACGATCGCGGCGACGGTCGGCGTGGCGCGCAGCCGTCCGCTGCGCCTTCTGCTGTGGATCATGCTCGGCCTGCTCGTGGTGCGGCCGGCGCTCATCTCGCCAGAGTCGCTGATCGGCGCCGACGCGCTCTTCCTTGGCGGGCTGGTGCTGGTGCTGCGCGAACTGCGGATCTCGCGGACCGCGGCGATCGTGGCCGGGGTGCTCCTCGTGGCCGCGGTGGCCGCCCGCATCGTCGACGCGACGACGGATGCATCGGCCGCCACCGTCGCAGCGAGCCTCGCGACCGCGGCGTTCGTCGCCTACGTCCTCGCGCTTCTCCTCGCCTTCGTCGTGCGGTCGGCCGAGATCACCCAGAACTCCGTCCTCGCGGCCATCTGCGTCTACATCCTCCTCGGCGTCGTCTGGGGCTTCGCCTACCAGGTCGTCGACGAACTCGATCCCGCCGCCTTCAACGTCAGCCTCGGGCCGAACGCGCAGACGGATTCCGCGGTTTCCGAGGGCGCGCTGCGCTACTTCTCGATGATCACGCTCACGACCGTCGGCTACGGCGACATCGTGCCGGTCTCCAAGGAGGCGCGGGCGCTTGCGTCGCTGCAGGCGCTGCTTGCGCAGATCTACCTCGCGGCGATCGTGGCGCGCATCGTCGGGATCGAAGTCGCCAACAGCGTCGCCCGGCGCGACGCTGAGCGCGACCGATAGGCTCAGCCTGACGGATCGTTGAAGGCCCGAGATCCGCATCGGCGCCTGGATGGCGAGGAGGCGAGGCGACGCTGTATCCCATGATCCATGGTCGCGATACAGCGAGTCGATGCCGACAATGCCAGCCGGGATGCCGGGCGGATTGAGGCCCCGCGATCCGTCAGACACAGCCTCGGTCCCCCGCTACAGTCCCGCCGGGCCCGTGGCGAAACTGGCAGACGCAGCGGACTTAAAATCTGCGGCCGCAAGGCGTGTGGGTTCGATCCCCACCGGGCCCACTTCCGCGTCCGCGCACGGTCCGCCGCATCGATTGCGCGAACCTCGACGAAACCCGCCCGTAGGCTCCACCCCATGCGATTCGCCATCCTCCTGCTCCTCATCGCGCTCCTCGTGATGCCCGCCGTCGCGCTCGGCGTCCTCGCCGGCCCGGGCGCGCTGAACCTCGAACCCCCCAAGACCACCGACCAGCCTGCGGCACCCGCCGGCACAGCGAAGGAAGATCCCGTGTCGAAGCCAGAGCAGAAGACGACGCCCGCCTACTCGCGAAGCGGATACGACATCACCCCGTACTCTCGCGAACGCGTCGCGGAACTCGCGAAGAAGCTCGACCCCGAGACCTACCGCATCACCCAGAAGGCGGGCACCGAGCCGGCCTTCTGCGGAACGCTCCTCGACAACAAGAAGGACGGAACCTACTGCTGCGTCGTCTGCGGCCTTCCGCTCTTCTCGAGCTCGCACAAGTTCAACTCCGGCACCGGCTGGCCGAGCTTCTTCGCGCCGTTCGACATCGCGCATGTCGCGGCGCGCGAGGACAACTCGCACGGCATGCAGCGCATCGAGATCAACTGCGCGCGCTGCGACGCGCATCTCGGCCACGTGTTCGACGACGGACCGCGCCCGACGGGCCTGCGCTTCTGCCTCAATGGCGCGGCGCTCACCTTCCATGAGAAGGGCGCCTCGCTTCCGAGCGAGTCGCAGCCGGTGGCGACCGAGACCGCCTACTTCGCGGGCGGTTGCTTCTGGGGCATCGAGCACTACTTCCAGCAGGCGCCCGGGGTCGTGAGCGCCGAGAGCGGCTACATGCAGGGCTCGTCGGAGAAGCCCGACTACAAGGAGATCTGCTCGCAAGACGACGTCCCGGCGTCCCGGCGTCCCGAGGGATACCGGCCGCACGCCGAGGCGGTGAAGGTCGTCTTCGACCCGAAGGCGATCTCCTACCGCGATCTCCTCCGCGG
>Ga0315906_10011945_pt1 | contig 10090 bp, 8 predicted proteins | sample LakEriMetagenome_4_FD_203526 | JGI IMG/M metagenome (GOLD analysis project Ga0315906, IMG submission 203526) | Freshwater fungal communities from buoy surface, Lake Erie, Ohio, United States - Buoy 2 MA122 | ecosystem: Environmental > Aquatic > Freshwater > Lake > Lake biofilm | place: USA: Lake...
CCCAGCGCGTAGATCCACTTCTGGGCCTAGACCTCGGCGGCGTAAAGATCGTGAAGCTCATTGGCGAAGGTGGCATGGGCCGGGTCTACGAAGCTCTCCAAGACAAGCCCGCCAGAACCGTTGCCGTGAAGGTCATCCGGCAGGGCATCACCAGCGAAAAGACCATGCGGCGGTTCGAACGTGAGGCTGAGTTTCTGGGCAAGCTCCAGCACCCCGGAATCGCGCAGATCTTCGTGGTCGGGACGTATTCCAGCGAGTACGGGTTTGATGTGCCGTTCTACGTGATGGAGTATCTGGCCAACGCGAAGCCCCTCACAAACTACGCGCACGAACAGAGCCTAGAACTTCATGAGCGAGTCAGGCTGTTCAAACTGGTCTGTGAGGCTGTCGCCCATGGGCACGACCGCGGGATAGTTCATCGGGACCTCAAGCCGGGCAACATCTTGGTGGACGCAAACGGCAGCCCCAAGGTCATTGATTTTGGCGTAGCCCGCAGCACCGACTCCAACCTGACGCTGGAGTCCATGAAGACTGACACGGGCCAGTTGATCGGCACCGTGCAGTACATGAGCCCAGAGCAGTTTGGGCCCGACCCTGACGACCTCGATGGCCGCGCAGATGTGTACTCCCTTGGGGTCGTCCTGTACGAGCTGCTATCTGGCTCGCCGCCGTACTCCGTGAAGAAGAAGGCCCTGCACGAGGCTTCCCGGGTGGTGTGCGAGGAAGTGCCGCCGCCCCTGAGGGTTGTCTCGAAGGCCATCCCGAGGGACATCAGCGCGATTGCCGAGCGGGCCCTCCAGAAAGACCGTCGGCACAGGTACTACACGGCCGGCGAACTTGCGGCTGACCTTGGGCGGTTTCTGGACGGGAAGCCTGTGAAGGCCCAGCCGAGAGGCATGCTCGACCGGGTTTGGCGCCGAGGTCAACTCAGCAAGCCGATCAGCAGACGGGCGGGTTTGGTTTTGTTATCAGGAGGAATTCTTGCCGTCGGGCTCTCTCGGCTTAGCGGGTCACGGGTTCTCGACTTCGAGCGGTATTGGCCCCAGAGCACTCAGCTCAAAGCATCGGCTGCTTGGACGCCCACGAACCTGAGCGTTCGCGAGGGAAACTTCTACCGGCTCACTGTCACCGGCTCCTGCAAAGATAGTTCCGGGGTGACTTTCGGCCCCGAAGGAACGGACCCGCCGGACCCCCTGAGTCTGCTTGGACCGCCGGTAGACGTTCAAGAAAAACGTGACGGCCCCTCGTATGGCCAGATCATTCCACGGCGTCTCTTGATCGCTCAGATTCGCGACTCCAGAATCCTCCTTCCTGTGGGTAAGTCCCTCTCATTCGTGGCCCCTTGGACGGGCCCCCTCAGTTTTCGGGTCAATGATGAGGCTGAATCACCGCAGGCCGTCACGGGAGACCTTCGCGTGACTCTCGAACGTGTTGCGCAGCCGGCGCTCGTGGACAAAGAAGGCAAGACCACGATCTCTACTCGCGTGAACAAAACCAAGTACTTGCTGTTCGAGTCTGAGGGTATTCGCTGGAAGTTTTCCGGCGTGCAGAGTGCCCTCGATGAGCCCGACTACCCGGTGCTGCTCAATGGTATCGCGTGGTGGCCACTACCGGACAAGCCCAACACCGAAGGCTGGCGCGTACTGATGGAAAAGACCTGCACGCCGCTGCTGAAGACCCGGGAGTTTGCGTGGGCGGCTGATCCGAAAGGGTCTCAGCCCGTTGTCGAGATGGTTGGCAAGAACGCCTCGGGGCGGCTCGTGAAGATTGAAAGTACGACCCCGAACGAGCGTGGCCTCGCGTTTAGTCCCGCCGAACAAGCGGGCGGGATCATGTCGTGCACCCTGTCACGACCATGAGTCACAGAGAATCCCAGAGACGAGGATGGCCGAATGTCTGAATCACAACTGAAAGAGAATGCCGCGGCGGTCAAGAAGCTATTTGGTACAGCTGCAAAGCTAGCCCAGAAGCAAGCAGCACTTGCGACGCTCAACAATGTGACGCTGCCCAAGATCTATCACGCGATCGGCAAGAAGATCGTTGGGCTCGATAAGCTGCCGCCCGATCTCGTAGCACATCGCGACAAGATTCGGGCTCTTGAAGCCCGCATTGCCGCAAGGCCGGAGGAACCAACGACTGCGCCTGCTGAGGGATTCGCGGCTAAGGCAAAGCAACTTGCTCAGCAGGCTGCCCAGAAGGCTTCCAAGGCAACGGGGGATGCTGCGGCTAGCGTGCGGATTCAGGCAGCGTACGTATCCCTTGGCAAGGAAGCTGTTGATAAGTATGGCGACCAGTCCGTGCCAAAGGATCTTGCTGGTGAGTTCTTCACTACCAACGCAACCCGAGCAACGCTTCAAGCAGAAATCGCTTCCCTTCGGAGTGTCGAAAGCATTGGCTTTCTCTCTTCAAGGGGACTGGTGATCGGGGTTGGTATTTGCGCGTTGCTCGGCGTCGGTTACTGGCTGCTACCGAAGGGTCGGCCATCAGCTGTGCCGTTGCCCAACTTACAGCCGGCAGGGGAACTCTCTGAGGGTATCGCAACGCGAACGACAGCACGTGACCAAGCTGCTGCTCCTAAACTAATGGACTCCCGTGCTGCGATAGCTCGTTTTGAATCCGAATGTGACGAGACATGCTCCGCACTGCTATCGGCGTCTCTTTCCGGCGGCTCTCCCCTTGAACTTGTAGGTGCCCTTGGTGAAAAACTGGAGAAAGTTGGCTCGGGCGAAAACAGAATGGACGGTACTGGGATACCGCCCGCTTGTGCCAAAGCGATGATCAGTTACATCGGAGTATACGGCTTACTTGTAGCTGAAGCCGCAGGGCGCTCCGCTGGCCAAGAGGTGCCGGGTGGAGGGATCGTGGCGATGCTTGGCTCGGGGTCGGCAGATGCTGACAAGAGCATACTGGAGTCAGGAAATGCCGCGAAGTATTGGACCCACGTTGCGCTGATTCGTTCGCTCATTCTGCTGAACGCAGAGTCCAATGCATTTCACTCGGACTTCAAAAGGCAGCTCATGGCGAGCGGATCACAGCCCGCTGTGTTTGTTGTGTTGCAGCGTATGAGACGAGATATCCATAACCTCCTTTTACCGCGGTACTCGGCTTGCATCGAAGCGGGCATAAGCAAGTATGGTCCGCCGCAGTTTTCGAATAACTAGTTCGGCAGCGGCGCATTGATGGCCTCTGACGCCCTTTAAAACTTCTGAGGTGTATTTCAACCCCGGCTGCTGGTTGCGAACGCTTGGTTGCCACGGAGAAAGCGTCAGAGCAGAAAGTCGGAGGGTCGCTTACGATGAAAGAAAACAGCATCGTGTCAGAAGTTCTGAGCGGCGACGGAGTATTAACAAGTGTGATAGGTCCCTGCTCCCGCCTGCGCCTATGTCTCCCGCTCGGGCCCCGCCGACCGACTGGGGTAAGTTTGTGCAAGCCCATGTCGACCGCGACATCTTTCAAGCGGCGGCTGACGAGCTACCGGCGAACGACATCCACGGCCTCGGAACATCCGGACGTGAGGCATCAACGAAGCCGCCGCGGGGCCGGACGAGGAGAAAGACTGCGCCGACGCCGGAGAACCGCTGCTCCAGTGGTAAGGCGGGCGTTCCGGAAACCACTTACTGGTGCCCGGGAGACGGGAGCACGCGGCTCACGAGTCGCGCGACGATTGCGGAGGTGCGATTGCCCGGGATATTCTTTAATCGTTCGGGAGGCGCACGTCCGAAGCCGTTGGAGATTTCAAACGTCGCCATGCCAACCTCCGCGAATCTTGAAAAAGGGGCCGCAATGCGTTTTTGGATATCAATGAGTGTCGCAGTCGTCGTTGCTGCTCTTCTGCCCACCGCCGCTTGCGCACAGGGGTTTTCCTCTTCCGGCAACGTCTTCGGTGGCCAAAACTTCAGCAACGGCAGTTACACCATGAAGAACGTGTTCGGGGGATACAACTACTACTCGCCCAGCGGCGGATCTCCAATTGTCGGCATCCCAAGTCCGATGGGTGGGATGTCGTTCGGACAGCATGGCTACAGTACATCCAACGTCTTTGGTGGCCAGAACTTCTACTCGCCAAAAGGCGGCTTCATGTCGAGCACACCGAACGTATTTGGTGGATCAAACTACAGTTTTGGTGGATATAGCACGTCAAACATCATGGGCGGGCGCAATTTCTACCGATGACCCCCTGAAGGAAATGCCACCTTGACTCGACCGACAATTACACCGCAGTCCGTGACCATCATCGATTCACCGGATGGAGACACCGCTGGTGGAGGTCTGATGAGCCGGGCGATACAGGGCGGTGCTCTCGCCGAGCGGTTGACGACAAACCTCGCCAGTAAGCAAACGCCATCGCGCCTCGGTTTGTGGATCGAGAGCGGATTCGATGTGTACTACGCGAAATTTCCACAGTTGATCCTGATGGCGGCCGTCGGGCTTGGGCTGGGTGTCGTGACATTTGGTTTTGCCATGCCCATCGTTGCGGGAGTAATGGCGCTGTTTGCACTGCGGTGCATCGGCGCGCCGATGCCCAATGCACGGCTTTCACTGACGCCGCTAATCGGCATACATGCGGTGTGCGTGATGGTGGCTCAGAATTTCTTGGCGTATGGTGGCACGCTGCTTTTGAGCAAAGTACCTTTTGTGTCCAGCTTTTTGGTCGCGAGTTGGGCAATCGTTGTTGAAACACTTTTTGCCTTTGCACTGCTCATGGTTGTTGGTTACGGAAAGTCGGCCATCGGTGCAGTAATGGGAAGCGGATTGCTCGCTTCAAAAGCCGGGCTTTCGCTGCTGTGGCTCTACATTATGGGTGCGGCAGCAAGTAATGTCGGAGGTGCCTTGTTCGGAGTCGGCGCGATACTGACGGCGCCCATTCTGACGTGCGTGTTGACGGCTGCTTTCGTTAGCCTTGCGACAGAGCACCTGAACCCGTCTGCTGAGGTGGCCGGCACCTGAGGCTTCCGCGAATTGTGGGCTGCCCGTTTGATGTCCGCCCAACTGATGGCGTAAACGATGTCGCGCGTCGGGGAGGAGTTGGACTTGCAGTGCCCAGCCTGCAGCGGCGACATCCGGCTGATCACATTAATGACCAAGCACGCCCCAATCCGGAATATCCTGATGCCCCTCGGCGAACCGCTCTAACTGCCTCCAAAACCGCTGACACCTAAGAAAAAGCGGTCGAGGGTTTTGCCCCCGACCGCTCTTTCCCCAGCCCGTCAGCCAGCCCAAGCCCGACAAGCAGCTCGGTAGCCGCATGACGAGCACGACATGACAGACGGGGCCGGATAGAACACCCCCGACTCGATAGCCCGCCAGACTCGCTCCACGCCCGCCAAGGTGCGTTTCACGGCGACTGGGCTGACCTCGCGAACGTGCTCCTCGATCTGTGGTTCCTTGGCCTTCGTCAAAACCAAAAACCGGGTCGCGATCTTCTTCCCCGGGCTGATCTCGCTGGCCAGATGCGAGTACAGCAGGAGTTGCTCGCCACTGTCCTCGACCTGCTCGGGGGACCACTTCCCACGCGACGTCTTGATATCCGTGATGACCAGCGAGTCCGAGTCCTCCGTGAGCAGGTCCACGCGGCCATACAAATCCGGCACGCCCTCGACCAGCATGCCGCGAACCTCTTCTTCGACGCCCAGCACCCGCCCCTGAACGCTCGCCGCCGGGCTGTTCAGGAACGCTGTCAGCATCTTTCCGGCCAGAGCGTCCAGCGAGGCCCGTGTCTCCGTGCTGCCGAACTGAATGGCGTCCGGTTCGTGCGGCAGCCATGCACTTCTGTAGGCGAATAGCAGGGCATCGAGGTTGGGCTTGGGATCTCCGGATAGTTGGGCTTGGAAATGCTGCTCGACGGCCGAATGAATTCCGCTGCCGAACACGAGCGCACTGGATACAGACTCCTCGGGCAAGCCGTCGATGTACCGGAACTTGTACTTCAACGGGCAGGTCCGGAACGTCGAGAGAGCCGACCACGAGATGTAGTCTCTGCCCGTGAGCTTCTTCGCGACCTCGTTGGCCGGGTTCGTGCTGCGCGGCTTCTCGGGCTTGAGTATCGGCAGCAGTTCAGCCCCGGCGATCATCGAGCACCCCCAGTCGCCGCGTAGGCTCCGTTGCCGTTCGTGTGGCCGTTGGTGCCCGGGCTGGTTGTGCCCTCATCGCTCTTGAGTTCGTCGATCAGAGCCGAAGCCTCTCTGATGCCCAACGCGTCCGCCGTGGTCAGGCCGAATCGCTCGCGCAACAGGCCGACCAAGTCGATCTTCCGGCGAGCGGCGATGGCCCGAATGGCTTTCACCTGCGAAGCCGTGGCGGGGCGGGGGCTGGGCTGATTCGTGAACTGGGCGGCCGGGAGCCTGTTCACGGTCGCCCCAGTGATGGCCGGGCTGGTGCGGACCTCGACGACATCCTGCGGCTGAGAGGCTTCCGTGGCTTCGCTGGTCAGCCGAGCGATCTGGTCCTGTACGGCCTTCTCGCACGACTGGTAGGCCCTCTGGACGACGCTCTGGAAGCCCGCGGTGTCGTTGAGCAGGCTGGAATCGAGTTCGGCCTCGATGGTGCAGGAGGCCGAGGCACTGGAAAAGCCCGGCAGGCCAACTTTCTTCGAGACGCCTGCGTGGAGTTTCAACATGGGGTGTAGTTCCTGGGGGATGTAGTGTTTATTTGTTGTGAAAAAGCGACGGGCGTGGGTGCAGGGAGGCTTGGGCACCTCCGCCACACTCCACGCCCGTCACTTGGCGATGGGGACTTGGGTTCTGGCCTGCTACGCGTCAGCAGGCCCGATTCACGGTCAGGCAGCCGCTCGGGCCACCTGCTTCTTCACGCCGGTCTTTGGCTTCTTGGCCTTCGTCCGGGCCTTCAGCGTGCTCGTGTAGAACGGCTCCCGGCAGCCAAACCCGAGGGCATCCCAGTCGACCGTGCCCGCTTCCGGGAGGTCGATCAGGTCGAGCATGCACTCGGGATCGATGTCAGAGCCGGACTCTTCAGGCCCGGCCAGCATGAACCCCCGACGACGAATCTCGCGGACATCTTCGCCGGTCTTGCTGGCAACGGCGTCGTTCAGGTCGATGTCAGACATACAGACTTTCCTCCTAGGAAAAAGGGAAACACGGACAGGGAAATACGCCCGGCAGCCAGAGGGGCCGACGGGGAGACGGGGGAGGCCACCGGGTTCCTTGGCGACCATGCACGGGCCCAAGAACTACTGGAAATCTTGGGTACGCACCGTAGTCACCGTTTGAAGAAAGAGGCTTCCGCCGCGGTGGTGAGAACGAGAACGGATAGACTCTGCGGGAAGGCGACTTGCAAAAACAGCATCCAGAGCCAAGTCGGCTAAAGGGACTCACGCCGAGACTTTACGTATGCCTTCACCAAGAGCCTTCATTTCCTACAGTTGGACCAATGCCAACCACGAGGCGTGGGTACTTAATCTCGCGACGGAACTGCGGGAGAACGGCGTAGATGTCATCTTGGACAAATGGGACCTACGGCCGGGGCAAGATGCCTACACATTTATGGAGCAGATGGTCACGGATCCATCGGTCACCAAGGTCCTCATGATCTGTGACCATGCTTACGTTGCGAAAGCAGACCAGCGTTCAGGAGGAGTAGGCGTTGAGGCTCAGATACTTTCGCCTGAGATATATGCCCGCCGAGATCAGGACAAGTTCGTAGCCGTCGTTCTTGCCACGGACGAGCAAGGCAAGGCAGTGGTTCCCACCTACTACAAATCGCGAATATTTGTTGATTTCTCGGACAACTCCCGGTTCGTCGAAAAGTTTGAAGAGCTACTTCGGTGGCTTCACGACAAGCCTCTCTACGTCAAGCCGGAACTAGGAAAGCCGCCGCTGTTTCTGATTTCGGGCAGCCCCGTTGTCATGGGAACGACCGCTAGGGCAAAACGGGCTCTGGATGCAATTAGCAACGGCCGTGACAGTTCGGACGGTGCAATTGACGAATACTTCTCGACCTATGTCGAAAACCTTGGGAGGTTTCGCCTCGCCTCGACTGATGGAGAGCGAGACGCCCCCCTCATCGCAAGCCTTGACGAGTTGTTGCCGTGCCGTAACGAGGCATTGGGAGTGCTGTCGACTATTGCACGCTATCGCCCGACAGACGAGGCGATCAGGGTCATGCACCGTTTCTTTGAAAACCTTCTACCACTTCTCGACCGCTTGCCCGAGTCACAATCTTGGAGTGATGGAGACTTTGATAACTTCCGCTTCCTAGCCCATGAGCTGTTTCTGTACGCGAGTGCATACCTGCTTCGCTATGAGCGGTACGATGCTCTTGGAAGTCTCCTAAGGACGCCCTTTTTCGCCTCAGCTGAAGTACTTGGCGGGGCCGGCGGGGCAACCACGTTTGGCGTTCTCAATCAGCCCACGATATTGCTGGAGATTCGAAACAAGAGACTAGAACTGCGGCGGGTCTCCCCGCGTGCTGACCTTCTAAAAAAGCGATCCGGTGAGACAGGCCTAGCATTTGTGCATCTCATGCAAGCAGATTTCTTCCTTTTCATTCGCGACTGCTTGGATTGCATTACTGACCCTTCGCGTGGGCAGGACTGGTTCCCGCACACGCTCATATATGCCTGCTCGAGGTCTGAAACACCGTTCGAAGTATTCGCTCGCTCGCAGTCGCGGACGTATTTTGCACGCGTATGCAGGGCCTTAGATATCGACAGCGAGGAGCCGTTACGACAGGTGGTGGGGGCGTTCAAAGAGAACAAATTGCAAGTGCCTCGCTGGCAGTTCGACGCAATCGAGCCACTTCATCTGATGGCGTTTCATGAGTTGGCGAAGCGGCCTTAACGCGAACACCAGCCAATCCCAGTGCCCCCTGATACAGCCATTCCCGCTCCGTTGCCAACGCCTCCGTTCGGTTCTTGAAGGGCCCTAGCACCGGTCCATTAACCGGCCCCATATCCGCCCACCAGAAACCGTCCCTATCTGGCTCGACGTGGCTCGCCCGGGCGATCTGCAACTTCCCGAGTTCCCGTAGGTCCAGTGCCTCGTCGTAGATGCACTTCACACCGCCATCAAAGCCGACGACCAGTTCCAGCTCGGCGGTCATACGGCACCTCCAGAACTACGTCGCAGGATGTTCCGCCGCGGCCTGTCGACGAGCAATTCGCCGACACTGGCCTGAATCTGTTCGAAGTCCCGGGCCACCATCTGCCGGAGCCTGTTGGAGTCCCTGAGCGTCTGCGGCTCGATGCCGTTGATCGTCTGCTGGGCCTGCTCGACGAGGGCATCCAGTTCTGGGCTGCTCCTTATGTTCAGCCGCCGGAACCGCTCGAAGAACTCCCGGAGGTTTTCAACGGCCGAATCACGAAACACCTTGGGCTGGCCGTCATGAAGCCCCGTCAGCCGTTCCGCGAGATGGGCCGTGAGCCGCTGCAGTTCCGTGGCGAAAGCCTGCTCGGCCAACTCCACGGCATTCTCGAACCGCTCACGGACTCGGGCCTGCTCCTGCTGGTAGACCTCCGGGTGTAGGGCCATAAGGTAGTTCGGCGGTTCGATGGTCGGGTACGAGACTTCGAGATCGAACAGGCCGTCGAGCGTTTGGGGATAGTCGCTCGCATTGAAGAGCGTGCCGAGGCGCCGCTGGGCTTCGCTCTTGATCGTGTCGTACTGGGCGGCGAGTTCCCGGGCGGCTTCTTGGAGACGCTCGCGGTACGTCTGCATCGTCTGCGCGAACAGCCCGAGCGAGTTCTGCGGAAGAAGGCGAATGCCAGCCTCGGGAAACGGCAGCGTCACGGTTCGCCAGTAGGAAGATGCCTCGGACCTGACTGCAGCCACGGCACGGTAGGCGGGGTTCTTGGTGTCGAGGATGAGTTTGCTGGCCGAGAGTAGTTCCCGGTCGGCATGGAACGCTCGGGCTGCCGTTGTTCGCTGCTCTGGGGCGAGGGTCTTACGAACCCCGAGCCAAGTAAACGAGAGTTTCACGGCGGCCATCGTCGTGCGGAGCCTGTTGGCCGCGGAGCGTTCGAGTTGGGTTGTCGGGGTGTTGCTGGGCTGGATTGTGGAACGGCGGGAACTGCTCTGGTCGGTCGTGGGCTCCGTTGTAGTTGCTGTGCTCATGCGAGGTTGGTTCCTGTGGATGG
>Ga0315906_10011947_pt1 | contig 10089 bp, 13 predicted proteins | sample LakEriMetagenome_4_FD_203526 | JGI IMG/M metagenome (GOLD analysis project Ga0315906, IMG submission 203526) | Freshwater fungal communities from buoy surface, Lake Erie, Ohio, United States - Buoy 2 MA122 | ecosystem: Environmental > Aquatic > Freshwater > Lake > Lake biofilm | place: USA...
CGAACCCGTACTACCAGAGTCACAGTCTAGGTTGCTACCATTACAACATAGTCACACCTAAATAGTCTTATATAACTTTATTCTAAATTTTCATAAGCATTGGCTTGATGTTCCCTTGGGTCCATTTTACTGAGCCATTTAGTTTTAGGACACCAAGCATGAGCTATTTTAACTTTAACCGGCATAAAACAATTACACTCTTTGCATAATTTTGCCGCAGTAAAACTTTCACAGGCTTTACAGATATTATATCTTTCTTGTGCTATTTCTTTTTTGGCTATAAGAGGTATCATATAGTTTTCCCTAGTGCAAAGTCTTATTATAAAACAGGATGCATTTTTAGTCAAATTACAAGTTTGATTTTTTTTGAATTGCTGTCTGCATCCTAAAATTTGGTGGAGCCCCAGGGATTCGAACCCCGATCTCGTCCTTATGAATGGAATGAATTGGCTGCTGTATTGTATCCTTGTCAGGATCACTTTCTACGTGTGCTACCATTACACCAAGGCTCCGTTAAGCTGGTACCGCCAAAAGGAATCGAACCTCTATTCCTACGTTCGTAGCGTAGTGTATTATCCATTATACTATAGCGATAAAATTGGTGCCCTTACTCCGATTCGAACGGAGAAAACTGCTCCTTTTGAGAGAGCCGACTTTACCAATTTGTCCATAAGGGCAGTGGCCGGTCCTGCAGGAGTCGAACCCACGACTTCTGTTTCGAAGACAGAGATGATATCCATTTCACCAAGGACCGATAAAAATGGGGAGCCCAACTATCCTCCTGAGAGGACTCACTGGATTGTCTCGAATGACCAAGTCTAAATACTGCTCCTAACCACTCTGATGTAGTCGCACAAGTGAGCCCTTGTGCTAGGTTGGGCAGGACTCTAAGTCCTCGTCTATCCCGCTAACTGGCAGAGGGTACAGGGTTCGAACCTGTACTAACAGAGTCAAAGTCTGTGGTGCTACCATTACACTAACCCCCAACTGAAACTGGTAGAAGCGGTGAGACTCGAACCCACGATAAACACCGTATGAAGGTGGTGCATTAGCCACTATGCTACGCTTCTATTAGATAACAGGATGCTTATTTTTCAATTAACAGTTGAATTTATTAATATTGCTGTTCGCATCCTAAAACTGGTACCCAGTAGAGGTAACGATCCTCTGTCTTTCGATTATCAGTCGAATGCTCTACCTTTGAGCTAACCGGGTAAAAATACTATATTGAAACACACTTCCTTACCCCGATGATGCTATCGTTGGACAACAGGTATCTCTCCTGCTTTTCTATGATGGATGAATATGCTTCAATATAGTGCCACTCTTGTAACCACATTTAACGGATGGGGTAGAGCCTTTGAGTGGCTTGTCTTAGACAGGCTTTATTCCTGGTTGCAACCAAAGTTATGGTATATGCTACCGCCCCGATAGTGGGACGTATCACAGTTAGTTGATATACCATATAGAAACACACTATGAGAGGCTTGGTTAGAGGCTCCACTACCGGCCGTCAACCACGACGGGTGGGCGTGTAATGTGTTTTTATATGGTAGGGGCACCGAGAGTCGAACTCGGAACTGGCAGATTAAAAGTCTGCTGTGATAACCATTTCACTATACCCCCAGATTAAGATTTAACGTGCCAACCTTAACCCGGGGGTCAAAGTTGACACTAGCGTTTACCAGAACGTTTCATGCCAAATTCTCCATTTTATAAAATTTTTGATTCTCTTGCTTACGCAAGGCTTTGCGGGTTTTACGATGTTCTCCCGCTTTTCTAAACAATGCCGCGGCAACAAAATGATTACGCTCACGCGGCAACTTTTGCATATGCTTCATTGCTTACTCCTACTAACTAAAAACATATTATACAATAAATCGGATTTATTGTCAATGTCCTTTCAAATTGAAAGGTTATATGGTACCCCCACCAGGATTCGAACCTGGACTGTGCGCTAATCTGGCGCCGATGCCGGTGTATAAGGCCGGAGTTCTACCATTAAACTATAGGGGCAAAATTATTAAATTACTGTAGAACTATAGGAATAGTTCGTCGAATTGATTGTTGCTTATGACTATAAAATTCTAAGTAATCATATGCAATTTTTTTACGTTTATATTCATTTATTCTGTTATCTGCTTGAATTTTTATTTCATGTACGGGTGGAGCAGGGATATGTTTACCCCATGTTCTTATTTCTTCTATTTTATATCCTAAACTTACATAATCAAACATAGTCCACGGACTAACACGTTGATTTTTGACACTTTGATTGAGTTCACAACTTAACTTCAGTGCGGTAAAATAATTTTGACCAGATTTAATATCTTTCCAATAATTTACTTTACTTCTAAAATTTTCATTAAGGTAAGGTCTATAACTAAAAGGATGACTATTTTTTGTAAATTTATATTCCAATTTCCAAAGATTTCGCACTTCTGCAGACACTTCAGAGTCTGACATAATTTCAAGACCATACTTATTGTAATCTTTACTAAACTCACTAGAATAAACAAATTGCTGACTCTTAGTAATATACAAGGGTTGCCAAAACCAATAATCAACTCCACTATCAGAAAACCATTCATTTTCTGCGTGATAGTCACTGGTGTCTCCCGGTAACCCAACTATCAGTGAGCATCCTGTGGAAATGTCAGGTGTTTGTTCTTTCCACCATAATAATCCATCTTTAAGACGTTGCCCTGAGAAACCTTTTCCCACCAACTTTCCAGCATCTTTACTAAAAGTTTCAATGCCGAAATGTACCCCTTTCATACCCATATTTCTAAGCAATTCAATGCTATGGGGTTTTGCCACTATCAAATCCAATCTAGCATACGCAGTAAAATTAATTTTAAAAGGCAAACTAGTAATAGCTTTTTCAAGCAGCTCTAATTTTTCAATGCTGTCATTAAAAGTATCTTCGTTAATTAGATAATTTGTAATTCCCCATTGATCATAATTTTGTTGTAGTTCTCGAACAATGGTAGCAGAATCTCTGATATAATCTAATTTGCTTTTTCCGATCAATGGATATGTACAAAATTTGCATTTAAAGATACATCCCCTTGCTGTTTCTAGTCCCAGGGTTTGTTCAGGTTGTAAAAAGTCTGAAGGCAGGTACTGTATGCTTAAATCTTTAGTATCAACTTGGCCGTAATTACTAAGGGCATCTATTAGATTTTTGCCTTCGTCATTGGCGCTCCAATGAATAGAATTTTTATTAATATTCCCCCGAAGATATTCTAATAGGTGCAGTATAGCATTTTCTGCATACCCTTCCACATAGTAATCAACTCCCGGGGTCGAACGTGACAACGTTTGATTTCCGCCCAGTATGACTGCTATTTTAGGATATTTGTTTTTAAACCAACGAATGTTGTTGTCAAAGTGAGATCTATCTAAAAATAAATTACTACCTATACCTAAAAACAATGTATCCTTTGAAATTAACTTATCTAGTAATAGTTCTAATTCTTCCTGTGTCCAACTTAAACAATAATCAACAGTTTCTATGTTATAGCCATGATTTCTTAGATGAGTTGCAATTTTATGGGCACCGGATCCTCGATGACAAGTAATGTCCATATTACTAAAAGTATTGTCTGTAAGAATTATGCCGTGTATCATTATATAAAATTAATTCTATTGTTTCTTAACTATCTGTTATTAACTCTAAAAATATTTATAGAACTACATGCTGTATTCATAAGATTCTAAGCGTCAGATTCTGACAGAATACCATTAGATATAAAATTAATTTGTTGTCGTATTTCCTAATTAACTAATACTGTAAATATAATATGGCAAATCAAAAAGATGTAGACCTTCTATTCGCATTTATTAAATCGATGCCCGATAAACATAATCGACATCGAGCTGCTTATCAGCTAGGCTGTTTAATAGGATTCATTGCAAGTCTGATGGTCGATGATTCAATCATTAGAAACAGGATCTTACATAAATTAAACACTAACAAAAAATAATTGGCGTACCCCCAAGGACTCGAACCTTGACGAACAGTTTTGGAGACTGTGATGCTGCCATTACATTAGGGATACATATTTGGTGGAAGCGGTGAGATTCGAACTCACGGACCCTTTCGAGCCTTTAGTTTTCAAGACTAACGCAATAAGCCGGACTCTGCCACACTTCCGAAAAATTGGAGCGGGTAATCGGGTTCGAACCGATGACCTTTTGCTTGGCAAGCAAATGTACTACCAACTGTACTATACCCGCAATTATTTGGTGCTCTCGATCTGAATCGAACAGATTATCTCCGGGTTACAAATCCGGCGCATCGCCAGCAATGCTTCAAGAGCGTAAATTTACTTATACTGATTTATTTAAAGAATCTAATAAATTGATGCATCATTGATTAACGATATAGTCTTTAAATATTTTTATTCCGTCATTCCACAATAATGGTTTATTTGAATTTTTTATACTCACTGCTATGGATACCATATGATGTGAGCACGGCCCTGATTCAAAACTATGTACACGACCCGGATTAAGCAAACAGACCTCTGGATGTTCTACAGAAAATACTGGTTTAATTGTTCCCGCTTTTGGCAGACAAAAATTAGTAAGATTATTGCTGTTAGTTGAAATAGATTCTGGCAAATTATTTTGCGGTAGTAATTCAAATTCAGGCAATATGTCATACCAAGTTGCAGTTGAACCTGATCCGCCTAGGCGCCAATTGATTTTGCAAAAATCTACAAATTTTCCTTGATCGAAAGCCATTCGGCTGTCCACATGCGGAAGAAAACTACCGTTTTCTGGAACATAGAAATATCCACCGGCCAAATAAGATAAGTTCAAAGAATCGAGCCAGTCAAATAACTGATGATTGAAAACTGTTATATTTTCAATTCTATGATAAAACGTTTTTGAATAATCTAATGGCACTAGGCCGTGGTCAGAAATTAGCGGCAATTTCTGATTTAATATTGCTGGCAGTTTAAGTCTATAACAATAGTTGTTCATGAAATTATTTAGTAAACTGTCAGAGATCAACTCAGGTTTTAAACAAAACTCTATTAACTTCTTTTTGAATTTTAGAATGACTGACTGATAAAAATACTCCGGGACTTTTTTGTCCTCGCCCCGAGTCGTCAAAATAATTATCAAATTTGACGTCGTATTTTTTAAAATCAACATCAGTGGTTCTAAAAGCGCCAATAGTTAAAACGTATTCAGGTCTTCTAATAGAAGAATTTTTCAACAGTTTACTAATAGTTTCAGCACCTTTGCTAAAACCGTATAACTGATATTTTTCATCTATGCTGTTAATAAATTTTACGGCATCAGTGGATCGATGCCAACTAAAAAGTTTACTGCAATAACCTATTTGATTCACATATTGATTAAATGCTTGGTGGTCAAATATATCGTCGTTGCCTTTAAAGCCGATAACATAGCCTACACAGGCATACAAAGAAATGGGAAAAAATAAAATTGTTGCAAATAAAAATCTTATCATAGTTAATTGGTGGTGAGTGTGGGATTCGAACCCACGGACCTGGTTTTTGCCAAGTCTCTTTCTTAGCAGGAAAGTGATTTAAGCCAACTCATCCAACTCACCATTGTGTCAAAACATTTTAAAGAATACATTATACACTTTAAAATGCTCTGCATCCCCCGGCGGTAATTATACTGCATCAATCATCGGACTAGACGAATAATCCACGACAACATCACGCACAGCCTCCACCCGCTTCCCGACAGGGATCGTTATCGCATTGCCAGCGCCGGTTAGGTTGGACCGCAGTATCTCTACTGTGAGACTTATATTCCAAATCTCAGAACCACCCGTGCTTGTCACAGCACTTCTCATCCTCTGGGTCAGAGTATCCAGTGACGCTGGAACGTAGGATTTGCAAGTAGTTGCCCCATCGTTATAGCAACCATTCACCCGTGTAATTAAGCCGGCCGGGACTCGGTACGTCACTCGGGATACTTGACCAGCGCATTCCATTATGCTCTAAGACAGGTACTGACCCTGCTCTCTGCTCTACACTAGGTTGACCTTCGAAGTATCTTCCTAGCGTGTCTTTCTCTTGCTGACACTTGCAAAACTTATATGTCGTTACGGGTTTTTACCGTACCTGAACCTTGTTCCACCGCTATTGCACTAGAATACTAGTGTTGCCTTTCGGCATAGACTTATGTGGCGATCCCGTGCATTCTCATTACACTATGACAAAACTTGGCGACCCGTACCGGATTCGAACCGGTGTCCTCCGCCGTGACAGGGCGGCGCAATAGGCCAGACTATGCTAACGAGCCAAATTTGGTGGGGACTGATGGTAACGCTCCACGTGCCTTGACTTCACTACCTTCAGGAACGGATTTACAGTCCGCCGTAGTGGGCAATCCCCTTAAAACTAGATACAGGACGCTGTGGAGGCCAGTCGTTTAAGAGTAGGCTCGCTGCCACTCTCCTCGAAAACTCAAGTCCAACTGTGTACATGACATCCCGTTAGGTCACTTAACCATGTGTAGTTAGGATAAACAGTTGAAACAAAATTGGCGCCGTGGACGGGAATCGAACCCGCCTGAGTCTGATAGACAATCAGATGCCCTACCCAGAGGACTACCACGGCAAAACTGGTACACGATACGAGAATCGAACTCGTCTTTCCGCCTTGAAAGGGCAGCGTCCTAACCGATAGACGAATCGTGCAATAATACTTGGTGCGACTGACCGGACTCGAACCGGTACGCCATTAAAGACGACAGATTTTAAGTCTGTTGCGGCTACCAATTACGCCACAGTCGCATATTCATTATATGTAAACACATCACTCATTTCCTTCGTCGCTCGGCAATGTGTTTACATATAATGACCGCTTCACAGCGGTTTATATGTTGGATAAATTTTTAAAGAACATATGTTAATTTCTTAACATGTGTCTATTATAGCAAAAAACCGAATTACTGTCAAAAACCCTAAATTTTAGTAGGGTATGTAGTACTTCGGTTTTAAACATGGAGCACCGAGCAGGATTTGAACCTGCGGTTTTACTGTTTTGCAGACAGTTGCGTTGGGCCGCTCCGCCATCGGTGCATTATAAAACAGGATAGCTTTTGTCGCTAGACAACCATAAAGTTTAGCTAAGAATTTGCTGTAACTATCCTAAAACTGGTGGACCGTAAGAGAATCGAACTCTTACCTGAGACGTGCAAAGCCCCCGTGCTCCCATTATCACTAACAGCCCATATTAAAACTTGGTCTCGGTAGCAGGAATCGAACTTGCGCTTCAACGTCCCAAACGTCGGGTGATACCATTTCACTATACCGAGAAAAACTGGTGCGTCCTGAAGGTGTCGAACCTCCGACCCTCTCGGTGTAAACGAGATGCTCTACCGCTGAGCTAAGAACGCAAATTGTGGTAGCGGAGGGTGGATTCGAACCACCGACCTCAAGGTTATGAGCCTTGCCAGATACCTCTTCTAACACTCCGCATCAATTTTATAAGCATACAACCTTTTCACAAACAGAGCCTGTCTTATCGGCAGGGTGTGTTATACACTTATAAAATTGTTCAGCTACTTGCACCACACAAGCCCTAAACTGAGCCGTTACTCTGTCCATAACATTTATTCTTTTGGATAGGTGTTATACCTCACCCTAGATAGTTTTCGGTATCCCATGTAAGCGGGACCGTAAGGTCAAGTTCTAGTGTACCCCCTGGTCTATCGTTACAGGGACGCTCTTTTATTTACGGTAAAGAGTAAACCGGGTTATTTAATTAACTTTTTTCAAATATTCTCGTCCAACACGACCTTCTTGAACATCTAATAGAGCTGAGATGTTTGGGTGCCTGTGCTGCAATTGATTACTAGATTTGTTACGTCTAGAAATCTCACGACTTCTTGCACTGGCCACTAGAACCAAATCAAATCTGCTACCAATATTCTCTACACATTTATCAGTGTCAACCAACGAACTACGAGATTCTAAATTTTTCATTATTGCCTTTTTTTAACTTGGAATCATATGGGGAATATAAGGCACTGCTCTGGGACCGTGACGTTGTTGCAGAAGCTTCATGGCTTCCTGTGCATTTTCTGCACCCACACGATCTTTGAACTCTCGTCCGTTTATTCTAATTGTTGCTTCAAATAATTTCATGTTCTATGGAGCGGGGTAGGAGAATCGAACTCCTCGCTTTAGCTTGGAAGGCTAAGGTATTACCACTATACGAACCCCGCATATAAACCTATTTATATTATAACTTGGTGCCCCAGAGGAGACTCGAACTCCTAAAATTTGGCTTCTAAGACCAACACGTATACCAATTCCGTCACCGGGGCATTAAATCTGGCTCCTCAGACTGGGATCGAACCAATGACCGATCGGTTAACAGCCGATTGCTCTACCGCTGAGCTACTGAGGAATATATTATTTACTCTTGTTCACTGTTCTTAGAACGTTTCTGTGAATTTCTGGACTGCATTTCGCCGCTGACCTGTGCATCAATCATTGCACGTTTAAATCCATTACGATCTTCTTGTGATCGAAATCGACCTGTTGCCAACATTGTTTTCACAGTTTTATTAAGCTTGAACGTCGAAGTTGTTTTCATATTTTTTCCTAACTTTTGCAAGTATACATTCAATACATATACCTGTCAATGCCTTATGGTTGTCAAAATCTAGTTTGACGCAGGCTCGTCAAGGGAGACACTGCTATTTTCATCCAAAGGTATTCTATAACACACTATTGTTAAGTCTTGCCCAAGCCCTTGTGCTCAGGAACCGAAGGATAGTGTGTTATAGAATACCCTGCGTTTCCGCAGGATATGACAGGGTTAGTACCCTGCCCTGATTCTGACTCCCCACGTTATCGCCGTGGGTTTTATGCTTCAGTACGCCCGTTTGCCAGTGTTTATAGTGCCTAGCGTGGACCTCGTTTCCACCTTTTTACACTGTTAAAATTATGCGTAAGTTCGACTATCAACTCGTTTGCGAGTTTCAAAGTTTAGCCTAGCACGTTCTAACTTATCCCGAATCAACTTGTTACGCTGTTCAGGTGTCAGAGTGTACTCTGTCGTAAACCTTACCTCACGCATTCTTCGTTTTAAATCTATCTTCCTCATAATCTCCTTTATATAAACAAAAACCCCAGGGTTTTTAATCCTGGGGTCCTTTAGAGTTTTTTGTAGTGTTGTTTTTACTCTACAAGATCCTCCTGGACCCCGGTCACCTCTGGTGTACGATCATTACTTAGACTAATCGCAGACCAATAGGTGGGCATAAAGCCTGCCTGTTTGGCTATGCAATGTTGCGCTAATAATGATCTAGTATTTTTCATAACAGTCTCTATTGTAATTTATTTAGTCTTTGTTGTCAACTACTTTTGATTAATTTAAAATTATTTATACTTTTGTTTTAAATTGGTGCCCGGAGCCGGAATCGAACCGGCACGCCCCTTTCGGAAAGCGACAGATTTTAAGTCTGTTGTGTCTACCTATTTCACCATCCGGGCAATGTTTGTATTATATGGCCTTAATAATTTCTTGTCAATGCCATATAACTCATCCATTGCAAAAAAGCATTGTACACTGTTTCTGCTTCTTTGTCATCCATTGGAACTTTTTCACCTCGGACATAAAATCCATCTTTTGCTACACGAAGCATTTCTACGTTGCCACCGCCATTTAGTACAATACTGTTTGGGGGTGTGTCCTCTCGAATCGAAATCGTTGGATTAAGTTTGTCGTCGGGTACTGCACCGTATAGTGGATCGTGTGTTTTCATAAGTTATCTTATAAAATTTGGTGGGCCCCCCGTGAGTCGAACACGGCACCAACGGATTATGAGTCCGCTGCTCTAACCAACATGAGCTAGAGGCCCTATGGAGTTATTATATGCTAATCAGGAATTAATGTCAAACATTATCTGCGAGCACGTGGTGCAGAGACCGTAGGAGTCTCTGGTGCCGGTTTCGACCGAGTTGGTTTTAGTCCGGTTATTCCGTGTGTTTTAGCTGTTACTGCACTAGGATCTACTTTTTGCAAAGTGGCTTTGGCTTTGCTCTTTCGAGTTCTTTCTTCTTTACCAAAAGTAATTTTA
>Ga0315906_10011948_pt1 | contig 10088 bp, 3 predicted proteins | sample LakEriMetagenome_4_FD_203526 | JGI IMG/M metagenome (GOLD analysis project Ga0315906, IMG submission 203526) | Freshwater fungal communities from buoy surface, Lake Erie, Ohio, United States - Buoy 2 MA122 | ecosystem: Environmental > Aquatic > Freshwater > Lake > Lake biofilm | place: USA: Lake...
GTATGCCGGGGTTAGCGTGTTCGCGCATCCGTACTACGGCAGTCTGCAAGAGGGTTCTGCCACGGACAACGCGCTGACTGGCCGGTACTTGAACATCCGTAACATTATGTTCGGCTTCGACGAGGCATCGAACATGGACCCCGAGGTGCTGTCGAGGTTCATTCACCGCGTCTCCAGTGGCCGTGCCAAGGTCCGTATGCAGTCGTCCGTCAATGCTGAACGTGAAATCGAGATGGGTGCATCGCTGATTGCCGTCATGACAACGAACCAGTCGCTCTACGACAAACTGCGCCGCATCAAGAAGAACCCGGACGGCGAGATCGCTCGTCTCATCGAGTACCGCCTTGAGATGCCGAAGTTGTTCATCGATAACCCCGGCCTGAGCAAGAGTATCGTGGATCCGTTCAACCACAACTACGGTCACGCCGGACCCATCTTCATAAAGAAGTTGTTCGAGTTGGGCGAGGAGGAGATTAGCCGCCGCATCCGCAAGTGGGCACGTCGGTTCAGTGAGGACTACGGTGACAACCCTGCCTACCGGTTCTACGAGAACATGTTCGCTACGTGCTTTGCCGGTGGCGAGATTGCCTGCGAAGCCGGGATTGTCACACTTGACCTTGACCGTATCTATTCGACGAACATCAAAGCGTTGCTTGAGACCCGTAAGGATGTGTTCAAGTTGAACGCGACGGACTACAAGGCACTCGTCACCGACTTCTACTACAAGTATCACAATGGCTTCCTGCGGTTTGACGATAACAAATGCCTGACCGACAACGTCTACGGCACGATTGTGGGCCGCATCGAGGTGCATACTGGGCTGCAGTACATCAGTTCCGACGCACTTGGGCGGTACTTGGCATCTGACGGCATCCAAGTCAGCGTTGCCGCAGCCGAGAAGGCGTGGGAGAAACTTGGCATCTTGGTACGGCACGCAGATGGCAAGAACACCAAGAAGCGGCGTCTGTCTACGGGGTGGAAGTCCGGTACCGGAGCGCAAACAGGTGTTGCCTGTTATGTATTCAAGACGGAACTGCCTGACGAAGTAACGGAAGATGACGCAAAGGCTTGAAGAACCTGAATGGATCCTGCCGTTCGACTCTATGCGGGTAGGCGATAGTTTTTTCGTGCCTACGCTGCGTCCGGCAGACATGAGTTATGTCATGGACACGCGGGCCAAGGTAGCCGGGGTCAGGATCAAGTCCTACCCTAGCATCAAGGATGGCTGCCTTGGCTTGCGTGTGTGGCGGATCCGTTAGTCGCGGGATGATACGTAAGGGATCGTCGCCTGACGGAGGTTCTTTTCGAGGTACAGGCCATCGATAGACTCTGCATTGCGACGGTCCCGCTCCCTGAACGACCGCTCAACCGTTTCGGAGTCGATGGCGATGGTGGGGTTAGCGTCACTAAAGGCGACAATTGAATCAAACGCCTCGTTTACAGCGTCACTGTTACCTGCCGAAACCGCAGCATACAACTGAGTAAGCAAGGCGGTACGACGCTGCCTAAGTTTCTGTGATGTCTCGAACTCAGCACCAACCAACGCTTGAGTGGAGGCAAGGTCAGCAGGGGCAAACCCGAAAGCCTGCATCGTGAGATTCCAATATCCGATATCCTCCTCGATAGGGACTCCGTTTTTAGTACGGGCACCCTCAAGCGCATAACGTGTGGCCTTCATGGCATTACGGGCAGCGGCGGGCAAAAATGCTTCTGTGCCGCGCCAGATTTCTCCGTTTGCCATTTCCTTAAATCCGCGTTGCACATTCATAAAGTTTGAGTACGTCGGCCCAGCCAGTTTTTCAAGGGCAAACGTTATGTAGCCTACTTCAGCAAGCCGCTTGGGGTCATCCCGCCACAGCACGTCCGTGAAGCCCGTTCTCGAAGCAACGTCTAGATTGAAGAGCGCGTTGACCGGGCCGTTCAAGCCCAACTCGCCAAGCGACTCCATGACTTCCTGCTGCAAATCGTACGGCTCATCTTCATCGCCCATCACCATTGCAGCCAATATTTCGGCCATACCAAACAATGGCAAGCCACCGATACCTGCAACCATGTACGAGCCTGCATAGATACCAAGCAACCGCCTCCGAGCCATAGTGCGGAGAAGTTTTTGCTGAGCAATAGACTGCGCTTTTTGTGCAGGGCTAGCGGCCTGATCAAGCGGTTCTATTCTGGCAAGCGCCTCCTTAAAGGTACCAGCAATCAAGATTGCAGCGTTCAAGATATACTTGCGGAACGTCAGAAATACACGACCAAGATTGGTCTGGTAAAGCCGTGAGTCAGAAGCCGGAAGCGCCGCACCGTTAACATCGTTGTTGTTAGTAAGCGCTTCTTCAAATGCGTCTGTAAAGTTCTTACCCTTCTCGCGGGCCAGCATGAACGAAGCAAGCAGCGTCACCTCGCGGTTGAACCGCTCGGAGTTCTTCATGACGTAGCCTGCGAGGTAATTGACCTTGTCACCAAGACTGTCATAACCCGTCATGTCCAGACGCTGAGCCTGCAGCAGTTCCTGCTCTGACGCTGCGCCGATAACGCCACGACTGACGAGTTTCTTAAAGAACTGTTCGTATTCACCTGTTGCGCCGTTCGCGATGCTCCAGTCACCGATCCGCACCCCAAGCGCCTTGAAGCCGCCCTCTTTCGGTGCCTTGGCAAACATAGCCGATGCACGCGTAATTGCACGAAGCGTCGGCCCCACTCCGTACTTGGCAGCAAGGATGGGGATAGTCAGCATCGGGATAACAGTCGTATTGATAAGCCCCGACGATACGTTGGCTGCGATGCTGAGGATGTAATTACCTGTCGCTATTTTGTAGACCCATGGCGCGTGGGTTGGACTGTATCCAAAATCAACGCGTTTACGGATGCTGTCAAAGGCTTCGTTGACCTGTTCAGGCGGCATGTCCAATCTGCCGCGCATGAAGGCCACGTTGTTGCGCTCGTTATTGTACTTTTCTCTTTGTTCCCCCAACTTACGCATGGCGTCTTCGATGGGCAGCACCCACCGCAGGTTGTTCAACTGATAGATGATGCGCGGCGCTTCCTTGACGTAGGTCTCAAGGAAGTCTTCGTTGAAGCCATACACGCCAAACTGCTTTACACCGCCTCCCAAGTCCATCACTTTACGGCTGCTCAGTTCTTGTCGCAGGGTGTTCTGGGGCATGTAGTCAAGGAAGATGTCGTAGACTTCGCTAATCAAATCATTCTTGGCTTGACCCATGTTCTTTGGCAGGGAGGACTCAAGCATCCCCACAATTTCACCCAAGAACCCAGTAGGCGGCTGGCCTCTGTTCTCCCCCTTGATATCGTTGTAACGCGAAGTCTCTATGATATTGGTTGCGCCTTGCGTTTCTATCTGCTGTCTAAATCCAGCACGTTCGATAGGATTACTAAAGATCTTACTAACTTCGTTGTTATTCCTATCTGTGTATGTAAGCCAGTACACACCTTCATCACGACGAAGCGGGATGTAGAACGACAGGTTGTTCGCAGGGTCGTTAAATTCCTGACGCAGTTTAGCGATGGCAGACGAGGGCATCTTCTGCTTGATCCAGTTCCTGACCATCGCTTCAAACTTCTGCCGCCTGTACTTGCGGTACTCAGGCACGATACCGGACTTGCCATCATCGCTTATCAGGATGCCGCGCAAATCTGTAGGCAGGCTGTAGTACATCGCCGCAATTTCGTACTGTATCTGTTCGACAGGAGTCAGTGACGCAGGATTTTTTCTACCGCTACGTACAAGGTTATGAAGTGCCTTGACCACTGGGCTAGTCGGGTCTACTTGATAGAGCGTGCCCAGCGTGGCGACCTTCTTCAACTGCTCCCACTTAGCCTTTGGGTGACGAGCAATGATGTTTTTATACTTGGACTGGTTTTCAGCAACGTGCTCCAATTCCTGCGAAGTCTGGGCAGCGCGTCTTCCGTTGACCTTTTCCAAGAAGCTTACGCCGGGCATGATCGTAGACAGTAGCTGCCGCATCTGCGATAGCGTGTACAGTGCGAATTGAATCTTCCGCCTGCTAAGCGGAAGGTTGCCAATCATGTTAATGACGTTTTTACCTAAACTATCCGTGTAGTTAGGACGGTCCATGATTGACTGCGTCACGGAGTTCAGTGTGCTCTGAACTGCCTGCCTGACCTGACGGGGCGTGGTCGGGCGCTGTGGAGGAGTTGGCGGAGTCGGGGCAGCACCGCTTGGACCGCGAGGTGGCGGAGGCGGAGGCGGAGGCGGAGGCGGAGGCGGAAGCGGAGTACCGCCGGGACGACGGGTTGCAGCGGGCCGCTCTTGTTTAAGCCGCGTTTTTCTAGGCAACCCAATAGGTTCAGGGGCCGAGATAGGCTCTGCCTTTTTGGTATCTACAACTTCCGCCTTCGGCTTCCCTGCCTCACTAACCGTGTAACGTACAGTCACTTCAGGCGGCGGGATGAACTTGTCGAGCGCACCTGTCTCGTCGGGAACGACGCCTATGCGGGCACCCTTGGCATAGTTAGGTACGATGAAGTTGTTCCAGTTATCAACACCAACGTTGATACAACCATACGAAACGCGGTTATCTGTGACATCAGCCGTAGAAAGACGTTCAAGACGTCGCTCTTTGACGTCACCTGTGTAAACCTGATGAATAGCCATCACGCCTACATTGCCCTGAGCGTCCTGAAAATTAAGTTGGAGCGGAAAATCTTTGCCGCGCCTTAAAACCGCTGTAAAGTCACCCGCAGGAGTAATCTTCTCACTATCAAACGTAGCGTTGATTTCTTCAACGGTCAGCTTTTGCCCAATAGGGTGCGGCAACACATCACCCTTCGCCTTGCCGTACAGTGCCGGGAAGAACTTGATGAGGGATCCGTCTGCCTTAAACAGGAAAATTTGTGCAGAGGGTTTGTCTGCGATGATGAACGGCAGCCCCTTGTTGTCGAGCATGAACCGTTCGTAAGTCGCACGGGCAGCAGAGGACATAGCATTTGCTGCTTCGGCAGGAGGGGTAGGTCTCGGTGTTTCAGCGGTCCTGACCGTAGAGTCAGACGCGACAAGCATGGGCTTTGGCGCAAGATTGCTAAACGCCGTATTGCTGAATACCGTACCTGTTGAAAGGAACGCCACTATGACAGCACGTACGATACCACGCAGCCGTGCACGGACAGCCTTGATGCCTTCGTTGACACCCTTGATGACTTCTTCGATGAAGCCTTTTTTGGCTACGTCGTTGTACGAATCCTGACCAAACTCCTGCGCGATGACTTGCTTCTGAGTGTCATTGAGTTTGTCATGGACAAGTTGCTCTTCAACCTGCGAAAGGGCCTGCGGCGTCTCTGCAACTTGTTCTTCTAGTGCAGGTTCGACACCTTCCTCTCGTTCATCAACCCGTGCAGCAGGTGCACTAGGAACGCCCAGTCCCTCAGTTCCAATCCCTGCAGGGCCTCGTCCTTCGGCGGGTGCTCGTGATACAGGCAGTTCAGTGCTTCCTGCACCTGCTCCACCGACAGTCTCACTAGTAGCGGGTTCAGTTCCACGAGGTGCCTCCGGGGGCGTGGTGGGAGTAACCGTTTCCGCAGGCGGAACCGGAGATAAAGTGGCTGTTTCAGCAGGTGCAGTCGGGGGCGTGGTGAGGGGAGCAGCGGCGGGAGCGGGAGCAGCGGCGGGAGCAGCAGGCAGTTCAACCGGCGTCTGTACGCGCTCCGTTCCTGTAGGCGTCAACTCCCACTCGTTTGCCTTTTTGTTAAACGCTATAGCGCCTTCTTTCTTAAGGTCACCAATCGTTTTCTGCAGCTCCATCGGGCGCAGCCCAGTTGCGAAGCGCAAGTTCGGGATGTTCTTTTTATCTTCTGTAATAGCCATGGCACGCAACACGCGGTCGCGAGGGACGAGCCTCTCCATGGGGATACCGGGGAGATCAAGCGCAAACTGTTCCTTTGGTACTTCTACAGCAGGAGTTTCTGCTACAGGCTGCTGCCTAGCAAACGGTACAGTAGACCCCGGCGGTATCGGCTCCTGTGCAAACAAATCCCCCTGCCCTTCAAGTTCAGAAGGCAGTGTAAGAGGTAGTTGCTGCTGGTATTCAAACTCAAAACTTTCTTGGTCAGGCGAAGGCTTTGCAGTTACTTCAGGAACAAACTGATTGGGCTTGAGATTGCCCTCCCTGTCCAAACGAAGCCCAAGATCCTTAGCCTCTGCTTTGAACGCACGAGACCTTGGCTTAAGCCCCTGTTCACCCAACACTTCTTCTGCCGGACGATACATCCCCGGCACAGGTTCGCTCGGCTCGGCAAAAAGATCCGGTTGAGCAAAGCCACCTTCTAAAGGCAGCTCCATCTGGTCTTCTTCGCCAATCGGGCGACGACGCAAATCTGCTTCTTCACGGGTCGGGGCCTCTTCAGTCGTGCCCACTTCTTCCCTAGTCTCTGGCGGAGCCTCTCGTCTTGCTGCCTCAATACCCCGTCGTTCCTGTTCTGCTTCAGCAATACCTTGCTTACGCGCAGTACCGGCAGCGCCTGCTGCACCACCAAGCAACGGACCAAGGATCGCAGCGCCAATCGCGGCCTGCGTGTACTCGCCCTGCGCCTCTTCATCCGTGAGCGATAATCCAGCCTGCCATCGCTCAAGCACCGTCTGAGCAACTTCTTGCGGGACCTCAAAGGCCACACCTTTAACAGCGCCTGAAGCGATACCATTTCTGTACGTCAACGTACCCTTTTCGGCACTGCGTACAATCTTATCGACCGCTTCCTGCGCGGCTTCCTTCTCAGGCAGGAGCAAGTTGCGGGTAAACGGCAACGCCCGGAACAACTTGGCGAAGACCCCCGCCTGAACGACGTCAAGCCCCGCTTGGCCCGCAGATGCGACAAGGGACTTACCAAGATTAACTTCTTCAGGAGTACGCCCTTCAGCGATAGCGCGTTCTTGCTCCTGTGCCTGACGAAGCAGATTCTGGGCTTCATACTGTGCAGCCGATGCACCAAAGCCCGCAGCAACACCTGCAATTGGAGTGGCAAACGAACCCGCCGTAGCCGCAGCCACGGGGGCTACCATCTGACCAAGTGATCCGCCAAGCAGTTGCTTGAACGCAGCCCAGTTCTCGCCTTCGCCAAAGCCTACCGTGCGGAACTTGGATTCACCGGCAGCAAGCAGTGCTTTGCGGTTCTCTTCGTTAGGATTAGCAGCGAACGCAGCGGCTTCATCCGCCAGACCCAGCGTCTTGGCAGACTCAAAAAACAGATCTTTAAAGCCACCAAGTTTTTTAGGTAGCGTATAAGTGGGGGGATCAAAACTCGTTGACTGTCGGATAGACCTATATGCATCGGCAACGGTTTTAAACTCCGGAGTGCCTTGCTTGTCTTTATTTTGAACAAGCCAATTTGCGTATTGATCAAGCCTAGACATCGTTAGCCGGGTCCGCCGATGCCAGCAATTTTGTCAGCTTCATTAAGCAAACTGGACGTACCGCCACCACCTCCTGACAGCGCAGCGATCTCTCTAGCGGCTTGAGCCGGTAAGGCATTTAGTATCTTTTGCTGTTCTTCAGGCGGAAGAGCATTAAATGCACGGTCAAAACGAAGCGCAGCTTTACGTTCGTCTACAAGCTCTAGCGTTCTAACTGCCATCTCGTTTCTTTCTGCATCACGCCGTGCAGCTGATTCGTCTTTTCTATGCTCACGCATAGCTTCTAATTCGTCTTTTCTAAGCCCAAACGTAGCCGCAGCGTTAGCCATAGACGCGGCAATCTGCCCCGTACCAAGCACTCTGTCAAGCTCAAGCTTAGCCTGCTGCAGTCTAAACCCTTGGTTGAACTGATTAACCTGCGTAACGAACTCCCGATCTTTCATGAAACTGCTAAGGGATGCGTTATACATGTTTACATCGTTCGCTGCCTTGGCCTGATCAAGAGCAAGGAGTTCCTTCTGCATGTTACGCTTTGCAACTGCAGCCTCGCGGTTCAACTGCATCAGGCTCTTGGCAAAGTCGCCACCCGCAGCACCCACAGAGCCAAGGAACGTCGCACCCGGCTTGGATGCAGCTTCAGCCATAGCAAAACCCGCCTGAGCCAAAGTAAGCATACGATCACGCTTAGCCTCTTCCTTAGAAGTAGCCTCTTCGCCCTGCAAGTACGTTCGGAAACGCTCCGTTGCCTCTGCGAACGGCTTATTGCGTTCTTGAAGCTGTTGTTCAAAATCTGCCGCACTGAGCATTTTTGGTGCAGCAGGAGCAGCAGCCTCTACGCGAGGCGCAGCCGCTACGCGAGGCGCAGCCGGGACAGGAGAGTCAGCGGTAGGACGACGCTCTTCACGTGCATTCACGGCTTCTGGCCTGCTACGCGCACTCTCCATGAAATCAAGGGCTTGACGTTCAGCATTCTCTACCTGCGAGAACGGATTAATATTTGCAGGCGACGCCGAAACAGAAGTAGGCTTGGTTGCAGCGGGGGCAGGCACAGCAGTTTTGGTTGCGGTAGGAGCAACGTATCTGCTTCCGCCAAAAGCTCTGTAAATCTTTTCATTTAACGGGCCTGCACCGCCTACTTTAGCAAGGTCTTCGTCGCTAAGAGTAGCACTTTTTCCTCGGAAATAAGGCTCTCTCAAACCGCTTAAAGCGCGGTTAGCACGCCCGATAATCCCATCTTCAGAAGCCGCCTCTCGCTGACTCAATTCAAATCCTTTTTCTCTAAGAAGAGCAATGTCTTGCGACGTCAATTCGTACGGCGATTTCCGCATAACGCGAATTACTTCTCTATCTTCTTCACTGGCACGCAAAGGGTCTAGATTTTCATAGTAAGCCCTGCCACCTTCAGAAAACGCCACGATGCCGCCACCTGCGAACTGGGCCTGCTCCATAGCCGGAGCCGGGAGGCCACCAAGCCCCTGCTGCATCGCCATCTGCTGCTGAGCCTGCTGCTGTTCAGCCATGTTCAACTGATCACGGATGGTGGGCGGAGTCTGCGGAGCCTGCACCGGCTGCTGCTTCAGACGCTGGAACTGATTCATCATCGCGTAGAGATCAGTCAGCGGAGCCACGCCCTGCGTAGCCATGCTCTTGACGTACTGGATAGCCTGATCAGGAGGCATACCTTTCTGGATGGCCTGCTGAAGCGAAGCCATCATGGCACGACCTGTACCGCTGACTGGACCGATCATGACGACTTACCTCCAAACCCGCCGAAGAGGCTACCAACGCCCAGTCCAATACCAGCAATCTGACCAAGCAGGCTAGGCGGCTGCTGATAGAGTGTACCAACCTGCCCCGTCGCTGGGATACCCCGCAGGATGCCCATGCCGAACTCGGCCTGCTTGTACGGGAACTGCTGCTGGTTGATGAAGTCTTGATACTGCTGATTGAGCAGCTCCTGCTCCATAGCCTGACCCTGAGCACCCGCGCCCAACTGAGCCTGACCAATGCCCATCTGCTGCTGATAGCCCTGCATACCAAGCCCGCCCAAGGCACCCGCTGCAGCCAACTGCTGCTGAAGACCCTGAAGGCCAAGGTTGGCACCAAACTGCTGAGCCTGCTGAGCGTTCTGGAACGCGTTCTGAAGCCCCGTGGCCTCGATGCCCTGCAACTGACCCTGAAGGTTCCGGTTTGCCTCAGCCTCAAGCAACGCCTGACGGGTACCGCCTCGTGCGCCAGAACGGATGCCCGCTGCCTGCAAGCCCGGCATCTGCCTACGATAGTCTTGGATGGCACCGCGCTTCTGCTGCTCGATCACGCCGCTCATATAAGGCGACATGTAAGCCTGCATGGCATAAGGGTCCGTTGCCATGCGCTCGTAGCCCAGCCCCGCCATACCCGCACGACGCCCAGCAATGCTAGCCAACCCCGCCGCATCTCCCAATTCGGGAGAGACTTGCATCCCCGCAAAGCGTTCAAAAGCCTGCTGCTGCATCGGGCTGAACCCGGCGGTGCGCTGCCTGCCGTAGGGCTGGTAGCCCTGTCCAACAAGGCCGGGGATGAACTGCCCCGTGGTCGGGTCCTGCCCACCGAATACGCTGCCTAGCAACTGCTGTGCATAAGGCTTTGCATAATCGGGGATGGTTGAAGTGATCTGCGTTGTCTGGGTCGGTTGAGTAGCCATGTTCGCTCCTTAAGCAGGGAGAAG
>Ga0315906_10011950_pt1 | contig 10087 bp, 4 predicted proteins | sample LakEriMetagenome_4_FD_203526 | JGI IMG/M metagenome (GOLD analysis project Ga0315906, IMG submission 203526) | Freshwater fungal communities from buoy surface, Lake Erie, Ohio, United States - Buoy 2 MA122 | ecosystem: Environmental > Aquatic > Freshwater > Lake > Lake biofilm | place: USA: Lake...
GGTTATCAAATCTGCAACTGCGGTATCTCCTGCAGATTATGATTTTGCAAGCCGCACCATTTCTGTGTTGAAAAACAACAGTGTGTTGCCTATCAAAATGAACATTAGCGATGATAATGCTAGCGATGGTGACAAAAACATTGTATTCGCCATTCGCAATATTGTAGGACCAGCAAACGCGGGAAAAGACAGTACCTTAACCCTGATTATTCGCGACAATGAAGCGAGCCGTGTTAAAGGTTTTGCTGCCAACGGTTTGAAATTGTATCCTAACCCTGCTCAAAGCGTCTTGCATATTAGCAGTGTAGCTGCATTGGGAAGCGTTGAAATTCTTGCTGTTGATGGCAGGGTTGTTTTGAGCAACAAGAACAGTGGAACTGAAGTGGAACTTTCATTGGCAGGAATTGCACCTGGCGTGTATACCGCCCGTGTAAGTGACAACAATGGTTCTGTTTACTCTGAAACTTTTGTAATTAAATAACATCCGAAGCATTCGGAATAGAAAAAATAGCCGCCCTAGGGCGGCTATTTTTTTGAAATAACCTTTACTTTCATTGGCATATTTCCTAGCATGCCGCAACACGGAATTGAAAGCAACATAGACAGGCAAGCACTTGGAAAAACCGAATATTTAACTTGTTTTTCTCAGCAGGTTGGATAGATTTGAAGTAAAATAACTATGAAAAAACTTATCAAAATCCTCCTCATCATCGCATTGGCTATTGCGGTGTTGCTCACCGTGCTTTACCTCATCGGACCGCGCAGTTTCAAACTCAGCAGAAGCATACTCATCCAAGCTGATAAAGCGGTAGTATGGGAACAAGTTTCTAAATGGGACAATTTCAGCAACTGGTCGGCTTGGACTGCACGAGATACCGCCATGACCAAGAAAATAGAAGGAACAGATGGCGAAGTAGGAGCCAAATACACCTGGAAAAGCGAAAGTCAGGGAAATGGCAGCCAGACCATTTTGGTGAGCAAACCCATGTCTTTCCGTGAATCTGATTTGGTTTTTGAAGACTGGGGAATGACTTCTCGCACCTCATTTGAGCTTAAAGACAGCGCAGGGGGTGTATTTGTAACTTGGTCTATGTATGGAGAAAATGGATTTATGGGCCGGGTAATGGGTGTCATTATGAACATGGAAAAAATGGTAGGTCCCGATTATGAGGCCGGACTTGCGAAACTTAAGATGGTTTGCGAGAGTCAAAAAGGCGTAGCTTCTTATAGCATGAATGCTGTTCAAGAAAGCACATACCCCCAAACCCAGTTTATTGCCTTTCGCAAGCAAATGGATATGGATGCATTTCTAAAGAGTTCGGGCCAGATTTATGGAGAAGCCAGTGGTGAAATCATGGCCTTTGCGTCAAAAAATGGAATTACGGTTACGGGTCCTATGCACAGTATCTACTATTCGTGGGATGAGAAAGGCAATAAAGTGGATATGGCAGTAGCTTTTCCAGTAACAAAAGCTGGAACAGCCTCAGGAACCATTAGTTTCCCTGCTATTGCCTCTGCTGCTGCAATTTCTGTGGATTTTTATGGCCCCTATGACCAAACAGAAAAAGGGCATGCAGCCTTGGAAATGTACATGACTGAAAACAAGAAGACCTTCCAAGGTCCGGCCATTGAGGAATATGTCACTGATCCTGCTGTTGAAAAGGATCCGGCAAAGCTCCTTACCCGCATTTGGTATCCTGTAAAATAAGCGCTAACACCGCAGTGCTATTGGGCATTGCAGCACATTAGGCACCTTCTCAAGTAGAAAGATTTGAGCTTCACGAAACAAATCTTTTCAACAACACCATAGTTTGCACCTTTAGGATGGGCTTCATCCCCTAAATTTGCACAATTTTTTAAGGAAATGCCAAAAGACAATTCCATCAATCACGTTCTCATTATCGGCTCTGGACCCATCATTATTGGTCAGGCCTGTGAATTCGATTATTCAGGTAGTCAAGCTGCCCGCAGTCTTCGTGAAGAAGGCATTCTCGTGTCATTGATTAATAGCAATCCTGCGACCATCATGACAGACAAAATGAATGCTGACCATGTGTATCTGCTGCCCCTCACCCCAGAAAGTATTGAAAAGATTCTTCAAGAGCAGAAGATTGATTGCGTGCTTCCTACTATGGGAGGACAGACCGCACTGAATCTTGCCAAGGAATGCGATGAGCTGGGAATTTGGGAAAAGTACAATTGCAGAATTATTGGTGTAAATATCGAGGCCATCGATAAGATGGAAGACCGCGACAAGTTCAAAGACTTAATGGTTGAACTGGGCGTAGGTGTTGCCGAGAGTCAAATTGCCAATAGCTTTTTGGAGGGTAAAGAAATTGCCCAACGGATTGGGTTTCCTTTGGTTATTCGTCCGAGCTATACCCTTGGCGGAACAGGGGGTAGCATTGTGTTTAAGAAAGAAGAATTTGACCAAGCTTTGCAGCGCGGCTTAGAAGCCAGTCCAGTGCATGAGGTATTGGTAGAAAAAGCCGTAATGGGCTGGAAAGAATACGAGTTAGAATTGCTTCGCGATGGAAAAGACGATATCGCAGTAATTTGTACGATTGAGAATTTTGACCCTATGGGAATCCATACGGGCGATAGTATCACTGTGGCTCCTGCGATGACCCTGAGTGATACTTGTTTTCAGAACATGCGCGACATGGCATTTAAAATGATGCGCAGCATGGGCGTATTTGCAGGCGGCTGTAACGTGCAGTTTTCGGTAAATCCTGAAGATGAGGAAATCATAGCTATTGAAATCAACCCTAGGGTAAGCCGCAGCTCTGCGCTGGCATCGAAAGCAACCGGATATCCGATTGCAAAAATTGCAGCCAAATTGGCCATTGGGTATTATCTAGACGAACTCAAGAACCCAGTTACCAAGACTACTTCAGCGTTCTTCGAACCCGCGATCGATTATGTTATCGTGAAAGTTCCACGCTGGAATTTTGATAAGTTCCACGGCAGCGACAAACGCCTGGGCTTCCAAATGAAATCTGTAGGTGAGGTTATGGCCATTGGCAGAAGCTTTCAAGAAGCCCTGCAAAAGGCCTGTCAGAGCTTGGAAATTGGCCGCCATGGATTGGGTGCCGATAGACCTGCTGAAAGAAATTTGGAGGTACTGGCAGAAGGTTTGGAGCATGCGTCTTGGAATCGAATTTTCCAACTGAAAGATGCACTCAGCCTGGGTGTGCCTATTAGCTCAGTGCAAAAACTAACCCGCATTGACCGCTGGTTCTTGGAACAAATTGCAGATCTTGTAAAAACAGAAAACGACATTCGCCGCTTTAGCATTGAAAATCTTCCAGTAGAATTGATGCGCACTGCCAAAGAAAAAGGATTTTCTGATGAGCAAATCGCTTGGCTTATGGGCAATTGCACCGCAGAAGAGGTGTATGAAAAACGCAAAACGCAAGGCATACAGCGTGTTTATAAAATGGTGGACACCTGCAGTGCAGAGTTCCCAAGTCCCACCAACTATTTCTACAGTACCTTCGACGGAGAGAATGAAAGTGTTTCTTCGGATAAGAAAAAGGTTATTGTGTTGGGAAGTGGACCAAACCGCATTGGACAAGGTATAGAATTTGATTATAGCTGCGTGCATGGAATTCTAGCCGCGCGCGAATCGGGCTATGAAGCCATCATGGTAAACTGCAATCCAGAAACGGTAAGCACAGACTTTGATATGGCAGACAAGCTCTACTTTGAGCCTGTGTATTGGGAACATCTTTGGGAAATCATCGAACATGAAAAACCAGAAGGGGTGATCGTACAATTGGGAGGCCAAACCGCACTTAAGCTTGCTGAAAAATTGCATGAAAAGGGCATCAAAATTATCGGCACTTCGTTTGACAACATGGACCTATCTGAAGACCGCGGCAGATTTAGCGATTTGCTCGCAGAGTTGGGGATACCCTATCCAAAGTATGGTGTAGCCCTTGACGCAGAAGAAGCCATCAAGATTGCAAACCAAGTAGGTTATCCTGTGCTGGTGCGTCCGAGTTATGTACTGGGCGGACAAGGTATGGTTATCGTTATCAACGATGAAGACCTAGAAAAGGCGGTTGTGAAACTCATGGGCGACTTGCCCGGCAACCGCGTATTGATTGACCATTTCTTAGACCGCGCTGAGGAAGCCGAAAGCGACAGTATTTGTGACGGTGAAGACGTGCACATTATAGGCATGATGGAACATATAGAACCTGCCGGAATCCATAGTGGAGATAGCAGTGCTGTGTTGCCCCCGTTTAGCTTAAGCGAAAATGTGCAACAGCAAATGGCTGAATACACTACCCGACTTGCAAAGGCAATGAATATCCGGGGTTTACTAAATATTCAATTCGCCATTAAAGATGAAAAGGTGTTTGTGATAGAAGCAAATCCTAGAGCCAGCCGCACCGTTCCTTTCATCTGCAAAGCGTATGATGTGCCCTATGTAAATATGGCCACCAAGGTAATGCTAGGTGTCAATAAAATAAAGGATTTCACCATTCCACCGCGCCCCGCAGGATACGCCATCAAACAACCTGTTTTCTCATTCAACAAGTTCCCAGGCGTAAGCCGTGAATTGGGTCCAGAAATGAAAAGCACTGGCGAAAGCATCTTGTTTATCAAAGACCTTCTGGATCCCACATTCAGAGAGCTTTACAAGATGAAGAGTGTATACTTGAGTCATTAAGAACCAGGAAAATTAGCATTATTTCCGAATATTTATTCGGTGTTTTTTCCATGTAGATATCCCATGCTATCAATTGCATATCAATAACTTAACGAAACATTAATACAGTTTACTGAATCTTTGTTCTGACTTTTTGGTGACATTTGTCAAGAAAATGTCATGCATCTTTGTGTCATGGTTAAAAACGCTTGGTATCTCTTGTTTATTCTGCTCTATAGCGCAAATAGTTTTGCACAACCACGCACCATGGGACTTACCCAATGGGAAAAAGATTATGCAGATGGCTATATTCTCTTTACCCCTTTAACCAGCAAAAACACATATTTAATTGATGCCTGTGGCAAGCAAGTCCATACTTGGACCAGCGCCTATACGTCTGGCACATTTCAAACCCTTCTCAATGATGGCAGTTTGCTTCGCGCAGGCATCGTTGCTCCGCCACGCTTCGGTCTAGGTTCGGGTGGTGTAATTGAAAAAATCGACTGGTCAGGCAATGTCACTTGGACCTTTAAAATTGCGGATAGCAATCAATACTTGCACCACGATTTTCACATTATGCCCAATGGACATATTTTGGCTATAGTCTGGGAACGCAAAACAACTGCCGAAGCCATTGCCCATGGCCGCGACCCTAACCTTTCTACCCCAAGTGTTTGGTCCGAGAGAATCATAGAAATTGAGCCATTCTACGACAACGATTCTGCAGAAATCGTGTGGGAATGGAGTGCATGGGATCACGTTATTCAAGACTATGACAATACCAAACCCAATTTCGGAGTGGTGGCCAACAACCCACATAGGCTAAATCTCAATTACACGGGCGACAATTACCAAGATTGGTTGCATATCAATTCCGTATCGTACAACGCAGCGTTAGACCAAATCATTGTTTCGGCGCATAGCACCAGTGAAATCTTTATACTTGACCATACCACCAATATCATACAATCGAGTGGCCACGGGGGAGGCAGCTATGGTAAAGGTGGCGACTTACTCTACCGCTGGGGCAACCCTGCTGCATACAACCGTGGCACCCCTGCAGACCAGAGATTATTCAGACAACACCATGCCCATTGGATTCCTACAGGCTTCGACAATGCCGGCAAAATCATGGTCTTTAATAATGGCTGGGGCCGTCAATCCGGCAATTATTCTAGCATAGATATCATTGAGCCACCCACCAGCGCGCCTGGGGTATATTCTCTCCTTTCGAGCCAACCCTATGGACCCGTCTCTGCAGTAGAATACTACAAGAACCCTACCCCGTCCAAATTCTATTCTCAAGTGCTTTCAGGCGCATACAGCCTACCCGATGGTGGATTATTCATTACCGCAGGGACTTCTGGTAATCTTTTCAGGATAGACAAGAATAAAAACGTGGTGTGGAATTACATCAATCCTGTTGATCAGAATGGCGCAGGAAAACAAGGCGGAACAGTGCAGAACAATCAAGTCTTTCGTGCAGAATTCTATGCCGCCAATTTTCCTGGGTTTAGCGGAAAAGGCCTAAGCGCCTCCGTGGAGATAGAAACAAGCCCCATTCAGCCTGCATTGTGCGATGTGAGCAATCAAACTGAAGCGATTCAACCCCTAGGAACCGGTTTATACCCCAACCCAGCAGAAGACCTCGTTGTTATTTCTGGAACAATGGCCCAAAAAGCAACACTATATTCTACCGACGGTAGAAAACTCATGGAATTTGAAAACACCACTGTGTTAGACCTCAAGACACTAGCACCCGGCTGTTATCATGTGATTGTGGTGCAAGATGCACTCGTGCAGCAACACACCCTGCTTAAGCAATAAGCACAACCCTAAGGCTGAAGCCTAAGCTTTCAGCTTTCTATTGCAATCGATAAGGAATCCCATAATCCCCTTCTGGTGCTCCAAACTGATGCACATAGTACAAGAAGGCAATAGTCATGAGTAATTGGCATACAAGCCCCAAAACATACCATTTAGCCCCTGCTTTTAACCAAAGTGCTGCCCATGCCGCATGCGCAAATGGTGCTGCAGCAATTAAATAGTGGCTGCGCACGGGCGAACCACTCAAGGTAAGCAATACAGCAGGTATTGCCACAAATGCCAAAACGTAGAAGTGCAGCGGATCACTGAGATTCAACCGCAACTGCGAAACACCACGTTTAACCACCTGTATCAGCCCCAGAATGGTGCATGTTGCAATACCCACAGCGAATAAAGAAGGAACGTATCCATAGTACTGAACAAATTCCATTATATGTTTGCCTAGCGAATATTGAACATTGATGCCCGCGGGATCTGTAAGTAGATGGAGAAAATACTCGAACTTAACAATATTATGCAAACCGGTATTGGATGTGTGGGCGCCCCATAGTACTTCACTTATCCAAGATATTGCGGGCAACATGCCCATTATGACACCAAGCCCAATAGCCAAAACACTGCGCATATTGAGCTGTTTCGCAGCCCACATTGCGAAAAAAAGTCCGGCCAAATAAAAGAAACCACTAATGTGCAGTTGACCAGCCAACACACCTAACAATCCAATTCCTACAAGTGAAAGCAGAAAGCGTCTTTGGATATGCATGTACCATATACCCGCCATAAAAATGGGAAGCAAGTCTTGGGCCCATAGCTTGCGCGAATACAACACCATAAGCAGATTTACAGACAGTAAACCGATACCGCATACAAATTCCTCCTTGCGTTGTGGCAAGCGCAAGGCAATGGCCAAAAACAGCAATAAGGCAATACAATTGACCAAAGCCACACCCAGGGTCATGAGCACAGGATCTTTGCTGAATGCATATAAGATGGCAAATGGAACAATGCTAAATCCCGCATTCGGCAATCCCACTCCACTGGGCATTCCTAAGTCTGGTATTGCACCTTTCTCGTAGGCTGATTTAGCCAACGCGTACATGAGTTTTTCATCCGCCTTCCACTCCATATCTTGAAGCCATATCAAGCGAAGTAAAATACCTACCAACAAAAACAACAGTGCCCAAACGGCAAGATTTCGTCTGGCGTGAAACTCCACAACACCCATTAATCCGTAAATGTAATTTTTACGGTTCTGGCTTTATTGTCGCCTACGATTTGCAGCAGATAGGTTCCTGCACTCACATCCAAATCTTTCATTGACACAGTCTCATAATACATACCTGCGCTTGGCTTATCCCAAACTTTATAATACAATGGTTTTTGGCCTAAAATATCATAGAGTTTAATTTCTATTCGACTGCCATCAGACACAAACTTATAGGTGAAGTTCCCTTCGGTTGGGTTTGGATATACATAAAAATTGAAGGGGTTGTTTTGTTCCAAATAATTCGGACTTCCAATAGTGATCTGTCGCGAAAGGGTATCAGAACATCCCTTATCATTCAGCACAATGAGGGTTACAGTGTAACTGCCATTCGCAGCAAATGTATGTGTTGCATTTCTACCCGGGCCAGTTGTGCCATCAGAGAATCTCCAAATAAACTGATACCCAGGCCAAGTTGAATCACTGGCTCTAAAGCGCAAGGTCTCAGGGTTTATCGAGTCAATTTCAAAGTCTGCAAATACGGTTCTGCTCACCTGAAGTGGTTTAGAAACGGCAAGCGAACATACGGCGCTGCTGGATTGCAAACGTATAGAGTACGCACCTTCATTGGGGAATATCCGACTCACTGTGGCACCTTGATCTGTGATTCCATTGCCAAAATCCCAATCATGTGTTAGGCTTCTTCCGTCGGCATTTACTGTTTTTGAAACAAAGTTAAATCGCGTTTGAGCTGCACAACCCATTGGTGGCAGAATCTCAAAATCTGTAGTCGGAATACTGGCCACTTCTACCCCATTCAGCGCGGTGTCTTTACAACCCTTATCAGAAGTTGCTTCTAGCATTACTGAATATTTACCGAAGGTAGCATAGGATGCGAAAGGTTGTGCCAAAGCAGCACTATCACCATTGCCAAATTTCCAGAAATAGGTGAGACTGCCCGCAGAGATGGTGCTGTTATTGTTCATGGCCACTTTATCTTTTTCACAGAACAAAGCACGCGCAGGTGAGAACATAGCAACCGGTGAGGGGTGCACTGTTACTTGTTTGATGAGACTATCTGTGCAGCCAAAGTTTGAGGTGCTTACCAATTTCAAATTATAATTACCGGCACTCGCATAGCTGTGTGTTGTGTTGTTACCTGTAGCCTTATTGCCGTCACCAAAACTCCAATTTGACAGCAGGCTACCCTCAGCTATGGTGCTGGTCGAAGCCAACTGGAATTTATTGTAATTTAAGCAGGAAACCAGACCTGGATTGGCATTAAATGAGGTTTGTGGTTGTGCATACACACGCATGGTTTTTACCAAAGTGTCGCGACAAATGGCATTGCTAAGTACCTCCAATTGAACGGAGAAAGTGCCATAGCTGCTATACGACTTCACAGGGGCGGTTGATGAACTGGTGGCTCCATCACCAAAACGCCACAAGTAGGAATTGATACTTCCTTTAGAAACCGCACTCGTGTTGCCAAATACAAATTGGTTATTCCGGAAACACTGATCACTGTCGCCGACGGCAAAGCGCACGGTTGCCTTTGGCAATATGGACATGGGTTTCACCATACTGTCTTTGCAACCAAAACTTGAGGTGGCTACCAACACCACATTCAAATCTGCATCTTTCTTGTAAACATAGGCAGGGCTGGCTGCGGCTGAAACACTGCCGTCACCAAATTCCCAATTGTAAGACAAGCTGCCGTCCGCAGATGTACTTGTGTTTGTAAACTGATATCTATTCCCCTTCAGACATTGGGTTGCATTATTTACCGTGAAGTCTACTTGCGGCGTAGCATACACACGCAAGGGTTTGAAGACAGTATCCCTGCACTGCTGATTGGTTATCGATATCAGGCGGGTGGTATAGGTTCCTGGGAAGGTGTAGCTCTTTTGCGGCTGTGGCTGGGTACTTGTGTTGCCATCGCCAAAATTCCATTGGTAGCTTAAGGTACCTGAACTCACAGTTGTGGTATTTGTGAACACAAAATTGTGCGCATTATAACACTGGTCGCTATCATTCACCTTAAACTGAATTTTAGCCTGAGGATGCACCGTAACTTGCTTCAGCACACTATCTCTGCAACCAAAACTACTTGTACCTTTTAACCATACATTATAGCTACCCGCTTGGGTATAGGATACTTTCAAATTTTGCGTAGTCGCTGTGCCTGTGCTGTAATTCCAATTATAAGTGAGACTGCCATCCACATTGCTCGATGTGTTTGTAAATTGGAAATCATTCCCTTTCAAACACTGTGCTAGCGAATTCACAGTATTGCTCACAACAGGCTGGCTGTAAACACGTACAGATTTCTGAACCGTATCTTTACAGTTGTTATTGCTGTTAGAAAACAACTTCACCGCATAAATGCCACGCGT
>Ga0315906_10011952_pt1 | contig 10085 bp, 8 predicted proteins | sample LakEriMetagenome_4_FD_203526 | JGI IMG/M metagenome (GOLD analysis project Ga0315906, IMG submission 203526) | Freshwater fungal communities from buoy surface, Lake Erie, Ohio, United States - Buoy 2 MA122 | ecosystem: Environmental > Aquatic > Freshwater > Lake > Lake biofilm | place: USA: Lake...
GGGCACCGACCTCGGCTTCATCTGGAACAAGGCCACACCCGAGGCCAAGGTGATCATTGTTATTTTGGCTATTCTCTCCATGGGCGCTTGGTCGATGATGATCCAGAAGTTTTTTCAGATGCGGCGAGCCGCCAAGTACAACGGGTTTTTCGAGGCTGAATTTCGCCAACAGGAGGGGATTTTGGGGATTTTCGACCGGCGATTGCCCGTCGAGGGATGTCCCATGTTTTCGGTGTATACGGACGGATGCAACGACCTCGAGGCCCGTCTGCGCCTTCCCGATGGATCAAGGCGGACCCGCCTGTCGATCAAGAGCATCGAGCATGTCAAACGACAGGTGGAGGGTGCGGTGGCCCGCGAGTCGCTGCGCCTGGAATCCGGCCTGATCCTCTTGGCCATCGCGGTCAGCGGGGGGCCCTTCTTGGGGCTGTTGGGCACGGTCTGGGGTGTCATGGATACCTTCGGAGGCATCGCCAAGGCGGGGCGCGCTGACCTGACGGCCATGGCTCCTGGCGTGGCGGCCGCGTTGGTGACCACCGTCGCGGGGTTGCTCGTGGCCATTCCTTCGATGTTCGGGTACAATTACCTGGTACACACACTGCGGGTGTTGACCGTGGAATTGGACAATTTCGCCCAGACTTTGGCTTCCAAGATGGAGACCGAGTTTTTGCCCGACGATGAGTGACCCGGTTCCTCAGCCCTCTCACCCCTCGACTCCGGAAATTCCGCGGTCGAGTCGCGGTGTCTTGTGCCCGGACTGTGACCGTCTGAATCCGGCCGACCGGCCATCGTGCAAGTATTGTTCGCGGCCGCTCTTTGTGGCCTGTTCGGCCTGTTCGTCGACCAATGAACGGGTTCTCTCGCAATGCCGGAAATGCGGTCACGCGCTTCAAAAGGGGGTGCTGTCCGGCTTGCTCGGTTCCGAGCCGGACGAGGGGTTCCCTTCCTCGCGTTGGGATGGCGCCCCCTCAGGCCCGATGGGCAAGGGGACTTTGTGCTGCAAGTGCGAGCACCTGAACCCGATCGATCTCGAGCGTTGCGAGCGATGTGGCGAGGGGCTTCATGTCGACTGCCCGAAGTGCCAGAAGCGCAATGCCCGGGTGCTGATGCACTGCACCTCCTGTCGAGGCCGATTGCACCGCAAAACCCATCATGAGGGTGGCCACCACCAGACGTCTCGACCGGAGGGGCGATCCTCGGGTTCTTCGGAGCATTCTCACGGCCATTCCCCAGTCTCTACCGAGCCTGTGGTCTGTGCAAAATGCACTCACCCGAATCCGGCAGGTGTGCAGCGTTGCGAGCAGTGCCGAGGTCACCTTTTCGTGGTCTGCCGTGACTGCGGGACCACTAACGCGCGTTCCGAGCCCCGGTGTTTGAAATGCAACCGGAGGCTGCACCGCTCCATCAACGAGCGATTGGATCCGTTGGGTGCAAAAAACATCTCGATGAAATGGGTCTATGCCATGGCAGCGATCCTTCTGCTGGCCCTGGCTGGTTTCATCCTGGTCCAATTCTCAGGCCTCCGGATCTTCGAATAACCATGCGCCGTTTTTCCCAACGCAATTCGCTGGTGACGCTCAACGAGATCAATGTCACCCCATTGTTGGACCTGGCGTTCGTGCTGCTGATTATCTTCATCATCACCACGCCGGCTCTGGAACCGGGTATCAGCATGAAGCTGCCGGTGGGGGGCGATGCCCGCACCCGGCCCGACACCAACAACGAGGCCACCGTGAGCGGTTTGGCGGAGGGTCGCTACACGTTTTCACGCACCGGCTCCCGGGTGCTCAGCGAGCGCGAGCTGGAGAGTGAACTCTTGAAGGCCTACCGTCAGAATCCGAGTCTGGTGCTTGTGCTGCGGGTCGAGGGATCGGCCCCTTCACAGGTGTTGGTCAGCCTGCTCGACATCGCTGGTCGCAATGGGCTGACCCGCTACCGTATCGGAACCCAGCTCCCCAAGCGGCGATGATCCCTTCGAACACCCGATACCTCCTGACTTCCGCGAGCATCCATGCCGCGGTCTTGGGAGTTTTGTTGTTCGCCCCGGCCTTGTCTTCGCGCACGGTCCCAGATGCTCCCAGTCCCATTCTGGAGATCATTCCGGACAATTTGCGCCTCACCGATGGCAACACCATTGGAGGCGGCAATCCGGATGCCCAGCCGCCCAAGTCCAGTCCGCCGCCGTCTGCGCCGCCGGCCCAAGCCCCGCCGGAGCCGGTTCAGCCCGAACCTCCGAAGGCACAGCCCCAGCCTCCGCCTTCGGAGCCTGCCAAGGTGGAGCCACCGCCTCCGAAGCCACCCAAGAAAAACCTGACCACCGAGCTTCAGCGCAGCGCCCCCAATGCCCCCAAGGCCCAGGACGTGGATCCCAGTCTGGCCACCAAGAAACTGAAGTCCTCCAAGACGGACTTTCAGCTGGCCGAGGCCCCCAAGAAGCGTTCCAAGAAGGATGTCGAGGCCGACCGCAACGACTCCGCTGCTGCAGCTGCCGCCCAAGAGGCTCGCGAGGCTCGGGAGCGTCAGGCGCGCGCGGCGGCCGCTCGAGAGGCTTGGGATCGGGCCCAGCAGGCCCGCGCCGATGCGGTTCGGGGGGTTGCTTCGAATCTGGGAAAGAATTTGTCCGGATCCACCTCGTTCGAGATGCCCGGGCCGGGAGGGGCCGCCTATGCCCCTTACGGATCCTACCTGATGGCCTTCTACAAACTGCGCTGGAAGAAGCCGACGACTCTCAACGTGGATCACGGCGAGGTGGAGGTGGAGATCACCGTCCAACGCAACGGCCGGGTGTCGGCCTTCAAGTTGGTCAAACCCTCGGGAATCCGCGCCTTGGACGACTCAGTCCGCGAGGTGTTGGATCGCAACCGCGACCTTCGCCCGCTGCCGGATGGAACGACTGACTCGGAGCGCCGAATCACCATCCGCTTTGATCTTTCCGCTGCATCTCCCGCCTAGACATCGAACTCCGATCCAAACCGCAGGTCCAATTTTCGATATGCCCCGTCATCCATTCATCGCCCTCCTCCTGACTCTGGGAATTACCCTGAATGCCTCCGCGGCCGAAGTGGTCGTCAGTGACGTCACGAGCCGTGCTGTCCCCATCCACATCACCGGTTTCTCCGGCGACGCCAAGACCGTCCTCGAGTTCGACCTGTACGTTGCCGGATTCAATCTGGTGGCCCCAGCCCAGGCTCAGTACACGGTGAATGGCAAGTCGGGCGCAGCGCTGGAGGGGGTGCTGGCCGACGTGAACAACAAGGCCACCCTGTTCAATCGATCCTATCCGGGTGGCTCTCTCAGGGCCCAGGCCCATGCGCTGGCCGACGATGTGGTCCAAGCCATCACTGGTCGGAAGGGGGTTTCCCGCACCAAGGTCGTCTTCAAGGTTCAGAAAGACCGCATCAGCGAGGTTTATGCGAGCGACTTCGATGGGGCCAATCCGGTTCAATTGACCGCTGACGCGAACATTGTCGCGGCTCCGGCGTGGCGGCCGGAGCGCAAATCCATCGTCTACACCAGTTACCGAGCCGGCAATGCCGACATTTATTCGCAGAATCTAACCACTGGCAGTCGCAAGGCTCTCGTGCGGTTTTCCGGCTCGAACATCAGCCCAGCTCCGTCGCCCGACGGATCTAAATTGGCCATGATCCTCAGCAAGGCCGGGAGTCCGGACTTGTGGGTGGGCGACGCCGAGGGTGGGAACCCCCGTCGATTGACGACCACGGCCGCCGACGAATCCTCGCCCTGTTGGTCTCCCGATGGATCCACTTTGTGTGTGGTGTCCCGCGAAAGCGGTTTCCCTCAATTGTATACGGTTGCCGCTTCGGGGGGAGCCATGCGGCGTCTCATCACGGCCGGAGTTCGCAACACCACCGAGCCCGATTGGTCCCCGGACGGCAAGTGGATCGCATTCACCCGTTCGCGGGGTGATTATTTCGATATTTGCATCGTTCCGGCCACTGGTGGCGATGCCAAGGTGATCACCGAAGGCGAGGATCCCTCTTGGGCTCCCAATTCCAGAACCTTGGTTTTTGCACGTCGGACCAGCAAGTTTGGTCCGCGTAAACTGTCGCTGCTTGACTGGCCGACTGGCCACGTCAAGGATATGGCTCAAGTAGCAGGCAGTAGCTCCCAGCCTAGCTGGAGTCGTTGAGCCCGGCCCGCCAACCCACGTTCAGACCTCTAGATTCCAGCCTTTTTCAACACACCAATGAAGCCGTTCTCCAAATCGGGTTCTCTCGCCCTCGTGCTGATCCTTTCCCTCGCTGCCGGATGCAAAAAGGGACAGAAGAACTACACGCCGTTGCCGGGATATTCGGGAACTCCGGGAGCCTCTTCGGGCCTGGGCAAGGGGCAGCCCATTTTGCCTGCGGCGCGCCCGCTGACTCCCGATGGCTCGGGTGCCAACGGTGCTGATGTGGCCGGAGTTAACAATCCGGATGGTCCGAGCGGTCAGCCCTCGCGTGAAGAAATCGAGGGCATGCTCGCCGATCGCGAGCAGTTCAAGGCCAACACGGTTTATTTCGACTACGACAAGTCCGTCGTGAAGGCCGAGGGTAAGGCAAGCCTCCAGACTGTGGCTGCCTACCTCAAGGCCCATTCCGACAACAAGGTGGCCATTGAGGGGCATTGCGACGAGCGCGGCACCGAAGAGTACAACCGTTCTCTGGGCGAGCGTCGTGCCTTGTCGGCCCGAGATGCACTGATTGGCCTCGGCATTGGTGCTGATCGCGTCGTCACCCGCAGCTTTGGCGAAGACAAGCCCGCTGAACTCGGTCACGACGAGGCGGCTTGGGGCAAGAATCGCCGGGGCGAATTCATCTTGCTCACCCCGCCCCCAGCCGGTGGTCTCCGCTGACCGACTCTCAGCGTTGCCTTCAACAAAAACCCCGCCATTGGCGGGGTTTTTTGTTGCCTTCGAATTTGGAGAAAAACAAACGGGCAGGCCGGTTCAAGTTGGCCTGATCGGTCTGGACCCGAATTCTGCAGGCAATACCACCGCACCGAGGGCGATGCAGTGGCTTGAGAGCAGTCATTGACCGAAGCACGAGGCAGGCTGGCCACCGACGGCGGTGGCCGCCGGTGCATCAGACGCAGACGCCGTAGCGCTTTTCTGGATCCACTCCGAGTTTTTGGATGGCTTCTGCCACCACACTCTTGGGCAAGGCACCTTCCGAGGCCAACTTGTAGAGGCAGGCGATGGCGGTGCATTCGCCGTCGATCTCGAAGAATCGTCGGAGAATGGGTCGGACTTCGCTGCGGCCGAACCCGTCGCAGCCGAGCGTCATCAGGCCACCCGGAATCCACGGGGCGATCTGGTCGGCCACCAGCTTGAGGTTGTCGCTGACGGCGACCCACGGCCCGGACTGCCCCTCGACCGTCTGTTCGAGGTAGCTCTTTCGGGGTGTTTCCGTTGGGTGAAGCATGTTCCAGCGCTTGGCAGCCTGGGCTTCCGAGCGGAGCCGCTTGAAGCTGGTCACGCTCCACACATCGGCGCTGACGTCGTAGGCCTCCAGAAGCTCCTGAGCCTTGAGTGCCTGTTGCAGAATGGCTCCGGAACCAAGCAACTGGACCTTGTGCTTCAGGCCTGCCTTGCCCGGCTTAAACTTGTACATGCCGTTGAGGATGCCCTCTACGACGCCCGGATCGGTGGGGATCGGCGGGTGGGCGTAGTCCTCATTGTGGACGGAGATGTAGTAGAAGACATCTTCGCCATCGGCATACATCCGCTTCATGCCATCGCAGACGATGACCGCCAGTTCGTAGCCGAAGGCCGGCTCATAGGAGTACAAGTTGGGAACCGAGGTGGCGACCAAGTGACTGTGGGCGTCCTGATGCTGGAGTCCCTCGCCGTTGAGGGTCGTTCGGCCTGACGTGGCGCCAATCATGAATCCGCGGCAGCGCGAGTCGCCTGCCAGCCAAACCTGATCGCCCACCCGCTGGAACCCGAACATCGAGTAGTAGATGTAGAAGGGGATGGTCGGCACGCCGTAGGTGACGTTGGCCGTGCCGGCGGCGATGAAGTCGGCCATGGAGCCGGCTTCGTTGATGCCTTCTTCCAACAGTTGGCCGTCCTTCTTTTCGATGTAGGGCGTGTTGGCGTTGTCCTCGGTCTTGGTGCCGGGATTGTAGAGCTGGCCGCGGGAGCTGTAGATGCCGACCTGACCGAAGAGGCCCTCCATGCCGAAGGTGCGCGCTTCATCGGGCACGATGGGCACGATGAACTTGCCGATGTTCTTGTCGCGGAGCAGCGCGCCCAGCAGCAGCACATACGCCTTGGTCGTGGAGGCTGACGACAGAGCCGTGGCCTGGACCACGTTACGCAGACCGTCGTCGGTGTGCAGCGGGGTGACCAGTTTCTGGGCGCGATCGATCCGAATGGGGTTGAAGCCGTGCAGATCCTTGCGCCGGTCTAGCAGGTATTGAACCTCGGCGCTGTCTTGCGGCGGACGGTAGAAGGGCAACTCGGCGATGACCTCGTCTTCTAGCGGAATCGAAAAACGCTCGCGGAAATGGCGGATGTCGCGCTCCGCCAGTTTCTTGAGGCCGTGGGTGGGGTTCTTGCCTTCGCCGGCTTCGCCCGTGCCGTAGCCCTTGACCGTTTTGGCCAAGATGACCGTGGGTCGGCCGTTGCGCTGGGTGGCCTTCCGGTAAGCCGCGTACACCTTGAGAGGATCATGACCACCGCGGGTGAGCTTCTTGAGCTGCGCGTCGCTGAGGTGGCTGACCAAGTCCAAGAGAGCCGGGTATTTGCCGAAGAAGTTCTTCCGGATGTAGGCCCCGCTCTCGACGACGTACTGCTGGTACTCGCCATCGATGACCTCATCCATGCGCTGGGCCAGAAGGCCCGTCGTGTCGCGGGCCAACAAGTCGTCCCAGTCGCTGCCCCAAACCACCTTGATGACGTTCCAGCCCGCGCCGCGGAACTGACCTTCGAGATCTTGAATGATCTTGCCGTTGCCGCGGACCGGGCCGTCGAGGCGCTGCAAGTTGCAATTGATGACCCAGACGAGGTTGTCGAGGTGCTCCCGACCGGCCATGCCAATGGCTCCGTGGGTTTCCGGTTCATCCGACTCACCGTCTCCGATGAAGGCCCAGACCATGGGGTCGTGGTCTTGTGGAACGAGTTTGCGCGCCTGCAAGTAGCGGCTAAATCGGGCCTGATAAATGGAGTGGATCGGTCCCAAGCCCATCGACACCGTGGGGAAGATCCAGAAATCCGGCATCAGGAACGGATGCGGGTAGGAGCTCAGACCCGGATGGTCTTGCAGTTCCTGGCGGAAGTTCTTCAGGTGCTGGTCGTTGAGTCGGTACTCCAGATAGGCGCGGGAATAGTTGCCCGGCGAGGCATGCCCCTGGAAGTAGATCATGTCGGCGGTCTTGCCATCAGCGCCGCCCCGGAAGAAGTGGTTGTACCCCACTTCGTACAGCGTCGCCAGCGAGGCGAAGGTAGCGATGTGTCCACCGACGTTGGTGGTCTTGTTGGCCTTGGCCACCATGGCCATGGCGTTCCAGCGGACGTGAGCCCGGATCAGGCGCTCCATCTCGAGGTCGCCGGGGTACTCCGGTTGTTCTTCGGGAGGGATGGTGTTGAGGTAGGGCGTTGTGGTGACGTCTGGCACCGGGTACCCCTGATTGCGGAGCCCCTGCATCACGCCGGCGACCAGCTTGCGGGCCTCCTGAGGAGACTTGCCCTCCAGCACGAGTCGCAGCAGATCCTCCACCGTGGCGCGATGCCGATCGGATGCGGTCAGGGAACGACCAGAGGCGTTACTTTCGGTGCGCCCGTTGACCGGGGTGGCCGAACCATGGTTGGAACCAGAGGTATTCAAGACTCGATTGCCGGAGCCGAAGCCCCGGAAGCCCAAAGTTATTCAATTAGCCGTCACTGCCAAGCGCAGGGTTGTCCGTTTCAACGGAACGAATCCTGAGAAGAAGCCAGGCGTGGGGCTGGGTTGTTTCAGGAGACCCGGGGGATGAGGTCCGTTCCGAGGTAGGGTTGCAGCGGTTCCGGCACCCGGATACTGCCGTCGGCCTGCTGGTGGGTTTCCACCAGGGCCACGAAGAGGCGGGCCAGCGCAGTCCCGGATCCGTTGAGCAGGTGCGGGAAGAGATTCTGCCCGTCAGATTCCCGCTTGAATCTCAAATTCATCCGGCGGGACTGGTAGTCTTCGCAGTTGGAACAGCTCGACACTTCTAGGTAGGTGCCCTGTCCGGGAGCCCAGACTTCGATGTCATAGGTCTTGGCGGAAGCGAAGCCCATGTCACCGGTGCACAGGTTGATGACCCGGTAATGCAGCCCAAGGCGTTGGAGGACCGTCTCGGCATTGTGGACCATCTTTTCCAGTTCCTCATAGCCCTGGTCTGGATGCACCACCTTGATGAGCTCCACCTTGTCGAACTGGTGGACCCGGATCATGCCGCGGGTGCCCAACCCAGCGGCACCTGCTTCGGCTCGGAAGCAGGGCGAGTAGGCACAGTACCGCACCGGAAGCTGCTTCTCAGCGAGGATTTCCTCCCGATGGATGTTGGCCACCGGAGCCTCGGCCGTCGGCAGCAGGTAGAGCTTGCCCATCGTCGAGGTGTCGAGTCCTTCCTGCACGGCATAGGCCTGATCCCGGAACTTCGGGAACTGCCCCACGCCGACCATGCAGTGTTCTCCAACGATGTAAGGCGGGGCCACCTCGGTGTAGCCGTGTTCCCGCTGGTGCAGGTCGAGCAGGAAGTTGATCAACGCCCGCTCCAACCGAGCCCCCCAGCCCGTGTACAGGAGGAAGCCCGATCCGCTCAGCTTGGCCCCCCGGGCGAAGTCGATGAGCTTGAGGCGTTCGCACAGTTCCACGTGGTTCAGCGGCGTGAACCCGAAGGTGGCCTTTTGTCCGTGCACGCGAATCTCCGGGTTGTCTTCGGCATCCTTGCCCAGAGCGACGCTCGCATGGGGCAGGTTGGGGATCATGAGCAGCAGCGCATCCCGCGCGGCCTCGGATTGAGCGGCCGCCTTGTCGAGCTCGGTGATCCGGTCGCCGAGCACGCGCACTTCCGACTTCTTGGCCTCGGCTTCATCCAGGCGCTTCTGGCCGATGAGTCCACCGATTTCTTTCGAGGCGCTGTTGCGGCGTGCCTTGAGTTGCTCGGCCTCGGCGAGCGCGGCCCGTCGGGCTTCATCCAGCGCCAAGACTTCGGAGACCCGGACTTCGTCACCGGCGTTCCGCGTGGCCAATCGCTCCCGGACGAACTCGGTCCGATCGCGCAACAACTTCATGTCGAGCATGGGCGGAGGGTACGAAAGCGGGGGTGGAGAGGAGAACGGAATTTCTCGGCCGATTCGAATTGGCAAAAGCCCAATGAACTGGCTCGCGATGCGATGGCGCCATGAGTTGCCACTCAACCTCGAGAAGCGCAGGCGCTATTTCAGCTTCCGCGTAAACGCTCGAAGAGTGTCAGTGCTTGAGCGGTGTGCACCCGAAATTGGTCACCCAGAAAACCGGTATCGGGAGTGCGCTGTCGCCAGTAGATCAAGCTGCTCTTGATTTCGCTGAAGTCGCGGCCACGGGAAATATCTTTCACCACTTCCCGGTGATGCTCACGCAATGGACCGCACCACGGGAAGAGCACGGTGGACCAGAAACGTTGGGAAGGGGTTTGGAGTTCTTTGGCGAGCGCCTCGAGGGCTTCCTCAGGACTGCATCCCCGAGCGTCGCAGACCCGCTCCAACAATGTTTTGGGTGGCGATGAGGGCATGTTTGGGCAACCAACCTTCAGTGGACGATCGGTTGTACGTTTGAAAACCTTGAGGTTTTTTGGGGCGCGCTATCTAAGATTCCGTCAGGGATTCTGCGTCAAACTTTGGGAGTCGAACCGCAGAACGTCTGGGTTGCGAAATTGGCTGCGTTTTACGCGGATTTGCGAGTGGAAAAAGCGGGGTAAAATTGATTAAAGTTTGTAACGTTTTTTGGGGGAGAACCGGGTTGTTTTTGTAACGGGCTGGGTCTTGTGATTTGCTGAAATCCAAGCTTGCGCCCATCCCGTGATTGAATGTCGCTTGGAGAGTCGCCATGGACCAGGAAGTTCCCCCTAGCCCCCGTGTT
>Ga0315906_10011959_pt1 | contig 10083 bp, 12 predicted proteins | sample LakEriMetagenome_4_FD_203526 | JGI IMG/M metagenome (GOLD analysis project Ga0315906, IMG submission 203526) | Freshwater fungal communities from buoy surface, Lake Erie, Ohio, United States - Buoy 2 MA122 | ecosystem: Environmental > Aquatic > Freshwater > Lake > Lake biofilm | place: USA...
ATTTAAAATAAACGTGGCTCTGGTCTCATTCTCTTTAGTTCCCTCCTGGCTACTCTTAGTAATCTCCTTAAAAACTGTTTTCGGTCTACCCCTCTTAGGTCTCTCTGGCTCATTCGTTAATTTAGTGAGCTCATCTATAAAGGCTTTAGCTCTCTCCATAGTTAGCTCCTCTTTACCTATAGGAGCTATGTCTTTTTTATTCTCTGGAGTTCCCTCTCCTAATAGAGAGTTTAGCCCTCCTGTAAAACTCTTTTTACTCATAAATACAAATTTAATGTTTATTAGGCTTATTTAGTAATATCTGTTTACTTTCTTTTTATTATCTCCTTACAGAGAGAGAGGTAATCCTCCGCTCCGTAACTCTTAGCGTTATATCTAAAAATATCTAAGCTCTGAGCTGGAGCTTCAGCTAAGGCTACATTATCTCTTATCCTACTCTTAAAGACTATCCCTTTAAAGTGAGCCTCTATAGTAGCTACTACGTCTCTGTTTAATACTTTCCTACTGTCGTATTGTGTGATAAGTACTCCTCCTACTTTGAGGTCTTTATTTAATCGTTTCTTTATTTTCTCTACTACCTCCAGTAGTTTAGTTAATCCCTGTAGAGCTAAGTACTGAGCCTGGAGAGGTATAAATATCTCATCTGAGGCTGTAAAAGAGTTTATAGTAAGTAAGCCCAGAGAGGGAGGGCTGTCTATTAGTATGTAATCGTAATAAGCTCTAATAGGCTCTAATAACTCTCTGAGGATATACTCTCTCCCAGCCTCTCCGCTCATCTCTACCTCCGCTCCTGAGAGGTCTAAGGTAGAGGGTATTACCTCCAGTCCTTTAGTAACCTCTATAGGCTGGAGCTTATACTCTCCTCTTATAGCTCCGTAAATAGTCCGCTCCTGGTCTGTTAATCCTAAACTCTGAGAGAGATTAGCCTGAGGGTCTAAATCTATTAGGAGTACTCTCTTACCCAGCTTATTTAAACCAGCTCCTATATTTATAGCTGAGGTAGTTTTACCTACTCCTCCTTTGTGATTTGATATGCTTATTACTTTACTCATATAAATTTATTATTTATTCATCTCTTCCCATAGGTATTTTAATAACAAACCAAATAAAAATATACCTGGTATAAAAGCGATTATAGTTAAGATAACTTGAGCTGTGGGGCTTTTATTTATAGCGTCTCCTGTAGCTACACAACTACTAAAAAAGAAAATAAAAAAGTAGAATAATTTGCCTCTCATATTATTGTGTTTACTTTATTTACTAAAATATCCCTCTGGCTTTATATCGTTTTTTATCTTACCAGTATTACCGTTAAAAGATAGTATCTCCTCCAGCCCTACTCTACCTCCTCTGTTTTTTAGGATAGTTGTATAGAGAGTATCTGGAGTATTAGCTCCCTTACTTTTTATCTCATTCAATTCTCCGTCTGTAGCAATAGGTTTAAAATTGTTATTCCAAAAGCCTACTATTAAATTGGCTATCCGCTCTATATCTCCAGCCTCTCCTATTTTAGTAGCGTGTAGCCTTATCTGGTTTACTACCTCTCTGTTAAATTGTGCTCCCAGTATTATAGGTAATCCTGTCTCTACAGCTAAATCCTTTAGAGCTATACATATCTCCTTTATCTCCTCCTGTCTGGAGTAGGTCTTATACTTTCCCTCTGGTAGGTTTAATAGTTGCACATAGTCTATAAATATAGCTCCTGGTTTAGCGTGTTTATGTATGTATCTAATAGCGTCTATTAGTGTATCTGAGTTATAGCTGGAGTAGTGGATAGATAGCCTCCTGGTCTCTATTAACTCTTTAAAAAACTTATCTTTTTTAGCCTTAAAATAATCTACAGAGTGAGGCTTTAAAAACTCAGTAGAGCCTGTAGTAAAAAAGCTCCGTATTGACCTCCTATTATTTGTACTTACCTCATTATCTAAATAAGTGTTTAGCGCGTTTATTAAAATACTATCTCCGTCCTCCTCATAGCTAAATAAATAGGTCTCCTTATCTGGGTAAGCCTCCGCTACGTTTAAAGCTAAGTTTATTAGGAAAGTAGTTTTACCGTGTGAGGTAGGAGCTGTAAAAATACTAATAGCTCCAGAGGGTAATAGTAAAGGCTCTCCCTGTATAGTGTAACCTGAGTTTATACTCTCTGGTCTATTCGCCTGTCTATCTTTTATCTCATCCTCTTTTATTGGTTTCATTAAGCTACTAAACTCTGTAGCCTTATCCTTTAGCCTTACCTCTTTTACTTTGTTATCTAATAACTCCAGAGCCTTATCCGTCTCTCCTTTATCCTGTAGCTCTGTAGCCTTAGATAATAACTTTTTAAACTCCTTAGCCTGAGCCTCTTTATCTCTGGTAGAGGTTAATCTATCTACAGTAATAGATAAACTCTCCTCTGTTATACCCAGTTTTTTAATAGCCTCCTGGTCTATAAAGTCTTTTAGGAGTATATCCTTGTCTATAGGCTGGAGCTTAGTAGATACTATTACTACCTCATCCAGTAGGCTGTCTATATCTCTATTGGTAAGCCCTCCGCTCTCATCCTGGATAGTGCCATATTTATTGAAAATAGCCTGTAGCTGGTATCTATACTCTCTTAGTTCTATCCCTCCCTCTTTTATGTAAACTCTTTTACCAGTTTCCTGGATGAGGTCTATAGCTCTTAGTATCTCATCCAGAGCCTCTGAGCCTGGAGAGGTTATTACTACCTCCTCTCCTACAGCCGTCTGTATGTTTTCTATTTTTAGGCTCTCTCCTGGAGTAGATATTACAGAGGTTTCTCTGTTTACTTTGTTTACTACCTCTACTTTTATCCGCTCTGTCTTTACCTGAGTAGGTCTTATACCCTCTCCTCTATAAGGCTCTCCATAGCCCAGCTCTAAAAGTCTCCTATATGTTAGTTGATTATCTCCCTTACACTCCAGTAGGCTAAATACCTGAGAGGGGCTGTAGCCTTTAGGCTCTCCGTTCTCCTCTGTATTAAAATCTGTAGAGGTACTAAACACTCTCAACACCCTTAGCCCTGTATGGTAGTTTCCAGAGGTCTTACTATCTGTCTGTCCTGGTCTGAGTAGGTTTATCCTTTGCCCTATCTGGTTTACTACTCTCCAGCCTTTACTCTCCAGTAGTGCTATTACATCTCCTCTCTGGTTATAGTCCTCAAAAGGGGTTAGCCCTATAGAGCTGGAGGTAGTGGATAAGGTAGTAGATACTTTAGGCTTTACATCCTCCAGCTCATTAAAACTTTTAGCTATATTAAAAAGTATCTCTCTCTCCTCAGGAGTAATAGTAGGTATATTACCAGGCTCTCCCTGTATGTAGGTATAGTTAGGAGTAGGAGGAGCTATTACATAGCCTCCCTCTCCTCTGGTCTCTATTAATACCTCTCTATTTTTTTTAGAGGCTAACTTTAAATTACCTTTTATCTCATCTGATTTATAGTAAATATGGTATCCTCCGCTCTTAGTCTGGGCTATTACCAGCCTCCTATAAAGCTCTGAGAGATTATCCTCTATTAAGCTCCTTAGCTCATCCCAGAGAGAGCCTGTAGTATCGTGTTTAGTATCTACGTCTATTACCTCTAAGTTTCCGCTAATAGCTCCGCAAATAATAGCTAAACCCTTTACATTAGCTCCGTTAAATAAAGCCTCTACCTCCTCCTCCTTTATCCTTTGGCTCTGGTAGGGTTTCCAGGTAGGTAGAGCTGGGAGCTTATCCTCTTTAGTAGGTATTACTGAGAGATGAGCTTTTAAATACTCCTTAGCTTTATCCTTAATCTCTTTACTCATATTATTGTGTTTATCCTGTTTATCTATATTACTTAAAAAGGAGTAGAGCCTGTAAGATAGTACCTACCCCAGCCTACTGGCTGTATAGCTCCTACCTGTAGGAGTAGGTTAAATCCTTTCTCCGCTCTCTCCTGGTTTACTTTCATATCCGCTATTATTCTCCCTATTACGTCCTCCTTAGTGTACGTCCGCTCTCCGTTTAATATCCTTAAAGCTAAGGCTAAGAGCTTAGGCTTATCTACCTCCTTACTTTTTACCTCTGGCTCTGGGAGTTTTTTATACTCCTCTGGTAGCTCTACTTTTTTTATCCGCTCTCCAGTTTCACTACTTACCAGGTTAAGCCTCTCTACCAGCGTCTCTATAGTAGGGTTAATTAGTATAAATCTACTGTAGGCTATCTCCTCATCTGTAGGAGGTATCTCTACCTCTTTAGGAGCGGTCTCTACCTTTGGCTCTTTAGCTGGGAGCTTTACCTCCTTTAAAGAGAGCCTCTTTACTTTGGTTATATCTGTAGAGAGTAGGCTCATTTTTTTAGTTCCGTAATGTATTCTTTATGGTAGTTAAAATAAACTGTCTATTAAAGCCTCTCCGCTATTTTGTAGCCTCCGCTCCTCATTTAACGTCTGAGTGTAAATCTGAGTAGTAGCTGGGTTACTATGTCTCAAAGTAAACTGAGCCGTCTCTAAACTACCCCCAGCTCTGAGGATATTTACAGCCGTTGTATGTCTAAGGCTATGAGCCGTAAAACTCCTCTCATCCAGCCCTATGGCTTTTAATCCCTCTTTAGCTATGTAAGATATACTCCTGGTAGATAGTCTCTCTCCTTTGCTGTTATTACTGGAGGAGGTAAATAGAGGCTCTGAGCTGTTTACTTTGCCTCTGGTAGCTAAATAGTCCGCTATAGGCTGGTAGGCTTTATCTGTAAGGAGTACAAAATTATCTCTCTCATCTCTACCCTTACCGTGTACTAATAAAACTCTCTGAGAGCCTTTAAATACTATGTCCTCTACATTCGCTCTTATTACCTCTATAGTCCTTAGCCCAGTCCTTAGGAGTAGGTTTACTATAGCGTAATCTCTTAGAGCCTTATCCTGGTAATAGGAGAGGAGGGCTGTAGCCTGGTCTGGTAGGAGAGGCTGTTTTTTAAATTGCTGTTTACGTTTAGGAGTTTTAATCCCTTTAGCTACATTAGGGTAGTATTTATTAGCCTCCGTCCATTCGTAAAAACGTCTTACTGAGGTTATGTAAGAGCCTACAGAGAGGCTACTCATCCCAGAGGTTAATAGCTCATCCTTATATTGTAGTAGCTGAGGTCTGGATATTTCAGAGAGGAGGTAGCCTTTCTTAGCTACCCAGTTAAAATACTGTTTTAATGTTCTCCTATAGAGAGCCTTAGAGCTCATCTTTACGTCCTGAGCGTCTATAAAAAAGTCTACTAATAAATCTACTCTGAGAGGGTTTACTATGGTTACCTCCTGAGCCTCTCTTAGTACTATATCCATATAACTACAAATTTAATGTTTACTTTATCAAAAATATAACTTATTACTGAAATTACAAAAATTACCTTTATTATTTTTATTACTTAGTAAACAGTTAATTAAAGATATTTACTCCTCATCCTATAGGGTTAATCCTGTTTTTTTATAGGCTTTATCCTTAAAGGTTAAATAATGATGAGCCTACCTTTACCTCATTAAGACTTATAGGCTCTTTTAGGGCTGGAGCTGGAGACTACCCTCCAGCTTTTTTATTACTCCTTAGGGTAAAAAAAACTAATAGAAAGGATAGCCGACTGTAAGGAGAGGCTATCCTCTTAAATACCTTTAAAAGGTATTTAGATATATTTAAGGAAAAAAAAGCCTCTGAAATCCTTTACTGGTAAGGGTTTCAAAAATGGCTTTCGTATTGTGTGACAGGTTTCTCGTATTGTGTGACAGGTTTCTCGTATTGTGTGACACCTTTCTCGTATTGTGTGACACCCTGAGCTGGTATTTTAGTCCTCTATTTTTTTACCTTTTCTACCCTCCTGGTGTTTTACATATTTGTCTGAGTAGGTAAATAAATACATCCCTGTAGCCTCCTCATAGGAGTAGTTTTTTATGTGCTCTTTATCTTTTAGCTCTTGCAATCCCTTTAGTATAGTAGCCCTTACTCTGGGTCTCCCCTGTGTTTTAATTTGTTTCTCCAGTCCTAAGTGTTTTACAAGGTTATCCTCCGCTATTTTCTGGCTGGGCTTATTACTGGCTGAGTAAGTAAATATCTTATAGGCTATATCTGTAAGGCTTAGAGCTAACTTTACAAACTTATCATTTACTACCAGTACATTACCTAAGCCCTTACCCTCCAGAGCCTTAATAAACAGAGGGCTGGGCTCTACTGTAATACTATCTATAGGCTCATCTTTAATAAACTTAGTTAATCCTACCCCTATCTCTGTAAAATTGTCCGTCCTATACTTATCCGCTACTTTTGAGCTATACCTAAATTGAATTTTAAATAATTGCTCTGTAGTAAGTGTTAATCCGTTTTTATCCTTATCTATTATTGGATATACATAGCCTCCTAAATAGAGTAGGTAAATCTTTATCTCATAGTTACTATTACCCATAATCTCCGCTATAGGGCTAAGATTATGTAATACTAATTTACCTCCTCCGTTCTGTTGCCATAACTGTAGTAGGTAGTTTCCTAAAATAGCCGTATTCCTACTAATTACCTCCCTTAATAAGTTTCCCCCAGCCTCTACCTTTACATCTGGTAGAGTAAAAAGTGTTTTCTCATCTGTAGCCTTACCTACTAATTTAGCTGTAGTCTTTAGGTAGCCTCTGGGCTGTTTATGTAGCTTATCTACGTTCTCCCCTTTATAGGTAGTAGCTCCAGTAGGGTTATAGTCTGAGTAGGTATTTACTCCAGGTAATACGTCCTTTACTATATCCTCTTTTATATTTTTAGCTTTCTTACTCATCCTATTAGTTATTTACTTTGCCTCTCAGCTCCTCTGGGTAGTCCTCCCTCTCTAATAAATTCCTTTTAAACCAGGTATATTGCTCCTCATCTATTTTTAAGTCTTTTACCTCTGGGCAAATAGAGTATTGTTTTAATAACTCCTCTAAGCGTGGATGAGATAGCCCTGTATTATTTTTACCGTAATACTTACCCCAGCCTATTATAGGAGTGTATATCTGAGAGCCCATATCTTTTATTCTATCCTTATAGGTCTTTATATTAAAGCCGTTCTCATCCATATAGTCTAATATGGCTCTCTCCCAGCTTAGGTATCTTATTACAGCTCTCTCTGTCTCTATCCGTACGTTATTCATAACTACCCAGAGAGTATACTCTGAGCTCTTACTCTTAGTTAGTCTTTTATTGATAATAGTATGAGCTTTATCCCTCTCTATCTCCTCTCCTGTCTCCTCATCTATCCAGGTAGCATATTCTTTCTCAAAGTCTATATCTATATTTATGTAGCCCTCCTCATCTGGAGTAGTCCTACTAAAGAGTAAGTCTATCCCTTTAGCTCCGTCCTTTGCTATCCGTCTCCTATCCTTTACGTCTTTTATTTCGTGTAATACAGAGTTTACCAGCGTCTCAGCGTTCTCTATAGCGTTCCAGGTAAGGATATACCCTCTGAGATTAGAGTAATTCATTTTTACCTCAAATAGTAATCCCTGTAGGTTTACTATTGCATTGGTTACTCCCTCATCTATCTTTAAAAATTTGTTCCAGAGTTTTATCTCATTAGGTTTCCTAAAGCTGTCTGAGAGCTGGTTAAATTCGCTATCCGTTAATAGTTTCTCCTGAAAGTATTTACTCCTGGCTATATCCTCTACTATTAGTAGTAGTCTCTGTCTGGTAGAGCCTGTAGTGAGTATCTTACCTATATCTTTTTTAGCCATATCGTTTAATCTCTTTTTAGAGTGTTCTCTATATTTTGTAATCTATCCTCCAGGTCTGTTATCTCTATAGCCTTTAATACAGAGTTTAGTAGATAGGTCTCTTTATGAGCCTGGTTTTCTGTAATAGCTCCGCTCTGGTATCTCCTATAAACTCTAAGGAGTAGCCTCTTAATATCCTTAGCCTCTATCTCTTTATCTGTAATCATTCCTTACTCTGTTTACTCAGTAATCTTTTATCCTACTTTTAGTCTCCTTATAGGAGGCTCTACCTGTAGAGTAGTTAGCTCATCCAGTAGGGCTCTATCCTGTCTCTCCTCTTTAATCTCCTGGCTACTCTTAAAATTAGGCTCTACTACCTCCTGGCTCAGTCTCTCAAAGTAGAGGAGATACAACTCTAAAAGCCTCCCAGTAGGTACGTTATTAAAATCTCTACTCTCCAGCTCATCCGTAATCTTAGAAAGGATAGCTCCATACTTTTTAATCTTTGCCTCCTTTAGTAGGTAGTAGTTCTCATAAAGAGCCTCCAGCTCTAAGGCTTTCCTATTTGCTATCTCATCCTGTAGGTCTTTACTCCAGTCTATTAAAGTCTGTTTAGCCTTACCCAGCTCCTTAGCTATCTTATCAAAGCTCCAGCCCTTAGCCCTCAGCTCTATAAATCTCTCTTTAGTTTCCAGTAGCTCCATATTTTTTACCTATTATTGGTTAGGTTATAGCAATCCATTAAAACAGAGTAGGGAGCGTCTATCTCTTTAGCTATAGCTCTGAGGCTGGGAGTATACATTAAAAAGCCGTTCCCCTCAGCTATTAAAAACTCAAAGGAGATAGCCCAAAGGATAGAGCTATACTGATCTGAGGCTAAACATCCGCTCCAGCTCTTAGGTAGTCCGTAATCCTGAGGCTTTATCTGGAGGAGGTCTTTATATTTCGCTCCCTCATTTACAGCTCTCTGGAGTTTCCTAAAGTATCTACTATAGCCTGAGCGTGTTAAAATACTCTGAAAGGTAGCCTCCGCTCCTGGTCTTATATTAGGCTCTCTCTTAAAGTCCTCATCTGTAAGTCCTGTAAGTTTCTCTAAGTGTTTAGCGTCTTTTACTTTGGTCTGGTATACCTCCTCTACATAATCTACAAAAGCCTCCATACCCTCCCCTGTATCTGAGTTAAATCCGTCTGAGGCTACTACGTCTCTCCAGCTATTAGCCTGTAAGTAAGCCTCCGCTATTCTTTTTTTATCTCTGAGGTAATATCTGTAATGAGTTAATATCTCCTCTACTAAATCGGTACTGTCTTTTACATTCTCTAATAAACTAATAAGAGCCTCTCCTCCTATTGCCTTTATATCCCTATAAGACAAAATAGAGAGGCTGGATATTTCGCTCTCTCTATACCTAATATAGTCCGCTACAGCCTTATCTACCTCCTGGCTGTTTAGCCCAGCCTTACTAAATATCTCCCTCAGTTGTATCTCTGTAAAGTCTGTAATCTTTTTACTCATCTTTTTTAGTTCTGTAATGTAATGTTTATGGAGGTAGAGCCTGTCTACCCCTCTAAATTGTTAGGATATGTTAGCCTCCTCTTTTACCTTATCTCTTATTTTTTGTAGGGTACTCTTAGAGGGAGCTAAAAACTCCAGGAGGTTACTCTCTGTAATAAATATAGGTCTACCTATCCTCTGGCTCTTTAGCCTACCCTGTTTTATCCAGGCTCTAATAGTCTGAGGAGTTACCCTCAAAGCCTGAGCGGTCTCTGGTATTGTGTAAAATTTTATATTTTCTATTACTGTAGGCATAACTTTTATTAATTTAATTTACATATCACCCGCAACTGCAAAAAGAATAAGCGAAAGTATAAGTAGAAACGCTCCAAGAATATTAACTACTTCGCTGTCAAGTGCAAAAAGGGAACATATACTACAAAGTATAAAACATACTATAGAGAGAATATAGGTGAGACGTCTATTAGATACTCGCATATATTATTTTTTAGGTATTGGTTTAATGTCTCCGTGTTTTTTCTCATATCTACCTACAGCCTCCTGTAGAGCTGAGTTTACTACCTCTTTAATTAAAACTCTATCCCAGTAGGCTATAGCCTTTAGCTTCTCCAGTAAATCCTCATTTAAAATAAACGTGGCTCTGGTCTCATTCTCTTTAGTTCCCTCCTGGCTACTCTTAGTAATCTCCTTAAAAACTGTTTTCGGTCTACCCCTCTTAGGAGTTTCCGGATCTTCTGTAGCTTCTATAAGATCTTTTAAAAATCTTTTAGCTCCGGCTGTAGTAACTTCTGTTTTCTTTTCCTCTGGAGCTTCTCCCAGTAGAGAGCTTAAGCCTCCTTTAAAATTTTTCTTTGTCATAGTTATAGAGTTTAGGTTTATTATTTACGTTTAATAATCTCTTTAC
>Ga0315906_10011960_pt1 | contig 10082 bp, 8 predicted proteins | sample LakEriMetagenome_4_FD_203526 | JGI IMG/M metagenome (GOLD analysis project Ga0315906, IMG submission 203526) | Freshwater fungal communities from buoy surface, Lake Erie, Ohio, United States - Buoy 2 MA122 | ecosystem: Environmental > Aquatic > Freshwater > Lake > Lake biofilm | place: USA: Lake...
GTAACAGCACATTGGCAATAGGCGGGGTTTCGTCTCCGCTTGACAGTTTTGTGGTAGTCGAAAGTTCAGTTCTCCGAATAAACTTTTGTGCTAAAAAGCCCGCCCATCGCCAATCTGCAAAACGTTACCGGCAACCTTAAAAATAGTAGACATGAACAGAAGAATATTCAAACTGGCATTAGCTTTAAGTGTTACACTTATTAGCTTAAAAAACATCTACGGACAAACACTTTTACATCAAATAACAAGAGGTGATATAAAATTTCAACTCTACGATGATGGATTCAAAATCAATAGTGTCAGTAAAGGCATTGTATTGTTAGAATCCTATAAGCTGGGAACTGACTTGCCTATTGGAATAGCCAGCTATCCCTTTTCAAATGTTAATTATGTGAACAATCTGCATTTAGTTGTTCAAGATAATTTCTTATTCAACCAGTGGTATGCGAATACAATATCATCTTGGACAGCAAACAATTCGCTCTATCAAGTTGACGCTATTTTTCAAAACACATTCTATAACGAAGGCTTTAGTTTTCACATGGAAATACTTGCAAATGATAAGATAAGAATTGACATTCAGAAAACAAATAATCTTTCACAACCCTGGACATTCAGAACAAAACTCCGTCTTAAACTTTTCCCAAATGAATTCTTCATGGGATTTGGAGAACGATTGGAAGGTATTGCTTTTAGAGGAAAAAAAATGTTGAATTGGATTAGTGAAGGACAGGCAGATACATTACCTTCTCCAAATCCAGAAAATCAAGGAAATTATCGTGTCCCATTTTATTTATCTACTCGGGGATATGGTTTATTATTGAATGAGAACTCATGTAGTTCTTTTGATTTAGGTGAATCGAATATTAACATCAACGAAATAGCAGTTTGGGACCAGAAATTAAGTTTCACAGTTTACACGGGAGCTAACCCCGCGGAAATAATTCAAAATTATACGGATGATGCAGGAAGAATTCTAAGAACACCAGAACCTTGGGTTTTTGGAGTTTGGATGTTGTCAAAAAACAGAAATATTTTTCAAAGCGAAACCGACAGGTCAACCCAAATTGCTACACTATTGCGAAATGATAGTATTCCATGCAGTGCAATTTGGCATCACTACTGGTCTGAAAAAATTAATGACATTTTAGGAGTTGGAAAAAAGTGGGATTTAGATGTTGCAAGATACCCTAATTATAGCACCTTAGTAAGTAATCATCATGCAGACGGATTTAAGGTATTACACTACTACTGGCCCTATATTTTCAATAACGATTTTGATTACAATTCAGGTAATATAAATGGATATTTCATGAAAAACTCATCCAACCAAACCTATTTAAATCAGTGGCTGTCATTTTTTGCTCAAGTGGCTGAACCTGATTTAACAAGACAGACTGTTCGAAATTGGTATAAAAACAACTTACTGATTAATGCCTACAACCTTGGTAGTAGCGGAGGAATGATAGATTTTGGAGAACATCACCGCATAGAAATGATTGATTCAGCTAATGCAAATCCTTATTCTGTGCATAACGAATATCCTTTGTGGTGGGCGAAAACCAATCAGGAATTTTGGGAGCAATATAAACCTAATGGAGATTATACCTACTGGATGCGCGGTGGCTGGACCGGGATACAAAAATACTCTCCTCTTATGTGGATAGGAGATCCACAATTTGATTGGTCAGATGTAGATGGAATTAAAACAATCATTCCTGCTATTCTTTCCGCAGGCATCTCCGGTCATCCGATTGTATCATCGCATATCGCAGGTTATGAGTACAACACGCTTCCAGCCAATTCAGAAGAACTTTGGATTCGTTGGTTAGAAACATGTACGATGTTTCCAGTAATGTGGACTCATGAAGGAAGTGAATTGTTTTTCGGGACTAAACTGGTATTTGATCAGTCACCCTTGACACTTTCAATGTTCAAGAAGTATTCGAAACTTCATGTTCAGTTTTTCCCCTATATGTATTCTTTGGTGAAAGAAGGAAAAGAAAAAGGATTACCTGTTGCTCGACCTCTTTATTTTCATTATTCTAATGATCTAAATACCATCCAAATCAAGGATCAATTTCTATTAGGTGATCGCGTTATGGTAGCACCGGTATTGAACTCAGGTGCAACAAATAGAACTGTTTATTTTCCTGCAGGTAATTGGTATGACTTCTGGACTGGAGCATTGACCGCATCGGGACCAACTACTATTTCAGTAAATGCACCATTAGATCACCTTCCAATTTTTGTAAAAGAAGGTGCTATTTTACCTTTATACAATCAGCCACATATCGAAACGTTAGTTAAGAATGTGCAAGGAATAAATGACTTTGAATATGCCGATAGCACAATGGAATTTAGGTTTTATGGTTGCGGAACAGACCAGTTCGAACTTTGGGACAGCACTGTTATTCAAATGCACCGATATACAGGAGATTCCCTTACTACAATTACTGGGGGACACCCAAGACTTTACTCATCAACGTTTATTTACGACAATTCCGTAAATTGTTTTGTTGGTATTTCTGAGCAAAGTCAAGAAGCAAGCATAATGGTTTATCCTAATCCAACAACGGGTATTACAACTGTAGATATTGAAATTTCATTAAACACTGAAAGTAGAATTGAAATATATAATCTATCAGGTTCATTGGTTCAAAGCGAAAAATTAATTCTAACTTCTGGAGATACCAAAAAGCAAATAGATATTAGTAACCTAACGAACGGTATTTATTTACTCAAAGTGAGTGCAAATAATGAGTATAAAACAATCAAAGTAGTTAAGCATTGACAAGAAAGTTAAATAGAAAGGCAGCCGGTAACAGCACCTACAAGAAATTGGCGGCTCAGTGGGTAAATGAAGCTTTGTGCTTCGTATCAAGTTCAGTGCTGGCAGATAGTTTAGTGCTTCGAAAACGCCAACTTCTTGTAGCTGCAAAACGTTAGCGGTAACTCTAGGACGACAGTGCAAACTTAAAATGACTACAAGAAATGAACTATAAAATCGTAACCATTACTTTGACCTTTCTGCTCATCGGACTGGTGGTTACGACTTTTGTTCTTGACCAACATAAATCAAACTGGGTTTGTGGACCAGTTCTTTTTATTTTAGGACTGGCTCTATGTTTTGTTCAAATCATTCTTACAACCACGACTTTAACAACAACAAAACAAAAACTTAAAGTTGGACTTACAGTTTTAAGTGGACTAATTCTTTTGACATATTTCATGGGTTTTATTAACTTCTTGACAAATTGTAGCTAACAATGTTTATCTCATCACTACTTTTAATTCCTTGGATTATTTATGGGTTCAGACACCCTGACAATCACTTTTTGGGTTTACGGCAGACAAAAAAATCATTGCTTCTACTTTTGACAATTGAGGTTGCATACTTCACGACACTTGTTCTTTTACTTGACAAGCCGGACCCAAATGTTGCTGGACAAGGAAGTTTTGCTTGGATGTATATGTTTCTTTATGAGAAGGGAATTTTTCCACTTCTAATACCAGTAGAAATGATAAACGGCTATTGGGGCGACAAAATTGACAGCAACTATAAAATCTTGTTCTTGCTTACTGCATTATTTATGGACTATATACTTCTTAAACTCATTAGTCCTGCTATCTTTAATTTCAAACGACAACAAAATGGAAGTAAATCACTCTGACAAACTTCGTCATAAATTTAACGCTGACTATCTTCGGACAGACAGAAGAGCTACCGCTAACAGCACATTGGCAATAGGCGGGGTTTCGTCTCCGCTTGACAGTTTTGTGGTAGCCGAAAGTTCAGTTCTCCGAACTAACTTTTGTGCTAAAAAGCCCGCCCATCGCCAATCTGCAAAACGTTGGCTGTAAGTTTAGACGACCATAATTTTAAACAACAATAAATATGACAAAGACAATTACATTTTTATTTGCAACAATTTTCGCATTTGCTTCTTTTGGACAGACTTTTGAAGGAAAAATAATTTATAAAAATAACTACAAAAGCAAAATGCCAAATATGTCAGACGAACAATTCACTACAATGATGGGTTCGACACAAGAGTATTTTATAAAAAATGGTGACTACAAATCAGTAGCAAATGGTTCATTTTTTCAGTGGCAACTTTATGTAAACAAAGACAACAAACTTTATAGTAAAATGTCAAACTCTGAAACATTGCTTTGGAATGATGCTGCTACAAATCCTGACGAGATTTTAAAAGCAGAAGTTAATAAAGGTGCGACAGAAATCTTAGGATATAAATGTGACGAACTTGTTTTGACTTGTAAAAGTGGAATACAGAAATACTATTTCAATACAAAACTTTCGGTTGACACAAAACTATTTACAAATCACAAGTTTGGAAATTGGTATGACTTTCTATCAAAATCAAATTCATTACCATTAAAATCAATCGTTGACAATGCACAATTTACTTTAGAAAGTGTTGCAACAGAGGTAGAAGAAATGAAACTTGACAAGACACTTTTTGACTTGCCCATAGACTCAAAAACAATGAAAAGCCCTTATTGACACGAAGAAAACCTACAGCCAACAGCGGTTTGGCAAAAGGCGGGCTGACGGACTTCGAAGAAACATTTATGCTAAGCTCAACAGTCATACTTCGAATGAACATTAGTGCTGAATTTTCCGCCCTTCGCCAAGCCGCAAACCGTTACAGGCAAGCGCAGGACGGCCGACAACTTTGCAATAAATCGGCAAAAGAGTAGGACAAACCTTAGGATTGTATAATCATTGTTTCTAGTCAGTGTTTCGAATACCCATTGATAAAAGTTACTATTGCTGTAACAAATAATACACTCAAGCGTCTTAGAATAAAACACGCTTAGTATGCTAAAAATATTTCACCTAATTTCTGTAATTCTATTTACCGTAATTTTATCATTCAACTCAGTAGCACAAGATAAAAGCTATGAGGAGTGGTACTTAAAAACAAAAGACAGTTTAGATATCTATGTCCGTGAAATTGGGACCGGTACGGATACAGTTATTGTTGTCCATGGTGGCTTTGGAGCAAATCATGATTACATGTTGGATGCCATAAAAGGATTGGAAACTCAATATCATTTTGTATTGTATGATCAAAGGGGATCAACATTATCACCAGCCCCAATCGAGAAATTGACCTTTCCGAAAAATGAAGAAGACTTGTACCTATTGATATCCGAACTTAAATTAAAAAAAGCTAAAATAATGTGCCATTCAATGGGCACTTTAGTTGGGATGGAGTTCCTAAAACTGAACCCCGAAAAAGTCTCGAGTTTAATTTTAGTTGGGGCATTACCAGCAAAAGCGGATACCATTGATGGCTCAAGCATATTTTCAAAAAGTTATGAAATACAAGTTGACAATTTAATGAATAGAAAAGAAGTCAAAGATTTAAAAGTGTATTATGAAAGTAGAAATGGCAGTGATTCTTCTCAAGTAGGATACTACAACTATAAATCACACTTAACTGACAAAGAACAAACAGAATTATGGCGAATAGAATTTGCATCTGTGAATATTTATAGAATGGCAAACTGGCGTTTAATGAAAGGTGGCAGAGCATTCTATAAAGAAGATGCTGCAAGAATGGCCGAATCAGTCAACTGGGTTTATGATTATCGCCAGGCATTAAACGAAAATGGAAGGGTTACAATTATTATGGGCGATCATGATTTTTTAGATTTTAATGCCGAAAATCACAAAAAACTATTAGCAAATTTTCCTAAAGTGAAAGTTGTGACAATTAAAGATGCAGGTCATAATATATGGACAGATGACCCTAAAACTTTTAAAATTGAACTGATTAAAGCGCTAAGAAAATAACAAATACGCATCACTTATGAAAACTAAACTCATTATAACTACATTGATTCTTGCTTTCACTATTTCTGGAGTAAAACTTCATGCACAGCAGCCTAACCACATCAAGGGATCGGTAGAGTTAGATCCCGTTAAAAATTATGTTAGCGCTCAATTAAACATCAATTATAATCTGACAAAAGATTGCGATAGCCTGTTATTTTTTCTTCATTCCGGATTGAAAATTGAATCACTTGACGGAAAAGAAATCAAGAATTATAAGATTAGCCCTGCTGAGAATATGCTGGGCATGAAAACAATACCTTTTACCAATTTGCTTACGGTGTTCCTGAAAAATTCAGGAAGAAAAAATAACTCCATAAACTTTTCTTTGAACTATCATGGTATAATTGGAAAGGATGAAATTGTATTAGGCCCAGACGCATACTCTGATCAATGGGTGGAGTTAGCAATGAGCTCGTTATGGTTCCCATTAGAGACTTCTTTTTCTTTTTCTTTTACACATGAGTTGAAGATAAACCTACCTTCCATTTATACAGTATGCGGAATAGGTACTGAAAAGTTTGCGAATGGTTTTTGGACTATCGACTCTAATCATGCAAGTGAAGATATGGTGATCGTAGCCGCGAAAGACCTTTTACACAAAAAGAAAGCCACGGGCAATTACATCACCAAAGTTTTTTATACATCAGACCGAGACACGGGTGTAATTAATTTCATTCTTGAAATGGCTTTTCAATGTCAACAATTTTATAATCATCAATTTGTAAAAAGTCAGCCCCTATATAGTCAAAAACTTGTTTATCCACCCAATAGGGGCCGTAGCAGAGAAGAAGGTTATTCTCGAAATCCGTTTATCATGCTAAATCATACCGATAGTAATAATCGGGAAGAAATGTTTATGTTTATTGCCCACGAAATAGGCCATTTTTGGTGGAATAAAGGAAATTCTCAAACTGCAGATAATTTCATGAATGAATCACTTGCAGAGTATTGTTACCTTATGACTTTGCGAGACATAAAAGGGGAAGATGCGTTTGCCAAGGCTATTCAAAAAAAACGCGATGCGTTAAATAATGAAACCCCACCCAGCATTTGGAGTCTTGAAAAAAATCCAGAATTAAACTATATATTGGTATATCAAAAAGGGCCATTGATTATATATGAATTGGAAAAAAAGATTGGCAAAAAAAAACTAATAGAAATATTTAACTTCCTAATAGAAAACAAGATAAATACTTTAAAAGGTTTTGTGGATGTTATAGAAATCAAAGCAGGAAAAGATCTGGCAAAATGGTTCGATGATTCTTTATAAACCCAATTTGGAAATTGAAAAGTTCAAGTCTTTTTTCCTGATTGTGGAACCAAATTATTTATATTCACTAAGGGTAAGCCCCTTATTCAAATACACACATTTATGAAAACTAAATTCATTATAACCACATTGATTTTTGCCTTCATTATTTCTGGAGGGAAACTTCATGCACAGCAAATTAATAAAACAAAAGTACTAGTAGTCGGCACAACCCACTTAAGATCGTTAAACGGTGTAAAAGAAAAAAATCTAAAACGTTTGCTTGATAGTTTAGCGATCTATACATTTGACGCAATAGCGCTAGAACAAATGCCGTCCGAACTTTTATTGGATATTAAATCGAGAAAAGATGAAGCCTGGCAAGAATTATATTCAAATTATGCAAACGCAATTACGCTAGGTGAAAAATATCAGCGCATGTTAAAACTGAATTACGAAGAGGCAAAAAAAATACAAGACAGTTTATTGAACAAACAAAATCTGAATGAAGCAGACAGAAACCAATTAATGAACACTGCTTTATGCACATACGACCTATGGACAGCCTCATTGCATTATCAATACATAAAAGAAAAGTCTAAGATAGATACATCAACTGTTAACTTGTTAGACGGATATAATCAATCATCAAATGAGTTAAATCTAATAGGCGTTAACTTAGCAAAGCGATTACGTATAAATGAATTAAACTACATTGATAATCTTCAAGATGAAACAATTTTGAGTGTTGATTTTCCTTCTTTTTTTCTGAATATGCTGCTTCTCAAAATAAAATCAATGAGCTAGTTTCAAAATCTAGTATTTTTAGTGAAGTAAATCAATTGGAAGCGGAGAATCTTAAAAAGATGGACTTGTATCCATTGTACAAACTGTTGAATTCAGAGAGATACATGAAAGAGGATTATACTGGGCAATGGGAATTATGGTTAAAAACAAATTTTAATTCAAAAACAGACAGAAGTCGTTTCTCGTTATGGGAAATGAGAAATCTACAAATAACGGTAAACATAATGCGTTTAGTTGCTAAATATCCTGAGAAAACTATTTTGGTTGTAATAGGGGCTTCTCATAAATCATTTATTGAAAAATACCTCCAACAAATGCCGGATATTGAATTGCTTAAGTTTTAGTAAAATCGCACTAAAGAAAGCCGAAAAAAGCCTGAACAGTGCCAGAAATAGCGCCAGCCTGTAACAGCGGCTAAAATATATTGGCTGCATTCTGCTACTAATGAAAATTTGTTTTACATTTGAAGTGTGGTTTTCAAAAGATAATTTGTGCTTCAAAAGCGCCAACATCTTTTAGCCGCAAATCGTTATGGGAAAAATATTATCTTTGTAAATAAATTACACATAATATGAAACCGATTTTTAAAATATTTACTACCATCATCATAATGGTTTTAATATGCCAAACTTCGTTCTCTCAGTGGGATCGTACTATTCAAAATTTAGATAAAAAGGGAGCTAGGCATGGGTATTTCGAAGTACAAGATAGTTTACAATCAGTTTATGACTTTGGTTTGATGATATCAACGTCCAAAAGTGGTTTAGTATCAGATTTAACTATCGAAGGTCCAGCAATGAAAAGTAATAAAATTAAATCTCTGGATATAATTCAAGGATTTGAGGTTGAAAATAATTTTATAAGTTTCGCCGAAATGGGCCATGAAAAAGCGCTTGAATTCATGAAAAAGCATGACATCTTAATTTATATCATAAAAAAACACGCTTCTAATGATGTTATAAAGGTTGAACTTGAGAAATCGAATCATTTTCTAAGAATTCACGAAAGGGATGGAGTAAGTATAAAAGGTAACTTTACTCATGGTAAAATGGATGGACTTTGGTATACATATGATTATAAAGGAAATTTAGTCAATACACGAAAATACAAAAATGATAAGGAGATAAAATGCGAAGGAGATTGCACTACTTATCCTCCTTATGCTGATTTCTATTAGTTCTTCCCATAACAACGCATTAGCAATAGCAGGGCGGAATTGCTTTAATGTACTTTCGACCTTTTTTGTAATTTAGATTCTGTATAAAGCTTTGTCGCTATTAAGCCCTGCCATCGCCAATGCTCAAAACGTTAAGCCGCATTGGCGAGTAGGTGATGTCGTCACAAAACGCGCATAGGCTTTTCCTCAGTGTCGGTGGCTTTTAGGATCAGGATTCGCACGACACCCTGCCACACATATTCGCTGACTATTATTTTTTTTATTTGGGTCGGCACACCCAGCCACCATCCATGAGGAAAAAGAGTTTTGCCGGTGTCGCAGCGGGCAGAACCGAACGCGCAACGCAGCTTAACAGCGTGTGGCCGCCAGCCCGCCCATTTTTCGAATATTTTCATACATTTATGGGCGGGCAGGCCGTCGGCCACACGCGAACCGTTATCGGCAACCCTTACAAGACGAAAATTAAACCTTTGATAAAATTTGAAGTCTGACGCTTTGAACCTAAAGAGACAATATAATGAAATTTAAAATTTTACTTTTAACGTGCTTCTTTGCATTAAATGCTTCGGCACAAACAATTCAACAACTAAAAGATTCGGCAGCTACATTTCCTCCGATGCCAAGAGGTACAACAGATTTAGTTCCCTTCACAACCGGACTTCCAACCTTTGCTTCGGGAGCTCCTTTTGATGATTTGGAGTTTACGATTTTTGACACCGACTATATGGACGGAGAAAATAGCGGTGGAGATGTTTTTATGCCTGTTGACCCTTCCGATGCATTTCCTGGCTCAAATAAAGTAAAATTAATTCGCTGTATTTTAAATACAGACCTAGATTTGGGTTATCAAAGCGGCAAAGCAGATAGAGTAATTTTAGGAACTTCCGAAATTCCTAACCCGTTTTTTTTGCGTGGTACTGATGGTTTAGATAATGACTATTGTGTAATTCTGCATTTCGATTTCAGATATGGCTATATTC
>Ga0315906_10011962_pt1 | contig 10082 bp, 7 predicted proteins | sample LakEriMetagenome_4_FD_203526 | JGI IMG/M metagenome (GOLD analysis project Ga0315906, IMG submission 203526) | Freshwater fungal communities from buoy surface, Lake Erie, Ohio, United States - Buoy 2 MA122 | ecosystem: Environmental > Aquatic > Freshwater > Lake > Lake biofilm | place: USA: Lake...
AGTTGAATTAGTTGGAGAGAGCGCCCAAGCTCTATTTATGGATGAAAATACAATACGATCCATTTTAAATGAACAAGGCGTGCAAGTAGGTATGCCTATTGAAAAAATAAATTTAACGCAGTTAGAAAAATTTATTGAAAAAACAGAATGGGTAAAAAATGCAGAATTTTTTATCAATAATAAATTAGTCCTAGAAGCTAAAATAGAACAAAGAATTCCTATTGCCAGGGTATTTACAGCTAGCGGGAATTCATTTTATATCGACAATGAAGGTTCAAGATTGCCATTGAAACAATTAACAGTGTTGAATCTTCCAGTGTTTACAGGTTTTCCAACGGATCAGCCAAAATTATCAAAGCCGGATAGTGTATTGTTAAAAGATGTTTTATTTTTTGCAAAGACCATCCAAAAAGATAGTTTTTTCATGGCCCAAGTGGCGCAAGTGAATATCGAACCAAATGGGACTTTTCAAATGGTGCCAACCCTTGGAGACCATCTAGTTTTATTAGGAACAGTGGATCAATTAGAAGATAAATTGAATCGATTATTTACTTTTTATAAAAAAGTTTGGCTAGTTTCTGGCGTGAATGCCTATCAATATATTGATTGTAGGTTCAATCATCAAGTTGTGGCCTTAAAAAAAGGCTTAGAGCCTATTCAGTTTACAGGAGATTTTAAATTGCTCGTAGGAGACTCTACTTTAATGATGCAAGCTCCGGTGGTAAGCTTAGATAGTGTTGTAAAAGCTACCCCTGTCTTGATTGACTCAGCTAGGACTCTATCAAAACCTGTGAAAGTTGCTCCGGCTAAAGTGGTTAAGCCAGAATTGGCAAAGTCCAATTTAACAAAGCCGATATCCAAGAAAAAAGTTCAAGTAAAAGGGGGTAAGTCCAAGCCTAAATTGAACAATAAACCTAAAAATAATTCGTTAATTAAAAAGAATAAGACTGCAAAGGCCTTAATGCCTAAGAAGTCGAAGTCTCCAACTAAGAACAACTAACAACTAAAACCTATAAAAATGAGTCAGAACGATTCTCCCATCATTGTGGGTCTTGACATTGGTACAACAAAAATTGCAGCGATTGCCGGAAGAAAGAATGAATTTGGGAAATTAGAAATCCTTGGATTTGGACGTGCAAATAGCAATGGTGTACAACATGGTCAAGTATTAAATATTGATCAAACCATTAAAGCCATTCAACAAGCTTTACAAAACTGCCATTTAAGTAATCCAGATTTAGAAATCCACGAAGTGTATGTGGGTATTGCTGGTCACCATATTAAGAGTTTACAAACAAGAGGGGATCAAGTAAGACAGGATGCTGAAAATGAGATTCAAGCTTGGGAAATCGAGCAATTAATCAACAATCAAAGAAAGACTTTCATTCCAGCTGGTGATCAAATCATAGATGTGATTCCTCAAGAGTTTCATGTAGATAATAACCAAAATATTAAGGATCCAGTAGGGGTAAATGGTGTTAAAGTTGGCGCCAATTTCCACATCATCACAGGGGACAGAAACGCGATTCGCAATATCAATCGTTCGGTAGAGCGCAGTGGATTAATTACAAAGGATTTAGTACTTCAGCCATTGGCATCTGCTAGTGCCGTAATGAGCGACATTGATATGGAAGCGGGTGTAGCAATATTAGATATCGGTGGAGGTACAAGTGACCTTGCGGTATTCTATGAAGGTATTTTAAAACATACAGCGGTGATTCCATTTGGTGGCGAAAATATCACCAATGATATTAGAATGGGATTGGGTGTTTTAAAAAGTCAAGCAGAGGCCATGAAAGTGCAGTTTGGAAGTGCATTATCTGATGAAGCAAAAGCAAATGCATATGTAACCATCCCTGGATTAAAAGGAATGCCTGCAAAAGAAATTAGTGTAAAGAATTTAGCTGCAATTATACAAGCTAGAATGAGTGAAATCCTTGATTTTGTTACCTACCATTTAAAGCAAGTTGGATTGGATAGCCGTATGTTGAATGGAGGCGTGATTTTGACTGGTGGAGGCTCTCAATTAAAACACTTGATTCAATTAACTGAATATATTACTGGTTTGAATGCGAGAATTGGATTACCAAATGAGCATTTAGCACCTAATCATATTGACGAATTAAAGAAGCCAATGTATTCTACATGTATTGGTTTGATTTTGAAAGGGTATAATGATTATGAGCAAAACTATAAAGTATTTACTGAGACTTATAAGAAGGTAGAAGTGCCTAAATCGTTAACTGTAAATACACCAGTTTCAAATCAATCAAACACTTATCAAAGACCAAATCCGCAACCAGTGGCAACAACGGTTTCAGAGGAGCAAATTGAAAAAAGAAAAAGTAAGTTCTGGGATCGTTTCAAGAACAACTTAATCGAAATTTTTAACGAAGAAGAAGACAAACCATTAGCATAAAAATTACCCACATATCGTTTATAACTTATAGAATATAATCGATTGAAATCGAGTAATTTAGACTTAATTACTACTAACTAATCTAACTATAAAAACAATACCGAATGATTCAATTTGACTTACCTAAGCAAAAATCATCCATTATCAAAGTTCTTGGTGTTGGCGGCGGTGGAAGCAATGCTGTCAACTTCATGTTCCAACAAGATATTGAAGGGGTAGATTTTATTATATGTAACACAGATTCTAAGGCAATCGAACAAAGTTTAGTACCAAATAAAATCCAACTAGGTCCACATTTGACCCAAGGTTTAGGAGCTGGTGCGGATCCTTCTGTGGGAAAAATGGCGACCGAAGAATCTTTAGAAGAGATCAAAAGAATCTTAGAAGTGAATACCAAAATGGCATTCATTACAGTTGGAATGGGTGGCGGAACTGGAACAGGTGGAGCCCCAATTATTGCAAAAATCTGCAAGGATTTAGGCATTTTGACTGTTGGTATTGTAACGACTCCATTTGGTTTTGAAGGACCACGTCGTCAAAAGCAAGCCGAAGATGGGATCAATGAATTGAAACCATTTGTAGATACTTTATTGGTAATCTCAAATGACAAATTACGTGTGCAATATGGTAATTTGAAAATGAAGGAAGCCTTCACCAAAGCAGATAATGTGTTGGCTACTGCAGCAAAATGTATTACAGACGTGATCAACAGCCGCGGTCATATCATCGTTGACTTTGCAGATGTTTGTACAGTCATGAAAAATGGTGGTGTTGCCATTTTAGGTAAGGCAGAAGTTGCTGGAGAAAACAGAGCAGAAAGAGCAATAGAAGAAGCGTTGAATTCTCCATTGTTGAATGATAATGATATCAAAGGAGCAAAATGGATTTTATTGAATATCAATAGTGCCGAAGGGGATTATGAATGTAGTATGGATGAATTAGAAACAATCAATACTATTTTACGTGCTCGCACAGGTGAACACAGCGATGTCATCATGGGCATGGGTTATGATGAGACCCTAGGAGATAGATTAGGTATAACCTTAATAGCAACTGGATTTGAACATAAAGATCCATTTAAAAAAGAAGCAGTTAAGGAAGTGGAAGCACCAGTTGAAGAAAAAATTGTGATGACTTTACAATCAGAGCAAACAGAACAATCAACATTGCAAGAAGCACCTTCTGCGCCAATTGAATCAGCTGAAATAAATGAGCCAATTGCATTAGAGACTGAAGAATTAGAAGCTGCGTTCACATTGGATGAAGATGAAATTACAATGGATGAATTTGCGCCTACAATGCAAGAGTTTGAGATGCCTGAAATGAGTAATGTATTTGTTTCAGCACCAGATTATGAGGAAGAGGAGGAAGTAGTAGCCAATTTTGAAGAAGAAGTGATATCTCAAGAAATTGTTTTAGAAGACTTTAATGAAACATTTGAAGAAGAAGAAGCTGCAGAAGTATTTGAATTGAATATGGAAGAAGAAGCAACTCCAATTTATAATACAGAGTTTGTATTGAACAAGCCTGTGAATATTTATGCTGAACCAGTATTAGAAACAGAAGCAACAACTGAAGAAGCAGTTGAAGAAGCAGTTGAAGCAGCAACTGAATTAGCTAGTGAAATAGCTGCCGAAGTGCATGAAGCTACAGATGCTGAAAACATAGAAACCTCATTCAGAAGTGTAGAGATGGAAATAGAAGAAGAGCCAACTATGCAATTGGTTATGCGTGAGGAATCATCTGTAAGTCCACAAAATAAACCACAGCATTCTAGCTTTGATATTTCAATGGACAATTCAGAAGAGCAAAGACGCAAGGTGGCTGAGCGTATTCAAAAATTAAGAAATCTATCTTTCAATATTAACAATGGGGCAGATCCTGGTGTAGAGTTTGACGCCGTGCCTGCCTATGTTAGAAGAAACCTGGATTTGTTTGGTAATACCATGGCTTCGGTAGAAAACTATTACAGTAAGTATACAGTGGAGCAAGATGAGCACAACCAAACTCAAATTTCTACCATCAATTCATTCTTAGATGGTAAAAAGCCAGATTAAAATCGTTTTTATAGAACAGTTGATTTAGTTGGAACCCTGCTTGAAAAGGCGGGGTTTTTTTATTTACCTTTAAGGATGCAAACAATACTCATTACAGGTGGAACAGGTATGGTTGGACAATCTTTAACCAACCTATTATTAAACAAAGGGTATCAAGTCATTGTTTTGACTAGACAGCAAAAGCAATCTAGTCGAATAAATTTTTCATTTGCACAATGGGATCTGAATAAAGCTTGGATCGATCCTGCTGCTATTGCAGCAGCAGATTATATCATTCATTTAGCTGGAGAGGGTGTAGCAGATAAAAGGTGGACTGCAAAAAGAAAAAAAGCCATTCTAGATAGTCGCGTGGATTCAAGCGCATTGTTAGTAAAAGCATTAAAGGAATATCCAAATAAAGTAAAAGCAATTGTTGCAGCATCTGCGATTGGCTGGTATGGTCAAGATAATGAAAAAAGTAGAGCATCTGGTTTTGTAGAAACAGATCCAGTAGATCTTAGTTTTTTAGGAGACACTTGTAAACAATGGGAGGAAAGCATGCACCCAGTAAAAGACTTGGGCATTCGACTTGTGACCATTCGAATTGGTATTGTCTTTAATAAAATGGGCGGGGCCTTAGCTGAATTTATGAAGCCAGCAAAGCTAGGCGCAGCAGCTATTTTAGGGGATGGCAAACAAATAGTAAGCTGGATACATCAGCAAGACTTGAACCGTCTAATGTTATTTGCTTTAGAACAAGAACGAGTAGTTGGGGTGTACAATGCAGTAGCGCCAGATCCTGTGAGCAATACAATCTTAACAAAAGCCATTGCGAGGCGTTATCATACATGGGCGATTCCATTCCATGTGCCTAGCTTTATTTTAAAAATAATGCTAGGGGAGATGAGTATAGAAGTATTGAAAAGTGCCAATGTAAGTGCATCAAAAATACTTGCAGCTGGATTCAGCTTTGACTTTGCAAGTATGGATGAAGCGTTAGACGACTTATTAATTTCTAATTGGTCTACCAGAAGTGATCACTGATTGGATGCGCTCTAAAGTTTTCTTTTCGCCACATAGACTTAAGAAAGCTTCACGTTCTAAATTCAATAAATATTGTTCGTTCACAATTGTTGCTTCACTAAGGTCACCACCACACATCACATAAGCTAATTTACGAGCAACCAATGCATCATGGTCTGTCGCATATCCGCCACGCCACATCCCATTGATACCAGCATACAATGCGCCAAGACCAGCTTTGCCCATCACTTTAATATCGTTGCGTTGAATCGGCTGTGTGTAACCAGCATTGAAAAGTTCAAGTACTTGTTGTTTCGCTTTTGCAATACGTCTAGATTGATTCAGTATAATATGGTCCTGACCTTTTCTAAAGATACCCATCTCCATGGCTTCATGAGCCGAAGTAGCTACTTTAGCTGTTGCAATTTGCAGGAATCTATTTTTTAAAGTAATTGTTTCTGGTTCTTCAGCATGCATTTCATCAGATGCACGTAATACTAATTCTTTGGTACCCCCACCACCTGGAATAACACCAATTCCTAATTCAACTAGTCCTATATAAGTTTCGGCAGCAGCGCAAATAGCATCTGCATGTAAATTTAATTCACATCCACCACCTAAACACAATCCATGTGGTGCAGTCACAACAGGGATAGAAGAATAACGCACACGCATCATGGTGTTTTGAAAAGTACGTACAGCCATATCTAGTTCCTCGTAATCTTGTTCAATGGCTAACATAAAAATCATGCCCACATTTGCACCAGCACTAAATAAATTGCCTTCATTGGCAATCACTAAACCTTTACTTTTTTCTTCTGATAGTTGAATGGCTTTATTCAACCCTTGTAAAACTTCGCCACCAATACTATTCATCTTGGTATTCCAATTAAATCCAAATACCTCATCGCCCATGTCTACCAAATTACATGCGCTATTATTCCAAATTGTTTTTTCTTTAAAGTCAGATAAGATGATAAAGGATTCTGCTCCTGGAATCAACACATAATCACTGGAAACAATATCATAGTAATAACGCTTACCATTTTTAGTGGTGTAAAAGGATAAGCCTTTAGCCACCATCGTTTCAACCCATGGTGCAACTGCAATACCTGCTGCTTTCATATCCTTGATCACCGCATCAATGCCTAATTCATTCCAAGATTCAAATGCACCAATTTCCCAACCAAATCCAGCTTTCAACGCATCATCTACACGATACAATTCATCACTGATTTCTGGAATACGATGACTGATATAAGAAAATAAAGCGTGATGAAAGGCTTGAATAAATTGTCCCGCTTTATCTTTTGAATGGTACAAAACTTTTAGTCTAGCAGGTAAGCTGTCAACTGCTTTTGCCGCATCAATAGAAGCCATTTTAGTTTTCTTACGTGGCTCGTATTCAAGTGTTGCTAAATTTAAAGTCAATATTTCTTTGCTAGTAGCTGTCTTTACTTTTTTGAAAAATCCTTGACCAGTTTTATCGCCTAACCAATTTTGAGCAACCATTTTTTCCAACCAACTAGGCAATTTAAATGTTGCTTTTGCTTCATCATTCGGACAATTTTCTGCCACACCTGTTGCCACTTTTACCAATGTATCAATACCTACCACATCCGCAGTTCTAAAAGTAGCAGATTTTGGTCGACCTAAAATTGGACCAGTTAAAGCTTCCACTTCGTCAATGGTTAATCCTAATTTTTCCATGATATGGATTACACTCATCATGCTAAAAACCCCGACTCTATTGGCTATGAATGCAGGTGTGTCCTTACATAAAACGGTAGTCTTACCTAAGAATACATCCCCAAAATGCATATGAAAATCAATCACCCATTGTGCTGTTTTTGGGGTAGGGATGATCTCTAATAATCTTAAATATCTTGGCGGATTAAAAAAGTGTGTTCCGCAGAAATGTTGTTGAAAATCTTCTGAACGTCCTTCTGCCATTAAATGAATTGGAATACCAGAAGTATTAGAACTCACTAAGGTGCCTGGTTTACGGTATTGTTCAACTTGATCATAAATCGTTTTTTTAATATCCAATCTTTCCACTACCACTTCTATGATCCAGTCTGCACTTGCAATTTGAGGCATGTCGTCTGTGAAATTTCCGGTACGAATATTTTTTGTGAATGCACTCGAATAAATTGGAGATGGATTTGATTTGATAGAGGCCTGTAAAGCATCATTCACTAATTTATTTCTTTCTTTACTATGCTTACTTTCTTCGGCACCTGGTTGCAAACGATCTAACAATAAAACTTGCACGCCAATGCCTGCAAAATGACATGCAATTCTTGAACCCATTACCCCACTTCCAAGGATCACGACTTGCTTTATAGTTGGTTGCATAATATAGCTTTTGGTAAAATTAGTTAGTTATGCAACTATTTTCAAAAAAATTTTCATTTTTGTAAAAAAAGGCTCAAAATAACCTTTGGTTGCTTCTTTTAACCTTTTAACAAAACGGGGAGGAGGGTTCAAGGCTTTAAAGTACATTTGTAAAAGCAAGTAATTTGTAAATTATATACCATGTCAGCAGTTATTGAACTTAGATCAATTCAGAAGAGCTATTTTATGGCCAATCAAGCCATCCCGGTTTTAAAAGGGATCAATTTGGATATCAACAGAAATGAATATGTGGCATTGATGGGTCCATCAGGTAGTGGTAAAAGCACATTAATGAATATATTGGGTTGCTTGGATTCTCCAACTGCGGGCACCTATAATTTAAATGGACATGATGTAAGTGCCATGTCGGATGATGAACTAGCGGGCATAAGAAATATTGAAATAGGATTTGTATTCCAACAGTTCAATTTATTGCCAAGATTAACCGCAGCAGAAAATGTGGCATTGCCATTGGTTTATGCCGGCATACCAAAAAAGGATCGAATAGAAAGAGCATTAGTGGCCCTAGATAAAGTAGGCCTTGCAGACCGAAGTCATCATAAATCTAATGAATTGAGTGGAGGACAGATTCAACGTGTGGCGATTGCGCGTGCATTGGTGAACAATCCATCCATCTTATTAGCGGATGAGCCTACTGGTAATTTAGATTCTAAAACATCTGTAGAAGTCATGGAATTATTCGGTAAAATCCATGCTGGTGGCAATACAGTGATCCTTGTCACACACGAGGAAGATATTGCACGCTATGCGCATAGAGTGGTGCGATTAAGGGACGGAAACGTAGAGACCGATACCTTGAACCAAACACATATTTAATTTATTAGATACTGAACTAAGTGTCTTTAGTTTTGTTATAATGGTATGAAAATTTACACTAAGGCAGGAGATCAAGGAAAAACATCCTTAATTGGAGGTACAAGGGTGCCTAAAAGCCATATTCGTATTGAATCTTACGGAACTGTAGATGAATTAAATTCATTTATTGGATTATTGAATGATTTAGTGGTAGATGCAAAAATCAATGCAGATTTAAAAGAAATTCAAGATAGGCTCTTTACAGTTGGGTCTAGTTTGGCATGTGATCCGGAGAAAGAGTCTGCATTAAAAATTCCAGATTTAAAGGAGGAAGATATTGTAAGACTTGAAACTGCCATGGATGCAATGAACGAAGTACTTGCACCAATGAAATCATTTATTATACCAGGTGGACATCAAGCCATCTCTACTGCGCATATCGCTAGATGTGTTTGTAGAAGAGCAGAACGCTGGTGTGTGAATATGCAAGAGGAAGATTTATTTGTAGAGACCTTAGTGATTAAATATTTGAATCGTTTAAGCGATTATTTATTTACACTAGCTCGTTATATAGGGCATTTGAATGGGGTGGCTGATCTGCCTTGGAAGCCAAGAATTTAATCACACAGATTTTATACAAAAAGCCCGTCTTTCATTGTAAGGGTTCTGTCACTTAATGCTGCCAATGCTTCGTTATGCGTCACAATTAAGAAACTCTGGTTCAATTCTTTTTTCAAACGTAAAAATAATTCATGCATGGCATGTGCATTTTCACTGTCTAGGTTACCAGTTGGTTCATCCGCAAAGATGATTGCTGGTTGATTAATGAGTGCCCTTGCCACTGCAATTCTTTGTTGTTCCCCACCAGATAATTGGTGCGGTTTTTTATCTTCTTTGTCTGCAAGTCCTAAATAGTCTAATAATTCAAGGGCTTTTTTTGCCACATTTTTTTTATCCTGTTTTCCAATCCATCCTGGAATTGAAATATTTTCGATTGCAGTGAATTCGGGTAATAAGTGGTGGAACTGAAACACAAAACCAATACGTGTATTTCTAAAATGGGCTAATTGTTGGTTGTTCAATTGATCAATGGCAACGCCATCAAAAAAAACCTGTCCTTTATCTGCTTTTTCTAAGCTACTTACAATGTACAGCAGGGTCGATTTGCCGGCACCAGAAGGGCCAACAATGGAAACCAACTCTCCTTTAGATAGTTCCAATGAAACGCCTTTAAGGACGGATAATGTCCCATATTGCTTCCATATATCTTTGGCTACAAGTAGTTTTGGCTGCATCTCCATGGTGCAAACCTACGATTACCCGGTGAAATTTGTCAAAAATTAATAAAATGTTTACATGATGTAGAAAAATCAGATTTGGTTATATCATTT
>Ga0315906_10011964_pt1 | contig 10080 bp, 8 predicted proteins | sample LakEriMetagenome_4_FD_203526 | JGI IMG/M metagenome (GOLD analysis project Ga0315906, IMG submission 203526) | Freshwater fungal communities from buoy surface, Lake Erie, Ohio, United States - Buoy 2 MA122 | ecosystem: Environmental > Aquatic > Freshwater > Lake > Lake biofilm | place: USA: Lake...
CCAAACCTAATACACCATTCATTCGGTTTGAACCAATCTACAATACATTTTTGGTTTGAGGGAGGTGTGGTACCCGATATGCAATTATTAGAAGAGCATACCAGAAAATATGCCTTGGCTCAGACCGAAATATTTGGAGAATTACCCTTAATAGATTACCACTTTTTATACTTGATTTTACCAAGTAAATTTAGGCATGGAGTAGAGCATGCTGATTCTACTGTTATTGCTATGGGTCCGGCTTCGGAGCTTGTAGAGAAGAGTTTTTACAACGACTTTTTAGCTATCAGTTCGCATGAGTTGTTTCATTTATGGAATATAAAACGCATGCGACCAGCAGAAATGTTGCCTTATGATTTTACCAAAGAGAATTATTCTAGATTAGGATATATTTATGAAGGGATAACAACCTATTATGGTGATTTAATGTTGTTGAGAAGCGGAGTATGGGATTTAAATACTTATTTCTCTAGCTTGTGTGGTGATTTGGATAGACATTTAAACAACGAAGGAAGATTTAATTATTCGTTGGCAGAATCTAGTTTTGATACTTGGTTGGATGGTTATGTTCAAGGAGTAAAAGGTAGAAAGGTTTCTATTTATATGGAAGGTTTGGTTGCTGCATGGATTGCCGACGTAAAGATATTGGTTCAAACTAAAGGAAAATACAGATTAGACGAGGTAATGAAGCGATTGTATGAGCAGTCGTACAAATCTGGAAGAGGATATACCCAAGAAATGTATAAAAATACTCTTGAAAGCGTAGCTGGAATCTCATTCGAAAATTATTTTACGGAGTTAATTGATGGAAAGGGAAATTGGGATAAATATATTGCTGAGACACTTGAATATATTGGATTAGAATTGATTGTGCAAAAAGATGAATTGGGTAACTTGCTAAGCCGATTGGTAAAAAAACAGCAAATGTCAAATTCTCAGGCCGAGATATTTGATTTTTGGATTAAATAGATTTTATTTGAAATAGAAATCGACCACTCAATTCATTTCACATGCAGAAGATTTATCTAGATTGTAAAAATTGCGACGTCAAAGCCGTATCTTTTTTATCGTATTGTACAGACGAAGAAGCAGAGATTGTATCAGCGGCCAAATCTTGTAGTCATTACAATAAAGGTCAATCCATCTTTTATGAAGACAATATTCCTCTCGGAATTTATTGTTTAAGCAAAGGCGCTATCAAATTAACGCGCTCAAACAAAGACGGCAAAGAGCAAATCATTCGTTTTGCCAGAGAGGGCGAGTTCTTGGGATACCGTGCTTTGATTGCAGATGAACCTCTAGTGGCTACAGCAACTTGTATAGAAGATACTGTATGTTGCTTTGTGCCTAAAAATGTATTTTTAGAGCTTTTAGAAAAGAATGCTCAGATAAACAAACACATGCTTAAATCTTTGTGTCACGATCTTGGAATTGCTGATGAGCGTATCCAAAGTTTGGCACAGAAAAGTGTAAGGGAGCGTTTAGCAGAAACTTTGTTGTTTTTGCAAAAAACCTTCCAAGATGATAAAACTCAAGATGAAAACTTGATAGCCGTTACGCTTCCAAGGGAAGATATTGCTAATATTGTTGGTACAGCTACTGAGACTGTTATTAGACTCTTATCTGAGTTTAAATCAGACAAGCTTATCGATATGGAAGGAAAGAAAATTCGTATCTTAAACCAATCAGCACTCGAGAGAATTTCGCACGCATCTGTCTAGCTTGTATGTGTATGCATGACTTTAATCATACTCGGTTTTGAGATAGGTCATATTTTGTAGAGCCACATAAAATTATTTTTGAAGATAAAATAATTGAGTTGTGGTAAGAAACATGCTTTTATTAATGGATGGCACTTCAGACGCAGAGCGTTTGCTGGATTGTTCCATCAAAATTTTTCATAATCAAAAAGATCATTTTAATGGTGCTTTTGTAGATGGAATTAGCTCCAATAATTTAAATGAAGTATTTGATACTAAAGAGCATTTGAGTTCCCAGTTTACTCGTTCAGAGATAATTGAGAAAATTCTTCATACAAATTTAAACAATAGTAATGAGTTCATTAATCGCTTTGTAAAGAAATGCGAAGAGTTGAACCTACGCACTAAAGTATTTATTGGTCCGGAAGAAACCAATGAAGACTTGGTAAAAGAAAGCATGTTCAATGATTTGTTTTTGATAGGTAAAGATGTTTTTAGGAAACCAAATGTGTCTCGACAATCATTTGATGCTATCGAATCGTTAATGAGAAACACTAAATGTCCGATTGTTTTATTGTCGTGTGAGCAGATTTCATTTCAAAATGTAGTGCTAATCTATGATGGTAGTAAGCGTTCATTTGATGCCATCAAATTGTTTATGTATTTAATGAGCGAGTCTATTCAAAAGAATAATTTAATACTCAATATTGTTGTTACAGAGAATAGTTCTAACAATGAAAAAGGTGTTATAGATTACCTGAAAAATTACAAATTACATTTCTCCATAAACAGAGTTTATCCAGATAATTATTATTCAGAATTGTTAAATCTTTTAGTGAGTTTAAATTCATTTTTATTGGTAACGGGTGTGAATAGAAATGATATTTTGGAAGACTTAATTTTCAATAAGGAACATTCGTTTTTTATGCACGGTCAGAGGTCAATATTCTTTGGATAACCGCTATGGAAATTGTAGAAAAGGATAAAAAATTAAGTTGTTTTCATTGTGGCGATACCATTAGCAATAAGCCATTAGTGTTCGATGATAAAAACTTTTGTTGTCAGGGTTGCGAGGGAGTATACGCCTTATTAAGTCAACATAACTTATGTGATTATTATAATTTAGATGAGGCTCCTGGCCTAACCCAAAAGAATCCAGTTTCTAAAATTAAATTTAATTATTTAGACGATGAGCAGATTCAGTCGCAGCTCATTCAATATAGAGATAGTAAGATTTCTAAAATAACCTTTCATATGCCAACTATGCATTGCAGTAGTTGTATTTGGTTATTAGAAAGTTTATACAAAATTGAAGCAGGTGTTACATACTCGCGAGTTGATTTTTTAAAGAAGCAATTGAGTGTTACTTTTAACCATACTATTTGTAGTTTACGTCAATTAGTAGAATTGTTAAGTTCATTAGGCTACGAGCCTGCTTTAAACATGAACGACTTAACAGGCAAAAAGGAGCAACATAGTAATAGAAGATTATTGTATCAAATGGGCGTGGCTGGATTTGCATTTGGTAATATTATGCTCATTAGTTTTCCAGAATATTTTGGACTTGATAGCTTTTCGCACCATGCTTTCTCTAGGTTATTTGGATACTTAAATTTAGTGTTAGCCTTACCTGTATTTTTATATGCTTCTCAAGATTATTTTATCTCTGCCTATAAGAGCTTAAAAAAAGGGGTGGTAAACATAGATTTTCCTTTGGCATTAGGGATTTTAGTAATGTTTTTTAGAAGTTCTTATGAGGTGATTTCTCAAACTGGCATTGGTTTTTTTGACACCCTAGCAGGCTTGGTATTTTTTCTATTATTAGGGAAATGGGTTCAGCAAAGAACCATAGATACCTTATCTTTTGAGCGCGATTATACTTCTTATTTTCCTGTGGCTGTATCAGTAATTAAAGGCAATGAAGAAACCACAGTACCTGTTACGCAATTAAAAATTGGCGATAGGATTTTAATTAGAAATAATGAAATTATTCCAGCAGATTCTATCCTTTTACAAGGAGATGCTCAGATAGATTTTAGTTTTGTTACAGGTGAAAATGATCCGATAACAAAGGTTTTTGGAGAAATTATTTATGCTGGTGGCCGACAAGTAGGAGGAACCATAGAGTTGGAAGTATGTAAGAGTGTTTCTCAAAGTTACCTCACACAATTATGGAATAGTGAACATTTCTCTAAATCTGCTGAAAGCACTATTCAGTCGTTCCAAACCATGGTTAGCAAATACTTTACCTTTGCTTTATTAATCATTGCATTTGGTTCAGCATTTTTTTGGCTTTGGTTTGAACCAAGTAAAAGTATGGCAGCCTTTACTGCTGTTCTCATCATAGCTTGCCCATGCGCCTTGGCTTTATCATCTCCCTTTGCACTAGGAAATGCGATGCGTATGATGGGCCGCGCAAAGTTTTATTTAAAGTCGCCCAGTGTAATAGAAAAAATGGCTAATGTTAATCACTTAGTTTTCGATAAAACAGGTACTTTAACCCAGGCAAGTGAAGCAAATATTATGTTTGAAGGTGCAGAATTAACAAATGAGAATAAAGCTTTGATTCATGCTTTATGTATTAATTCTGTTCATCCGTTAAGTAAGCAAATCATACACTTTTTATCATTTGAGTATTCTCAAAAATTGGTTGTTCAAGATTTTTCGGAAGTATTAGGTAAAGGATTGCAAGCCATAATTCGCGGCATCAAGATTAAAGTTGGTTCAGCCAATTTTATGGGACTACAAAAAGAGGCTGAAGCTGTTGGAGTAAATACTTCTGTTTATGTAGAAATTGGAGGTGTTATTATAGGTAAATTTAATATAACGAATGCATACAGGCCTCAATTAGCAAGTGTTTTAACGGGATTAAGTGAACAAAATAAATTGAGTTTATTAAGTGGAGATAATGATTCTGAAAGAGTACGCCTAAGTACTTATTTTCCTAAGGAAGCCCAGTTGTTATTTTCTATGAGCCCGTCGGAGAAAATGTTATATATACATCAATTAAAAGAGAGTGGTGAAAAGGTTGCCATGATTGGTGATGGATTAAACGATTCCGGAGCTCTAAAGGTTGCTGATATTGGGATTTCGGTTTCAGAAAATACAGCACATTTTACTCCTAGTAGCGATGCCATAATGGATGCTCATTCTTTTGCCAAGCTGAACCAATTTTTTAAGTATTCTAAAAGTACATTAAAGGCAATTCATATCAGTTTTGTAATTTCATTGGTGTACAATGTTATCGGGTTAAGTTTTGCGGTTCAAGGAGTATTATCTCCTCTAATGGCAGCCATTTTAATGCCTATAAGTAGTATAAGTGTTATTTTATTTACTACTACCGCTACCTATATATTTGCTCGTAGAGATAAAATTTTAAATTAGAGAAAGATGACAATAATATTCATGTTAATTGGTGTAAGTTTATTGATGGCATTGGGTTTTTTAATGGCCTTTGTTTGGTCTGTAAAAAGCGGACAAATGGAAGACGACTATACACCCTCTGTGCGTATGTTGTTTGAAGACAAGCCATCAACAGAAAAAAAAGAAACAAGTCCAATTTTAAATACTGATAAAAATCAGATGGGATTATAAGTTATGTCATTTTTCTGACATAAAACTGACAATACATTTGATACTTTAAAAATCAAACCAGAATCTATGCAAGTGGAAAACTTTAACTATGACAACCGGATAGTCCGGAACTTCATTATTGCCTCAGTAGTATTTGGCGTAGTGGGTATGTTGGTGGGTTTAATTGCGGCTATACAGCTTTACTACCCGGCATTTAACTTTAATCTACCTTATACTTCGTTTGGCAGAATTAGGCCTTTACATACCAATGCAGTAATTTTTGCCTTTGTGGGTAATGCAATTTTTGCAGGGGTATATTATTCATTACAACGCCTATGTAAGGCAAGATTATTTAGTGATTTTTTAAGTAATTTTCATTTTTGGGGTTGGCAGTTAATCATTTTAGCAGCAGCTATAACATTGCCTTTAGGTCTTACTACTTCAAAAGAATATGCCGAATTAGAGTGGCCAATTGATATTGCCATTGCATTGGTTTGGGTAGCATTTGGTGCTAATATGATTGGTACCATCATTAAACGCAGAGAGCGTCATATGTATGTATCTATTTGGTTCTATTTAGCCACGTTTGTAACGGTTGCTGTTCTGCATATAGTAAACTCATTTGAATTACCTATAAGCTGGGGTAAAAGTTATATGTTGTATGCCGGTGTTCAAGATGCATTGGTACAATGGTGGTACGGACATAACGCGGTGGCATTTTTCTTAACTACTCCTTATTTAGGAATGATGTATTATTATTTACCTAAGGCTGTAAATCGTCCGGTTTATTCTTATAAATTGTCTATTTTACACTTTTGGACATTAATCTTCTTATACATTTGGGCTGGTCCGCATCACTTATTATATTCTAGTTTACCAGATTGGGCTCAATCTTTAGGTGTGGTTTTCTCAGTTATGTTGATTGCTCCATCTTGGGGTGGTATGATTAACGGATTGTTAACGTTAAGAGGAGCTTGGGATAGAGTAAGAGATGAGCCAGTACTTAAGTTTTTTGCGGTGGGTGTTACTGCATATGGTATGGCTACTTTTGAAGGTCCGTTATTGAGTTTGAAAAACGTTAATGCTATTGCACACTTTACCGATTGGATTGTAGCACACGTTCACACAGGTGCTTTGGGTTGGAATGGATTAATGACATTTGGTATGTTCTATTGGTTAGTTCCTAAGATTTATGGTACCAAATTGTATTCAAAATCATTAGCTAATACTCATTTTTGGATTTCAACTTTAGGCATTTTATTCTATGCTATTCCTATGTATTGGAGTGGGTTTGCACAAGGTATGATGTGGAAAGAGTTTTTACCAGAAGGTATGTTAAAGTATCCTAACTTCTTAGAAACTACTTTGCAAGTTATTCCTATGCATATAATGCGTTCTATTGGTGGAACTTTATTTTTAAGTGGTTTATTCGTTATGATTTATAACTTAATGAAAACTGCTGCTCAAGGTAAATTAATTGCCAATGAAGCTGCTTCTGCTCCTGCATTAGAGAAAAACTATGTTCCTCAGGGAGCAAATACATACTGGCATAAGGTTTTTGAGCGTAAGCCAGTTACTTTTACTATGTTAACTATTGTGGCAATTTTAATTGGTGGTATGGTAGAAATTATCCCGATGTTAACTATCAAATCTAATGTAGTTACCATTAGCAGTGTTAAGCCATATACTCCATTAGAATTGCAAGGTAGAGATATATACATTCGAGAAGGTTGTGTAAGCTGTCACTCTCAAATGATCCGTCCGTTTAGAAGCGAAACCGAGCGTTATGGGGAATATTCAAAAGCAGGCGAATATGTATATGACCATCCATTTTTATGGGGTTCTAAACGTACTGGTCCAGACTTAATGCGCTTGGGTTGTAAGTATCCAGATAGTTGGCACTACAATCACATGGTTGGACCAAGGTCTATGTCGCCTGGTTCTATTATGCCAGCCTATCCTTGGCTAGTAGAAAACGATTTAAATACATCTAATACTGCTGATAAGATTAATGCAATGCGCACTTTAGGTGTACCATATGAAAAAGGGTTTGAAGACAAAGCAGAGGCTCACTTAATGAACCAAGCCAAGAAGATTGCTGAAGGCTTAACTAAAGATGGGTATCCTGTAGAAGCAAATAAAGAAATTATTGCTCTTATTGCCTACATGCAGCGCTTAGGTACAGATATTAAATTAAGTAAAACCGCAAGTAAATAAAAATTATCATGTTCAAACAACATATTCAAAGCATGGTGGGAATTGAGTCGGGTTACCTGATATTTTCACTCGTAGTATTTATTAGTTTTTTCCTCGGTGTTTTATGGTATGTACTCAAAGCCGATAAAAACTATATCAAGGATATGGAACAAAAACCTTTTGAAAATTAAAATTATGAAGAAGAGTATATTATTTGCCGTGACTGGCTTGCTATTGTTTGCTGGCACTATATCTGCTCAAAATGCAGCTCCTGCTGTAGCCGATTCTTCAAACATTAGCTTATCTAGTATTTTAATAGCGGTTAATGTAGTTTTATTATTATTTGTATTGTTTCTTTTAGGAACATTAACTACCGCTATTCAAAAGTTGCGTAGTGGTGATACCGATAAAGTTCAATTAAGTTGGTGGGATAAATTTGCCGCTTTAAAATCTGAGAAAACTGAAGAAGAATTAAGATTAGATGAGGATTTTGATGGCATTCATGAATTAGATAATCCAACTCCTCCTTGGTTCAACTTTATATTTTATACCTCTATTATAGCTGCTATTTTATATTTGTTAAATTACCATGTGTTTAAAATTGGTCAATTACAAGATGCAGAATATACCAGTGAGGTAACTAAAGCTAAAGCTGAGGTGGATGCTTATTTAAAGAACTCGGGTAGTCTGGTAGATGAAAACAATGTTCAGTTTATTCAAGATAAAAAGGTATTAGCTGAGGGACAGCAATTATATGCTGAAAAATGTGCGGTTTGCCATTTAGCTGATGGGGGTGGTGTTGTAGGTCCAAATTTAACAGACGATTATTGGTTACACGGTGGCCATATTCAGTCTATTTTTAAGACCATTAAATATGGTGTTCCAGCAAAAGGTATGATTGCTTGGCAAAATACTTTTAACGGTAAACAAATGGAAGCTTTAGCATCGTATGTAAAATCACTTCATGGTACCAAACCTGCTGTGGCTAAAGAAGCTCAAGGTGAGCTATACCAAGAGGGTGGTGCTGCCGCACCAGTAGCAGATTCAACTGCCGCTACTGCAATGGTTGAACCTAAATAATTTAAAATAATATTTTGTTTAAGAGTTTGATGGTTCGCAGTAAACAAATCATCAAACTCTTTTTAATTTAAAAAGTATGAACGGAGCAAGTCCCATAGCCGATGAGCATTTTCGCGACGAATTATCGAATGTAGATAAAAAGGGTAAACGTTTGTGGGTATTTCCTAAAAAACCTAAAGGCGATTTCTATAATTACAGAACCTGGTTTAGTTGGTTTTTAATGGCTCTTATGTTTACTGGGCCTTTTTTAAAATTTGAAGGCAAGCCTTTGTTATTGTTAAATGTATTAGAGAGAAAATTTATCGTTTTTGGAATGGTGTTTTGGCCGCAAGACCTTAACTTATTTGCCATTTTAATGCTTTCTTTCGTTTTGTTTATCGTTCTTTTTACAGTTTTATTTGGAAGGGTATGGTGTGGTTGGACTTGTCCGCAAACCATTTTTATGGAAATGCTTTTCCGAAAAATTGAGTACTTCATCGAAGGCGATTCTGCTCAGCAAAAAAAACTGGCGAGTCAAGAATGGAATACAGAAAAAATCACTAAAAGAGGTATTAAACATACTTTGTTCTGGATACTTTCTTTTATAATAGCCAATACTTTCTTAGGGTATATCATCGGTATTGATCAATTGAAGTTGTTGGTTCAAGACGGACCATTATCGCATTTGGGTAAGTTTTCTTCTTTATTAATTTTTACTACGGTTTTCTATTTTGTATTTGCTCATTTAAGAGAGTTAGTTTGTATTTTTATTTGTCCGTACGGTCGTTTGCAAGGGCTTATGTTAGACAAAAACTCTATGGTTGTGGCGTATGATTTTGTGAGAGGTGAGCCAAGGGGTAAAATTAAAAAAGAGGTTCAAGCAGATAAAGGCGATTGTATAGATTGTAAGTTATGCGTGCAAGTTTGTCCAACCGGAATTGATATTAGAAATGGTACTCAATTGGAGTGTATCAATTGTACTGCCTGTATAGATGCTTGCGATGAGGTTATGGTGAAGATAGAGAAGCCAAAAGGTCTTATTAGATTTGCATCTATTAACAATATAACTCAGGGAACCAAATTAGGGTTGAACCTAAGAAATGGTGCATATACCGTGGTATTATTAGGTTTGTTAAGTGTGTTTTTCTATATGCTTATTACTCGTAAACAAATAGAAACAACCTTGTTAAGAACGTCTGGGATGTTATATCAAACACAAGCAGATGGAAAAATATCTAATCTTTATAGCATTGAGTTTGTAAATAAAACGTTTGATGAATTGCCTTTAGAATTAAAATTGGTTGAGCCAAAAGGCGAGATTAAACTTATTGATGGTGCTGATATTTTGGTTCATAAAGAAAGTGTAGGTAAAACTTCATTCTTTTTGTTGAGAGATGCGAGTGAAATAACTAAAATTGCTACTCCGGTAGTTATCGAGGTATGGAGTAATGGCAAGTTAATCGAAACCATGAAATCATCGTTTAATGGTCCGGTTTTAAAACAAACTAATTAAGATTATGAAATTAAACTGGGGAGGCAAATTATTCATTAT
>Ga0315906_10011966_pt1 | contig 10079 bp, 7 predicted proteins | sample LakEriMetagenome_4_FD_203526 | JGI IMG/M metagenome (GOLD analysis project Ga0315906, IMG submission 203526) | Freshwater fungal communities from buoy surface, Lake Erie, Ohio, United States - Buoy 2 MA122 | ecosystem: Environmental > Aquatic > Freshwater > Lake > Lake biofilm | place: USA: Lake...
TTCATCGTCCTCACGGACATCCTCGGCAAAGAGGATGCCTTCGGCGACATGGACTTCAAGGTGACGGGAACCCGCACAGGGATCACCGCCTTGCAGATGGACATCAAGGTGCAGGGGATTAACGGGGCGATCATTCGCACCGGCCTCAAGGATGCGCTCGCTGCGCGCCTCGAGATCCTCGACAAGATGGACGCGATCATCAGCACGGCTCGACCAGAGCTCTCTGACTTCGCTCCACGCATCACCACGATCAAGATCAATCCTGAGAAGATCCGCGACATCATTGGTAAGGGTGGAGCGGTCATCCGCAAGTTGCAGGATGATTTCCAGGTCAACATCAACGTGCAGGACGACGGCACCGTGCAGATCGCTTCGGCTGACCCAGAGCGCACCAAGGGCGTCCTTGATGCAATTAACGGGATCACCAAAGAGGTTGAGCTCGGAGCGCTCTACATGGGCAAAGTCACTCGAATCATGGGCTTCGGCTGCTTCGTTGAGATCCTTCCAGGCAAGGAGGGCCTCGTCCGTATCGGCGAACTCGCGGACTATCGTGTAAACACTGTCGAAGATGAGGTCGCCGTGGGCGATGAGATCATGGTTGTGGTTACAGAAGTAGACCGCCAGGGTCGCGTTAACCTGTCGCGCCGCGCCGCCATGCAGCGTCACAAGGCCGCGCCTCAAGAGTAATAGTGTCCCGTTGTTTTAGGGAGCCAACTGAGGATCTGCGGTCTTTCCGCAGGTCCTCAGTCGTATACTGGGCAGCATGAACAGCGCCGTGAAAACTGAAGGGTACGTAGTTGCAGTACTCGGGGCCACCGGTCTCGTTGGGCAAACCATGATCTCCGTCCTTGAGGAGCGAAACTTCCCTGTGCGCACGCTCGTTCCACTTGCATCAACGAGCGGCGGACGAACCCTGCGCTTCCGTGGTGCCGATATTCCAGTGCAACAGGTGCAACCTGACTCATTCGCTGGCGTAGACATCGCAATCTTCAGTGCAGGCGGGGCAGCAAGCTTGACGTATGCACCAGAGGCCGCCGCCCGCGGATGCGTCGTAGTCGATAACTCCAGCGCATGGCGCATGGACCCCGCTGTTCCTTTGGTTGTCTCCCAGGTAAACCCTGATGCCCTCAGCAACCACAACGGGATCATCGCGAATCCGAACTGCTCCACAATGCAACTCGCACCGTTGCTGAAGGCACTCTCCGATGCAGCCGGACTCGAACGCGTCGTTGTTGCGACTTACCAGGCCGTTTCTGGCGCGGGTGCAAAAGCGGTGGCGGATCTTGATCAACAGCGCGTCACCGTAGTAAACGGTGGCAACGCAACCTCAACCATCTATCCGCACGCCGTCGTGTCGAGCCCGATCCCCGCCATCGATGTCTTCCTTCCGGATGGCTCAACCAAAGAGGAGACAAAAGTTGTCAACGAGAGCCGAAAGATTCTCGACCTTCCGGAGCTCCGCATCTCTGCAACCGCGGTGCGTGTCCCCGTTGAGCGGAGCCACTCCGAAGCGGTGCACGTTGAGCTCTCCCGTGCACTCAGCCCCGACCAGGCCCGTGCCGCCTTTGCTTCGATGCAGGGGGTAACCGTCGTTGATGACCCCGCGAACCATTCGTATCCACTGGCGGCAGCCGCAGCAGGCAGCGACGAGATCTATGTGGGCCGTATCCGCACTGATGCCAGCGTTGAGCATGGGCTGGCCTTTTGGGTGGTGAGCGATAACGTCCGTAAGGGCGCAGCAACGAACGCCGTGGAAATTGCCGAACTCCTGGTCAGCATGAACTTGGTCCATGGAGCGAGCCACGACGCCCAATAGGATCGAGCTTGCTCTCGCCTCGGTAGCCCGCGATGCCTCCACCTGTTCGGCCTGCGGCCTCTCAGAGACGCGAACGCAGGCGGTCCCCGGCGAGGGGAGCCCTACGGCAACCCTGGTCTTTGTTGGGGAGGCCCCTGGCGCACGGGAGGATCTGGTCGGACGGCCGTTTGTGGGTGCCGCTGGCCGCCTCCTTGATGACCTCCTGATGTCAATCAGCCTTCGCCGCGAGGAGGTGTTCATCTTGAATATGGTGAAGTGCCGACCTCCAGAGAACCGCAACCCTCAGCGTTCTGAAATCGCCGCATGTGCTCCGTTCCTTACGCGACAACTGCAAGCGCTCCAGCCTCGGGTAATCGCCACCCTCGGAAGGCACGCCCTAGCTGTCTTTGCGCCAAACGCGAAGATTGCCGAAGTGCACGGTCGTCCGTACGCACAGACGGAGCGGGAACAGCATCACGGCGCGGTCCTCTTCCCCCTCTACCACCCTGCGGCGGCGCTGCACAACGGAAGCCTGCGACCCACGTTGGAGCGCGACATGGCGGCCCTGCGCGCGTATCTCAGTGCGGATACTCGCAAAGGGGCGGGGGAGGCTACCCTACGCGAGGTGGATTCGGTGCCGACTCGGCCCCGTTCCGAGACGACAGGGGAGGCTGAATGACGCGACGCCCACAACCGGCACGCCGACCAGCTGAAGCGAGGCACCCCCAAGAGACGCGCCGCCCCCACAAGGCGTCTGCGAGCGGACCGGCGCTGCGCCTCATCCCCCTCGGCGGCATGGGGGAGATCGGGAAGAACCTCTACCTGTACGAGTACCAGGACACGATCATCCTCGTGGATTGCGGCCTCGCCTTCCCCGACGAAACCACCCTAGGCGTTGACATCATCATTCCAGACATCAGCTATCTCCGAGCGCGCCGGAGTGCCGTAAAGGCCGTCCTCATCACCCACGGGCACGAAGACCACGTTGGCGCACTCCCGCATATCCTCCCTGAACTTCCCGGTGTTCCGGTCTACGCCAGTACCCTTGCGCGAGGACTTCTCGCCAATAAGCTGAAGGAGTTCAAGGTAACTGCCAATCCGCTGCGCCCGCTCGATCCGGGCGGCCGACTCGAGGTTGGCCCCTTCACGATTGAGCCATTTCGCGTTGGCCACTCCATCCCAGATGCGATGGGCTACGCGATTCACTCGCCTGTTGGAACGGTGATCCATACCGGCGATTTCAAGTTTGACCAGACTCCAGCTGATGGAAAGACGGCCGACTTCGCCATGCTGGCAAAGTTTGGCGCACAGGGCGTGCTTGCGCTCGTGTCAGACAGCACGCGCGCCGAAGCCCCCGGATATACGCCGAGCGAGCAGGTTGTTGGTCAGGCGTTCAAGGGGATCATCAGCAGCGCGCCTGGTCGCGTGATCATTGCCACCTTTGCTTCAAACATTGCGCGTATCCAGCAGGTGCTTGACGCGGCGGGAGAGTTCCACCGCAAGGTCGCCGTCGTTGGTCGCTCAATGGAACAGAACGTCAAAATTGCCCGCGACCTTGGCTATCTGAAGTTCCCAACCCCGCTCCTTGCCAAAGAGGAGATTGCGCGACGCACGAAGGAGCCGCTCGTCATCGCCACAACTGGAGCGCAAGGCGAGCCGATGGCCGGGCTCGCGAAGATGGCAAACGGAGAGCACCGCAATGTTGAGATTCAGAACGGCGACACCGTCATCGTCTCGGCATCGCCAATCCCAGGAAACGAGGAGGCGGTCGGTCGCACCATCGACAATCTCTTTAAGTCCGGCGCGAACGTCATCTATCACTCCATTGCCCAAGTACACGTTTCGGGTCATGCTTCGCAAGAAGAGCTGAAGATGATGCTGGCACTCACGAAGCCGAAGTACTTCGTTCCGATGCACGGTGAGATGCGCATGCAGGTTGCCCACGGTCGGCTTGCGACGCAAATGGGGGTGCCCCCATCCGCCGTGTTCATCATTGATAATGGCACGCCGGTTGAATTCACTCCTGACGGCAGTGCACGACGGGGCAAGCCAGTTGAGCATGGCTCTGTCTTTGTCGATGGATCCTCAGTTGGCGAGATCAGTGAAATCGTTCTTCGTGATCGGCGCACCCTTGCTGACGATGGCATCGTCGTCGTGATCGCAACCGTTGATGCACGCACTGGCAAGCCTGTCGGCCGACCAGCGCTCGTTACCCGTGGATTCCTCAACGGCGACGAAGACAATAAACTAGTTGAAGAGGCGATCACCATCGCGCTGAGGGCGATCCAGCAGAAGGGCGATCGCGGTGCAGAAGTAGGTCTGATCAAGGCGCAGCTCAGCGAATCGGTCTCTCGATTCCTTGGCAAGGAGACGCGACGCCGCCCACTCGTCGTCCCTGTGGTGGTGGAGGTTTAAGCAATGGCAAAACGGGGAGGGGAGAGCACAGGTCGCCAGGCACGACGCAGCCCGCTCGCATCGCGTTCGGCGCTTCGCACGCTGCTCTCCCTTGCTTTTGCCGTTACGGGTGTCATCTTTGCTGTCGGCTTGATTCTTCCAGGTCGCGGGGCGCTGGCCGATGTGCTCCGCGACGTGCTTGCGCCGTGGTTTGGTGCCGGACGATGGCTGGTACCGCTGCTGCTCATCAGCTTCGCCGTGTGGATCGAGCGCCGTCTCGCGACTGCTTCGCGCGTCCCGCTGCGCATCGCCCTCTCACTTCTCGCCATTGTCGGCATGCTCGCCCTCGTTGAGATCATCTTCCCAACCTATGGTGGACGCATCGGGAGCATCGCTGGCGGCGGCGCTGCGAGCCTGCTGACCAGCATCGGCGCGTTCGCAGCATGGATCGGGGTCCTGATCGCGATCGGACTCATCCTCGCTGAATCTACGGTGCGAAAGCTCTTCGCGACCCTCTTTGCGGGAGCAAAGGTGGGAGCGGAGGTTCTTGGCGACGGCGTGGAGAGACTCGCGGCGGAGCGCGAACGCATCATGCGGGAGCGGGAAGCTGCACGCGCCGCGGAAGAGGCGCAAGCTCGTGCCGAGGCTGTGACTCAATCGGTATTGGTCGACACGTCCGCTGCGAACGTAAATGAACAGATCTCGTCCACAGGCAATGATGCCGGAGCAGCTACACAAAACGTACGAGTCGGGTTGCCTGCACGAGGCCCAGGGAGCAGCGCCACGCCCACAACTGGAGGAGTCTCGTGGAAACTACCCTCCACGAACCTCTTGGATGCGCCAGGGCAATCCGTCAGGCCTGATGTTGCCATTCACACGAAAAACAAAGCGATCATAATTAATAAGCTCGCCGATCTTGGCATTAAGATCGAGAATGTCAAAGCTAATATCGGTCCAGTGGTTACGCAATACGAACTCACGCCCGCGCCTAATGTTCGGATTAGTCGCATTGAAGGCCTTGGTGATGATCTTGCGATGGTGCTAAGCGCGCGTTCAATTCGTATTGAAGCGCCGATTCCAGGAAAGACGGTAGTTGGTATTGAAATTAGGAACGATACGACAGCTCCTGTTCAGTTAAAGTCGCTGCTAACTGTATCAAACGAAGAAGGTGAATCGCAACCAAACTTGCAGATACCGTTTGCTCTAGGTATAGATGTTGCTGGTGCACCTCAAATCCAAGATCTGGCAAAAATGCCACACCTCTTGATTGCTGGCGCCACCGGGTCTGGCAAAAGCGTCATGATTAATGCAATTATTGCTTCAATCATTTTTGCGCGGACGCCATCTGAGCTCCGCATGCTACTCGTTGACCCAAAGCGTGTGGAGCTGACAAACTACAACGGCCTACCGCACTTACTGCACCAGGTGATCACGGATGCAGATGTGGCCTCTGCGATGCTAAAAAAGGCAGTGGCTGAAATGGAAAATCGTTACAAGCTGTTTGAAACTGCCAAAGTGCGGAATATTGAAGGCTACAACGCGAGCCGTAATGCAGAAAATGAGAAGATGTACTCAATTGTTATTATCATAGACGAACTAGCCGACTTGATGATGCAAGATGGCCGAGAGACCGAGGAGTCAATCGTGCGCATCGCGCAGAAAGCGCGCGCCACTGGAATCCATCTGATCCTCGCCACGCAACGTCCCTCTGTGAATGTCGTGACAGGACTCATCAAGGCAAATATTCCAAGCCGGATCGCCTTCTCAATGGCCAGCCAAGTTGATTCGCGTACTGTGCTCGATGCTCCTGGCGCAGAGGACCTCATTGGTCGCGGAGATATGCTGTTCCAGCCGTCGAATGCACCAAAGCCCATTCGCATGCAGGGGGTCTTTGTCTCGGATCAGGAGATTGATCGGGTTGTAAAGCATTGGACTGAACAGCATCCGGAGAGCGACCGAGAAGATTGGGTTTTACCTGAACATAATGAGTCTCAGGGTTCCAACGCTCGTAATCGCGATGGTGAGCCGGCAGACCTACTCTTTCATGAGGCAGTACAGGTGATCGCTAAGCACGATCGCGCCTCTTCGTCGCTTCTGCAGCGCCGTCTCCGTGTTGGATACGCGCGAGCCGCCCGGATCATTGATGAACTGGAGGAGAAGGGCTACGTCGGACCCGCGGATCGAGCAAACGCACGCGTGGTGAACCGCGACAAGATCGCCGCTGACGCAACCGGCGCCAATGGCGGCGGCACAGGTGGAACGAGCGCAGCGGGGGAGACAGGGGAGGACGCTTAGTTCATGAGCGATCAGGTGCCCCTCACTCCCCAGGAACAAGGACTGTCTGATGATGTTGCACAACGGGCACCGAGGATTGGTGATCGTCTTCGCCAGGCGCGCGAACGACGTGGCGTGAGCATTGCCGAGGCGTCTGCCACGCTTAAAATTCGTGCGCCTATTCTGGAAGCCTTCGAGCGTGAGGACCACAGCCAGCTTCCACCGCGTGTCTACGCACTTGGTCAGCTGCGCACCTACGCCGCCTATCTTGGGCTCGACCCAGCCACAGTCGCAGCGGGGTGGCAAGGGGAGGTAGTTCACGAACGGGTATCCACAACCGTGCGATCGCAACCGAAGACCTCTGCAATGGAGCAATTTGTCTCACTTCGACCAAGCATCATTCGCTCTACGCGAGGACTATTGGCGCTGGGTGGCCTGGGCCTTTCCGTGCTACTGATCAGTACGTTCATGGTGCTTCAACTCTTGCGTTTCGTGCTGCCTCCCTCAATTGCGATCAACTATCCGGCAGAAGCGATTAGCAATTTGGAGCCTGGAACGCTCTCATTTGAGATCAAGGGCACCGCTGACGCGCGCGCCAGCATCATTATTAGCACCAGTGCCGGGGCTCAACTAACAACGGAGGCCGATGAGAGCGGGCTCTGGAGCCTACTTGTTCCTCTCGGTACTGGTCGCACGGAGGTTGTAGCTCGCGCTGTGAAGCCTGGTACCGGTGGTGAATCGAGCATCACAGAGGCACGGGTGTTCGTTGTGGCGCTTCCAGATAAGGTAGCCCCCGAAATCACCGTAACGCAGCCGTCCGTCAACCTCGCCATAGAGAACGCCGACGTGCCGATCGCACTCGAAACGACTCCCAACAGTGAAATCAGCATCGCTGCGACGGACACTGCAGGGGGGCTCATCACCGCCACGATCACGAGTGATGCGAGTGGGATCGCCACAGGGGGAATCGCCCTTCCGGCAGGAAGATGGACCCTGAGCTTCAGCATCACCACAGCCGACGGGGTGCTCGGCCAGGCCACTCGCACGGTAGACGTATCGTTTAGCGGCGTGACAGTGAGCGTTACCGGCGGCTCCCTCTCCACCTGGATCCGCGTGTGGATTGACGGGCAACTTGATCCGACCATTGGGGTTTCAGGTAAGACCATCGCCCCTGGCGCGCAGCTCGTCTTTACGGGCGAGAAGCGCATTGATATCCGCAGCGGGAATTACTCCGCCCTCCTCATCTTGCTCAACGGACGTACCATAAGCGAACTTGGGAGCGGTACAGAGGCCGAAACATATGCCTTCCTCAGTACGGGGCAGGTCCAGAAATCTTCAAGGAGGTAGTGCATGGCAGCCGACAACTCATTTGACGTCGTATCGGAGTATGACGAGCAAGAGCTCAAGAACGCACTTGACCAGACGCGACGCGAAATCGCGACACGATACGATTTTCGCGATGCAACCGCCGAGATTAAAGAGGAGAAGGGCGAACTTGTCATCCGTGTTGACGGCGACCTTCGCCTGAAGGCGCTTCGCGACATCCTCGAATCAAAGTCGGTCAAGCGCGGCATTGACTTGCGAACCTACGACTGGGGGAAGGCTGAAGCAGCAGGCGGAGACACCCTCCGAATCCACGTCAAGCTTCGCAAGGGCCTTGATGATGTGGCGGCCAAGAAGATTGCCAAATTCATACGCGATACCTTTCCGAAGGTGAAGACGCAGATCCAGGGTGAGGCGGTACGCGTGACCGGTAAGTCACGCGACGAGCTTCAGGAGGTCATGGCGCGTCTCAAAGACCTCGATGTTGAGCGTCCGCTGCAGTTTGAGAACTATCGGTAGTTTGTGACGCGCCCCATTAGCGAGATCACTGCTGGGCTTGAGCCCTCTCGTGGAGGGACCCCTCTGCGACCCCGGTCACGCCTGCACATCATTGGCGTTGGTGGCACAGCCGCACTCGCTGCGGCGCTTCATGCGAAGGCGCTCGGGGTTAGCGTTTCGGGATATGACCAAGCGCTAGCGGGGGAGTCTGCAGCGATTCTTCGGAACGCGGGGATTCCAATCGGCTCGTCTGCAAGCCCCGAAGTGCTCAAGGTGTGCGCAGCCCTCAACTCCGAGAGCGTAGTAGCGATCTCAAAGGCGATCACCAGCACCCAGCCAGACCACCCAGAGGTGCTCCTCGCGCGGGAGGCTGGCGCTCACGCCGTCTCTGTACAGCAGGTCATCGCTGATGCCGCGGCAACGCGTGGTGGCCTTTTGATTGGTGTTGCAGGCACCCACGGAAAGACCACCTCAACAGGGTGGGTGCTCGATGCCCTGATGCGCTCTGGGATTGATCTCTCCGCCTTTGTTGGCGGCCCACTCAGCAAAGAGCTGGGCACACCCACGGGTGCGCCAGTTCGTATCGGCAGCAGCCCAGGGTTTGTCGTTGAGGCAGACGAATACGGCGGCAACTTTGATGTCTACAACGCAAACCGTGCGTTAATTCTGAACGTCGACTGGGATCATCCCGACATCTTTGCCGACCGTCAGGCCGCAGTCGCAACGTTTGCTCAGTGGGCAGCCTATCCCTCCAAGAGCGGCGTTGTGTTCATCAATGGTGGAGACCAGGGTGGGGCTGAGCTTGCAGCGCTGCTCGCCACCGTCGGCGGCGATAACTGCTACACCTTTTCAACGTCATCATCCGCCGGCGCAGAGGTGGTAGATCTTGCTGCAGAGGTGACGCCACGCGGCGAGGGGACCTTTGCGATCGCCTTCACTCACCTTTCGGATCGTGCAGGCATGGCGGCTCCAGCGCTTCGTGAACTGCTCCATCGTCCACTCCCGATTGGGCTTCTCGGTGCGCACAATGCATCAAATGCCCTTGGCGTTGCCGCACTCGCGGCAAGTGCAGGGGGGAGTGCCGACGGTATTGCGCGCTCACTGGCCACATTTGGGGGCGTAGGGCGTCGCATGGAGGTGCGCTATGACCACGGCTCGATCACCGTTCTCGACGACTACGGCCACCATCCGACCGCCATTGATGCCACGATGGAGACTGTCCGTCAGCGATATCCGGGTCGCACGCTGGTGCTCGCCATCGAACCGCTCACGTATCACCGTACCGCTGCGCTGCTTGAGGGTCTCGCCAAGTCATGCAGTTCGGCAGACCGGGTTGCTGTCGCAGACATCTTCGCCGTACGAGACCTCGATACAACGAGCGTATCGTCGGCCGATCTTGCCGAACGCATCGCAGCGATGGGGACACCTGCAACGGCGCCAGGGACTGTCCGAGAGACTGCGGCTGCCCTGCTCCCGACAATCACCCCAGGGACAGTGGTCCTGGTGATGGGCGGCGGGCGGTCGACTGAGCTTGCTGCGGCGCTGGCTCGAGGGCTCAGCTCATCTTCGTAGTCCGTAGCTGGCGCAAGCGGGGAGGGGGCTAGGCACCCTCTGGTGAGCCGGCGGTCGCATCGGGACCGGGTGGCGGTTGCGTGGCAGCTGTAGCGGCGAGCGCCTTCGCTTCTGCGCTCTGGGGCCGCGAAAAGAGAGGGTGGCCGTCGGAGGTTAAGCAGCGCCCCGTTGCCAGATCCCACTGCCAACCATGGATGCTGCACGTCAGCGTTTCGCCATCCGT
>Ga0315906_10011967_pt1 | contig 10078 bp, 9 predicted proteins | sample LakEriMetagenome_4_FD_203526 | JGI IMG/M metagenome (GOLD analysis project Ga0315906, IMG submission 203526) | Freshwater fungal communities from buoy surface, Lake Erie, Ohio, United States - Buoy 2 MA122 | ecosystem: Environmental > Aquatic > Freshwater > Lake > Lake biofilm | place: USA: Lake...
ATCATCTGAAACCTTTACTGGGATTGGTATCCCTTTCGTAGCGAGACCGGGAGTTGAACCCGGGACCTCAGGGTTATGAATCCTGCGCTCTAACCATCTGAGCTATCTCGCCATACAAACCGAATACTGGTTTTGCGGGTGCAAATATAACAGATATTTTATCTTTTTCCATCTTCCTGTGAAGAATATTTAACGTAGCAAGGTAACATGCTGTTAACCAGTCTTCGATTACAGTTTATTCAATTCTCCTCGGACGAAATCTGCCAATTCTTTCAAATATGTTTCCGTGAAATCGAAACGGATACCAGCTTTTCTGTAGATTTCCGGAATAGTCTCAGTATATCCAAGACTTAACGCTAATTTATAATTATCGACAGCCGCTCTAAAATCTTCTAAACTGTTCTTCCAAACACCGAGCGCTCCCAACTGTGCAATAGCATATTCAATATAGTAGAAAGGTACTTCGAACAAGTGTAACTGACGCTGCCATGACGCTGCTTGCATGTCTTCATAATCTGTCCAGTCTGTGAGACCTGTGCCGTATTCTTTAGATATATCTACCCATTTCTCATGGCGCTCTGCACTAGAGTGGGTAGGATTTTCATACACCCAGTGCTGGAATTCATCGATCTGAGCGATCCACGGTAGTATCTTAAGAATGGATTCCAGCTGTTCTCGTTTTGCGCGCTTGAAGTCATCATCGTTTTTATAGAACTCGTCCCAAAGCTCCATGGTCAACATTTCCATGGACATGGATGCTAATTCAGCAACTTCAGATGGCAAGCTCTTGAAGCCTGTTATTTTCAGGTCTCGGCTTAGGAATGAGTGAACAGCATGTCCGCCTTCATGAACCATTGTAACCAGATCTCTTTGCGCACCGACTGAATTCATGAAAATAAATGGCACTCCGATTTCATAAAGCGGATAATTATAACCACCCGGGGCCTTTCCTGTCTTTGAATCAAGGTCAAGGTGACCCATTTCGTTCATGGTTCGAAGGCAATCTCCAAAATACGGATCGATCTTATCGAACATATTGATGCTCCCATTTAGTAATTCCGAGCCTGTTGTGAAGGGTTTTAATGGCTGTTTTCCTTCGGGATCGACTTCGGTGTCCCACGGTTTGAACTTATCTTTCCCTAACTTTTTCAGTCTTTCCAACTGAATTTCTCTTACGATCTGTTGCTTGATCGCTTTATGGAAGTTAAAACAATCCTCTTTGGTATAGTCAAAACGACCAAGTGACTGAAATTTATAATCCCTGAAATTCTCGAATCCTGCATTCAAGGCAAGTTGGTGACGCTTACTGATCAATTCTGAGTAAAGTCCGTCCAATTTCTCGATGTCTTCCCGACGGCGAACACTCATCTTTTGAAAAACGACCTGTCTCAATTCTTCATCCGTTTCTTTTAGTAAAGCTGCCGCTTTTTGCATGGTAATCTTCTCCCCATTGTGCTCGATGCTTTGTGCAGCGGAAATTGAACCATACAACTGACTCTTCTCGTTCAATTCGGCTTCGATTGGAATGTTTTCTTCACGAAAGAGTTCCAGCGCTTTTTTCACTGAACGGAAATAAATGCGGTAAGCCTCCACCTTATCGAATTCATCGTAGAATGGAGAGTTTACAAGCTTCTTGTTTAGTTTATCATCATAAGGAGCCAATTCCGGTTGGATCTTCGTTACAAAGAACGTATAGGAATTCGTGAGTGCCTCATCTCTGGTATCGATCGTCATTTTAATGTATCGCCACGCCGCATCTTCCTCCAAAATAGCCTCAAGTTCACTTTTATCATTGAGCCATTTCTCGAAATCAGCACTTACAATTATCTCGCGGTTAAGAAGGTTTTCAAAATAGGGCTTGATCACCTCAAAGGAATCGAGCACCAATTCTTCAGAAACGAAGGAGCGTTTCGGTTTTTCTATTTTCATATACATGTGGTCATAAAAAAAGCCGGAAGAACCGACTTTTTATATTTTTTGAAATTTATTTTATTTTCCTCGACTTGAACCGGTTTTTGTGGTTGCTGTCTTTTTAGGAGCAGCAGGTTTTGCAGCTTTCGATTTGTCTGCTGCAACAGCCTTTGGTTTGGCTGATACTGCAGCTTTCTTGGCAGCAGGAGTCTTTTTTGCAGGGGCATCATCTTTGTCCGCAGCATCTTTTTTGGCTTTTGGCGATTTTTTCTCTGCAACAATTTCTTCTTCAACCTCTTCCAAAATCAGATTATTTGATTTGTGAAGAAGGTTGTACCACTGGAACATTTTCTTTATATCAGAGGGATAAACGCGCTCTTGATCATAATTTGGAAGGATGTCTAACAAATAATTTTGCAAATTGGCAAGATCTTCTTTGTGTGAAGGACATTCTTTTCCACCTTCTTTTTTGTAGATGGCTGTGAGAAGATCACGAAGAGGGGCATCTTCATCGTACGTGTATATACTGATGTCATCCAGAGCCGAAATCCTGTCAGTTGCATAAGCTGGAAAACGCTTACTGTCTGTAAGTGACTCAACAATGATGCTGTTCTTTCCCTGAGCGATCACTTTAAAAAGTCCCGGTCTTCCCGAGATTGCAATAATTCCTGTTAAATTCATTCTTTCTTTATTTCGTTGCCAAAAATATAAATTCTTTGGCAGTAAGCTTACATTCGGGTAATTTTTGAGTGAATCTTTTCATTCTCCAATTCAATGATAAGGTGATAATTGCCTTTGGGGAGCATTGATATCGAATAGGAATTATCGAATTGTCTGATCAATTCAAACTCTTTTCCATTCAGATCATATGCTTTTAAAGACTTCACGATTAGATCAGTTTGCAGCCAAAAGGAGTCCGTACTTGGATTCGGAAAGAGGACCAAAGGGGAGTTGTTCGTGTCATCAAGACCCAAAATGGCGATAAAAGGCGCCGTCTCAGAGATGCAACCATTTTCGCTAAGGCAATAGCACGTGTACGTACCTCCCGGTGGAGTTATTTCAAGTGTGGAACCAATTGCGCCAGGTATATCAGCACCGTTAAGTGTCCATTGATAAGTTGTTAATGAAAGCGTTGCCAATGTATTGCCTGATTGGATGATCGGGAGGATAGGAAGGAAGTCATATTGTGCAACTTCGAAAGGATCCGTTTGGGTCTTACAGCCTTTTGAATTGTATACTTCTGCTGAATACTGGCCAGGGGAACTGATGGTATTGTTTAAACCTTCCGACCCATTTGACCAGAACGCAGTTGAAAGTTGTTCACTTGAAAACAGACCTAGAACAGATTCTGAGCATATACCTGAACTACCTACTATTTGAGCAGAATATTCATTCAACAATAAAAGATTCAAGGCATGCGGATTACCGTGGCCGTATAACAAGTTTGGCAACGTACCCGTATTTCCATCACCAAAAGATGTCGCGATCAAGTCATTTTTAAACGTAATATTTGTCGCTTTACCACATTTCTCTAAAAACAGTGCGGCTATTCCTGCAACTATCGGGGATGCCATCGACGTCCCACCATTTCTTACGTGCCATCCGCCAGAGTCGATCACACTGTTGTTAGCGGGATTATTCAAAAGCCAAAGTGGTCCGGCTGTCAGTGTCATGTCACCAGAAGCAACCACATCCGGTTTAATTAAATTGTGTCGATTAGGCCCCTTGCTTGAACTTGGATTCAAGGCACCAACCGGTCTGGCATCACCGTTCACAACTATTCCATTTCTGTTTATATGATGTGTTCTGTTCTTCACCTGACCTACAGAAACAACTTTCTCTGAACAATTCCATGATGAAACGATGGATTGCAGGGAATCAGGTCTGTGATAGTGTATTATTTCTGGTATAACAGATGCTGAGGGTATGGATGTAACAAGTTTGTTGAGGCCCATGAAGGTCGCGCTCCACAAATCATACGACCCATTTCCTGTGGTCATGAACCTGAAATTGTATGTCGTTGAATCCACGTTACTAAAGTATGCCTCCATGTGAAAATTGCCATCGACTAATTCCGTGTATGTCTCAATTGTGGCAATTCTGTCACCACTTTGGTTGTATATGGTGTCAAGGAGTGGTGTGCCAATGGAGGATAATGCAGGGTGAAACGTTGATGCGCCCCTGAATCCATAAGTAGGTGATGGTAAATCTGCTCCGTAAGAAAAATTAAAATCAGCATCGGGTGTATCAGCCCAGAGATCGAAATAGATGTGATTTGCACCAAATGCAGCTGAACTACTCGGATTATTCAGTATCCATACAAAAGAGGTATCCGCATCAACTATTCCGCGTACATGATAATTCGGCTCCGCTCCTGAATTTCCTGCTGCACAGACAATTATCCTTCCCGGTTTTTCATCCATCAATGATTCCATGTATTCTGCAGCCGGATCATTTCCGTCATGACTTCCCAAGTATGTTCCGAGGCTGAGGTTAACTACCGCTGGTTTTCCCAATGTATCGGCAACCTTGAAAATATAGTCGCAGGCATCGGCAACTGTCAGTGTCCAATTTGGCAGACTGAAATTACTTTCCACGATGATTATGTCTGCTTCAGGAGCAAATCCTTTGTTTGTTCCATTCGCTCTTCCATTGCCCACAGCCATTCCTGCTACGGTTGTGCCATGTGCCGATGAACTCTCTGTACTGAAACAAGTTCCGTTATTGATTTGATCACTATTCCAGACGATGCCATAATTATACGGTTGAGCAATCGTGCCTCCTGAGCTGATTGTCTGATCCCAATAACGCAATACCCGGGTACTGCCGTCTTCATTTACGAAGTCAGGGTGGGTCCAGTCAAGTCCTTGATCTACAACACCTATTATCACATCTTTCCCCGTGAGGCCAGATGAAAGACCTCCGATTCCCTGATGCACTTCTTTACCGTGATGTCTGTAAACGGCAGAATCAGCTAATGCCATTGGTGGTGCGAATTCAAAATAATAGTTCTCAAGTTCTTGTGATGAGAATTTTGTGTTGATCCAGGAAGGTGTTGTTGTTATAAAGGACCAGTTTTGTGTGGAATATTTTACTGTAATACCTTCACGATTTAACAGCTCATGAGTTTGCTCGTCATTTGGAACACAAAACGTTGTCATTACATCCGGTTGCTCACGAAGAACCCTGTCAAATCCAAATTGATGATGCTGTGCTTCAGCACCAGAAGTCAGGATAACCATCACGAAAAACACTAAAAAACAGTGACGCACCATTGAACACGCTTTTCAACCTTAGGACGTAAATATAAACCGAATGGTTAAAATTGTAGATATACCAATCCTTTATTTTTTTAATTTCGTTATTATTTTACGATTAACAGAAGAGCATACTATGAAAAGAAGAATTATTCGGCTGAGTTTAGCAATTTTTGCCTTTGGGATCACCAATCTATTATACGGTCAGGATAACAAAGAAATCCTAAATTGGTACAACGGAAACGGACCGGGTATGGAGACCGAGAAGGCATATAAAATGCTGAAGAAGAGAAAGGCGAATACGGTTGTGGTCGCAGTCATCGATTCCGGAATAGATATTGAGCACAAGGACCTTCAAGGGAAGATCTGGAGGAATGAGGATGAAACACCAAACGATGGCATTGACAATGACAAGAATGGGTATGTGGATGATGTTTACGGATGGAACTATCTAGGAAATGCAAAAGGGGAGCACCTCAATGAAGCATGTCTTGAAAAAACGCGTATGCTCAAAGGCTTGTCCCAAAAGTTTGATGGCATTGATCCAACAACTATTTCCGGTTCGGAAAAGGACGAATATGCACTTTACGAAAAGCTCAAGAGCGAAGTAGAAGCGGAACATGCAAATTATTCTCAATATCTTGAGCAAATGCCTATGATCACTATGATGATCGATCAGGTTCCGGTAATGGTTGGTTCTGCTATCGGAAAAACAGATTACACGGTTAAAGACCTTGTAAAGTGGAATCCTGAGGACGAGCAGATGATGCAATTGAAGGACTTTGCGATTGCGATCGCTACCGGCGAATTAACAAAGGAAGTGATGGCTGAACAGCAGGCGCAGCTGGAACAAATGGTGAATTACAATTTGAACCTGGATTTTGACGATCGTGCATTGATCGGCGATAACCCGGATGACTTCAATGATAAGAATTACGGTAATCCGGATGTAGAAGGTCCTGATGCTTTACATGGTACACACGTTGGTGGTATCATTGCGGCTAATAGGAAGAACGATCTTGGTGGAGATGGTGTTGCTGATAACGCGCAGCTCATGGTGTTGAGAGCGGTTCCTAATGGAGATGAAAATGACAAGGACATCGCATTGGCTGTGAGATATGCGGTAGATAATGGTGCGAAAGTGATCAATATGTCTTTTGGAAAAGGATATTCTCCTCGTCAGAAGGAAGTGTATGAGGCATTTGCCTACGCTGATTCAAAAGGAGTGCTTCTTGTGCATGCTGCTGGAAATGACAATGCAAATGTCGATACAGACCCTAATTTCCCAACATCGCTTTACAGCTTCCAGTCAAAACCGTTGGACCATTTTATTACGATAGGTGCTTCTACCCGGAACAGCAAGAAGGAACTTGCAGCTTCGTTTTCAAACTATGGACAAGTGGGAGTGGATGTTTTTGCCCCGGGTTACGAGATCTATAATACTGTTCCTCAAAGTGAATACAAAAAGTTGCAAGGCACATCTATGGCTGCTCCGATGGTATCAGGCGTAGCTGCAATGCTTCAGGGTTATTTCCCAACACTCACGATGAAGGAGATCAAGGAGGTCATGCTGAAGTCGGCAACATCCTATAAAGGTAAAAAGCAATTGAAACCCGGTACTGATGAGCTTATTGACTTTGGGGTACTATCTGTAACGGGAGGAGTGATTAATGTGAAGAATGCTGTAAAGATGTGTCTGCAGCTTGAAAAGTCTAAAGCATCGAAATAATTGAAGAAATCAAAAATGAGGCTATCCTTTCGGGTAGCCTTTTTAATTTTATGCATGTAAGGTTATGAGATCACTAAAATTGTTATTCGCACTTTTGCTTATTTCGGCAAACGGTGGAGCCCAAGGCGAGTTGGATGTACTCATCGATGATTGGCACATGGCAGCTTCCAGAGCCGATTATACCGCTTATTTTGGAGTTATGGATCGAACCTTTATCTTCCTTGGCACTGCTCCCGGTGAACGCTGGACAAAGAACGAATTTTCAGATTTCTCAAAACCATATTTCGATAAAGGCAAGGCGTGGGACTTTAAAGCGAGTAATCGGATTTGGAATTTCTCATCCAATGGTAAAACGGCATGGTTCGATGAAGAACTCGATACATGGATGAGAGGATGTCGTGGAAGCGGCATTCTCGTTAAGAAAAAAGGAGAATGGAAACTCGTTTATTATAACCTAACGGTTCTTGTCGAAAACGAAAAAATGAAGGAGTTCATTCAGCTACGCGACACTCCAATTCATAAATAGATTCATGACCCTTGTTATTTTTGTAAAATTCCGAATCAAATAACCTATTTATTTCCTTTCGCATGATCGGAAAGGAACTGTTGAAGTCCGATATCTGTCAGAGGATGTTTTGCCAGTGCTTTAATTGCAGACAAAGGCCCTGTCATTACATCTGAACCGATCTCAGCACAGTTAATGATGTGCATAGGGTGACGAATTGAAGCAGCAAGAATCTCTGTGTCAAATGTGTAGTTGTTGTAGATCAAACGGATCTGGGCAATCAGATCGAGTCCATTGGTCGAAATGTCATCCAATCGTCCGAGAAAAGGAGAGATGTAGGTCGCTCCGGCTTTTGCTGCTAAAAGTGCCTGTCCAGCAGAGAAGATCAAGGTACAGTTTGTTTTAATCCCTTTCGCTGAGAAATATTTGATGGCTTTGATACCTTCAGGGATCATCGGAATCTTTACAACGATATTCTTGTGTAATGCAGCCAACCGTTCTCCTTCACGAACCATTCCTTCATAATCGGTCGAAATAACTTCAGCGCTTACGGGACCATCAACGATTTTGCAAATGGCAACATAGTGATCAAGGATGTTCTGTTCTCCGGTAATTCCCTCTTTGGCCATAAGGGATGGATTGGTAGTTACACCGTCAAGGATCCCCATATCATTTGCTTCCTTGATATCGTTTAAATTCGCTGTGTCAATGAAAAATTTCATAAGATCCGTTTTTTTGACAAAAATAAAGCATTGAATCTGTTAAGTAAGAAATGAGAGCAGAGTAGTTTTTACGATTTATTCACAATTTTGAACTCACAGAAGTGCTCTGGAAGAAATGTTCGGGGGGTATAAAAAAAGAGGGGTAAGCTACTCATATCGCACCGCTACAACCTCTTACCTTTGCTACGTTCCCGTCCTGGAGGAGTCAGAGGGAGCTGGTCGTACAAGACTTACCCCGTTGCAAAATTAATGAGTTTTCTGAATTAAAAGGACTTTTGGTGCTGAATTTCTTGGAAACAAAAAACGGTTCTTGATTCAGAACCGTTAATTTCATCAGTGTAAGGCTTTATTATAAATGCATGAAGTCTTTCTTTGCAAGTAATTCATCTTCAGACTCACGGTAATCCGGGTCATCAACGCAACAGTCTACAGGGCAAACGGCTGCACATTGAGGTTCATCATGGAAACCAACGCATTCAGTACATTTGTCATGGACTATGTAATAAACATCCATGTTGGCAGGTTCATGCGCATCATCCGCAATAATATCCTCACCATCAAGAGTTGTTATCATACCTTTCAAGGTCGTTCCGTCTGAATATTTCCATTCTGCACCTCCTTCGTAGATTGCGTTATTCGGACATTCCGGTTCGCAAGCTCCGCAGTTGATGCATTCGTCTGTGATCATTATTGCCATGACTCAATTTTTGATGTGCAAATATAGGAACGCAAAATGGAAAGTTTTGTTCATCGATGAAAAAAATAGAAGGAAAAAAAGGAAATTGTCCGAAGAGAAAATACTTTTGCCAGGTGGAAAGAAAAGAATTGATCAAAGGTTTTGTGCAACTAGGTAAGCTCATGGTAGCGCTAGGGGAGCATCAGTCATGGGAAAATTTTTCAATTGGTGTGACAAAAGAAGAATATGATCAACTGAACAGACTGATCACTAAACAGTTCTTTTATAACGGTTGGTTTACTGAGGAACATGTGCGGACTTCACTGGCAAGTTTAGGATACCAGTTAACTTCGGAAAAACTAATTGAGTGGACGAATGACTACATCTATTGCGATCAGCCCAAATGGGTAGCAGTAATAATGGCCGGGAATATTCCGCTTGTAGGATTTCATGATTTTCTTTGTGTGCTACTTTCAGGAAACCATGTGGTATGCAAACTGAGTTCTGATGACAAGACCTTACTTCCTGCATTGGCCGAGCACCTGGTTCACTATGTGCCCGAATTGAAGGAACGTATACAATTCACCACAGGGAGGGTGGCCAAAATGGATGCGGTCATCGCCACGGGAAGCGATAATTCACTCAATTATTTTGAACAATATTTTGGAAAGTATCCACATATTTTCAGGAAGAACAGAACTTCTGTGGCCGTTCTTTCGGGAAATGAGACCAAAGAAGACATACAACAATTAGGGCACGATATCTTTAATTACTTTGGCTTGGGTTGCAGAAATGTATCCCACCTTCTGCTACCTGAAGGATTTGATCTCAATCGTTTTTTTGAGGGCATCATCAGCCATTCAGCCATTGTAAACAATAACAAGTATGCAAATAACTATGATTATAACAAGGCGATCTTTCTTCTGAATAAACAAGATTTGTTGGATAATCATTTCGTCCTTTTAAAGGAATCCAAGGAGCTTTTCAGTCCACTTGCTGTGGTTCATTATCACTATTACAGCTCAAAAGAAGATGTTGCTGAATATTTGGAAACACACGTCGATCAGATACAGGTGGTTGTAGGTAATGGATTTATACCATTTGGAAAGGCACAGTGTCCATTACTTGATGATTATGCCGATGGTATTGATACCATGCGTTTTCTCGAAACGATGACTCGATAAAACCAAGACCCTTTGGTGAACTGCCTTTTCTTTCAAGACGAAAACAAAACCACATTTACTCGTTAAATAAAAGTAATTCCTTTTGGAAAGTAAG
>Ga0315906_10011968_pt1 | contig 10077 bp, 11 predicted proteins | sample LakEriMetagenome_4_FD_203526 | JGI IMG/M metagenome (GOLD analysis project Ga0315906, IMG submission 203526) | Freshwater fungal communities from buoy surface, Lake Erie, Ohio, United States - Buoy 2 MA122 | ecosystem: Environmental > Aquatic > Freshwater > Lake > Lake biofilm | place: USA...
AAAGGCCTATTTCGTCAAATTCATAACTACACTTCTTCGAATACACCGATCTCGTCTGTAGTATTAGATGAATTTCGATTTGAAACAACGCCGCTTCATTCGATCTCAACTAACGGCCTTGAAATCGTTTCTGTCGCGTCTGAGCTAGAGCACTTTAGAGCTAGGAGGGGATTTCTTGCGCAGAAAGTGAGCGGGAAACAGGGGTTTGGCGTAAAATCAATATTCCTCACTATTATGGTGATTTTCCCCTTAAGCTTACTTGCTATCAAGTGGTTTTTTGCATATCGAAACCAACCGTAATCTAGATAAAAAATAAAAAATATGAGAATAAACATAGGCATCAAAAATCAAAACAAGTCGGGATGGGTTCAGTTGATACTCCTCCCGCTTGTTATTACGATAGTCGGAGGTGTGGTGGTAATTATAATCGACAGGAAGTTTTTGACCCCGACACCAGAACAGTGCAAAGCGACCGCTGAAGCAGCTACCTATCATACCTTGACTAACCCGTTATTATCAAATGAGGAGAAGATACTTCAAGCGCGTGTTATCGAAGGCGTTTATCTCTGCTGCTTGCAGGGGTTGGGAGAAGGCTACAAGTGGGATTATATCACCAGCAAATGCCTGAGTACCAAATCCAATTCCTGATTCGAATTCTTCTTCATCGGACCCGCGGGAGATAAGTTTTCCCGCGGGTTCTGTGTATGGATCGCTACAGTAACCAACGGACATGGAAAGCTTATATTCAATGATGCGTTACATCCTCGCCTCGGTGCTGCTTCTCGCCGCGGTAGGAAAGATTTCCGCTCCTAGTGCCGTGTACCGGTTCTTGTTGGATAATTTACGCATCACCGAGTCATCCGCTCAATTGCTGATAGGTGTTCTGATTGCTTCTGAACTCGGGTCTGGCTTGGCACTGCTTTTCAGGAAAACGAAAGCTGCCGGTATTGTTTCTTCGATCGCACTGACGGCGGTGTTCCTGCTCTTCGAGATTCTGCGCCCACGGTCGAGTTGTCCTTGCTTCGGAGAGCTTTCCAGCGCATTGCCGTTTTTAGCGCAGGGAGGCCTCCCGTTGAGAGTTTTCTTGTTTGTTGCCGCTATGACTCTGGGATTTCGGCATTTGGAGTCTGTAACCCCCGTGAGCCGGCCCTAATGAGCCTGTCAACCCCGGTAACCGGCCGAACCGGGATGAGATCCACTATCCTCCTGGCAGCATACCCGGTCCTCCTGACGGCTCTCGTCGCAGTTGGTGCCTATCAGCAAAACCGAACCTCGCAGCTGTTCGACGAATCCCTGGTGGTCGCCGTTCTCAAGTCGGTACCGACGACGGGCCTGCTGACGAGCATTCTCCTTCTTGGGGTGCGGCTTCCCGGAAGGGTGTTGTCCATTCTGGTTGTCCTGATCGTCGGACTCGTCGTCGCCCCGCCGATGGCCTATTTCGCGAGCAGTGGAGCTTACCTGTCGCCGGACAGCCTCTTCCTCGCCCAGGAGGCCGACCTCGGCCAACTCCTCCAGGTCGTTGGGGCCAGGATCTCTCCCCACTTTCTTGTCCTCGCCCTGGCCCCCGTGATCCTCGGAGTTGTGGCGATAGGGACGCGGCGGACTCATGGCGCTAGAAGCGAGTATAGCCTTAGAACCGCCGTGGTTTTGGTTGTAGCGTTTTTTACCTGCGAGATCTTCCTCGGCCGGCAACTGGCACATCCCGTTTCTGGTCTCCTTCACGGTTTTCCGCTGTGGGCTGCCAAGTCACCGAACGTTCCCGACATGGCCTCAAGCCGAATCGAGTGCCCTCCTGGTTCAAACACCTACCCGGACGTGGTGATCGTGGCCATCGAGTCCTTCGGTTCGCAGTTTCGAACCGCCAAGGGGGAGGATGGACAACCCATCATGCCCCATCTGAACTCGTTGGCGGCCCAGTCGGTGGACGTCGAGAACTTCTATGCCGGCTCGATGTTCACCTTAAAGGGGCACGAGTCCCTCATCTTGGGCGTGACGCCGTCCTTGCGGGGACCGGTCGCGGTCAATTCCGGCTCGAACGGGATCGCCTCCCTCGCCTCCGCGATGAACGAATGCGGGTACGCGACGGCGTTCTACCAGGCGAGCGCTAACATCCGGTTCGCTCGGACTGACTTGTTGTTGCAGCGGGCGGGTTTCGGGCGGATCAAGGCTATGGACGGCGACTTCGTGAACTGGAGCCATGCGGATTCCGTCTGGGGGTGGGGGCTTCAGGACGACGTGTTCTACGACATGGTGCTCGACGACTTGAGCCGCAACGTATTGACGAACTCGGGCAAGCCCGCGTTCGCCTTCGTGGCGACGATCTCGAACCACCAGCCGTTCGCCGAGCTGCCCCGGAGCCTTTGGACCGCCTACCCAAATCCGACGAACATGATGCAGCGGTATGTGAACTCCATCCGGGCTTCTGATGAGTTTCTCGGAGCCTTCGTCCAGAAGCTGAGAGGGCATCCCCGACTTAAGGACTGTCTGCTGGTTGTCACCGCAGACCACAGCTTCTCGTTCGGCGAGAACGGAGAGCCGGACGTCGAACGCTCGTTCTATGAGCGCACCTTTCGCATACCGCTGGTGATCCAATGGCCGGGGAACCTCCCGGCCAGAAAGATCTCGTCGGGGCAATACGCCCAGAAGGACGTTCCGGCGACGGTCTTGAGCCTGGTGGGGAACCGCTGCCTCGCATCCCGTTTTGGCGAATCCATCTTGGACGTCCCTGCCGCCGGTCGTCCTGCGGCGTTCGTACAACCCTACAGCGGGGGATTTGTCGCCGTCGTCGACCACCCCTATAAGTTGGTGCATTCAGTCGGACGCAATCGGGACGCCCTCGTGAACCTCGCCGCCGATCCCCTCGAGGCAACTAACTGCATCGGGGAGATGGATCCCGCGAAATTGGTCCAGATGCGTCGGATAGTATCCGAGGTCCTCGGCGAAACGGATATATGGAAACGTCTTCAACCCTAGTACCCGGCTCCCGCTCATTGTTGCGGTCCCGGCGAGGTCCCCAAGCTTTCACGCTGGTCGAACTGCTTGTGGTCATTGCCATCATTGGTTTGCTGGCCGGAATGCTGCTGCCCGCCCTCGCCAGGTCGAAACGCATGGCGCTCAGGACCGCGTGCATCAACAATCTCCGGCAGATCATCATCGCGTCGCTGACCTATGCGGAGGACGACAAGGACGGCGCGCTGACCGGTGTCTTCAGGGACGAGGACAACGATCTTAACAACCTGTTTCCGGACCGGTTGCCGTCTTTGAAGGTGTTCTCCTGTCCATCGGGACGGCAGAAGCTCCGGTCCGACCTATTCGCGACGCATCCCATCACTGATAACCGCATACTCTTAGACCTTTACGAAATCGCGTATCAGCGCGGTGGATTTGGCAGCGGATACGAACCGTTTGGTTTCATGAACTTCACTGGGACCGAGCAGACGGTCTTCAACGTCCGTGGTCTGGAAATTCGATCTCCGGGGATCAAGAAGACCCTCAATACGGTGAATCACTACCAACGTAGGTCCGATTCGTACGGCTTGAAGGGGACCATCACGCCTCCCTCCAGCATTTGGTTGGTCATCGACGCAGATTCGGGTAATGCCGGGAAGGGGATCCAAAATTTCCCTGATGAAGCGGACAATCATGGCGCCGATGGCGGCAACGTGGCGAAGTGTGACGGTAGCGTCGCATGGATTCCGAAGGCCCGCTATCGATACGAGTATGAGATCTCGCAGGATGAAGGGGACTAATTGGGTGTAAACGAGCAGTTAGCCCCAGGATTCATGAAATGGCAAAAGGGGTGGAAATTGGGGGGCAGTGTGCATGGTGGGTAAATCGGCGGGCTTGGTTTCACTGGTGTTGTGGTTGCTCAAAAGACTGTCTCTGGGCCGTAGATTCCCCAGAGCACCGTGACGTTTTGGACCCCGAGCTATCACGATGAGCCAAAAGGTGCGTTCGTTCAGCCTGGGGAAAAGTGGGGACAGGTCCGCGCGCATGGCGGCCGGACGGCATCGGCCATCCCATCCAGCCCGCCCTTCCTGCCAGGGCTCAGGACGCGATGCCTCCGCTCATGGATCCCTCATGCTTCAACGATGAGGACTGGCGGTGGACCCTGACCGGCATCGACGGCGGCTAGGGTTACGATGCGCCTTACCCCCTCCACGCGTTCGACGGCGACCTCGAGACCTACCGCAGGACCTGGGGCCCGCGCCGCGATGTGGATTCCTTCACCATTGTCCTGTCGTCCCCAGCATCCTTCGATCGCATCCAGGCCATTACGGGAATGCCCAACGGCGACCACCGCCTCAGGCTGGGCGTGCTGGAGGTTTCCACTGGCTATGGCCGATGGCAGGAGGTTGTTCGCTTCAAAAATGGAGTGGCCGATGCCGCGCTGGATGACCGACGGGTAGTGGCTCTGCGGATTCGTTCGACCATCAACCAACCTCCCAACGCCGTGCTGGCCATCCGCGAGTTCGTGCTGTGGAAGAATGGGAAGTCGACGCTGCGGGAACTCTCCCCCGTGGAGCGGTTGAGAATCCCCGCCGTGATTCCCGGCGCAGGCCGGTGAACCCAGTGAGTCCCGCGGCTCACTTCTGTGGAGGTTTTTCTCCGAGGCCCTCGGGTTTTATCGTCTCGATTCGTAGCTGGAAGCTCTTAAATACCTGCGATTCTTCTCGGCAGGGCCGGAAGCCTTGGGTTTGCTGGAGGCATTCCCATGAATCTGCTGCTGCCCCTCAAGTCCCGTCGTGGATTCCTCCGGACCGCCGGTGGTGTCGCCGCTTGCTTCACTTCGGTTGGTGCCTTTGCTGAGGCCCTGACGCGAACCCCCTCCGCGACCGAGGGACCCTATTATCCGAATCATCTGCCGCTCGACACCGACAATGACTTGATTGTCATCAACAACGCCCTGACCCCAGCGGTGGGTGAGGTGGGCTATGTGAGCGGACGGGTGCTCGATGCCGGCGGAAAACCGGTGCGCAACGCGTTGGTGGAAATTTGGCAGTGCGACGCCCACGGGGTTTACCTGCACACGGGCGACACCTCGAATCGGTCGCGTCAGGACAAGCAATTCCAGGGGTTCGGCCGGTTCTCGACCGGAAGCACTGGGGAGTACTTGTTCCGGACCATCAAGCCCGTGCCGTACTCGCCCCGGACGCCGCACATCCATTTCAAGATCCGTCGTGGCGGCCAGGAACTGCTCACCACCCAGCTCTACATTCAGGGGCATCCCGGCAACGAGAAGGACTCCATCTGGCGCGATTTGAAGACCCAGCAGAATCGCGATGCGGTCACCGTCGGATTCAAACCCATGCCCGGTGCGAAGGCCGGGGAATGGGCCGCCCGATTCGACCTCGTTCTGGGCGTCACCCCCGAGGCGTGAGCGGTGGGTGACTTGGAACTGGCGACATCTGGAGAGAAGAACTGAACCCGGCGCAACGGGCGGATACCAAGGCCTCGACGTGCGCGGCCACTCGGCTACGTTTCTCGGAATGAACAGGGTCACGGAAGACGTTGCACGCGATGCGACGCAACTGCCGAGACAACAGAGGCTTGCGCTGGCCCGGTTTCTCCTAGAACTCGATGCAGCGCCCTCGACCGAAGCCGTCGACAACGATTGGGACACCGAGATCCGGGACCGGGTGCAGGCGGTGCAATCGGGTCCAGCTAAGGCACTCCCTTACGCTGAGGTTTTGGCTCGAATCGACCAGCGATTTGGGCCATGAGGATCGTTGTGAAAAGGATCATCCCTCGGCGCGGATGAAGGAATGCCTCTGGAGGTTTCGAACATCGAGAACCGTTCCCTGAACGCATTTCCGGGTCGTGTTGTTCCATGGGTTTCTTGTCGCTGGAGGATTTATGCTGGTCTAAGATCTCAACATGACGGGAGAAGAACTGAGGTCGCTTTCGACCGCTCAGAAATTCCAGATTATGGAAACGCTTTGGGATGATCTCCGTGAGCGTTCCGATTCAGCCCCCGTCTCGCAGGAGGTCCAAGACTTGCTGGATGCCCGGCGCACACGGTTTCGCAGTGGCGTCTCAAGGCTTCATGACTGGGATGCAGTGAAAGGTGAACTAGGGCGTTCATGAGGCGGATTCGGATTTCCGAGGAAGCTTTGGAAGATTTCGCCGACGGTTTCCGATTCTACGAGGCTCAGGATCAAGGGCTCGGCGATTACTTCACTTCCTGCCTGCGAGCCGACATCGAGTCGCTTCGACTGTTCGCCGGGATTCACCGAGTGGTTCATCAGGATTATCACCGCTTGTTGAGCCGGGTGTTCCCTTACGGCGTGTTTTACACGCTGGATGAAAATGAGATCGTGATCTGGGCGGTTCTCGACCTGAGGCGTGACCCATGGTGGCTTAAAACCCGGCTGGGCCGATAGCGTCTGCAGACGCCCGGTGAGGGCACAGGGATTACAGCGCGCGGCCTGGCCTACGGGATCACCTGTAGGCGGGGTTCCCCGACCCGGCGTCTGCGGATGCCTGATGAATGCACCGTGCCGCCGGCGATTTGCTGCTGACATCCGCTCGGTGTTCTCTCTGACTTTGGCTCATGCGAGTCCAGCCAGCGTCCGGAATGCGCGGGGTGTCTCCGAGCCAAGCCTGGGGCAGGGTGGCCGTCCTGCTCGCGGCGTGTGTGCTGATGCTCGGGGTCTGGGCCGAACCCATCATCCCTGGCTTGGTGACCGGGACGCTCGACCCGGAACTGCGCGGGCAGGTGCTCATCGAGGAGCTGAACTGCGTGGCCTGCCATGCGGGCGAGGGGTCGCTGAAGGCACGATCGAAGCAGGCTCCGCGACTTTCGGATGTGGGCTCGCGGGTAAATCCCGCCTACTTGGAGCGCTACATCGCCGATCCCCACGGCACGCGGAGCGGCACCACCATGCCCGACGTGTTGGCGTCGCTCGGCGCGGAAGAACGCCGCCAAACCGCTCGAGCCATCACTCACTTCCTGCTCTCGCTCCGGAAGAACGAGTTTTCGCTGCAGCCTCCGGATGCGGTGGCGGCCGGTCATGGCCAACGGTTGTTCGTATCGCGGGGGTGTGTGGCGTGTCACCTGCCGCCCGAGAGCAATGGAACGGGGCCCTTGGCGGCAAGTTCGGTGCCGCTCCCGGAGTTGGAGTCGAAGTACAGCTTCCGGAGCCTCACGGCCTTCCTGCGGGAACCCCATCAGAGCCGCCCTTCAGGCCGGATGCCGGACATGCGTTTGAGCCCTCAGGATTCGGAGCGCATCGCGCACTATTTGCTGCAACGCACACGGGTGCCCGGAGCCTTGGCCTACACGTTATATCGGGGGCAGGTCTGGGAGGGACTGAACAGCGAGGAAGTCCGGGCCGAACGGGCTGGGCAAGTTCGCGACTTTTCCCTCAAGAGCCTTGGTCAGGTGGGGCACCACACGGCCATTCGCTACGAGGGTGGGATGAAGATCGTAGCGCGAGGCAAATACCGGTTCTTCCTGACGATGAACGGCGGTTCGCTGGCGGTGGATGGGCATTCGCTCGTCGCTCAGGAACCCAGTGATGGTCGAGGGGTGAAGGAGTGGGACGTGGAGCTGGATTTGGAATCGGGATGGCGATCCATCCAGCTCACGTATTTCCACACCGGGCATGACCCGAAGTTTTCCTTCGAGATGGAGGGGCCCGGTTTCCCGCGCAGTCCCTTGCCGGAATCCATCCTGTCCGTGTCCCGCGAGCCCATTGCGGCCTTGGAACCGCTCTCGGTGGACCCGGCTCTGGCGGCCCAAGGTCGGCAGGAGTTCGCCACGAGCGGGTGCGCCCAGTGTCACGATGATCTTCAGGTTCGCTCCGCACCGGGACCGGCGTGGGCCAGCTTGCGAGCAGGGCAGGGATGCCTGAGCGAGGCGATCGGCCGGTGGCCGCGGTACGACTTGAATCCGGATCAGCGCGCCCACATCACCCAGGCGTTGGCGCGGGCCCAAGCACCCGTGTGGACCGACTCCCAGCGAATCCAGAAAACGCTCGTCACCTTCAACTGCATTGCCTGCCATGAACGGTCGGGTGTGGGTGGCGTTGCGGCGGAACGGGCCGGATTGTTCACGGGGACCGAACCGGGACTGGGAGATGCAGGCCGCCTGCCGCCGACCTTGAATCAGGTCGGAGCCAAGCTCACGCCGGAAGGCTTCCGCGATGTGCTGCTGCACGGCAAACGATCTCGCCGTTATCTCGATGCCAGCATGCCTCAATACGGCGAGGCGCAGGTGGGGCATTTGGTGGAGTTGTTCGCCCGCGTCGACCGTTTGGAACCCGCCCGCATTCCTGAGGTCACCTCAAGCAATCTCTTCCGCAGCGTCGGGCACGAATTGGTCGGCAGTGAGGGGTTCAGTTGCATCGCCTGCCATGAGTTCAACGGACAGAAATCTGGCGAGATGGGGGCGGTCGACTTGGCGACGGTTTCCCACCGACTTCAGAAAAACTGGTTCCACCTCTATTTGCGGGAACCGGCTCGATTCAATCCGACGGTCATCATGCCCAGTTACTGGCCGGAAGGCCGTTCGGCGCGGACCAATTTGCTGGAGGGCGATGCGGCCCGGCAAATCGAAGCCTTGTGGGTTTATCTGGCCGATGGCGACCGGGCCAAGAAGCCCGTGGGGTTGTCGCGGCAGTCCCGAGAACTGCGAGTCGGTGACACCACCGAGTTGTGCCGAGGGCAAGGTCCGGTGGGCTACCGCGGGATTGGCGTCGGGTATCCGGAGCGTCTCAATCTGGGATTCGACTCCGGCGAAATGGCGCTGCGGATGCTGTGGAAGGGCGAGTTTGTGAGCATTGATGCCGGGCATTTTCACCCGCGAGGCACCGACTCCATCCAATTCCCGCCGGGCATTCCCTTCCACCGTCTCGAATCCCCCGAAGCCACCTGGCCTCGCAAGGCGAAGACCAATCACCTCTTTCCCCACGACCACGGATACCAGTTCCTCGGCTACCATTTGGATGCCCGTCGGCGTCCGACCTTCCGGTACCGTTATGGGGATATCCTGGTGGAGGACTTTTTCGAGGACGTGCTCGATGCGCAGTCCAAGGCTTATTTCCGGCGGACCCTGACCTTCACGACCCCATCGGGCTCGACGGCCTCGACGGCTTCCCCAGCTGCCCAGCCCTTTGAATTCCGTGCGGCGGTGGGCCAGCGCATCACTTCGTTTTCGGCGCGGAATTTCAGTGCCGACTCACTCCAACTGCGCATCACCAGCGATCACTCGGGCCGAGTGCGCAGCGGGGCATCGGACGAAGTGCTCATTCCCCTGAATCCTCCCCCTGGCCGATCCACCCTGACCCTCGAATACCAATGGTAACTCCTTCTTTGGAATCGCAGACGGGTCTTGCTGGAGCCCCGAGTTTTTCGTCGGTGCTGGCTTCTAAGCGGGCATCGTTGGCGAAGACGTGCCTGCTGGGGGCGATCACCGCGTGGGCGGCCGTGTCTGTCCTTCGGGCCGAGGAAGACCTCGGTGCGATGTGGGGCACCGCTCAGGAGGAGGCCAAGTACTATCCCATCGTCGACATCCCCATTCCCTCCGGGGTTCCGTTGCATCCGGGAGGGTTGGAAGTGCTGCCTGACGGACGCCTCGCCGTGGGTACTCGCCGTGGTGATATCTATTTTGTTCGAGGGGCCTTCGATTCGCCGCCCCGCCCCGAATACCACCTCTTCGCCAGTGGGCAGGATGAGGTTTTCTCGTTGTCGTGGAAGGATGGCGCAATGACTGCCACGAGTTGGGCCGAGGTTGCCCGCATCTCCGACGCTGACGGGGATGGGGTCGCTGACCGCTACGACACCTTGAGCAACAATTGGGGCTATGCCGAGGGACATGAGTTCGCCTTCGGCTCGAAGCACGATCCCGAGGGGAACATCTGGGTCGCGCTGGGCCTGAGCAGTTCCTACGAATCCCACAACTTGTTCCGCGGGTGGGCCGTGAAGGTCACACCGGCCGGGAAGATGATCCCGATTTGCAGCGGTTTGCGCAGTCCGGGCGGCGTGGGAAGCAATGCCCAAGGGGTGATGTTTGCCATCGAGAGCCAAGGGCCTTGGAATGGCTGCTGCTCACTCAAGCACCTCAAGCCCGGTGGG
>Ga0315906_10011976_pt1 | contig 10073 bp, 10 predicted proteins | sample LakEriMetagenome_4_FD_203526 | JGI IMG/M metagenome (GOLD analysis project Ga0315906, IMG submission 203526) | Freshwater fungal communities from buoy surface, Lake Erie, Ohio, United States - Buoy 2 MA122 | ecosystem: Environmental > Aquatic > Freshwater > Lake > Lake biofilm | place: USA...
TGGAAACACCTTAGTAGTCATAGGACTGATCCTATATTTCTACTTTTGCCAATAATGTATAACAAGCTTAAGCATCGGCCAATTCAAAAATCTTATCATTTTGATGGGTAAAATTACCTTGTTTATTCAACAAGGCCGCTTTCAACATTGCCTTTGCTACCACCGTACCCTGTATTGCCTTATATTTTTTTGCTGGTCCAATAAAGAAAATATTCAAAACACGCATGAGATATTGAGAAATGGTTTCTAATGGTCTACTTTCATTTCTTGCACCAAGCAAAAGCGAAGGCCTAAAAATACGGTAGGTTTGATAATTCAATTCAGCAATCGCAATTTCAATTTCACCCTTCAATCTACTATAAAAAATACGCGAATGCACATCAGCACCCATAGAACTAACTAACAAAAATTGAGTGGCACCCTGCTCTTTCGCAATGGTTGCTACTTGTAAAGGATAAGTATAATCAATTTTTCTATATGTATCTAAATTAGGCGTTTTAGTTTGGGTCGACCCCATACAACAAAATACATCATCCACTTGCATGTGATTAGAGTAATCAGCTAAAAAATCGAAGTCAATCAAATGTTGCTCCAATTTTGGATGTTTAATTACTAAATCTTTTCTTGATAAAACGATAACAAGATTGTAGGCATCGGATTTTAGTAATTCAAATACCAAACTTCTTCCAATTAATCCACTTGCTCCAATTACTAAGGCTTTTCTTTTATTCATTTTGTGTTAATAATCGCTCGGACTAAATTCTCTTTTATCTGGTGTGTCTATAGAAACCGCATTAACCATTTTCTGTGCCAAAACATTAGAAGGTGTTGGCAAATATTTATTCAACTTCCCAAAACTGGTTACCTGCATAAAATTCCAAATAACCTTGCTGAATGAGAAGTAATTGTTTTTACTCTCTATGGATTTGGCAATTTTGTTCACTCTAAATATATAGAGATTTTCAAATTGTAATCTTTGAATTTCCAATTCCAAGGCAGCGCGTTTTGCAAACTTTGGATGTTGAAGTGCTAAACTAGATTTGCTATTGTTTAACAAAACAAAACTTTTTACACCCGCTTGTTTAGCAACCTTAGCTATACTTAATGGATATTCATAATCAAATAAATCGGTATCTGTTACCTGTGTTGTATTAATAAAATCTGAACCCAATAAACAGAAAACGCAATCTATACCCTCGAAGCTACTTAGGTGCTCTGCTATATTTGAAAAATCAACCTTAACTTTTTTAACATGAATATTTCTGAGTCGTTTACCCTCATAACGCGTTAAAACAGTAATCCCTTTATATCTAATATCATTGAGCAAAGCATCTAAAAGAGCACTGCCAAGTTTACCAGAAATTCCAACTAAAAGCGCTTTTCTCATGTTGCAATAAAGTTAAAATTAAGAATCTTTTTAGTTTATTTTATAATTCTCATCATTTTATAACACTGCAATGTAAGATTTCATCCTGATTTTGCATCAAATTATTTACAAATTTAACAATGAAATAAAAAAATGCTGAGCCTAAATATTTTTTTGAATAATTTCGAAGGTTTAATAAATGTTACATTATGATTAATAACCATGAAATAGACTACCGAATTTTTGGTAGCGAAATGCAATGTGTAGAGGTAGAATTGGATCCACAAGAAACGGTAATGGCTGAACCAGGAAGTTTTATGATGATGACAGACGGTATCCAAATGAATACCTTACTAGGCGATGGATCACAAGAAAATAGCAGTATTTTCGGAAAGTTAATGTCGGCCGGAAAACGATTACTTACCGGTGAAAGTTTATTCATGACCGCCTACACCAATATGGGTTCGGGCAAAAAAACAATCACTTTTGCAGCGCCTTATCCAGGCAAAATAATTCCATTTGATTTAAGCAAAAGAGGAGGCCGAATTACCTGTCAAAAAGATTCGTTTCTGTGCGCAGCAAAAGGAGTAAGCGTTGGAATAGAATTCCAGCGAAAACTTGGTACTGGCCTATTTGGTGGAGAAGGATTTATTATGCAAAAATTAGAAGGCGATGGAATGGCATTTGTGCATGCTGGCGGTCATGTAGAAGAGAGAGACTTAGCTGCTGGAGAAATTTTAAAAGTAGATACAGGCTGTATTGTTGCCTTTACAAAAGACATAAACTACGACATTCAATTTGTGGGAGGAATAAAAAATACCCTTTTTGGTGGAGAAGGCGTTTTCTTTGCTACCTTGCAGGGCCCCGGAACAGTGTGGATTCAATCTTTACCAATTTCTAGATTAGCAAGCAGAATTGTAGCCTACAGTGGTATCGGACAAAGAAGAGAAGAAGGTGGAATATTGGGTGGATTAGGAAATATTTTTGATGGAGATGGGAATTAATTATAAAAAAATAGACGTACACGCGCACATTTTGCCGCAAAACATGCCAAACCTAAAAGAAAAATATGGGTATGGTGATGATTTTATTTACCTAGATCATTTTCAACCGGGTAAGGCAAATATGATGAAAGCTGATGGAAGTTTTTTTAGAGTAATAGATGAACTTTGTTGGAATCCAGATGCCATTATAGCCCACATGGATAAAAATGATGTAGAGTTAATGGCGCTTTCCATTGTACCTGTATTGTTTTATTATTGGGCTGAACCAAAACATACGCTTGAATGGGCCAGGTATTTTAATGATTATATTTCAAATATTCAGGAGAGTTATCCCAAGCGTTTTGTTGGATTAGCTACGCTGCCAATGCAAGATATTACGCTGGCTTGCGAGGAATTAACGAGGTGCAAATATGAGCTTAACCTACCTGGTGTTGAAATTGGCACACACATAGAACATAGAAATTTAGACGACCCATATTATTATCCTTTTTACGAAACCGCAGAAAAATTAGGGATGTGTTTATTTGTGCACCCTTGGGATATGATGGCGCAGGAAAAAATGCCAAACTATTTTTTACCTTGGTTAGTTGGAATGCCTGCCGAAACTTCTTTGGCTATTTGCAGCATGATGTTTGGAGGTATATTCGACAAATTCCCAAAACTAAGGGTGTTATTTGCACATGGAGGAGGCTGTTTTCCGCAAACGCTTGGCAGAATATCGCATGCATACCATGCTCGCCCTGATTTATGCAATGTTCATAAAGTATCTGATCCAACTAGTTATACAGATAAATTTTATATCGATTCTTTAGTTCATGATGAGGAAACATTTAAATTCATTCTCAACATGTTTGGACCTGATAAAATTGCCATGGGTTCAGATTTTCCTTTCCCATTGGGAGACTTAGAGCATGGAAAATTTATCACTTTAATGAAAGATTTAGATGATTCTACCAAAGCCAAACTACTCAGAGAAACTGCAAAAAAATGGCTAGGCATCTAAACTAAAAACTATAATCAACAATTAACATGCTAAACTTTGAAGACCTAAATCTTACTAAACCTTATCTCAATGCATTGCAAGATTTAGAGTTTATTCACCCCACTCCCATACAGGCACAAACCTATTCAGTCATTATGTCGGGAGCCGATGTAATTGGTTTGGCTCAGACAGGAACAGGTAAAACCATAGCCTATTTACTCCCTGTTTTGCGAATGCTAAAGTATTCTGAACAAAAAGCACCTCGCGTATTGGTTATTGTACCTACCCGAGAATTGGTAGTACAGGTGTTGGGGGAAATAGAAAAATTGTGCAAATATGCTGCGATACGCGCTGGAGGAATTTATGGCGGAAGCAATATAAATCCGCAGAAAAAACTGGTGTTAGATGGCTTAGATATCCTGGTTTCAACTCCCGGACGTTTAGTTGATTTAGCGATGTTGGGAATCTTAAAATTAAAACAAGTTCAACATTTTATCATTGATGAAGTAGATGAAATGTTGGAAACGGGCTTCAGGGCGCAGCTAACCACAGTATTAGATTTATTGCCCCTCAAAAGACAAAACATATTTTTCTCTGCCACCATGAACAAAGAAGTTCAGGTGCTAATACAAACATTTACCAAAAACCCAACCAAAATAGAGGTTGTTCCACATGGCACTCCGCTCAAAAAAATCAAACAAACCGCATTTGCTGTACCTAACTATTATACCAAAGTAAATTTATTGGTTCATTTACTCAACAATAAAAAAACACTCACAAAAGTTTTAGTATTTGTAGCCAATATAAAGTTAGCAGATAGACTATACGGTGATATAAAAAGACATTTTGGTGAGGAATTAAATAGTATTCACTCAAAAAAAACACAACCTGTTCGCTTTGCTGCTTTATCACAGTTTAAAGAGGGATTGAACCGAATTTTAATTGCAACTGACATTGCCGCGAGGGGTTTAGATATACTAGATGTAACCCACGTCATAAATTTTGACACTCCCCTTGAGGCAGGTGATTACCTGCATAGAATTGGAAGAACTGGCAGAGCTGGAAAAATTGGTAAGGCAATCACTTTTTATAATGAACCTGAGAAAGCGTTCTTAGATAATATTGAAGATTTAATGGCCTTAACTATTAAACGTGAAAGCTTCCCAAAAGAAGTGGCTGTTTCGAAACAATTTTTAGATGAGGAATTACCAAAGGTTGTACAAAAAAATTACTTAGAAAAAGTGCAAACCAAAGTGCTTCCCAAGGGTTTTCATGAAAAGAAAGAAAAAAATAAAAAGGTTAATTTAGGTGGACCAAGGAAACGAAATCCAAATAAAACGAAACCCAGAAACAGAGCTGTTGAAAGAAACAGAGCTAGAAAAAAAAGTTAAAACTAACTTGGTTGAATTCAACTCCTTTAGCTTTTGTTACATGAGTAGCATAAAATATCAAAAATAGACCCTTAATTTGCTTTCCAAATAAAGTTAATATAAAAAAATGAGTACACATATTGAACACATTGAATGTCTGATCGTAGGATCAGGTCCTGCTGGATATACAGCAGCAATTTATGCAGCTAGAGCTGATATGAAGCCTGTGATGTATGCAGGTATGCAGCCTGGTGGACAACTAACCATAACTACTGATGTTGAAAATTATCCAGGCTATCCAGAAGGAATAATGGGTCCGGAAATGATGGAATTATTCAGAAAACAAGCAGAAAGATTTGGTACAGACATTAGATATGGGATGATTACTGAGGTAGACTTTTCGGGCAAACCTCCCTATAAATTAATTGCAGATGAAACACATGAAATTCATGCTGAAACAGTAATTATTGCAACAGGTGCAAGTGCAAAATGGCTAGGAATACCTTCTGAGGAAAAATTAAATGGCCGCGGAGTAAGTGCTTGCGCAGTATGCGACGGATTCTTTTTTAGAGGAAAAGACGTTGCGATTGTTGGAGCTGGAGATACTGCTTGTGAGGAAGCGAGTTACTTGGCAAAAATCTGTAGCAAGGTTTATATGATAGTAAGAAGAGATGAATTTAGGGCTTCAAAAGCAATGCAAAACCGCGTGCTAGCTACCCCAAACATAGAGGTTATATTTGATGCTGAAACCGACGAGATATTAGGTGAAAATAAAGTTGAAGGCGCGCGAATTAAAAACCGAAAAACAGGCGAAATGCGTGAGATAGCCGTAAGTGGTTTTTTTGTGGCGATCGGACATCAGCCAAACACAGGTATATTTAAGAATTATTTAACAATGGACGAAACTGGCTATTTAATGACAGTTCCTGGCACAAGTAAAACCAATATAGAAGGCGTATTTGCTTGTGGAGATGCACAAGACAAAGTTTACCGTCAGGCAGTTACAGCTGCAGGTAGTGGCTGTATGGCTGCCCTTGATGCTGAGAGATATTTGGCAGCCAAAGGAGATTAAAATGGTCACCAATCTACCAAGTAAAAATTGTGTATAACTAAATTTTAGTTTATAAAATGGTTTATGAATCTTCGGAAAAGAAGTTTCATAAACCATTTTTATATGACAGCAAAAAAACAAGTTGCCACTAAAAAAATTACCCGAAAGACAAGTACAAAAGCCTCCATCTTGGCCAAGTCTGGCACCAAAATAAAGAAAATTTTTGTTCTCGACACATCTGTTATCTTATATGATAGCATGTCTATCAAGAACTTTGCTGAACACGACGTTGCGATTCCGATTACAGTTTTAGAAGAATTGGATAATTTTAAAAAAGGCAATGATTCTTTAAACTTCGAAGCACGCGCATTTATTCGATACATAGATAAACTTTCTGGTGAATTTACCCTTAGTCAATGGATTCCGATTAACGGAAATAATAGAGGCAAATTCAAGGTAGTTATGCATGAAAAGGCAAAATTAGATGCCCAAATTGTTTTTCAGGATAATAAAGCAGACCATCGCATTCTAAACGCTGCACTATCGATGCAGGAGCAGCATGTAAACAGACCTGTTATTTTAGTTACAAAGGATGTAAATCTCAGACTTAAAGCAAAATCACTTGGACTCCAAGCAGAGGATTATGAAACGGGTAAAATAAAAAATTTAGATACCCTTCACACAGGTTCTGCTACCATCCAAAAAGTTAAACAATCTGTTATAGAAGAAATTTATGCAAGGGGTTTTGCAGCGGCCAACTTGGTCAGCAAAAATAAATTTATTGCCAACCATTATTATATCTTGAAAAATGCGCAAAACGCTGTGCTTTCTTTCTATAATGCAGAAACCGATTGCTTAGAAAAAGTAAATAAGCAGAGTGCTTATGGAATAAAGCCACGTAATGCAGAACAGGCTTTTGCACTACATGCGGTTTTAAATCCCGATATAAAATTAGTGAGCATACAAGGGGTTGCTGGAACGGGTAAAACCTTATTGGCCCTTGCCGCCGCCCTAGAACAGAAAGGGAATTACCGTCAAATTTATTTAGCAAGGCCTATCGTACCGCTGGGTAATAAAGATATAGGATTTTTACCGGGTGATGCCAAATCTAAAATCAATCCATATATGGAGCCGCTGTGGGACAATTTAAAGCTTATTCAAAATCAATGGAAAGAAACCGATAAAGAATATCAAAAAATAACAGATATGGTGAACCAAGAAAAATTAATTGTTTCACCCTTAGCCTATATCAGAGGTAGGAGTTTATCTAATATTATTTTTATTGTTGATGAAGCGCAAAACCTCACACCACTTGAGGTAAAAACAATTATTACAAGAGCTGGTGAGGGATGTAAAATAGTTTTCACTGGGGATGTATACCAAATAGACACGCCATATTTAGATTCTCAATCTAATGGGTTATCTTATTTAATAGATAGGTTAAAAGACAACCCATTATATGCTCATATTACCTTAGAAAAAGGGGAGCGTTCTGCACTAGCCAACCTTGCCAATCAATTACTTTAAGCCCCATGCAAATGACAAACGAAGAATTAAAAACATTTAGGAAAAAATACAGCCATAGTGAGCGAAGATTTTTAGAAGGACCTCGCTCCCGTCAGAAAGAATTTTTATTTACATTTAAAGTTCTATTAGAATTCATACGTGGATTTAGAAAATTACATTTTTTAGGTCCTTGTATCACTGTATTTGGAAGTGCCCGATTTAAAGAAGACCACATCTATTACCAGCAAGCCCGAGAAATAGGCGCGCGTTTAAGCGATCTCGGATTTGCGGTTATGACAGGCGGTGGACCGGGAATTATGGAAGCGGCTAATAGAGGAGCTTTTGAAAATAACGGTTTAAGTATTGGATGTAATATTGAATTACCACATGAACAAAAAGAAAATCCATACTTACATAAATGGGTAGATTTCCACTACTTTTTTGTTAGAAAAACCTTGTTAGTTAAATACTCTTACGGCTTTGTAATTATGCCAGGTGGCTGGGGTACAATGGATGAAATGTTTGAAGCTTTAACGCTCATTCAAACAGGTAAAATTCAAGAATTCCCTGTTGTTTTATTTGGAAAAGAATATTGGAAAAATTTAATTGAACTTATCCAGGATATGATAAGCTATCAAACAGTATCAGAGGGAGAATTGAAAGAATATTTATTAATTACAGATTCAATTGATGAGGCTATGGAACACATTCAAAAACATGCGATACATAAATTTAAACTAAAGGAAGGTAAGAAATTTAAACCTATGTCGCTGTTAGGAGAACGTTAGTCTTTTTGCAACTTAATAGCCCGCATAAAATTGGCATAAAAGCCAGCGCCTGGAGTTGATTTATAGTGACAATGATTACTTATTGTTCCTGTTTCTTCGCATTTGCATGCTACAATTTTATTGTTCTCTAAAAAGAATTTGCAGGTTTCACAGGCCACAGCAGAACACATTTTATATTGGGCATCATCTGTTAGCACAAAACGAATACCTTCTTGTTCTAAATTTAGTGCAGCAATCCTTTTTCGTCCCTGGTAGGCACAAGTAGCAACAAGGAAATAGGAATTACTTAATTGTTCAATTTTTAAATCAATTACCTTGGTTCCATCCCTAAAAGTCCACTCAAATGCTTTTACCAATGCACCCTGATGCTGATTTAGCTCATATACGCCATTATTTAATTCTCCAATAACCGTGCTTCCTGTTTGAGCAGTTATTTGCGAGGTACAAAAAGATATGAAAAGAAGTATGAGTAGTTTTTTAATCATATGTATAAATTGCTTACAAATGTAGTATTATCCTCCAATTAACCTAGCGATACCGAAGGCAGCAAAAGCGGCAACTGCTCCAATAAGTAAGGTTTTAATTGCACCATAAATTGGTGGTTGTCCAATAATTTTTGTTTTAAAATAACCAAAAACCAGCAAACAAACAGCTGTAATTATACATGAATAGAATAAACCATCTTTGGCATTATCTGTAAATATTGGAAAATACGCACTAAGCGGTACAATTCCTCCTATAATATATGATAACCCAATGGTTAAGGCACTCTCTCTTGCCCTGTTAATGTCGGGTTTCTCTAGGCCTAATTCATAACGCATCATAAACTGAACCCATTTATCCTTATTCTGAGAAAGTTCATTCACAATCGCTTCAGTTGATGCTTTGCTTAGACCATACTCCTCAAATACCTCTCTCACTTCCTGTTTTTCTTTTTCAGGGTACAAATCTACCTCTAAATACTCTCTTCGAAGTTCGCTGGCATAATGATCTATTTCAGTTTTACCTGCTAAATAACCTCCCAATCCCATTGCAATACTTCCTGCAACAATCTCGGCTAAACCTGCTGTAATAATAATATCATTTCCTTGCGACGCGCCTGTTAAACCCGCTGCCAAAGCAAATGGAACAGTTAATCCATCACTCATGCCAATAACGGCATCTCTTACCATTTCGCTTCCGCTAAAATGTTCTTCATTGTGTTGATGTGGGTTCGACATAATTCCTATGATTTTATTTTTTCGTATTTGCTAATATTGGCAATATTAATCTCATTGAGTAAGTCAATTACCTTAGGTTTTTCAATGGCCTCCGCGCCTTTAAAAATATTCACTAACTCATCGCTTTTGGCATCAAAAAACACCAACAACATTACGGTATTTGGAGATATTTTAAATACTTTTTTCACCTGTTCTAGGGCCAACATAATTTGTTTTCTGCCTTGAAATGGATCTTTAGCGAATTGGTCTAAGGCTTTTCTATGATAAATATAATAGGCATTTCTGAGGGGTCTAAAACGTTCATTTAACATATTATCAATTAAATTGTAACGCGTTCTGATTGTTCTTTCAAATGGTTTCCAACCTGCTCTTGCACTTGTTTGCTGAGCCAAATTAGCAATTTGAAATGCTTTATTAAAAAATGGAGTACCACCTTCTAATGCAAAACTATCAAAATCCAATCCAAGCACATAATAGGCATAAAAACTCATTAAAGAGGATAAATCACCTAAGTATTGACCATCCTGAAATTCTAATCGATCTTGCTCTTGGTATTTAAAATCCCAATTCTCATCATTAAAACTCAACAAGGTAGTATTATAATTAGAACCAAAAACAGGTCGTCTACTTTGAATAATTGCCGATGCACGGTATTCATAAGTATTCTGATCATATCCAGATAAAATAATTTCAATATTTAAATCTATTCGCTCTTGAACAGCTATTGGTTCATTCGTCCAACGGGTATTATTTATAAATTCTTGTAAACGTTGTTCTAGTGACCTA
>Ga0315906_10011980_pt1 | contig 10071 bp, 10 predicted proteins | sample LakEriMetagenome_4_FD_203526 | JGI IMG/M metagenome (GOLD analysis project Ga0315906, IMG submission 203526) | Freshwater fungal communities from buoy surface, Lake Erie, Ohio, United States - Buoy 2 MA122 | ecosystem: Environmental > Aquatic > Freshwater > Lake > Lake biofilm | place: USA...
TTATATTGTATACAGTTGCAGCAAGTAAACAATGAGTTCTTTATACAATGGCAAAGTAGATACACTAGTCTTTTAGAGCGCCATGAGTATAATTTTTGGGTTTCTATATGGCAGACTATAAAATTACTTGTTTGGTATGTTATACCAAGCTGGTTCTTAGTGATGTGGACAATATACAGAAGACGAAGTGCAATTTTTTCGGATAAAATTATACAGGTAAATATTCTTTTAGCCATAATTTTATTTCTTTTTACTGGAATTAGTGGTAAGTATCCAGAAAGTGCTATTTTTCCAATAGTTATAGCTTTTGCCTTTATTGCATCAATTGAGGTTGATTCTATAAGAATTACTATAGTTTCGTTATTAAATTGGTTTAGTATTTTTATTTTTGGGTTGATCGGAACGGTAATTTGGTTATTGTATGTGATACTAAATATCTCAGGTTCTGACACATTGGTTAATAGTGCATCAAGTGCTGATAATTTTGTGGTTAAATATATTGCTAAATATAGTCAAGATTATTTGTATAGGTTCAATGTCTGGGATTTTCTACTAGCTGGGCTAATTAGCATGATTTGGCTATTTATGATTACTCGACGGCATATAAGAGGTCGAGAAATGATTACTAATTGGGCAAGTGGAGTAACCTTTGTAATAGTGTTGTTTTTATCACTGTGGTTGCCTGCTTTTGATTCGGCGCTTACCTTTAAGCCGATTGTAAATCATAGTTTAAAATATATTGATAAAGATTCATGTGTAGCAACAAACGGGGATAATGGTACACAGATTGCATTATGGTATTATTATGCTGATATAAGTTTAATGCCAAGCTTTATAAATTTAGATTTTAGTTTGTGTAATCAAGCAGTTGTAGCTACAGAAGATATAAGTATTATTGATAAGAAGCAGTGGAAGATTATGTGGCATGGAAAAAGGCCAATAGATAGAAAAGTATATTATGTTATAAAGCATAAATAAACTTCAAGATTAGTTCAATGTTGAGTGGTTATAAAGTTTAGAAGGTTCAGAATGTTAAGTATTAAAAATTTAAAATTAGCTTTTGGCAGTAAAGTGCTATTTGATAACGCTAATATTCAGTTATATAAAGGTCAGCGTGTTGGCTTAGTTGGACAAAATGGTGCAGGCAAGACCTCATTATTTAAAATGGTTTTAGGTAAAGTTTTCCCAGATTCTGGGGATTACTCTTTAAGTAATAATACATTAATTGGTTATGTTGAGCAAGAGATTGAAGAGCAATCGGAGTTATTAGTTGATTATGTATTAAGTGTACATCCTTTGATTGTAGAGGATCACACTGATGTGCCAGAATACTATAGCTTGCGTCCAAATGCTGAAAAGCTATTAATTAATTTGGGTTTTAAGCAAGAAGAATTATACTTACCTATTAGTAATTTTTCTGGTGGTTGGCAGATGCGTGCTAATCTTGCAAAGGCTTTGATAATTCCTTCAGATTTATTATTATTAGATGAACCTACTAACCATCTGGATGTAGAAACTGTCATCTGGCTGGAGGACTGGCTAAAAAAATATTTAGGCTTGGCAATTATTATTTCTCATGATAGAGAGTTTTTGGATAACGTTACTACGCATACACTATCGATTAGTAGTAAAAGATTAACTTTATACAGTGGTAATTACTCTACGTACGAAAATACCAAATATTTGCAATTGCAACAGCATCAGCAGCTAGTTACTAAAAATCAAGATAAAATAGCACATTTACAACATTTTGTGGATAGATTTAAGGCTAAAGCAAGTTTAGCTAAGCAGGCACAAAGTAAAATGAAAATGATTGAGAAATTAAAAATAACTGAGTCGTTGCCTAAAGACTTGGAGTTTTCTATTAAGTTTTTAGAGCCAGAATATAAAGTGGATAAATTAATTGGCGTTGATTCTGCAACTTTTGGTTATCCTTCAAAAATTTTACTAAATGATGTAAAATTAGATATATTCCAAAATAGTAGAATTGGCTTACTTGGTAGGAATGGTATCGGTAAATCTACTTTTATTCGTGGAATGATTGATTCAGAAACATTACTTAAAGGCTCAGTACAGATAGATGCTAAAATAAGTGTTGGTTATTTTGCTCAGAATACTGTAGATCAATTAGATTTAAATGATACGCCACTGAGTTTTTTTACACGAGAACATAAAGGTAAAAAAGAAAATGAATTACGTTCTTATCTGGGGCGTTACGGCTTTTCTGGTGATAAAATTAATGAAAAAATATCTTTTTTTTCTGGTGGGGAAAAAGCAAGACTAACAATAGCAAATATCATTTATCATCGTCCAAACATTTTATTTTTAGATGAGCCAACAAACCATCTGGATATGCATATGCGTGAGGAACTAGCCGAAAGTATTCAGGACTTTATGGGAGGAGTGATTATTGTATCTCATGATAAATTCCTATTACAAAGTGTGGTTGATGAGTTTTATTTAATCAAAGATAAGCATTTAGAGCATTTTTCTGGTGATTTAGAAGATTATCATAAGGTGTTATTATTAGAGGCGTCGCAATTAACTAAAGCAGCAAAAGCAGATAAGATCAATAAAGGCAATAAAGTAGCAGTAAGAAATGTTCTGAAAGTTAGAAGTGAGATTGAAAAAGTTGAAGAGTTGATGAAAAAAACCAATGCTAAAATCGAAGCTATAGATATTTCTTCTTCACCAACAGATGATATGACTAATGAGCATAATAAACATCAGCAAAAAATAGTTGAGTTAGAAGCAAAATGGTTAGCACTGCAGTCTGAGTTAGAAATAAGCAGTGGAGTCTAGCAGGGCAAAAGGGGCAGAGGCTGAAGCTTATGCCTTAAAGTATCTGCAACAGCATGGACTAATATTAATTACACAAAACTTTTATTCGCGCTTTGGCGAGATTGACTTGATTATGCGGGATAAAGAATCGCTTGTATTTGTAGAAGTGAGGGCTAGAAAGAAAAGCATTTCTGACGGTATAGAGAGTATATCCATATCTAAGCAGCGTAAACTTGTTAAAGCCGCAAATTATTATTTGGTAAAATTAGGGCGTGATATAGCATGTAGATTTGATGCGTTTATTATTGATGGGCAGGGGAATTTCCAATGGTTAAAAAATATAATTGTTTTATAGGTGGTCGGTATGGAGCATAAGATTAGAGAAATAATATTAGGTAATTTTAACGAAAGTATAGAAGCTAAACAAAAAGTTTGTAAATTGCTAGAGGAGCCAGTTTATATGGCGGCTAACCTAATAGCAAAATCTTTTACTGCTGGGGGCAAAATGTTGATTTGTGGTAATGGTGGTTCGGCATCTGATAGTCAGCATTTTGCAGCAGAATTTACCGGTCGTTACGAAATGGAACGCAAGCCACTTCCTGCTATTGCATTGTCTACCGATACATCAGCATTAACGGCTATTGCTAATGATTATTCTTTTGATGTCATTTTTTCTAAGCAAGTTGAGGCATTAGGCTTTACACGCGATATATTATTTGGTATTTCTACTTCAGGTAATTCAGCGAACGTTATTAAAGCGATAGAAGCTGCACATAATAAAGGGATGCATGTAATTGCTTTAACTGGTAGAGACGGTGGAAAGATTGCACAACTAATACAAGATGGTGATGTGCATATTAATGTTCCGCTTAATCGTACAGCCAGGGTTCAAGAAACACATATTTTAATATTACATACCTTATGTGATGCTATAGATAATATGCTTTTTAAGCTTGTTGAGGCTTAATATTAGTAAATTCCTCTTGATTAGTCAGAGTTTTGCTAAAATAAAAATTAGTAATTTCAATTGTTTAAGATCTAGACTTGTGAAATATACAAATTTAGCTTGACAAATCATCGGAATTGCTTTAAAATTGCGTACTCAAATGAGGTTTTTAGGCGAATTAGCTCAGTCGGTTAGAGCGACGGAATCATAATCCGCAGGTCCGGGGTTCGAATCCCTGATTCGCCACCAAAAAACTCACTTATGCCGGTGTAGCTCAGTAGGTAGAGCAGCTGACTTGTAATCAGAAGGTCGAGGGTTCAATTCCTTTCGCCGGCACCATTTATTTTTAAATTCCGACACATGGCCAGGTAGCTCAGTCGGTAGAGCAGAGGATTGAAAATCCTTGTGTCGCCAGTTCGATTCTGGCCCAGGCCACCACTTCTTTTCTATTTGTTAATTCTAATTAGTTTATATTGCACAATATAATGCGATTAATGCCGCTATATTGATAGTAAATGCAAGTAGCAATGCGGTATTTGTTGGCAGTATTGTCATAATAGTACTAAGTTACTAAGTAGTGCTCCACCACATAATTGCATAAAACTATAAATAGAGTTTGCATATCCAGCAATATGTCCAAATGGAGTAAATGCAATAGCAAAAGCATTTGGCCATACAAAACCAGATCCAAAGTATAATAGAATAATAGGTATTGCTACTCCTATGAAAGAAATTCCAAAAATATAATTTGTGATAATCAACATCATTCCAGCGATAAAAGTTAATATTAATCCTATACGCAGCATGCTTTGCATACCATACCATAACATAAGACCAATTTTTATTAAGTTTGCCTGCAACAGCATATGCGATACCACATCCAAGAAAATTAAACCAACCAAATGAAATCGGGCTAATATTTAAATATTTTATTAATAGTACAGGTCCAACGGTCAACCACGCAAAAATTGTTCCATAAATCATGAACGTACATAATGTCACCCCAATGAAGTTTTTGTTGCTTAGGATGCTATAGAAGGCCTTTAATACATACTGCCATTGTAACTTGTCTTTATGATAAGAAGAGTGTGGTTCTTAGAAGAAAAAGACAATACAAGTTAGAGATACTAGGGTATATAAAAGCATAAAGACAAATACTGATTGCCAATGAAAATAGTGCTGTAGAAATCCGCCGAGTAAAGGCGCAGCAGGCACAATAAATGTAATAAAGATTGATAGGTAGCCACCATATATAGAGAGCTTCTCTCCAACAAAAATATCCCTAAATACTGATCTCCACAGGCAAGCACAAGCGCGAGCTCCACCCCCCTGAATAAAACCACCTAGGATTAATGTATTTACATTGGGTGCAAAAATACAAACTATATTACCAATAAGCATAATTATCAGCCCAAAAATGAGTTTTACCGCATATCTGGGCCAATTTGAAAATGAAAAAGTTATACTTCAATAGCATCTTTGTACTTAGTATTTAGTATTTGTTAGTTGGTTTATAGCAAGGAGTAGAACTTGCACACTTAATTCTGCTGTGTGTGTATCGGGATTAAATTCCTTATCCATTTGGCACTTTGGATGAATATAATTTCTGAAATTTCTGAGATCATGACTATAGCTCTTCACATTTTCATTAATAAGACCAATACTATGAGAGACATTTATTAAATCATTTAATGTCCATTTATCAAGGGTTTTAGCGGTTCCTTCTTTATCTTTGGGGCTACTTTTAGATTGATTAAAATCTTTTATTTGGCGAGATGCTATACCCAGTAAAATACCCTCCAGTGTGCTACCACATAGTAACACACAAGCCAATGGTGCATTGTGGGTGAGACATGTTTTAATTTCTTTGACTCTTTGTAAAATAACATCGGTAAGTGAATTATCAATATTTAATTTATCTATCGGTAAGCCCTGAAAATCCTGAAAATCATATGAGATTAAATCAGATTCTGTCTCAAATTTTTTCACTGATAATTTATTTGCAATACATCTGCATTTAGAGATTAATTTTGTTTGAGGATCACTGTTACTATTAATTAAATTAATATTTTCAGCATAATCTACTAGTGATAATAATAATTTACTTACAGTAACATCTAATTCTAGGCGTATAAACTCACGTAATCGCTTGGCTTTAGAAGTACCATTAGTATTATATTTATTATCATAAACATTTATTCCAGTTTCTTTGTATACAAATTCTTTGAAAGTGCTATCTGAAAAATCAAGAACATATCCAGGACCACGACTACTTTCAAATAATGACTCAAATAAAGGCATATTAGAAGGGGATAAATTTGACATTGTAAACTCTATTAATTAAACTATATATACTATGTTATTTACAAATATATATTCCATTATTATTTTTTATTTCTTCGTGCATGGTTATGATCATTCCAAAAAATCTTGATATTTCAGGCATTAGGTACTCCAAGTTATTTATAAATTTATATAACGATAAAAAAGAGCCATAGATATTTTAACTTATTTTAAAATTGAATGTCAGATTAAATTAAACCTAATACATGTTACCAGCAGAATAATAAATAATAGGAGGATGTTTGAGTTTCAAGAGTTAACTCTCCTTAGATATACATAAGCTAAGCATATAATGCTGATTAAAGCATTGATTGTATATCATACTATTTGAGGTTATTTGGATAGTTTCTAAATTTAATGTAGTAGTTTTATAAAATTGGCTATCATCAAAGCCAATTCCATGGGCTTTGATGAGGGCTTCTTTTTTAGTCCAGATAATAAAAAAGTTATTGGGGTCATCATTAATTAGATTGCGTTCATATTCTGAGCAAATTATTGGGCTTAGCTCGGTTACTTCAATATTTGGATTAATTAATTCTATATCAACCCCTACCAGAGAATTATGCGCAATAGCTATTATTATGTACTCACCGCTATGGGTAATATTAAAATCGATATTATATATATTTTCTTCAAGAAATGGCTTGCCATTTTTTGAATATTTAATATTTATATTACTTGGGTGTAAGTTAAGATATTGTGCCAGGTAGTAGTGTTTTAATAAATAGGAAGCAAAAGCAATTAGCTGATCTTTTCTAAATTTATATTTTTGTATATCTTCAATTGCTTTATCCTTTAGCAAGTGAAGATATTTTTCAAAAGTAAATTCAAGGTCAATTTTTATTGCAATTAAGCGTACACAGGGAATTGTTTGCACAATACTATCGCTTGTTCTTTTATCTGAGCTATAACTGTATCATTAGTTGGATTTTCTATCAGATCAGCAATCATATTACCCAATTGAGTACATTGGGTTTCTTTAAACCCACGAGTTGTTACAGCAGGTGTTCCTAAGCGAATCCCACTAGTAACAAATGGCTTTTCTGGATCATTAGGGATTGAGTTTTTATTAATAGTAATATTTGCTGAGCCTAAAAGTGCTTCAGCTAGTTTTCCATTTATGTTTTTACTGCGTAAATCTACTAACATTAAATGTGATTCTGTTCTACCAGATATAATACGTAATCCACGACTAATCAAGCTATTTGCTAATGCTACAGCATTCTTTTTAACTTGTGCTTGATATATTTTAAACTCAGGTTGTAAAGCTTCTTTAAAGGCTACTGCTTTAGCAGCAATTATATGCTCTAGTGGTCCGCCTTGCATCCCTGGAAATATTGACGAATTTATTAGTTTTTCATATTTTCCTTTAGCCAAAATAATGCCACCACGTGGACCACGTAAAGTCTTATGAGTAGTTGATGTTACAAAATCTGCATATGGGATTGGGCTTGGATATTGATCTGCTGCAATCAATCCTGCATAATGTGCCATGTCAACCATTAAATATGCTCCGATTGAGTCGGCAATTTCTCGGAATTTTTTAAAATCAATTTCGAGTGAATAAGCAGAAGCTCCAGCAATGATTAGTTTAGGTTTATGAGTTACAGCTAGTTGTGCAACAGCTTCGTAATCGATAGATTCTTCTTTATTTAAGCCATAGCTTATAAAATTATAGAGTTTTCCTGATATATTAACTGGAGATCCGTGGGTTAGATGCCCACCATCAGATAATGACATCCCTAAAACTGTATCACCAGGATTTAGCACTGCAAAATACACGGCTTGGTTTGCTTGTGAGCCAGAATGTGGTTGTACATTAGCATATTCTGCATTAAACAGCTCTTTTAATCGGTCAATAGCGAGCTGCTCAATTTGATCAACATAGGTACAGCCACCATAATAGCGCTTGTTGGGATAACCTTCAGCATACTTATTGGTAAGGATAGATCCTTGAGCTTCTAGCACTGCTTGAGAGGCGTAGTTTTCTGAAGCAATTAGCTCTATATGCTCTTCTTGTCTAAAGCGTTCTTGTTCAATCAAATTTGAAATTTGGGGGTCAAAATTTTGAATGGTTTTTTTTAGATCTATCATAATACACCTGTAATAAAATTAAGTTATTGTGTTCTGCCGTACTTATCTTCAAAACGCACAATATCATCTTCACCTAGATAGGTGCCGCATTGTACTTCAATTAATGTGAGATTCTTGTCGGTTTTATTTTCTAGCCGATGTTTTGTTTCTACAGGAATATAGATTGATTCATTGGCATTCAGTTCTAAAACCATATCTCCATTGGTAACAGTTGCTGTGCCTGCAACTACAATCCAGTGTTCGCTTCTGTGGTGATGCATTTGTAAAGATAATAATGCACCTGGTTTTACTTCGATGCGTTTGATTTTATAACAAGGGTCTTCTTCTAAAACAGTATAAGTACCCCATGGGCGATGTGCTGTTTGGTGTAGTTCCGATGTTTTATGCTCCATAAGTTTTAGTTTTTCAAAAATATGTTTAACATTTTGTGAGGTTTTTTTATCTGCAACTAATAAGGCATCAGGGGTGTCTACAATAATTAGATTATCAATATCAACTCCAGCAACAATGCGGTTAGTTGAGTAAACTAAACAGTTAGTGGCGTTGTGCAGGATATTTTCACCGATAACAGCATTATTCTTATTGTCTTTTGGTAGCGTTTGAGCAATAGATAACCATGATCCAATATCTGACCAGCCAATAGAGCATGGTAATACAGCTGTTTGGGTGCTTTTTTCAAATAAGGAATAATCTATAGATATGTTTTCTATATTTTTAAAATAATTACTATTTAGATGTGTGATTTTACTATTTTTTATTTTATCTACTTCGGAGTTTTCTAAGCACTCTTTGCTGTCATGTAATAATTGTTTCGAATAGACCTCTAGTTCTGATAAAAATGTGCTAACTTTACCACAGAACATTCCTGAGTTCCATAAGTAGTTACCAGAATGGAGATACTCTTCAGCTGTTTTTTGATTGGGTTTTTCGACAAAGCGCTTTATTTTATAGCCATTGTCGATTGCTTGGCTTTTATCAGCTTCAATATAGCCATAACCGGTTTCTGCATATTCTGGGTTGATTCCAAATGTAGCAATATAGCCATCTTGTGCAATTTTTGTAGCTTGGGTTACTGCTTGTGTAAAAGCTTCGGAGTCACTGATCAAGTGATCAGCTGGTAAAATAAGGATGATTTCATCATTGCCGTAATGTTTTTGCGCATATAAACAAGCATTAATAACAGCAGGTGCAGTGTTTTTACCAAAGGGTTCTAGAATAAAGTCACAATTTATGTTCTTACTATTTATTTGTTGGTACTCATCTTGCATCCGAAAGTGTAAACTTTCATTTGTTATAGTAAGTATATTTTTTACCTGTGGTAGATTCATTGCTCGGCTAAAGGTGTTTTGTAATAAACTTTTTCCATCAGATAGTTGTAGAAACGGCTTAGGGTCTAGCTGGCGGGACACTGGCCACAAACGTGATCCAGAACCTCCAGAAATAATAACAGGTATCATTTAATATTACTTTCAATTCTTTATAAAGTACAATATTATACCTTAGCTAAGGTGTATAAATAAGACAAATAACAATTAATAAGATATTTTTAATTGGATTATTCTTATGATATTGTAATAATGATTCTTTAAACCCAAATTTTAATAAAATCATAGGCGGGATAGTAAACATAAAAACTACAATAATAACCCATGCCGTTATTGGTGGCAGTGTAGCATCTGGAATAGTAAAATCACCAGCAGAAAATAATTCAGGAATGTATTTTGAGATAAGTTCATTACCTGGTGTATTGAAGGTTGTATAAAAATTAATAACGGTTAAACATAATGCTGACATAATACAAACTAACGCAGTTTTTTTATTAAATTCATCAGATTTGCTTAGCCGTGCTTTTTGTCATATAGTATACGCATCCCGAAATAAGATTTTAAGTTGAGTATATATATTTA
>Ga0315906_10011981_pt1 | contig 10070 bp, 9 predicted proteins | sample LakEriMetagenome_4_FD_203526 | JGI IMG/M metagenome (GOLD analysis project Ga0315906, IMG submission 203526) | Freshwater fungal communities from buoy surface, Lake Erie, Ohio, United States - Buoy 2 MA122 | ecosystem: Environmental > Aquatic > Freshwater > Lake > Lake biofilm | place: USA: Lake...
CGTGCCGCTGCTCTCGCCAACCACCATTAGCATGAACCCGATGGGAACGCCGACACGATCCATGGTGCGCCGGGTGCTGCTGATGGCGGCGGTGCTCGCCTGCGTCGGCGGTTGCCAGCGGGTGCTCTTCAACCCCGACGAGCCCTACAACCAGTACGACCGCTACGACCGATTGCGCGATGGCTTCTCGCCCAAGGAATTGCCCGATGAGTACGGCGTGCCGCAGCCCGCGCTGCGTGCCCGCCTCAGCCCTGACTCGTGAGCCCACCCGCGAGCCGTCAAGGGGTCAAGGGCCCATCTCGAACAATCGTTGCAGATCAGACGAATCGTGGCCGATGAATCGTGAGAGCCACGCACCATGTCGTACTCGCCCACCAAGCCACATGCCTCGACCCGTCGCACCCGCATCGTGTGGTCGGTGTTCATCGCGGCGATGACGCTGACGGCCGGGCTGCTCATGCTCGGTGACACGGGCGCCCCGCCGATGACCATGGCCGTCAACCCGGTGCGGATCGGTGGCAGTGTCGGCCCGGTCGAACCCCGGCAGGCCGCTGCGGCCGCGTGGAAGGGGATCGTCGTCCATGGGTCGGGCACCGCTGGCGGTGATCCGGACCTCCTCAGCCGCCAGACCGGCGGAGCAAGCTTCCACTTCATCATCGGGAACGGGCAGGGCATGGCTGACGGCAGCGTGCACGTGAGCCCGGCGTGGGATCGGCAGGAGATGTGCCGCCACATCCGTCCAACCGCACCCGGGGGCCTGCTCCGTGCGGCGAACGACCCCGCCACCCTGGCCAAGTCTGCCGAGCGTGCGAGTGCGACCACGATCTCGATCTGCCTGGTGGGCAACGGCAACCGCCGCGCCTTCACGGACCTCCAGATGCAGGAATTGGTGACCCTAGTCCGCGCCCTGCAGGACCGGTTCTCGATCCCGGCCGACCGAGTCCTCCTGCGGGGTGATGTGGATGGAACGGCCAATCCCGGCCAGTTCTTTCGTCAGGCCGACTTCGAAGCCCAGCTGCGCCGCTGATCCACGGTTCGGCTTGAGCCGAACGCGCTCGATCCTTACACTTCCCGCTCACTTCTCTCCGGGCCATATGCGCGTGGGCGTCTGTCCCGTCGCGGCGTCTGGCGGCAATGGTTCGCAATGTCTTCCCTCGCTGTCAAGGACATCTTCGGCTTCAAGGTGATCGCCCCACTCGGCACGGGCGCGGCCAGCATGGTGTTCGCCGTGCAGGATCCTGCCGACAAGCAGATCTATGCGCTGAAGCACGTGGTCAAGAACACCGACAAGGACCAGCGCTACCTGGACCAGGTCGAGCTGGAGTACGAGATCGGCAGCAAGCTCTCGCACCCCAACATCCGCTCGCTCCACAAGATCCACCGGACCAAGAAGTTCTTCAAGGTGGTCGAGATCGCGCTCACGATGGAGCTGCTCGACGCCCCCACGCTCGACAAGGCGCTGCCCAAGACCATGGTTGAGGCGGCGGGCATCTTCGCGCAGATCGCCCGGGGCCTGGCGCACATGCACGACAAGGGCTTCTGCCATGCCGACATGAAGCCGATCAACGTGATGATCGCCGACCGCGGCACGGTCAAGATCATCGACCTCGGCCAGGCGTGTGCGATGGGCACCGTCAAGAAGCGCATTCAGGGCACGCCCGGCTACCTCGCGCCTGAGCAGGCGCACCGGCAGGAAGTCAACGGCCAGACGGACATCTACAACCTCGGCGCCACCATGTATTGGGTGCTCGTGGGCGACACGATTCCCACGGCGATCCCGTCGAAGGCCGACCCGAAGGCGCTCGGCGGCGAGTTCACGCCGGTGGCGGTCAAGCCGCCGGTGCCGCCAGCGGCCCGCAACAAGTCGATCCACCCGATGCTGTCCGACCTGATCCTCGAGTGCGTGCAGGTGAGCCCGGCCGACCGCCCGGCCTCCATGCAACTCGTGGCGCAGCGGCTCGAGGACCTGCGCACGCTCTTCGCCGCACAGCCCGATGGCGTTCGCCTGGACACCCGCGGCTGGGGATCGAGCGAAGCCTCGCAGGGGTCGTGGGAGCGCTGACGCGCAGCATGCCTCGGGCGCTGCCTGCGACGCTGGCGGCGCTGGTCCTTTCCAGTGCAGTCCACGTTTCGGTTGCCCGAGCCGGGGATCCCGATCTTCGCGCACCCGAACGCGTGCAGGATCTGCAGCTGCTTGAGGCCCGCCTGCAGGCGCTCTCGCGTGCGGCCCGGCCCACGCAGGTGGCGATCAAGGTCACCGAGCTCGGCGGCGGTGGTTCATGCAGCGGCACGATCATCGATGCGGAAGAAGGCTGGATCCTGACCGCAGGTCACTGCTTCGAGAAGCCGGGGCAGGCCGTGGCGATCGAGCTGCCGGATGGTCGCACGATTCCCGGCACGACAGCCGGCCTGCACTGCGAGGGGAACAAGGACTGCGGACTCGTGAAATTCGATCCCGTCGAGGGGATCGTCGCCGCGCGCCTTGGCCCATCGGCACGGCTCGTCGAAGGCGATTGGCTCGCACCCTTCGGCCACACGCATGGTTTCATGAAGGATCGCGCGGCGGTCATGCGCATCGGGCGCGTGGTCCGCAGGCGCGACCATGCCATCGATCTCGATGCGCCGATGTCCGGTGGCGATTCCGGCGGCGGCGTCTTCGATCTGCAGGGCAGGCTCGTGGGCGTGGTGAGCACGACCAGCGGCGAACCCACGCTGGGCTCGATGTGCACCAGCGACTTCGCGGCATCGCGGCTGGCGGACCTCAAGGCCAGCACCGTGACCGGCGGTCGCACGATGGATCCGGCCGAGCTGCAAGCGATGTGGGCCGGCGAGCGTGGCGAGTTCGAGCCGACCGCCGATGCGGGTCGTGGTGCGCCCGGCGTGCGCGCGATCATGGGCGACGTGACCACACCGTGGTTGCAGTCCGTCTGCCAAGTGATGGTCGATCATCGCCCCGTCGGCATGGCCACGGTGATCGATGCGTCGGGCGTGCTCCTGGCCAAGGACAGCGACATCGGACGATCGAGCGATGCCGTCGAGGTCACGCTGCCGGTGGGCACGGCCGTGCGGGCGCGCCGTGTGATGCGCGACCGCGATCTCGACCTCGTCGTGCTCAAGGTCGATGGCGATGACCTGGTGCCGATCGAGTGGGCTGACGATGCGATCCCGCCGTCCGGCACGATCGTCGTGAGTGCCTCGTCGCAGTGGAATGGTGAGTCATGGGGCATCACGGGACTGGATGGCTTGCGCGAGAACGCCGTCGATGGCCTCTCCGGCTTCCTCGGGATCCGCATGGAGCAAGGCACGCCCGAGGGGCCGGGGCTCAAGGTGATCGAAGCCACGATCGGCTCGCCGGCGTGGGTCGCGGGGTTGCGCGCCGGCGATCGTGTGCTGCGCTTGGCTGGGCAGTCGGTCTCGGCCCAGGGTGACATCGGTCGCATCGTGCGCGCCTACGGTGGCGGCGAACTGCTCCTGATCGAGATCGAACGCGATGGTGCGCCCATGTCGCTCCTGACTCGGGTGACCGTTCGACCGGATGATCGACGCATCATGCAGAGCACGGCGCTCTTTCCGGCGAGCCGTCGGGCGAGCGGCTTCGGTGGCGTGGTGCAGCACGACACGCCGTTGCCGTGCATGCGCATGGGTGGGCCGCTCCTGGGGCTCGATGGCCGCGCGATCGGCATCAACATCGCTCGGCCCGATCGCACGGCGACGTATGCCTTGCCTGCTTCGCGCGTGAGGCCGCTGCTGGCTGGTTGGATCGAGGCCGCGAAGGCCGGGACCACGCTGCCAACGGTCGCACCGATCGACCTGTGGCCACCGATGCAGCAGAGCGGTGCGCGCTGGATCGGACATCCTGCCCTGGCGGAACTCGAGGGCTCATCGCTCGTCTATGCCTTCGACCAGCGCGTCGATCCGGGCGTGATCGAAGGCTGGACCGATCCGCTGGCGCGCTGCGCCTGGGTGGCCGAGCTCGACCCTGGTGCCTACGACGTGTTCATCGAGGCGGGACTCGTGGGTGAGGCGCAGCGCTTCGCCACCATCGATGTCGGGTACGAGGCTCCGTCAGCGCCGGATGCGCACCACGGCGAGGATGGCGCGCCAGGTCAGCCTGCCGACCAACCCGATCGATCCAAGCGCGTCAGGATCACCGCGACGCAGCCACCCAAGGAACGCGTGACCGGGCGCATGAAGCTCGCGACCTTTCCTGCGGGGCGCATCGAGGTTCTTGAGCGCGGGCCCGTGGTGGTCTGGGTCGGGCGGCCTGGTGCAGCCGATCTGGTGGTCGGCCGGCTGACGCTGCGCGCGGTGGACGCGGCAGGCAATCCCGGCGAGGATGCGCCCAAGGCCGATCCCGATGAATGACCACTGGCACCAGCGCTTCCTTGATCTGAGCCGCACCATCGCTGGATGGAGCAAGGATCCATCGCGCCAGGTCGGTGCCGTCATCGTGAGCCCATCCAAGCAGATCCTGTCGACGGGCTTCAACGGCTTGCCGCGCGGCGTGGCCGACCGGCCCGAGCGGCTCGAGCGACCGGTGAAGTACGACCTCATCTGCCACGCCGAGATGAATGCGATCGTGCAGTGCGCCCGCAACGGGGTGAGCCCGGTGGGCTGCACGATCTACTCGAGCTTCAGCCCGTGCGTGCAGTGCTCGCTGGCGATCATCCAGGCCGGCCTCGCCGAAGTCGTCACCTTTGCGGTCGATCATGGCAATGAGCCATGGTCGGAGTCGATCCGCAAGGCCGTCGATCTCTTCGCCGAGGCGGGCGTCTCGTATCGATCGTTCCCAGTCCGATGATCGGCGGCTGCTGCGGCGCGTGCAGCGCCCTGCGCCACCTACACTCCATCGATGCACGAGCAGCGCGACTGGTTCAGGCTCGATGGCCGTCATGCCTTGATCGGCGGAGCGACGCAAGGGATCGGCCGTGCGTGTGCGCTCGCCCTGGCCCGCGCCGGCGCCCGCGTGACGATCACTGGGCGCAACGACGAAGGACTGGCGAAGGTCGCTGCAGAACTGGCTGCGATCGGTCCGGGGCATGCGACGCTGCTCGTGGACCACGCCGACTGGCAGGCCGTGCAGCGATCGGTCGATGCACTCGCTGCGCGTGATCCGGTGCATGTGGTCGTGCACAACACCGGCGGTCCGGCCGCAGGCTTTGCGATCGATGCCGATCCCGCCCAGTTCACGGCGGCACTCACGCAGCACGTGGCCACGGGCCAGGCGATCATGCAGGCGTGCGCCCCCGGCATGCGCGCCGCCGGGTACGGCCGGCTGGTGTCGATCACCAGCACGAGCGTGGCGACGCCGCTGCGTGGGCTCGGCGTGTCGAACGTCGTGCGTGCGGCGGTGGCCAACTGGGTGCGCACGCTGGCGCATGAGCTTGGCCGGTTCGGAATCACGGCGAACAACGTGATGCCGGGGTTCACGCGCACGGGGCGGCTCGCTTCGCTCTTCGAGGGCAAGGCGCGTCGCGGCGGCGTCGAAGTCGAGGACATCGAGCGCGAGGCGATCGCCACGATCCCCGCAGCGCGGATCGCCGAGCCCGACGAGATCGCGGCGGCCGTGCTCTTCCTCTGCTCGCCGGCGGCGAGCTACGTGAACGGCGTGAACCTGCCCGTCGATGGCGGCAGGCTCGTGCAGATGTGATCGATGGCCGTATCACCCGACAACGCCGCTGCATCGCACGATGACCTCGCGCGCAGCCGTCGCATCGGTTCGATCAACGCACTCGCGGCGCTGCTCGGCTGGAGCACGGTGCCGCTGCTCTTGCGCGATCTTGCGGGGCGGGGCGTGGACTTCTGGAGCAACAACGGCTGGCGCTACGGCGCAAGCGCGGTGCTGTGGTTGCCGTACGTCCTGTGGCATACGTGGCGCGGGCGGATGCCGAAGGGGATCTGGAAGGCAGCCATCGTGCCGAGCATCGCCAACGTCGCGGGCCAGGCCTGCTTCACGGCGGCGTTCGGGATGGCCACGCCGGGCATCGTGACCTTCGGCCTCAGGAGCCAACTCATCTTCGTGGCCTTGGGTGCGTGGTTCCTCTTTCCCGCCGAGCGCGCGGTGATGCGCACCATGCGCTACCTCGTGGGATTCGGGCTGCTCATCACGGGACTGCTGCCAGTCCTCTTCGGCGGTGAGTTCTCGCTGGGCGGCGCCAACGGATCCGGCGTGCTCATGGCGGTCTGCTCGGGGCTGGGCTACGCGTGCTACGGCCTCAGCGTGCGGCGCTTCATGGCACCGTTCCACCCTGTGCTTGCCTTCGCGGTCATCTGCCAGCTCACGGCCATCGGCCTGATCGTGCTGATGCTCCCCTTCGGCCGCGAGGGCGGTGCCTACGTGCCATCGCTGGGGTCGCGTGAGCTTGTCTTCCTCGCGATCAGCGCGGTGGCCGGCATCGCGGCAGGGCACGTCTTCTACTACGTCGCGATCGCACGGCTGGGCGTGGCCGTGACGAGCGGCGTGCTGCAGCTGCAACCGTTTCTGGTGAGCGCGGCGAGTGCCTTCGTGTTCGAGGAGCGACTCACGGGATTCCAGTGGCTGGGCGGTTTCGTCGCCGTGGGCGGCGCGGTGCTCATGCTCACCGCCGAGCGCAAGGCACCGCAGCAGGCACAGGCCAGCACGGAAACAGGCGACTGAAGCGGTCGTTCGGATGTCGACAGGTTCGTCAAGCGAAACGAGCGCGAGCCCCGCTCAGCGCGTCCCGGCGAGCGCGTCCACGAATCGCCAGACCTCGTCGAACGTGTTGAAGAGCGGGGCGGGTGCGGCACGGATCACCTTGGGCTTGCGCGTATCGCACGCGATGCCGGCCGGCAGGAGCTGCGCATGACGCTCCATGCAGCGCTCATCGAGCTGGATCGAGAGCTGCGCGCCACGCTCGTGCGTGGCCGCAGGGGTGAGCACGCGCGCCTCGGGCACGCGTTCACGAAGGAGCATCTCGAGGAACGCGGTGAGCCGCAGTGACTTCGCGCGCAGCCGATCGAACCCTGCGGCATCGAAGAGTTCGAGGCTCGCCAGCAGCGGCGCCATGCCGATCACGCTCGGTCCGCTCACTTGCCATCCATCGGCGCCTGGTGTGGCGACGAATTCGCGCTCCATCGCCATGCGGGTGGCGAGCGGCACGCCCCACCAGCCGGCAAAGCGTGGCGTGGTGGCGTCGAGTCCGTGGCGCTCATGGATGTAGAGGCCTGCGGTCGCTCCCTGGCCGCCGTTCAAGTACTTGTAGCCGCACCACGCGGCGGCATCGGCGCCGATGTCGTGGAGCGCGAGCGGCACGTTGCCCATCGCATGCGCCAGGTCGAAGCAGGCGAAGGCGCCAGCGGCGTGCGCCGCCTTGACCAACGCATCGAGGTCCAGGAGCTGGCCGGTGGAGTAATTCACGCCGCCCACCAGGAGCAGTCCGGCACGATCGCCGGCCCCGGCGCATGCGTGCGCGAAGTCGTCGGCGTGCAGCAGTCCATCAGCGCGGGGCTGGACCTCGATGATGCACGAATCAGGATCGAATCCACGCGCCTGCACGTGGCTCCGCACGGCGTAGCGGTCACTCGGAAACGCAGTGGCTTCCATGATGATCAGGTCGCGACCGGTGTGCGGGCGCCAGAACGATGCCATCAGGAGGTGCAGCGTCTCGGTGAGGCCGGCCATTGCGACGACCTCATGTTCGCGCGCGCCAGCCAGGGCGGCGAGCGATCGGCGTGCGTGCGCGTGGTAGTCCATCCAGGGGCGTGCACCTTCCATGCGCGCGTAGTGGCCACGCGACCCCCACTGGTCCATGACCTCCTGCACGAGCTCGCGCGTGCGTCGCGCCATCGGTCCGAGCGAATTGCCTTGGAAGTACACCAGCGGTGCGCCGTCGGCACTGCGCGGCAGCTCGAATCGATCGCGCAAGGGAGCGAGCGGATCGTTGGCATCGGCCCAGCGGGCCCACTCGCGTGTGGTTTCGATCTCGGCGGCGCTGGTGTCGAGGACGGTGCTGGGCATGCTCGGATCGTAGGATCGACGCGTGGCGATGCCCGAAGCGATCCAGTGGTCCGAGTGCCTCGCGCGCGAGCGACCCGGCCGGCGCGTGCTGCTCGCCTTGGTGGTCGTGGCGCTGGCGATCGCGGTCGGCCTCGCGGCGAAGGAGTGGTTCGTGGGCGCGCTCGCGGCGGTGGGTCTCGCGGCGGTAACCGCCGAAGGCTGGGCTGGCTGCCGCTGCAGCATCGATGGCCAGGGGATCGTCCGTGCGGGACCGTTCCGGCGGCGGAGCCTCTCGTGGTCGACCGTGGAACGGTTCACCGTGCAGCGGTCCGGAACCACGTTCGCTCGAACGGCCGGTCGCGGGGCGATCTCCTTCCATGCCGATGGAGTGCCCGCGTCAGATCGCGCGCGCGTGCAGCAGGCGCTCGACGCCTGGCATGGATGGTGGCTCGGCTCGCGCACCGCGCGTGGAAGCGTTGAGCCATGAGCGATGCCAAGCGCACTTGGCGCGAGGCGCTTCGGCATGCCTTCGCGGTCGAGCCACCCGGACCGGCCACGCTCAACGATGCCGAGGCTGCAGTCGTGGCGCGCATCGCGGACGAGGTCGTGCGTCGTGGCATGACGGCACCGGCATTGCTGGCGCTCGAATCGTTCCGCCCGCTCAATGCGATCGGGGCCAACGCCATGCATGCGCTGACCCCCTTCGTGCAGGTCGTCGCCGATCCCAAGGCTTTCTCCACGCTTGCCGAGCTGCTCGAGCGGCGCGGCAGCGTCGAGGCGATCTGCCTGGCGATCGAAGACCGTGCGCGACGGGGAAATCCGCCGCAATCCGATGGATAACGGCTGCAGCCCGGCTTGCGGCCCGCGGCCGAGTCCGTAGCCTTCGCCTTCCATGCGCAAGGCCCCCAGTCGCATCAAGGTCGTGGTCGCCACCGACTGCGGCAGCACCACCACGAAGGCGATCCTCATCGAGTGCGTGGATGGTGTGTACCGCCAGACGCACCGTGCCGAGGCGCCGACCACGGTCGAGGCGCCCTTCGCCGACGTCACGCTCGGCGTGACCAATGCGGTCACTGAGCTGCAGGAGCTCAGCGGACGGCGGCTTGTGAACGACGATGGCACGATCCTCCGTCGCACGTCGGATGATGCTGCGGACGGTTGCGATGCGTACATCTCGACGAGCAGCGCCGGCGGCGGACTGCAGATGATGGTCGCGGGCGTCGTGAAGGAAATGACTGCCGAGAGCGCCAAGCGTGCGGCGCTTGGTGCGGGTGCGATCGTGATGGACACCATCGCGAGCAACGACCGTCGCCGGCCGCACGAGCAAGTGCAGCGCATCCGCGAGCTGCGGCCCGACATGGTCCTCATCTCGGGCGGAACCGACGGCGGCGACACGAAGAAGGTGACCGAGCTCGCCGAACTCATCGCGCCCGCGAAGCCACGGCCGCGCTTCGGCGGCGAGTACAGCCTGCCGATCATCTTCGCCGGCAACCGCGATGCGCGGCCTGCCATCGAGCGCACGTTCGCGGCCGGGGGCTTTGACCTGAAGGTCGTCGACAACCTGCGCCCGACGCTTGAGCGCGAGAACCTGGGCCCTGCGCGCGAGACGATCCACGATGTCTTCCTCGAGCACGTGATGGCGCATGCGCCCGGCTACGACCGGCTGATCGCATGGGCCGATGCGCCCATCATGCCGACCCCCGGCGCGGTCGGCGACATCCTGCAGGCGATCGCGAAGGGGCGTGGGATCAACGTTGTCGGTGTCGACATCGGCGGCGCGACGACCGACGTCTTCAGCGTCTTCGATGGCTCCTTCAACCGCACCGTCAGCGCGAACCTGGGGATGAGCTACTCGATCAGCAACGTCTGCGCCGAGGCCGGCATGGACAGCGTGCTGCGCTGGGTGCACCTGGACATGGACGAGCGCGAGCTGCGCAACCGCGTCAAGAACAAGATGATCCGGCCGACCACGATCCCGCAGACGCACGAGGCGCTGGTGTTCGAGCAGGCCGTCAGCCGCGAGGCGCTGCGGCTGGCGTACGTGCAGCACAAGGCGTTCGCGACCGAGCTCAAGGGAGTGCAGCAGCAGCGCACCGTCGGGGATGCCTTCAGC
>Ga0315906_10011982_pt1 | contig 10070 bp, 6 predicted proteins | sample LakEriMetagenome_4_FD_203526 | JGI IMG/M metagenome (GOLD analysis project Ga0315906, IMG submission 203526) | Freshwater fungal communities from buoy surface, Lake Erie, Ohio, United States - Buoy 2 MA122 | ecosystem: Environmental > Aquatic > Freshwater > Lake > Lake biofilm | place: USA: Lake...
ACTGACATGATGGCTGCTTAATGCGCTCAGCACCTCATCGTTTCGAAGTGCACCCGGGTGATGCACCTTTATATTGGAAGGCAGTCGGTGAATTATAGTCTTACATTCATCCCAGTAATGCTGATCCTCTACGGGTCCGTAAATGGTGAATTCAACCTGCTCATTTTTATCCAGCTTCCCCAGTAATTTTAAGGTGCCATCCAGATTTTTCTTGGGAGTGATACGCGATAAAAACACGAGTTTTAAAGAGCCCGGTTCTTTTTTTCTGGTAATAAAGGTGAATGGGTAATTAGGACTCAGATTAAGGGCGATGTGTACGTTGGCAGATTTACCCATTACTTTTTTTATTTCCGCTTCTTCCAAAGCAGAACTTGCGTGCCAGGTGACATTACGGTAAAGTCTGGTAAGCTTAGAAAAAAGCAGGAACGCCTTTTTCTTAGGTGCTTTGATTTTTAATGCGCCTGCACCAAGCATTCCCCTGGGAGCCAGAATTACTTTGCGTGCCGGCATGTACTTATTGCGAACACGCAGAGGAAGAATGGTAAAGTTGCGACTGAACATGCTGTTGAGATACAAAATATCTGCCTGCATTTCCAGAATAATTTTTTTGATCATCCCTTCATTTTGTTGTGAAGGGGATAAGTAAATAACCGGAGTTCCATCCGATAGTTTTATCCATTCACCGGTCTTTATACTTTGATAGGGAGTATCTGAAAAAAGATCGCGGTCGGAAGTAACAAAACAGAATTCATAATTATCTCCCAGATGCGCCACCATGTTCGTGAGTGAACGAATGGGGCCACCGGCTCTGAATCCCGGAAGAAACCAGTCGGTGAAAACTAATATGCGTTTTTTATGACTCACGCTTTATGCTTCAATGTTATTGGCTTCAAGCCAGTTCTCCAATACAACGCACAGCCACATATCGAGCCAGCGGACATTTTTATCGCCCTTCAGAAAGCGTTCCCAGCTTGCAGCAAGGTATTTTCCATTAATGATCTCACGACGTATCAGCTGTTGAATTTTATCTTCGCAGAAGGTACGCAGTTCATTTTTAAGCCAGATTTCCCAGGGGAAAACGAAGCCCATTTTTTTACGATGGATGACTTCGTCGGGCAACAGATCTCCGAGACTATCCACCAGTAATTTTTTTGGAAAAACCGGTCGCTTGAATTCATCCCCGATGCCCAATACGTATTCTACCAGCTCATAATCAAGAAACGGAACTCTGACTTCCAGCGCAACCGCCATACTCATCTGGTCGGTATCACGCAACAGAACATTCTGCATGTAGGTGGTAATTTCTGCAACACTTACTTTACTTAGTGTTGGTAAATTACTTCCGCGATTACTGAGTTCACGTTTAAGAATTTCCTGAAGTGCATCGGTTTCGTGGCTGTTTCCGGCAAGTGCAGTTACATGTCTGGGTAATCCTACCTGCCGCGATACTGGAAATGTTTCGTAGAGCGATCCGTCTTTATTGCGAAGTAATTGCGCTAGTTTTTCAGACGCGATACCGGGCTTAAGAGTAGCTACTACTGATCCCATTAATCTGCGAAGTGGTGCGGGTATTGAAAAGAGCCAGTTGTATTGTTCAATTTTTAAACTGCGGTTAAATACCGGGTATCCAGCAAAGAGTTCATCGCCACCCAAACCGGAAAGTGCCATAGTTACACCATGTTTTCGGGTTAGTTGAGAAACGATATAACTGTTCGGGCCGTCTCCGCTTGGATGATCCAGTGCATTGAGCGCAACCGGAAGCGCCTTTAAAAAATCTTCCGGCTTTAAAAGAAATTCGGTGTGATCTGTTTTGAATTTATTCGCCACCTGCTTTGCAAATCCTGCTTCACTGAATTCCTTTTCACCAAATGCAATCGTAAACGTTTTGACCGGTTGCTGCTGAATGCGACTCATCATTCCGACTACGGCACTCGAGTCAATTCCGCCTGAAAGAAATGCACCAAATGGCACATCACTGATTAGTCTTCTTTCAACCGCAGCGGTGAGAAGTTGCTGTACATCCTTGCAAACTTCTTTGTACGTTTTAGCTTGTGAGGCAACAGAATAATTTTCTTTGGGACTCCACCAGCGGGTAATATGCATTGCCCCGTTTTTCAGTATCATGTAGTGTCCGGGCAAAAGCATGTTCACATTGCTGATGAGTGTGCGGGGCGCATGCACCGTCTGATACATGAAAAATTCTGCAAGCACATTCCGGTTCAGTTTCTTTTTTACCAGGCCGCTTGCCAGAATGGCGCGAATTTCAGATGCAAACAACCAGGAACCATTGGTCTCAGTATAATACAAGGGCTTTATTCCGAGCCGGTCACGCGCAATGAAGAGCGATTGTTCTTCTTTATCCCAAAGTGCAAAAGCAAACATGCCATTGAAACGATGCAGGCAATAAGGTCCCCATTCCTGATAAGCAGCAAGGATTACTTCGGTATCCGACTGTGTTTGAAAGTTGTAATTCGGTAGTTCTTTACGAACCTCTTTGAAATTGTAGATTTCTCCGTTGAAAATAATTTCATAGCGTTGTGTGCTGTCGTGCATGGGCTGATGTCCTGCAGGACTCAGATCAAGAATGGCAAGCCGTCGATGAGCCAGCGCAACGAAATCATCATTGTAATATCCCTCGTCATCCGGGCCGCGGTGAGCGATGTTGTTATTCATGGCACGAACTGCCACAGCTCTTTGCGGATCGGGTTTCGCTGAATATATTCCTGCTATTCCACACATATTATGCTCCTCCTTTTATTCGCCATAAGGTGTTTGCCCACGTGGTGGGTGTAATGGTATCGGCAAGTTCAACACTTTTCCGACTCATCGTTAGTAGTTGTTTGTCGCTTAGCTGTATCGTTCTGATGAGTACATCGCGAATGGAATCTTGTTTCTTGGGCAAGGTAAAGAATCCGTTTTCACCTTCTTTCAGAAAAGTAGTGGCGGCACTGGTGGTAGTACTACAAATTAAGGGAAAGCCGGCTGCTGCAAATTCATGCACCACCACTCCCCAATGTTCGTAGTGTGCAGGTAAGATGAATACACCGGTTTGGCGGAGTACGGGGGCCAGATTAGCGGGTTGAATAAATCCGCAATTTTTTATGTGTGGATGCTCAGGGAATTGTGATTCCAGTTCACCTTTGCCCATACACCATAATTCCCAGTCGCCACGTTCCGCTTCGCTTAGCGAATTAAATGCGTTCCAGAGTTCAGTTACTCCTTTTAGTGAAGTATAGCGTCCCGCAAATAGGAATCGATGTGGAAATTTCTGTTCTTTTTCCTCACGAAAGGAATTGTAATACCCGTGAAACAATCGGGTGTCGGCAGAATACAACCCTTGTTTCAGGTGGTCATTTTTGAATCCGAGTTTCCGCGCATATTTCGCATTTGGCTCCCCGGGAACCCAGCAATGTGTAAAGATGCTTTTGAGAAATAGGGGTCCTGCAATCCTGGCGATGTATTGTTTGAGGTTTCCAAGCCAGGGATTGTCGAGCGTAAGTATTACCGGAATTTTCTTTCTGAAACTTTTTGCTGCTGCGGTGTATCCTTTATCACTCCATCCGCATACGTAAACGGTATCGGGATTTATTTTTTGACAGAGCGCAATCAATTCTTCAGTTGAATAATCATTACGCTCATACGTTTTAATTCCTTCAGAAAAGGTGAAACGGAAAGGTGCAACCGGATTAACCGGATATTTTACCACATGGATTTCCGCATTGTACAGTGTTGCCAGCTGTTCAATGCATGCCACGGTATAACCGGCCAGTTCAAAGTACAGGAATAGAAACTTCCTGCTTTGTTCCGGTAGTGACTGCTTCTCCAGACGGTTTTTCATATTGTAATAATACAATGACCAGAAGGGCCATTGATGTAAATGGATTCAGTGAAGATTGCAACCAGGGTTCAAAGGTGATCTGAAACAGGATGGCAAACATCGCCGGAACTGCAAGGTAGTTTTTGATTCCTTTCGCAAGGAAATTGCGGAAGAAACCGTAAAGGAATAAGACCAGTCCGACCAGTCCGGTATTTAACCAGATAGCAAGGTAGGTATTGTGTACACCGCCCTGGTGATTGAGCATGCTCAGCCACTCCTGATTGAGTACAAAGAGATATTCTTCGTAGGCAAATCCACGGCCCAGCATAAAGTTTTTTTGAATTTCCTGCCAGGCAAAAGCCCATGCAATCGTTCTGCCCGAACCATCATCCAGTTGATCTGCTCTGAGAAACTCACCTAATCCAAGGTTCGTGACAATGGCTACCAGATTTTCATTCACCAGCTGAAACGTGATGGCCGATACAATTACGATGACGAAGCCTGCCCAGTAACTTATCCTATAAAAACGTAGGAAGAAAAGGAAGATCAGAATGGAGAACATTCCGTTACGGGATCTTGACATTAAAACTGAGATCGCAATTACCGCAATAATCAGCAACATCTGATTACGGCTGAAGATGTCGGGGAAATGATAGCGGGCCAGTGCCACAAGAATCGTGAGCAGGCAGCAAAACGTACCGATCCCATTTGGATTTCCCAGCAAACCATTGTAACGACCAACAAGGTAAGGCCATTCGGGTTTCACGACAATCAGAATGAATCCTATGGTAAGCAAAATAGTTCCCGCCCAAACGATATGCTGCATAAATCTCCGCCCATCAAGCGTGAGTTCCCTGATAAAGTAGTTGGGAATGAAGATCAGGAGTAGTGAGTAGCTGAGAATTTTCTGAAAAGAAGTTACCGGCTCCGGATGTCGTACACTCAGCGCTAATGCCAGCAGCAGAAAGGCACTGAAAGGGACAAAGATTCCACTTCGGAGGTCGAAATTTTTTCTGTCAAGAAATACAAACGCACATAATAAGATCAGCGAGATATCTTTTACCAGCTTGGCAAAGTCGAGTTCATGATGCCGGTTGTCGGAAAGAAACAGGATAAAGAAGAAGCCCAGAAATATCTCAGTATATCTTCCTTTTCTTTTTAGCAGAATTAATGTTAAGGGTACTAACACCAATGCAGACTCTTTAATGATAATGCCTGCAATGGTCCAGACAATCATTAATAATACAAATTGAGCATTCTCTTTGATGTGGTCAATCATCGCAGCATAGTATCAAAAAGATCTAAATGTTGCCGGGCCGCTTTTTCCCAGGTAAATCGCGCCATTACTTTCTGAATCGACTTTTCCGAAAGTGCTTTGCGTTGTTCTGGTGTATAAGAGTAGAGTTGCTGAATGGCAGTTTTAAGGGCACGGATATTTCCCGCTTCCACCAGAAAGCCATTGCTTTGATCCACCTGTTCGGCTGTAGCTCCGGTATCACTAACAATGATGGGCATTCCTGCCATCATCGCTTCCAGCACTACAGTCGGCATTCCTTCAAAGAGCGTCGGGAAAACAAAGATGTCGTTTTCGCGATAAAGCCTGAATAAATCTTCATCTGTGGCAAAGCCAAGATAGTTGACATTGGGCAACTGGTATTCCCTTGTGATTTTATCGTAAAGTGGTCCTTTTCCTACAAGGTTAAAAACGAGTTTGTTTTTATAACCTTCGTTATTGAGCCTCCTGACTGTTTCAAGAAGCAGGTCAATGCCTTTATTGGAGGCAAATCTTCCGACAAACAATAATTGTAGCGGTTCTCTGTCAAAGCGTCGCTCGGGTGGAGGAGTGGGGTTTACCGCATTTGGAATTACAACTACGTTTCGTTTGTCTCTCACATACTTTTTCAGAATGTTGGTGAGTTGACCACCCAGTGAGATTACTTTTGCAGCATTCCGAAACTGATAGGCTTCCATTAGTCGTAACGGAAGTGAACGATAACGATCGGAGGCAGTAATTGCCTGAAAGGGTTCGAGGCCGTGTGGATTGACAATGGTTTTACTGCCAATTTTTTTCAATCCGTAGAAAACAGATAGTCCCTGGCTGTAAATTAAATCCGGCTGATGCTTTTGAATTTCCCCGAATACTAATTTGGAATAGTTGTAGCAATGTAAAATGTAATTGCCTTTAACAGGTGCATTCAGGGGAATCTCTTTTATCCCCGGTAAATAATCCAGTACTTTTTCAGCATGCGGATGGACCACGGTAAATTTGGCACGATCCTGCTTTACCATTTCTTCCAGCAGTAGTTGTGAATGACGTTGCATGCCGCCGATGGAATGCGGGAAGATGCCGTCGGTGCAAAAAAAGATATGTGGTTTTTTAGTGCTCATTTACTGATTAGCGTGCGTATGCCTTCGTCAATTCCCCATACCGGTTCCCAGCCCAGGCTTTTTAGCTTGCTTACATCGGCAAGCAGGTGCATACGTTCTACTTTTCGTACACGAGCAGGATCCACTTCTATCTCAATTTTTTCACCCAGTTCTCTGGAGAAAGCATCTACGATTTCAGTAACCGAGTATTCAATGCCCCGACCCAGATTAAAGGTGTCGATGCCGGTATTTACTTTATTGAGCAGGGTGTGCACTGCATTGGCCATGTCGAAAGTGTGAATGAAATCACGCTTCGGCGTAAGGTTGCCCAATTTAATCGTGCGCATCCCGCTGTTAACCTGATTCTGAATTTCGGGAATCAGGTGCGGATTCGTTTCATTGGGTCCGAACGCATTGAAGAACCTGCAGATGATCACCGGAATTCCCGTCATCAGGTGAAATTCATTGCAAAGATGTTCGCCGGTAAGTTTGCTTAAACCATAAATGTCGAGCGGACCGGTTGTATCGGTTTCTTTTACGGCATGGTCGTAGATCGGATATACGGCAGCGGTGGAAGCGAAGAATACTTTTTCAACGCCGTGTCGTTTCGCTGCATCCAGAATATTCAGTGTTCCCTGAATATTAATTTGTGATGACTCGTAGGGACGTTCATTGCACCAGGGGATAAAGTGAACCGCAGCAAGATGAACGACCGTCTGCGGCTTGAAAGTTGAAAAAACCTGCTCTACAGCCTCACGGTGAAGGATATCCGCATGATAGAAATGGGTATCCGGGACATGGATAAATTTACGGTTACCGAACGACAGGTTGTCGAGCACGGCAATTTCATGTCCTTCTGCCTGCAGTTTAGCAGTTACTGCTGATCCGATAAAGCCGGCTCCTCCGGTAATTAGTGTTCTCATAGTTTTTATACTTTAAGCAAATCCAGTAAGCGCCGGTAGTTTGTTTTACATGCGTGCTTGGTGCTGGTTTCTATAACCAGCTGGTTGAGCCTTTTACGCGTGGCGAAGGTTGTTTTATCGATCTCCGGATAAGGAGGATTTGCAACAATAAAACCGCAGTTTTGATTCACTACAAATTCGGAATAGTCTCCCAGATTTTCAGAGATGGCTACCGGGAGACCAGCCGCCAGGTACTCAGCGAATTTAGTGGGGGAAGCAACACGGTTGGTAACCGATTGCTCCCGGATCAGAATTCCCAGATCACAGGCAGCCAGAACCGACGGAACTTCCAGGTGTCCCACCCATAATTGTTGCACCTGATCCGGAAATTCTCTGCGGAGTTCTCGGATGTTCGCTTCATCTTTTGCCAGAAAGAGGGCTTTATAGCGAGGAGCTTTCTTCAGATAGTGCTGCAAAAAGGGTTTTACGATCTGAAACGACTGCCAGCCGGCGGTACTTCCGGAGTAGGCAAGGATAATATCATCCGGGGAATACCCATACTGCCTGCGGGCAAAATTTTCCGAATCAGGCGTGATATTCATGGTGCTGAAATCTGAATTTAACGTACACGGAATTACCACATGTTCCTTTCCATGATACCCATATTCTTTTTTCCAGTAAAGGATGAGTTGTGCACTTACTCCAAGCCGGGCATCGGCGTAAATGACCGCGTTTTTTTCCAGATTGGCAATCTGTTTTTTCCATGATGGATCAACCTGCACATCATACTCTTTCCATTCGGCTGCGATAGCTCCTCTTCCGTCGAACCCTACCTTTTTTATTAATCCAAATTTTTTCAACTGCAGTGCCATGTTTGCCGCAATCACATTACGTGCAAGGATTGATTTCGGACGAATAAAAAAACAAAGCAGAGCCAGAAAGAAAATGTTGAAGCGCCACCAGGTAGCTTTGGGTAGCATAGGTAACACAACAGCATCCGGTAATTTCTCCTTAATCCACTTTCTTTTTTCTCCAAATGAACGCAATGAAATGAAGGCGACTAACCGTGTACCGGCATCGCATTCTTCATTCATGAAACGGATCACATCCGTAACCTGGCTTTCATACACACCGGATGGAGGTTCGGCGTAGGTCAGGTAGATCATATGCAGTGTGTTAATCTACCAGTTGATTAGTTTTCTTTACAATATTGCTAAGGATTTCGGCGCCGCGGAATCCAAGTAACTTGTAAAAGGTGAGATACCTTTTTGTAGTGGATGTAGTTTCATCCGGAATCCCTTTCCCGTTTACATATTTTTTGTGCAATTGCTTCGCTTCGGTCCGATCATATTTATAGAGAATCCGGATGGCGTCAAAGACGCAGTTGAGATAGGACTTCTCTATTTCCGGCGTTATTTTGTTGTTTTCCTTCAGGTATTTGTAAGCCCGGTTTCTCAAGTCAATGTAGCGCTTCCAGTTTTCTGTTGGATTTGCTTTTGTGATCGATCCTGATGGCCGCTCCCGGTTAGTACTTACAATGCGCTGATCAAACTTTACCACAGCACCGTGCTGCATCATGCGGAACATCAGATCATATTCCTGACTGCTTTTCAGGGCTTCCGACCAGCCATTTGCTTCGATCAGTTTCGCTCTTGAAAACAAATTGCTGGAGGTAGTTCCCATTTTTGCTTCCATCAAGGCAATCCATGGCTCCTTGGGGAAATAAATGTATTTCTTAACAAAGCCATTGATGAATAATTTATCACAGCTTCCCACCATAATATCCGGCAACCGGAAGGAGTCCAGAATGCAATGCATGTGATGCTCCAGTTTTTCAGGATGCATGATATCATCCGCATCGAAGAACTGAATATAATCTCCTTTTGCAATTGCTAAACCGCGATTTCGCGTGTAAGTTGCCCCACGATTCGCATCATTGATCATCAGGGTGATGCGATCCGGAAACTCTTTTTGAAGTTTTTGAATGATAGCAACTGTTTCATCAGTGGAATGATCATCCACACAAATTATTTCTATTGGCGGATGTGTTTGCAAAATCACTGAACGCAAGGCTTCTTCTACATATACCGCTACATTATAGCAAGGGATGACTACCGATATTTTTAAATCTCTTTTCACTCTGCTCTTACGCTTTTCAATTTCCCGAATATCTGATTCAAGTGAGGGTTCTATTTGTCCGGCTATAATGTGAAAATCGGTTTCTATATCATGTTCCTCAAAGACTTTGTCAAGGAAATGTACCAGCATTTTGAGATTATGATTGCTGAGCATTTTAGGATGCGATACAAAACAGAGATATTGATTTTCCCTGAAATAATTCAGGTAGGAGGGCATTTTGGCAACACTTAGTAACTCAGCTGATGCCGCTTCGTGCAGTTTACGCGTATTCGGAAACCCTTCAATATTGGCAGGTTTAAATCCGGGCAAGGGTTGTGATTGCTGTCCTACACCCCGACCATAAGTATGATCCTTGCGCATCCTTACCAGAAATCGGTGATGCAATCGATGCGCCATGAAAACAGTGCGCGGAATTTTAATTACCGAACTACCCATTTCCAGGAATGGTCCTTTGGTGTCTTCCGTAGTAACTTCTCCGCTGAAGCGATAAACCGGTTTACGCGGAGCAGCGGAAAAATCAAAAAACTGTGCATTCGAGAACTGGTACATACCGGTCATTACACTAAAGTCGTACCGTATACCAAACTTTTCAAAATAGGGCTTGTAATCTTCAAATGGTTGCAGCGACCATCCTCCGGCTCTGTAGCCATCGATCTTGTAGTTTGGATTAATGGCACGGGCAATTTTTAAAAGAAACTCAATCGACTCATTAAACAGGTAGTCTTTTTCATCCTGTTGCAATTTGTGGAAGCGGTAGCGGCTGATATCCTGCAGCGTGAATTGATGTTCATTCTCCAGATATCTGGCATCCAGCCAATGCGGATGAATGTGCGGAAATATATAGT
>Ga0315906_10011984_pt1 | contig 10070 bp, 8 predicted proteins | sample LakEriMetagenome_4_FD_203526 | JGI IMG/M metagenome (GOLD analysis project Ga0315906, IMG submission 203526) | Freshwater fungal communities from buoy surface, Lake Erie, Ohio, United States - Buoy 2 MA122 | ecosystem: Environmental > Aquatic > Freshwater > Lake > Lake biofilm | place: USA: Lake...
CCGCTTCCAGCTTGTTTCCATCTACGATAGGAACGGCCTCAATCGTTGCACCTTCTACTGCAGCACATCCGCCCAATACAATACAATGGTTCAAATACGGCTCGGCGCTTCCGTAATTCAGGAAAGTGGACCCAATCATTGTGACTGGGTCGCCCTCCAATGGAGGAAACATTTCCGTCAATACTTGGTCGATGTATTCCACCTTTTGATCCCTGGTATAATCGGGATTCAACAATATATCAATGATGGTATTGTTCTTGGCGGCTTTTAATCCTGACTTTGTTTTAACTACATAGTTCTCTTCATCATCGTTGTCTGAATCAACAGCAACGTCTTCAGCTTCGTCGTCATCATCTGAGCCTTCGCCTTCACCTTCGCCTTCGCCTTTGCCTTCGTTAGACCTCAATTTACTAAACATGGATTCTACAGTTAGCACTTTTAAAGCATCCGCATTCTTGGCCTCCAAGTTGTTGAATGGTGTTTGTAGAACCTCGGCAATCAATGCCTCTACGTATGCCTTTTTTGGCACGCCCTGTTTTGGATAAACCAGGTCAATCCCATGAACCGCGTCGTATCCAAATGCTGCCAACACCATTTGCCGAAATGTGGTTGCAGGATTTACAACAAGTTTGGTATAGTTGTCCATCATATTGATAGCCAATCGTTTATACGTTTTCTTGGGCAAAGGGAAATCGCCGTGACTACTGCCTGCCTCAATATCAAAACTCATTATCTTGTAAGGGACAATGGTTTCCTTTTCAGGTAATGGTTTGATTAATTTTTGCGATGCCACGTATTCGTATGTGCAGGTTGTTGTCCGATTGGTAACTTGTGGTGCCCTTGTAGAAACCATTACCCAACCATTGGGGTAAATCTTGGTCAAATGGAAGAATCGCAAAAGGGGGGGCAAATTTGCCTCGTACAACTGAGTATGCGGCGTGAATGGTCTGGGACGACGTCCGCCATCTGGCAACTGCTGGTACCACAGATTCTTGACCTTGTTCATAACAACTGTGTTTTTGAATACAAGCTTGACAAACTTGGATTTCTTTCCTGCACTGAATCCATACAACTTCTGACTGTCAACCAATTCAAAATTAGTAATGGAGTCTTTATAAAATTCGCCGATTGATGATTTGATTTCGCGAACCATTGTATTCATCTTGCCTAGGTCCCAGTTATCACCTACCTTAATGTAAAAGAATGGTTCGAAATCGTCAATAATGATTGAACAGGTTTCGCCTTTTTCATTGATTCCATACATTTGGACAAGGAATTGCTTTTCATCACCCTTTTTCTTTTTTTCTTTTTCTTTCTCATCGTCACTTGATTGATCAATAACGTCGTTCAATACGTCAAAGTAGAAAAGACGGAATGTTTTTGCTACTGCTATTTTCTTTTTTAACATTTTTTTACAAGATGAATTATTTATTTTAATACTTTCTGTTTATTTTGTTTGTTTAAATTCAATTTTAGGGGAAACTACGTTTCCCCTATGACCCCTTTAAGGGAACTCGTCGTTCCCTTATGATCCCATACTAATAATATATTTAGGAACATAGTTTCAGCCATTTCCTTATTTTGCAAAGGTAAATTATAATGTCCGAACCTATAACAGATTTATCAAATCCGATAACAATTGAAATAAGTGAAGTTTTACCAATTGATTCATCAGATACACCCTTAGAGACACCGCACTTAGAGAATCCAACATTAGAGAATCCAACATTAGAGAATCCATCTGTAGATCAAGTAACAATTCAAATTATAGAGAATCCGCCCTTAGAGAATCCGCCCTTAGAGACACGACCCTTATATAACCAAGTCACGATTGAAATAATCGAATCGCCGCCAAATCCGATTGTCGAACTAATGAAACAGCATTCTAAATTTGCATTGTTGATTGGTTTAAACTATGTGGATTTTCCAGAAGTCACCTTGAAAAACCGCATTAAGGGAATCGACAATGCAAAGCAAAATTTAATAAATGTGTATGGTTTCACCGAAGAAAATATTCTAGTTTTAATTGAGCCATGTAGAGAGAAAGTTTTATCAACACTCAATACAATTATTGGTTCAAGCAATCTAATTAGTGAGCTCATGATTTATTATTCTGGATATGGAAACGGAATAATGAAAACGGATGTGGGTTTTTGTGCAGAGACGGGAGTCATTGACAACTTGGCAAAACAGATTATACCAGCGGACTTTGCAGAGATTGGTCAGGACGAATTTACATCCATGTTGAACAATAGTTGTTGTAAAACAGTGTGTATTATGGATATGTGTCCTTACGGGAATGAAGAGATGTTGCTAAAATGGAGTGTGGATATAAATAATTTGGTGAAAGTGATAACATTATGTGAAAGTGATTCACATAATACGAATAAAAATCAACTAAGGGAACTACATTCCCTTATGAACCCTCCTTCTTTTTAACGTCTTCTTTGTCTTCTCTGACTCTTTCTGTTATTTCTTTGTCTTCTTCTTCGGCTGTTTCTACGGCCACCAGGCATTTCAGAATTGTTTTCAGAATTGTTTTCAGAATTGTTTTCAGAATTGTTTTCAGAATTGTTTTTAGAATTGTTTTCAGAATTGTTTTCAGAATTGTTTTCAGAATTGTTTTCAGAATTGTTTTCAGAATTGTTTTCAGAATTGTTTTCAGAATTGTTTTCAGAATTGTTTTCAGGCGTTCCAGATCCAGTTCCAGACATTTCAGATCCGTTTTCCGGCATTTCAGATTTGATTTCTGGCGTTTCTAACTTTTCATTAGATTTATCATTAATTGATTTTGGTGTAACAGTCTTCAAATCGCCAGCAGCATCCTCCTGAGGAACCTCCTCAACAGGAGGAACCTCTTCAGTTGGTTGGCCCTGCATAATCAAAGTATTTAGTCCATCAATTTTTCCCTCAATTTCAACTAGTTTATCCATAATATCTTTTTCTTCACCTCCTTTTATTTTTAGACTTCTCCTACGTTGTTGTCTTCTATTTCGGCTTTGGTTTGGCATTATATATTTAATAGATATATTTTTTCTTTATTGGTTCAAAATAAGTTCCTGAATGCTTTTTATAATATTTGATCCAATTTTGCGCCCATTGACTTTAATTTTTGACAAATACTCTTGGTCAGAACGAATACAATCTATAAATTCCAAGAAGTTTGCAAACGGTTTCATTATCTCTACAGCTGTTGTTGAACTAATTCCGGGAATTTGCATCAATATCATTTGACCAATATTTTCCTTTGTGATATTTGCCTTCTTGGATACTTTGACAACATCGCAATAGTCTGTAGATTCTAAAGGTTTCTCTACATTGTTTAATTCAGGAGTGTTTAAGGGAGGGGATAAACCGTCAGGTTTGGGAGAACCGTCAGGTTTGGGGACGGAAGCATAGGCTTTCCCACCTTTCTTAAACTCCCTTGCCATTTTATCCGCCATGCAGAGAATGTACATCGCCGTTTCCGCTAAAGAAATTGTCCGATGGACCGAAAACCCCTTGAAATAATTGAGAGAAGAAATGCACGAAATTACTAATTTTCGGTCCTTGACGGTGGAGAGCATTCCTTCCAATAAATAAACTACATTATGGGGATTAGGAAAACAATTGGATAGTCGATAGGATTGCTCCGAGTACCGCCCATCTTTGATGCTGGCCAAAAGGTCTAACAATGTCTTTCTCTCAATGCATAAAAAAGTGGTTGTCTCGTCATCACTTGTAAATAAAATATCACCAAGTTGCAACACACGTTTCTCCAACACAATTAATTCTTTGTTCAAGTTTTCATGTTCCAAACATATATCGTAGAGAGAAGCTTCTCTTTCGTCAATAATTACCTTCATTTAGTATGGTTATTCACTTTATCTTTATCTGGTATTATTTTGTTAATATGTGCACTATTTGAATCTTTTTTACACTATATTTCATATTCCATAGATTATGTAGTTCTTGAGCCAAATCTTTTTTGGGTTTAAATTATATATGCCTTGATAATTAAGATACTTATGTAATCATTGTCTTAATCCAATCATCAATCGAATTGTATTGGTTTCCGTCTTTGTCTAGCGGAAGTTCTAAATTATCTACTAATATTGGATTTTTTAACAATTCATTACGTTTATTAATAATTTCTATTATAGAAAATCTGAAAGTAATGCCACTTTGTACTTCCATTGCTTTTTCTATTTTATTATTAATATAATCAAGAAGCTCTTGATCCGTAGGTTTTTCATATACACAACAATATTTACCATTTTCGTATTTTGGATATTTATCTGGACCACAATTCAATTTATCTTTTATACCATAATTTTCTATATAAGATAAAGTATGATTTTTTTTAGGAGGAAATATAACATTTGGACCAGAAATACATTTTTTTAAAGTATCAGAATGTTCTTGATAAAAAGATGTTTTTAATACTATAAATGGTATAGAACCTTTTAAATTTAAACTATTATCTACTCTAAATAAATCTAATAATTCACCATTACTCAATAAATATTTTGTTGTTTTTCCAAAACTTTGTTGTATGCTTTCGATTGTTTTAAAATTTTTTTTGCCATCATACGTTAATAATAAATTAGTTAAACCTAATATTCTTTCATTATCGCTCATTGCATTAATTTGATTATCATAAATTATTTGTGTTCCTTTTATTTTATTAAAATCCCGCATATTAGAAATTACTTCTACTGTATTTTTTAAAATAATTACTATTTTTTGTATATAAATTAAATAATTTTTAATTAAATCAATATCATATTCTTCGTCAGTTTCTATCGCAAAATCTGTCTTATTGTAATTTTGTATTGTTATTTCACCACTTACTATTTTATCAAAAATATCTTTTTTTATTCTTAAATAATTTATACTTTCAAAAATTTTATCTAAAACAGATTTGGCAATATTATTCAATAATATTCCACCTTTTTGTAAAAACTTTTTTGTCCTTTGTTTTTTTTGTTTTTTGTTTTTTTTTGTTTTTTTTATATAACGCATTTATTTTATACAATTTATATATATTTTATTATTGCAGCAAAATCAGCATCACTAATTTCCTTGTCGCAAAAGATTTTCAAATAGCATCGCAAACACACCATCGTATCAACCAATGAATTGTGCAATTCAAATTGATTAGCATCTTCTTCAAATAGTAACTCGTAAAGAACTGATAATTTGACAAATCGGGTTAAACCACAATGCTGCATCCCCTGCATCATTGTGCAGCTAATTGGCTTGGTTGAAACATTTTCAAAGAAAATTTCAAGCATTTGCGGAAACCTGTTCCGCATACATTCGATGCGAATCATCTTGCTATCAAACCACATATTGTGCGCAGCAATGGCGTCGCATTTCAAATACATCTGGTAAAACGTGGCTAATGCCTCGCCAATTTCCATTCCTCCATTGCATTTCTCTCTTGTAATTCCAGTAAGTTGTTGGACTATTTCCGGAATTTCTACGTGTTTGGGTATTTTCACGTAAGTGTTGAACACCTTCTTGACCTTTTGGTTATCCACATCGTAGAGAACCGCGGACAACTGAGTAATATAAGGATGTAATTCTAAATCTTTATATTGCAATGGAAGCAACGACTTATTAATGAGTCCAGTGGTCTCTGTGTCAAATACTAAGACACATCTTGATACTGCTTTTAAAGGCAAATTATACATGGTATCCAAATCGCTGAGCGACATTTGTTCTAGCTGCAAAGACTTAGTTCGAGTTCTCATTGCGTGCTGATTGAATAATTCGTTTATCTGGGTCTTGAAACGAGTCTCCATGGAGTGAGTATTATATTCGTAAAATTGAGAGAACATTTTATTTGATTGGATTTGATTATTGAATTAGATTGATTATTGGATTATTTTATGCTTTTTAAAAAATGCATAAAAAATATTTCAATTTTAAAGGAAACCGTAGGTTTCCTTTTGAACCTTTCTCTATACCTCGCTTCGCTTGGAGGCTCACATTAAGGAAAGCGAAGCTTCTTTGAATAACCGTAGGTTCAGCTTCGCTTATGAACCTTCTCTTTAATTGTATATCTATAAACTTTATTTAGTATGGGATTTAAAGGGAACGACGAGTTCCCCTACTCGGGCCGGGACTTTAATATATCCGGCACCTCATTCGGCGGTCTCGACCCTGCTCCATAAATGTCCGGCAAATACGTTGTTTTGGGTGTAAAATACTGCGGTTTGCTAACGTATCTGTCAGCATAGGCACCTGATCTAACCGCATTCTCTGTGACCTGCGTTCCACCCCAGTTGAAATCCATTGGATTTTCGCTATCCGGCCCTTTTTTCGCGGTGCTTTCATGAATAACATCCAGCTCAGTACGTTGCCCTGTGTGTAATCCATAAGGGTCAAATCCCGCATACATTCCTTGATTATATGCACCATCTCTGTTGGCATCCAAAACTTGGATAGGGTTGCCATCAATGGATGATAGCTTTCCAAAAACCGTGGGGTCAATGTTAGGCGGTGTTCCGCCCTGCAAATCAAAAGGGCTTGGACGCATTCTATATACGTCAGTTCCCTGAGTAGTAGTTTCATATTGAAGAAAAAGAACTGGACACACAGTTCCGGCTCTGCGTTGAATTTCTAAATAGTTAATGTACTCGTCTAAATTGTAGAAAGGCAATGGGTCTCCTCCTGATTTTGTATTGTATAAAAGAAGCGTATTTCCCTTGCGAATTAACAAATCTGGACAACTAGTTTCTTTAGACATTGCTTCCATTGGTTCAAATGTTGTATAATAATACAATCCTGCTAAAAATACAACCAATGAAAAAACCATAATTAATTTAGTATTCATTTCTATAATCCTAATATATTATATTCATAAAATATATAATGAGTAAAACAGTCGTTGGAAAGCTGTATATGAATGGATGCATTCATTGTGATAATTTGGTAGAACCCTGGAACCAAATGAAAAATAAGATTGGTGGAAAAGTTGAGGTTGCAAAAGATATTGAGAGCGCGGAAACTAATGAATTGGATAAACTAAATCAGAAATACAAAACCAATGTAGCTATGCAAGGTGGGTATCCTACAATTTACAAGATAGTTGGCGGTAATGTTGAATACTACAATGGAGAGAGAACTGAAAACGAATTAGTTAGCTGGGCATTAAAAAGTAATAGTAAGCGTGGCGGCAAAAGCATTAAACTAAGCAGAAGGCAAAGACAAAGCAGAAGGCAAAGACAAAGCAGAAGGCAAAGGCAAAGCAGAAGGCAAAGACGAAGCAGAAGGCAAAGACATAATTAAAAATATTTAAATAAATAATACATTTATAAAAATGTATTATTTACACTTTTGAAACAGTGCTATCCATAAGATGCTTAGGCCTTACACTTCCATCCAACCAACACAGTGGAACCAATAGGGCGATTCACACCACAAGTGGCGGGGTATCTAGATCTCTGACTGCATCCTAAAGTAAAGCACTTTCCATGAGTCTTTCCGTAATACAAACTTGTCCATGAATCATTTCCAATAGTAGGGAACAAACCCATTTTCTTGTTTCCTCCTCCAGAATTTTGATTAATTAATCTTCCAACATTTCTAGCTCTTGACGCGGCGTTATACAAGGTCATTTTATATATAGCCAAAAGATATTTTTAAAAAAAAACCTACGGTTTCTCTTTGACACTTCCCTTTTAAAAGAGGGGGTTATAGGGCGTAAAAGAAGCTTTGCTTCTCTGAATACCTTGGTTCCCTTAATAGTATGGGATCAAAAGGGAACGACGAGTTCCCTTTATAGTTGTCAAAACCATATAAACATATAATTACTACTAAACTATTATTACTAAATATGTCGTCTATTAAATCTATTTTCAATTCGGATGATGATATTCGCATTGAAAAAAATGAATTCGGAAAGGAAATCTACGTTTTTGACCCATACAATCCGCTAAACAAAGAAATTCAGCACAAAGATATTGAAACAATTTTGCAAACATACGGAATAAATGTCCCAATTACCAACATCAATTTATATCGCCGCGCATTCATTAACAAGTCTTATTTGCGCCGCCCTGAATTGGAAAACCAACAAAACAATATTATCATTGTGCCTAAACCGGCCGATTGTATGCCGTTGCATACCAAATCCAACGAACGTTTGGAGTTTGTTGGGGATGGGGTTCTCGAACTTATTGCCAAATGGGTTCTTTATCTTCGTTTTCCTAAAGAGAATGAGGGCTTTATGACCGAAAAAAAGATTGCCCTAGTAAAGAACGAAGCAATTGGCAAATTAGCCTATGAAATGGGCCTACATAAATGGGTAGTATTATCCAAACATGCAGAGTCAAAAGATACGCGAACCAATTTGAAAAAGTTGGGGTGCGTCTTTGAGGCGTTTTTAGGTGCAATTTTCTTGGATTACAACCGGATGGAGGTGAATGACGAAGGACACCTTTTTAAAAACCTTTTTTTATCGGGACCGGGGTTCCAGATGGCACAAATATTCGTGGAAAAGGTGTTTGAGAAACACGTAGATTGGATGAATCTGATAAGAAATGACGACAATTTCAAGAACATTTTGCAGGTGAAGATTCAGAAAGAATTTAAAGTTACACCTGAATACATGGAAGTATCTGAACAAAATATGGACACTGGGTATCATATGGGTGTTTATTTATGTTTGGGACAACCCGTGTTTGGATTAACACACCAAAATTCAATTCCATACAGTACATTTTCTAGATTTCAAGAAGTTCATGATTATATGTCAGTGAATTCAAAGGTTTTCATATTTTTGGGAGAAGGAAAACATAAGATAAAAAAAAAGGCAGAACAAATTGCTTGTGAAATGGCAATAAAATATTTAACTATGTAATCCGTTTTATATTTAGGAAGTCGTATAATTACAATAATAATATACTATAGTATATTATTATGGAAGAAGTTGTTTGGTCAGATGAAGAAACAGAAAGTAAAAATACCAATTGCAAAATCCATCCAACAGGGCTTGCGTTGTGCAAACCAAATCCTAAAGAATTTCAAAGAGTAATTGTAAAAATATGTAAAAAAAAAGAAAAAATTGATGATGTATTTTCTGATGAAAATAAATTCATTGAACCATGTTTAATTGAAAACAAACTTGATGAAAATTTAGTGAATCGAGCCTATGTATTAGAACGTTTAAATAAAATGATAAATGGACAAGAAGTAGATGAATTTAAATTAAAACCTTCTTCAATGCCATTACCACCGGCATCGCCCGAAGAAAACTTTTTTGATGAAAACATTTCTGAAGAAAAGCAAGAGGAAAAGGAAAAGGAACCTGAAAATGAAAAGGAAAAGGAAAAAGAAAAAGAAAATGAAAAGAAAAAGAAAAAAGAAAAGGAAAAAGAAGAAGAAGAAGAGGAAAAAGAAGAAGAAAATGAAGAGGAAAAAACAAAAGAAAAAGCAAAAGAAAAAGTTGTAAAAAAACAAAAGAATTATCAAGTTGAAATTTCTAAACACTACATGACAAATCGACGATTGTTTATTCAAAAATTAGAACCATTATTTAACAAATATGCAGATGAAATCAGCAAATTAGATGATGCTAGCGTTTCTTGCGAAAGTCGTTCAACTGAAGAATTTGAAACACTTGTTCATCAAAAAGTTGTTCGTGATTATATTAATATTTACACACCATATCGCGGTCTTCTTATATATCACGGTCTTGGTTCTGGTAAAACTTGTACATCAATTGCAATTGCAGAAGGTATGAAAACAGATAAAAGAATTATTGTCATGACACCCGCATCATTAAAAACCAATTTTTTCAGCGAATTGAAAAAATGCGGCGACGACATTTACCGCAAAAACCAATACTGGACAAAAATAAATGTAAAAGAAGACAAAGACGCCGAAGAATTATTTAATTTAACCGGAATTGATATAGATTATATAAAAAAAAAAGGTATTTGGTTAGGAAAAAAAACTTTAGAAAAAGATGAAAAGAAATTTGCCGATTTGCTTCCAAAAGAACAAAAAGAAGTAGATGAACAATTGGATTTAATGATTCGCAAAAAATACGAAGACATTAATTACAATGGTTTAACACG
>Ga0315906_10011988_pt1 | contig 10067 bp, 7 predicted proteins | sample LakEriMetagenome_4_FD_203526 | JGI IMG/M metagenome (GOLD analysis project Ga0315906, IMG submission 203526) | Freshwater fungal communities from buoy surface, Lake Erie, Ohio, United States - Buoy 2 MA122 | ecosystem: Environmental > Aquatic > Freshwater > Lake > Lake biofilm | place: USA: Lake...
CACCGACTTCGAGGCCGCGTCGCTTGCCCACTGGGATGACGCGGTGGCCACCGGGCGGGTGGAGCACGTGAACGTCAACACCCATCGACCGCACACCTACGCGCTCGCGATGAACGACTCGCCCGCGGGACTGCTGTCGTGGCTGGTCGACATGTTCCGCTCCTTCACGGTGTACGAGGGCGACGTCGAGTCTGCGCTCAACCGCGACCAGCTGCTCGCGAACGCGACCATCTACTGGGCAACGGGGACGATCCCCTCCGCCATGCGCCTGTACGGGGAATGGGCACGGCAGAAGGCCGCGCAGCCCGAGCCGCCGTTCGTCACGGTGCCGGTGTCCGTCTCGATCTTCCCGAACGACATCCGCCGCTGGCCACGATCGTGGGCGGAGCGGTGCCTGACAGTCGTGGACTGGGAGGTGCTCCCCGCCGGTGGTCACTTCGGCTCCTGGGAGCAGCCCGAGCTGTTCGTCGACGCGGTGCGCCGCAGTCAGTCGTCCCGATGAGCATCGACGCCGCCGGCCTCGGCGTCGACGGGCTGTCGGCCGCCTACGCCGACGGAGCCCTGTCGCCGGTCGCGGTCGTGCAGGAGTGTCTCGAGCTCATCGACCGCCTCGATCCGCAGCTCAACGCGTTCGTGCTCGTGGACGGCGAGCGCGCACTGGCCGACGCGCGGGCCAGCCAGGAGCGGTGGCAGCGCGGAGAGCAGGTCGGGCCGCTCGACGGCATCCCGGCCACCGTCAAGGACCTGCCCGATGTCACCGGATGGCCGACCCGCAAAGGCTCGGTGCACACGGACCCCACCGTGCTCGCCACACAGGACTCGCCCGTGGCGGCTCGGCTGCACGAGGCGGGCTGCGTTCTGCTGGGCAAGACGACGCTGCCGGAGCAGGGGTGGACCGGCGCGGGTCACAGCCCCCTGACCGGCATCACCCGCAATCCGTGGGACCCGGCTCGCACCACCGGCGGCTCCTCAGCGGGGGCCGGCGCCGCAGCCGCGACCGGCATGGGCGTCCTGCACGTCGGCACCGACGGCGGTGGTTCCATCAGGATGCCGTCGTCCTTCTGCGGCGTCGTCGGCCTCAAGCCCACCCTCGCCATCGTCCCCGTCCACCCGCCGGCGGGGTCCGGCCTGCTCAGCCACGTCGGCCCGATGGCGCGCACCGCCCGCGACGCCGCGTGGATGATGAGCGCGATCGCGCAGCCGGACGTCCGCGAGGTCTATCCGGCAATGCGAGACCAGCGTTCATGGCTGGAGGGGATCGACGACGGAGTCGCCGGACTGCGCATCGCCTACGCGCCGGTGTTCCCTCACGCGGTCGTCGACCCGCAGGTCGCCGCCGCCGTGGCCGACACCGTCCGCCTGCTCGCCGACCAGGGCGCCCACGTGGACGAGCTGGACATCAGCGCTCTCGGTCTGCCCGACTGTCACGACGCCTTCCTCACGCTCTGGGACGCCGGCGTCGGGCGCGCCCTCTCTGACGTGCCCACCGATCGGCTGGCGCTCAGCGATCCCGGGCTCGTCGCGACGTGGGAGCGCGCCCAGGGGATCAGCGCGCTGGACTATCTCGCGGCCGACCGGGTCCGAGCGGACGCGACCCTCGCTCTTGCCGCGCTGCTCGAGCGCTACGACGTGCTGGTGTCGCCGACGATGCCCGAGGTCGCGTTCACCGCGGGGGAGGCGCTTGCCGATCCCGCCACCCAGCAGCACTGGATCGACTGGACGCCCTTCACCTACCCGATCAACATGACCCGGAACCCGGCTGCGTCGGTGCCGGTCGGGCTGTCCGCCGAGGGCCTGCCGATCGGGATGCAGGTCGTCGGACGCCACTACGACGACCGTCTCGTCCTGCGCGTCGCGCGGACGGTCGAATCGGTGAATCCGCCGCGAAAGTGGGCTCTGCCCACGTAGGCTCCGCGGGTCAACCACATTGGGGGGTCCAATGCGCGTTCGCGCTCTCATGGCCGGCGCCGTCGGCGTCGCCGTTCTCGCTGCCGGTGTCCCATCGGCCCAGGCCATCACCGGCGGCCAGCCGGACTACGAGGGTCACCCGAACGTCGCCCTGCTGCTGTTCTACTCCAAGGACGCAGCCACCGACGAGGTCGCCTTCCGCTACCGCTGCACCGGTTCGCTCGTCAGCCCGACAGTCATCCTCACGGCTGCGCACTGCACCGAGGGTATCGAGGGCGTCGTGCTGGCCACGTTCACGAGCGAGATCGCACAGGAGCCCCCGTCAGGTCTGCCGCGTGCCGCTGACGACCTCATCATCGATCCGGACACGGGGGAGTCGACGGGATCCACGAGCGGCTTCTCCCCGGACCAGGCCGGCGGGTCCTTCGACTTCGTCGCAGGGACCGCCCACGTGCATCCGGCGTACTCGGGATTCACGGACATGGCGAACTGGAACGACGTCGGCGTCGTCACCCTCACCGCCCCCGTGGACGCGACGCCCATCGCGGTGGCGCCGCTCGGCACGCTCGATGCTGTGGCGCAGCCCGCTCTCAACTCCACCCTGTTCACGTTCGTCGGCTACGGCACCCGGGTGGACAAGCCGGACGCGGGGCCGCAGCGGCCGGTGCCGCTGTCCTACCCGCTCATCCGCCGGGTCACAGAGTCACCCGGCCAGAAGCTGACCGAGCAGATCCTCCAGGCGAACGGCAACCCGAACGACGTCAAGGGTGACGGCGGCACCTGCTTCGGCGACTCGGGTGGCCCCGGACTGCTCGACGGCCAGCAGGTCACCGTGACCAGTTACGGGTTCACCGACAACTGCCGGTACATCGATGGTCACCAGCGCCTGGACATCCCGGTCGTGCAGGAGTGGCTGGCGACGTTCGGCATCCCCGGCATGGCACCGGCCGGCAGCACGCCCGAGGAGCCCGTCGGCCCTGGCAAGGGTGCTGGGAAGGGCAAGGCCACCGGCAACGGGAACGGCAACGGCAACGCGAACGCCGATCGACCTGGTTTCGGCTCGGGTGACGTGCGGGGCAATGGTGCTGCGGTGGGCCAGTCCAACGACAGGGGTCGCGACGACCTGCGGGCGGTGCGGGCGGGTCAGTCCTCGTAGAACCTGCCGTGGTAGCCGAACAGCACCGGATGGGGCAGCTCGGCACGCGCGATCTCGGCCAGGGACTGCGCATCGAGCACCAGCAGGAACGACGTGCCCGCCCGCTCGTCGAGCACCACTGCCAGCAGGACGCCGTCGTCCTCGGCGACCCGTCCGGGGCGGCCCGCGAACACGGCCTCACCGGGGTAGCAGCCGGGCTCGTGCCAGGTGCGCGTCGAGCCGTCCCGGATGTCGATCTTCACGATCTGGTCGTAGAACCCCTCCCGGTCGTGAAGCCCGACCCCGTACACGAACCGGTGCTCCGACGACATGGCCATCCGCTCGTCGTCGTAGGACGGCAGCTCGATGCAGGTGTCCGAGAGGGTCTCGGTGACGACTGACCGGGAGCGACCCTTCACAGGCAGTCGGTAGCGGCGGAGGGTCCCCGTCGGCAGCACCGACTTGGGGTCCTCCAGTCGGTTCACGTAGAAGGCGTCGATGATCGACGCGTCGTCGTAGCCGACGAGGTCCACCACCAGGTCGTCTCCCGCCTCGTGGGCGTTGACGTGGTGGAAGGCGAAGAAGGAGTCGGTCTCCCAACTGCCGACCGGTCGGCCGGTCGATCGGTCGATCACGTGGAAGCGCGTGCCCCGCTTGGGTCGCCAGCGGAAGTTCTCGATGTACGGACGCAGCCACAGCAGCAGGGACAGGGGGTTGACGGTGAAGGGGAACTCGGCGATGACCAGGTACCGGGATGACATGCCGAACGAGTGCAGGTAGGCGGGCTCGCGGGCGGCGCGGGTTGCCACTGTGGTCGTCTGCAGGCTGGGGTCGTCGAGGGCGAAGCGGCGCAGGGCATACCGGCTCACGGCCCCGTAGCGCGTGACGAGGTTGTAGCCCTCCCCTCGACCGCGGTCCAGCTGCGGGTGCACCGTGGTCATCCGCCCGAAGGTCGACGTGTCCCAGCCGGTCACGCCGACAGAGGCGAGGGTCCGGGGATCGAACTCGACCTGGATCGGGGTCTCCGCGAGCGCGAGGTAGCGGTCGGCGATCCGGGTGATGTTGACCTTCGCGCTGTCGGTCACCTCCGGGTGGAAGACGGCGGCAGTGCGAGCGAAGAGCGAACGGCACGGGTCGGTGGCGAACTCCGAGTAGGCGATCCGCCCGGTGCGCTGCGAGTCCGAGCGGGCCCTGCCCTCGAGGAAGCGGCTGCCGTAGGACACGCGCCCGTCGTGGATCGAGAACCGATGGAGCATCGCCAGGCCGTCGAACCAGTGCCGGTAGCGCTGCTCGCCGACCGTGAAGGTTCCCGGGCCGTTGCGCAGCAGCGTGCCCGTCAGCCAGTCGGGCAGGGACCCACGGACGGGGACGTCGTCGATGACGGTCTCCGGCGACTCACCGAGCCCGAGGGTCGCGTACCCGGCGACCGTCACGTCAGACTCGAACGGGCTGGGCCTCGGCTGCGCGAGCCACTCCCGCCGGGTCGATCAGGGTTGCCGCGATCTTGCCGGACGCGAGCACGGCGGGAACCCCGGCGCCCGGGTGGGTACCCGCCCCGACGATGTAGAGGCCGTCGACGTCCTGGGAGCGGTTGTGCGGACGGAACCAGCCGGACTGCATGAGCGTCGGCCGCAGCGAGAACGCTGAGCCGCGCGGAGTGTTGAGCACATCGCGGAAGTGATCGGGGCCGATGGCGTGCTCGACGACGATGTGTTCCCGCAGTCCGGGCAGGTAGCGCTCCTCCAGGGTGCTGATCACCGTCTCACGCACGGCACTGGCCTCGTCCTCGGCGGCCTCGGGGGACGCGTACCCGTCAGCATCAAGGGGAGGAGCGGCCACCAGCACGTACATGTTCTCGCAGCCGGGCGGGGCGATGCTCGCATCGGTCCGAGAGGGCACGTGCACGTAGAGGAACGGATCGTGGGCCATCTCGGAGGCCGAGGGACGCCGCCGGCCGAAGACCCGCCGCATCGCGGCCCGACCCTCGCGAGGGAGCAGGATGTTGTGATGGGTCAGCGGCGAGTCCGGCCACTGACGGTCGGCACCCAGGTAGAGCACGTGCAGGGACATGCTCGGCTTCTGCAGTCGCAGGCGCAGGTCCGGGTTCCACGTGCGCCGCTGGCGACGCAGCAGCGTGCCGTAGGTGTGGCCGGGATCCCCGTTCGAGATCACCACATCGGATCGGTGCTCGGTGCCGTCGGCGAGCCGGATGCCGGTGGCCCGCCCGCCCTCGACGGTGATCTCGTCGACCTCGGCACCGAGGTGGATGCGTCCGCCGAGGCGCTCCAGCAGTGATCCGATCGCGGCAACGAGGGCGCCCGTGCCGCCGCGTGCGTAGTGCACGCCCCAGCGGCGCTCGAACTCGACGATCAGGGCGTAGAGCGCCGGAGTCGTCGACGGCTGGCCGCCGACGAGCAGCGGGTGGAAGGACAGCGCCTGCCGCAGGAAGGGGTCCGACACGAAGTGGTTGACCGTGTTGGACACCCCGAGCATGGCGCGGTTCTGCACCATGAACGGCATCATCGCGAGCATGACCTGCGGCTGCATCATCGGTCGCTCGGTGTACGGGTAGAAGGCGTCGAAGATCCGGCTGATGCGCGACATGAGAGCGGCCACGCCCTGCACGTCGTCAGGGTTGCGGCGCTGCACCTCGCCGAGGAGGGAGTCGAGGCTGGCCGTGTAGTTGAAGGGCCGACCGTCGGCGTCGAACACCCGGTAGAACGGGTCGAGCGGCACGAGGTCGACGTGGTCGGCCAGGCGCTCTCCTGCGAGGGCGAACAGCTCCTCGAACATGAACGGTGCCGTGAGCACGGTCGGGCCTCCGTCGAAGCGGAACCCGTCGATCTCGTACTGGTAGGCGCGACCACCGATGCGGTCGCGCTTCTCGAAGACGTCGACGTCGTGCCCGGCAGCTGCCAGTCGGACGGCAGCCGCGAGGCCGCCGAACCCGCTTCCGATCACCGAGACGCGCATGCGGGGACAGTAGGTGGGAAATGGCCAACCCGCGAATCGAAATCCCGGCGCTCGCGGGTCGGTGGCATGAGAGAGGATCGGTGCATGGAGGTGCTGCGTGTCCGGGATCCGGACGATCCCCGGCTCGTGGACTACACCGGGCTCACCGATGTGGCCCTGCGCTCTCGGCGCGAGCCGGCCGAGGGCCTCTACATGGCGGAGAGCGCCGAGGTGATCGGGCGCGCGCTTGACGCCGGCCACCAGGCCCGGTCGGTCCTGCTGGAGGAGCGGTGGCTGGATCCCCTCAGCGGCCTCCTCGAGCGGATGGGGGACATCCCCGTCTACGCCGCCACTCCGGACGTTGTGCGGGAGATCACCGGCTTCCGGATGCACCGCGGTGCCCTCGCGGCCATGCATCGCCCCACCCTCCCCGACGTCGATGACCTGCTGTCGACCCCGGGAGTGCGCCGCGTCGTCGTCCTCGAGGACATCGTCGACCACACCAACGTTGGCGCCATCGTGCGATCGGTGGCCGCGCTGGGCGCGGACGCCGTCCTGGTGACCCCGCGGTGCGCGGATCCGCTGTACCGGCGCAGCGTGCGGGTGTCGATGGGAACGGTGTTCCAGGTGCCGTGGACGCGGATCGACCCGTGGCCGGCCGGCATCGGCCTCTTGAGGCAGCGCGGCTTCACAGTCGCCGCCCTCGCGCTGACGCCAGACGCCGTCAGCCTCGACACGTTCCAGGCTCCCGAGCGGCTCGCATTGGTCCTCGGGACTGAGGGGGAGGGGATCGCTCGCCGCACGCTCTCGGAAGTCGACGTGCACGTGCGCATCCCGATGGCGGGGGGCGTCGACTCACTGAACGTCGCGGCGGCGGCGGCGGTTGCGATGTGGGCGCTCCGCTGACCTCAGGTGTCGAGGAGGGTCTCCAGGGTCGCATTGCGGAGCTTGCCAGCGGGATCCCAGTCGTTCGCCAGCCGGGCGAAGTCGTCGAATCTCGGGTAGCGGCTGACGAGGGACGCGGGTGCCGCCTCGTAGAGCTTGCCCCAGTGCGGACGTCCGCCGCGGTCGGCGAAGAACCCGTCGATGTCCGGCAGGAGGCCGAGCACCTCGGGACGCCGCTGCCAGGTGAAGTGGATCCCGACTGTGTCGCGGCCGTAGGCGCCGCTCAGCCACAGGTCGTCGGCGGCCATCGTGCGGATCTCGGACACATGCAGCAGCGGATGGATGCGCGGTGCCAGGGCCTCGAGGTCGCGCAGCAGGCCCACGGCCTCCGTGCGTGGCACGAGGTACTCCGTCTGCAGCTCGTCACCGGAGCTCGGCGTGAAGTCGAGGCGGAAGTGCGGCAGGCGCTCGTGCCAGGGTCCTGGGGCCCCTCCCTGCTCCGTGCAGTGGACGGCGTCATGTCCTGGCAGGGGGTGTCGCTTGCCGTCGGCGAGTCGTCCGTCGAGGAAGGTCGTCGAGTCCCACGGCCCGTCCAGGTCGTTGCGGCGCTTCATCCAGATCTGTCCCACCAGCGACGGGGACCAGGTGGTGAACAGGCTCACGCTGTAGGCGCTGGAGAAGGCCTCGTCGAAGTGAGCGAGGAGCGCATCGTGGCTGACGTCGTCGAACACGTACTGGCGAACGGTGAAGGCAGGCTCGACGGCAAGGTCCAGCGAGGTGACGATGCCCAATGCGCCCAGCGCCACCACCGACCCTGCGAATGTCGGGGAGTCGGCCTCGCGGGACACGTGCATGGCGTCACCGGAGGCCAGCACCAGGTCCAGACCCTGCACCGAGGCGGACAGCGTCCGGTTGCGATCGCCGGAGCCGTGGGTGCCCGTGGCGACCGTGCCGGCCACGGAGATGTGGCCCAGCGACGCCATGTTGTGGACTGCCCATCCCTGCGCGTCGAGGATGGCAGCAAGCTCGCCGTATCGGATCCCCGCGGGAACACGGGCCAATCGCCGCTCGGCATCGATGGACACCTCGACGGGCATTCGTGCCAGCGACACGTGGACCCCGGTGGTGTCGGCCACGTCGTTGAAGGAGTGGGCCGTCCCGAGGGCGCGCACGAGATCCGCGCCACTGACGATGCGCTGGATCTCATCGACTGTCGACGGCTCGACGACGTCGCTCGCGCTGAACTCCACGTGCCCGGACCAGTTGCGCATGGATCCTCCTCGGTGGCTAGCCAACCATGCCTGTCGCGACGGCGGTCGGACGTTGCAGGATCGCCCGCAGTCCGAGGGCGGCCGCGAGGATCAGTCCGACGATGCGCAGGGCCTGGACTGCGATCGTGAATGCGTCGCCGGACACGAGCTGCGTGGCCGACCACGGGTAGACGACCTGAGTGAGTACCGATACGACGACCACGATGGCGACGACCGCGCGCAGCCGCGTGCGGGAGTCGAGCAGCGCGACGGCGGCCAGGCCGACGAGCCACACGTTGAACTGCGGCGAGTACACCCGGCTCGTCGCCACCGAGACCAGCATGACCGTGAGGGCGACGTCACCCGGAGCGGCCGCCTCGAGGCGCCCGGCGAGGCGCGCGACGAGCAGGCCGCCGAGCAGGAGAACCCCCACCACGGTGACGACGAGACCGACGGTCTCGGCGCCCGCCATGTCGACCTGGATCGAGCCGTACTGGTAGCGGAAGGAGACCTCGTTGCCGAGCAGTGACCACACCTCGTACGGAAGCGCCCCCACGGACTCGACCTGCAGACCGCGGCTCTGCTGGTTGGACAGGAAGGACAGCGCATCGCGGCCCAGCACGAGGGCGGCCACGAGCAGTGTCGCTCCGGTGATGACGAAGCCGAGGAGGCCGCGGGGCAGTGATCGTCGAGGGAGGACGATCAGCATGAACGCGGGCCACACCTTGGTGGCGGCGCCGAGAGCGGCTGCGGCACCGGACAGGATCGGGCGGGCCACCAGCAGCACGGCGAGCACGGCCAGAGCTGTCGGGACGACGTCGAAGCGCGTCACCATGATCGGGCCCACGACCAGGCCCGCGGCGGCCCACAGCCATGGGCCGCGCATCGAGGCCGTGGACCGGCGCGCACGCGCCACGAGGAGCATCGCCATCAGCGCCGCGTCGACGGCGAGGATCACGAGGGTGAAGCCCCACCGGAAGTCCACCCCGAGTGAGCCGGCCAGCACGAAGAGCGGCCCGATGCCGGGTGGGTACTGCCACGTGGGGTCGTCCGCAGGGAACACTCCCGACTGCAGTCCGGGGACCCAGGACAGGTATATGTCGAGGTCGTTGAGCATCCACGGCGTCATGTCGACCGATACCACTGCCATGACCCGCGTTGCCACCCAGGTGATGGCGACCAGCGCGTACACCGACCAGTCGGGTGCCGACGCTGGGCGGAACGGGGAGGACTTGGGCACGGACTCGGCTCCGGGGTTCGGGTCCCGCGAGCATAGTGAGCGCACGGCGCCCGGATCTGCCCCGCGCGCCCGCACTCCTACCGGTCGGCCGTTGGATAGCGTGACGGCAGGTGCTGGGGTCATCGGCTGGGAGGTGACGTGGCCAAGCTGCGGGACCTGCTGATCTGGGCTGCCCTCGGTGTCGCGTACCTGCTCCTGATCGCCCCCGTGATCCGGTCTGCGCAGGGCATCTCCGTTGTCTGGGTCGCAGGAGGACTCGCAGCGGGCCTGCTGGTGGTACTGCCCCGTGCGCGGTGGTGGCCGCTCCTCGTCGTGGCCGCCGCCGTCCTGGCCATCGACTACGCGGTGATCGGCCTGCCCGGCTGGCTGCTGACCCTGCAGGCAGCCGTCGACCTCACGGCCATGGCGGCCTACGCGGAGGTCGTGCGTCGCCACCGTCGTGACATGTCCGGCCTCGGCGCGGATGTGCCCTGGGTCGCGCTCGCCGCCCTCGGGGCGGCTGCCGTGCGCCTGCTTCCGGTACTGGTCGTCACTCTGGCCGGCGGTAGCGACATCGCGCGGTATGTACCGGCGGCTGTGGCGGAGGCGGGCCTGAGCACCGTGGTGGGGCTCATCGCCGGAACCGGAACGGTCCTGGGCCTGTCTCGATGGTCGTGGGGGGCGATGCGCATCCGGGACAACCGGGAGCTCAGCCTCG
>Ga0315906_10011993_pt1 | contig 10065 bp, 7 predicted proteins | sample LakEriMetagenome_4_FD_203526 | JGI IMG/M metagenome (GOLD analysis project Ga0315906, IMG submission 203526) | Freshwater fungal communities from buoy surface, Lake Erie, Ohio, United States - Buoy 2 MA122 | ecosystem: Environmental > Aquatic > Freshwater > Lake > Lake biofilm | place: USA: Lake...
ACCTGCTTGTGCTTCTTGGGATATGTTTGATAATTACAAACATCGTGCCGAAGTATTTGTTACAAGCGTCAAACACCTCACCTCCAAGTAATTAATTTATTTCCTGAAGGTTTTATAAATATTAAAGTTTGTTTTATCCTTACTTATTACTTGAGCGTAATTTACTAAAAGCATCCGCCATACTGCCTTGATTTTGTGGCGGTGTTTGAGGTTTTGCTGGTTTTTTAGCTGCGCTAGATGTTGTTTCAATTAAGCTTTTCATGGTCAAGGCTATACGTTTACGGGTTTTATCGATTTCAAGTACTCTAACTTTAACAATCTGTCCAGTTTTGAGGATTTGGTTTGGATTTTCAATAAACTTATTGGTTATTTCTGATATATGTACTAAGCCATCTTGATGAACTCCAATATCAATAAAAGCCCCAAAATTAGTTACATTAGTAACGATGCCTTCTAATTCCATACCAACGCTCAGATCATTAATTTCATTTACATTGTCCTTAAATTTGGCAGTTTTAAATTCCCCTCGAGGATCTCTTCCTGGTTTTTCTAATTCTTTTAATACATCAATGATAGTTGGTAATCCATAGCTCTCACTAACTAATTCGCTAGGTTTTATTTGTCGGATTAGTTCACTATTGGCAACTAATTGATTTATATTAGTACCTAATTTATGGCTAATCATATCAATTAATGGATAGCTTTCTGGATGTACGGCTGACTCATCAAGCCTATTATCGCCATCATAAATACGTAAAAATCCAGCACATTGTTCAAAAGTTTTTTCGCCCAATCGTGGAACTTTTTTAAATTGATTTCTATTTTTAAACTTACCATTTTGGTCACGAAAGTTTACAATATTAGTGGCAATAACATTTGTTAAGCCAGATACTTTGGTTAAAAGTGGTATAGAGGCAGTATTTACATTCACTCCAACACTATTAACGCAATCCTCTACTACATTACTTAAAGAATTAGATAATTTTATTTGATTAACATCATGCTGATATTGTCCAACTCCAATAGATTTAGGCTCAATTTTTACTAATTCAGCTAGTGGGTCTTGTAATCTTCTACCGATAGATACAGCACCACGAATGCTCACATCTAGATCAGGAAACTCTAAAGCGGCATATTCTGAGGCTGAGTATATTGATGCTCCAGCTTCAGAAACAATTACTGTTGTAGCTTTTATTTCAGAATATTTATTTAGCATCTCGTTAACTAATTTCTCGGTTTCACGTGATGCAGTGCCATTTCCAATACTAATTAGTTCAGCTTTATATTTTTTAGCTAGATTATATAAAGTCATGATTGAGTTTTGATATCCGTTTTCATGTTGAAACGGGTAAATTGTCGTTGTTTCCAGAACTTTGCCAGTATTATCAATTACTGCAACTTTTACTCCAGTTCTAATTCCTGGATCTAATCCTATAGTAGTTTTAGTTCCAGCGGGAGCCTGCAATAGTAAATTGTGTAGATTAGTAGCAAAAACTTTTATAGCTTCATCATCAGATTGGTCACGTATTTTATTTAGTAGTTCAGTTTCAAGACTTACAAAAATTTTGGCTTTAAAACATAGCTTCACGCTCTCAATAAGCCATTTATGGTTAAGGTTAATATTAAATTCATCGATAATAACTTGATGATAACTACTAATGTATGTTGGGTTTTGCATTTCTTGTTCTTGAAAGGTTAGGCTAAGGCGTAATACTTTTGCATTATATCCCCGAAGGGCAGCTAATGCACGATGAGATGGTATACTTCTAAGTGATTCTGAATAATCAAAATAGTCAGAAAATTTTACTCCATCAGTTTCTTTGCCCCCTATAACTTTTGTGGTTAATAGAGCCTCATTCCATAATTTATCACGGGTTCTACTTATAATCGTAGCATTCTCAGCAAAAATATCCAAAATAATATAGCGTGCTCCATCTAAAGCTGATTGAATATCCAAAACACTCTGTCCTAGATGATTAGGTTCCAGGATCATCTGTTCCAGAAGGGGCTGGTCTTGATTAATATATTTTTCTGCAAGTATTTCTACGGCAATATCCTGATTGTTTAGAATTTCTAAAGCCAAAGGTTCTAAGCCTGCTTCGCGTGCAATTTGGGCTTTGGTGCGGCGTTTTTGCTTATAGGGTAAGTATAAATCTTCTAGGGTGGTTTTATTATCTGCGGCTAAAATTGCTACTTCTAGCTCTGTGGTTAACTTCCCTTGTTCGGTAATTGATTTTAAAATTGTTTCTCGTCTTTCATCGAGTTCTCTCAAATATGTCAATTTTTCAACTAAGTTTCTTAATTGTGTATCATCAAGACTATCGGTGACCTCTTTTCTATATCTAGCAATAAACGGGACAGTTGCCCCTTCATCAAGTAATTTAATGGTATTTACAACTTGTATTTCGCGGATGTTAAGTGATTTTGCTAATCTTGAGGCTATACTAAGAGTCATTGGTTATTCCTTTTGTTCAATTGTAAATACTCACCCGCATCAATTAGTGGCTCACATTTTTTAATAACTTATGTACAATAAGTAAAGGGCATAACTCACGCGTGATAATTAAAAAATATGCTCACAATTGTGCATCTAAGTAGTTAAATTCCACTATTTTTAAGTGGTTTTCCTTGTCATTGCGAATAAGCCAAAGGCTTATGTGGCAATCCCGTATTATATTAGTCTCATTAAATCCTTAATGGTATGAGATTGTGTTAATCCATGATTGTACCATTATAGCAAATAATCTACTCAAATCTATAATTTAGTGCTTGATATGTGCTAAAATTAAGGCTTAAATATTTAATATGGAGTAAAATTATGCCATCATTTGACACTGTGTCTGAAGTAAATAAAGTAGAATTAGTAAATAGTATAGACCAAGCAAATAAAGAGATTACTAATCGTTTTGATTTTAAAGATAGTAATGCTAGAATTGAAATTAAAGATCTGGAAGTAACGCTATTTGCTGATGATGATTTTAAGTTAGACCAGGTAAGAGATGTATTGATTACTAAAATGTCTAAGCGTGGAATTGATATAAGAGTTTTAGAAGACGGTAAAAAAGAAAAAGTTAGTGGTAATAAGATGAAAGAAATTATCAAAGTTAAAAATGGAATCGCTCAAGAGTTAGGTAAAAAAATAGTTAAACTATTAAAAGACAGCAAAATCAAAGTGCAAGGTAGTATTCAAGGTGAAGTAGTTAGGGTAAGTGGCACTAAACGTGATGATTTACAAGATGCTATGCAAGTAATTAAAAAAGATGTATTGGAAGTGCCATTGCAGTTTATTAATTTTCGTGATTAATGTATGATAATTGTTAAAGATTTAACTAAAAAATATACTAGTAAGAATATTGAGCATCATGTATTAAACGGAATATCCTTTAGCGTTAAGCGTGGAGAAGTGTTTGGAATTATTGGTAAGTCTGGTGCAGGGAAGTCTACGCTTATTAAGTGCCTAAATTTGTTAGAAAAACCAAGTTCTGGGGAAGTTATCATTGATGGAGTTAGTCTAACTAATGTAAGTATGCCAGAGTTAAGAAAAATTAGACAACAAATAGGGGTTATTTTTCAGGGGTTTAATTTATTAAATGCAAAGACTGTTTTTGAAAATGTTGCGCTACCTTTAAAGCTCCAAGCTAAGTTATCTAAACCTCAAATTAAACAAAAAGTAGATGAATTACTCGAGTTAGTCGGGCTAACTGAGCTTGCACATGAGTATCCGGGCCGTTTATCTGGAGGACAAAAACAGCGTGTTGGAATTGCTCGTGCGTTATCTACTTCACCTAAAGTTTTATTAAGTGATGAAGCCACTTCAGCTTTAGACTCACAAACCACAAATAGCATTTTAGAGTTATTATTAGATATTAATGAGAAGCTAGGCATTACAATCATTCTAATTACACATGAAATTGAAGTGGTGCGTAAAATTTGTGATAAAGTTGCAGTTATTGATGGCGGCAAGATTATAGAAGTTGGTAATACTGTAGATGTTATTTTACATCCAGTAGAGGATCTTACTCGAAAATTAATTTTAGAGGAAGAAACCGATAAATATCTTGAACAAATTATGGATTTTTATAAATTTCATAAAACTAAAAATACTCATTTACTAGTTATTTCTTTTATTGGTGAGCATACTTTTAATCCAATATTAAGTGAGGTTTCATTAGCCTCAGGTGTTGTTTTTAGCATTTTGCGTGGTGAACTAGGAAGAATCAAAAAAATGCCATTTGGGCAGTTATTATTGGAGATGAATGGTGAAGTCTCTGAATTAGAGCAAGCATTTTTACTTTTAGATGGGTATAGTGTACATTACGAAGTAATAACATAAACACTTACCCGCATCAAATCTACTTGCTATAATATGCGTATCTAAGTAGTTATACAAATCTCAGCAAGTTACTACATATGTGGTCATCACGAACTTAACACGCGTGTTTTGTTTCAGCATGACATACGCTATAAACTCTATATAATTTTATATAGCATTAGTAGTAATCTCAGTAATATATTTTAGGATAAATATGGATAAGAGCTTAATAAGAAATTTTTCGATAATAGCACATATTGATCATGGTAAATCAACACTAGCTGATAGGTTTATTGAATTTTGTGGTGGTTTAGATAAACGTAATATGAATTCTCAAGTTTTGGATTCTATGGATATTGAGAAAGAACGTGGGATTACAATCAAAGCTCAAACAGCTGCTTTAGAATATAAAGCCCTAGATGGACAAACCTATTACCTTAATTTAATTGATACTCCTGGGCATGTGGATTTCTCTTATGAGGTATCTAGGTCGTTATCCGCTTGTGAGGGGGCTTTACTTGTTGTAGATGCATCACAGGGAGTTGAAGCGCAAACAGTGGCTAATTGTTATACTGCTACTGAGCTTGGGGTAGAGGTTTTATCTGTATTAAATAAAATTGATTTACCTTCTGCTGAACCTGAGAGAGTATGTCAAGAAATTGAGGACATTATTGGTTTAGATACTGCTTTTGCGGTGCATTGTTCAGCAAAAACTGGCGTGGGGATTCAAGATGCGCTAGAACTAGTGGTAAGTAATATTCCTGCACCAAGTGGGGATGAATCTAAACCTTTAAAAGCGCTTATAGTTGATTCATGGTTTGATAACTATGTTGGTGTTGTGATGTTAGTTAGGGTAGTAGATGGCAAATTAAAACCTAAAGACAAAATTAAATTTATGAGTAATAATGGTGTTTTTTTATGTGAACAAGTTGGAGTGTTTACTCCAAAATCACAACAAAGAAAAGAATTATCTGCAGGTGAGGTGGGTTTTGTAATTGCAGGCATTAAAGAACTACATTACGCTAAAGTTGGTGATACTATTACACTTGAAAATAATCCTGCAGAGTCAAGCTTACCTGGATTTAAAGAAATCCAGCCTAAAGTATTTGCTGGGCTTTACCCTGTGGAGTCGCATGATTTTGAATCTTTGCGCGATTCATTAGAGAAATTAAAACTAAATGATGCATCACTTAATTATGAACCAGAAGTATCTCAAGCTTTGGGTTTTGGTTTCCGATGTGGGTTTCTTGGCTTGTTGCACATGGAGATTGTCCAAGAGCGTCTAGAGCGTGAATTTAATATGGATCTTATTACTACTGCTCCAACGGTAGTATATCAAATTGTACTAAAAGGCGGAGAGGTGATTGAAATTGAGAACCCATCCAAATTGCCTGATTTAAGCAAGATTGAAGAAATTCGCGAACCGATGATTAGAGCCAATATATTAGTTCCTAATGATTACTTAGGTAATGTTATTACTTTATGTAATCAAAAACGTGGGGTACAAACCAATATGCAATATATGGGGCGTCAGGTTATGTTAAGTTATGATATGCCTTTAAATGAAGTGGTATTAGATTTTTTTGATAAGTTAAAATCAGTATCTAAGGGATATGCTTCTTTTGACTATGAATTTAAAGAGTTTCAAGCTTCAGACTTAGTAAAACTAGATATTTTAGTAAATAGTGAAAAAGTAGATGCTTTATCGTTAATTGTGCATAGAGTGAGTTCTCAATACCGTGGGCGAGAATTAGCTTCTAAGTTGCGAGAGCTTATTCCTAGACAGATGTTTGATATTGCTATCCAAGCAGCTATTGGGGCTAATATTATTGCTCGTGAAACCATAAAAGCTATGCGTAAGAACGTGTTAGCTAAGTGTTATGGTGGTGACATTTCACGCAAGAAAAAATTACTCGAAAAACAAAAAGCTGGTAAAAAAAGAATGAAGCAAGTGGGCAATGTTGAAATTCCACAAACCGCATTTTTAGCAATTTTACAAGTCGACTAACTTTTGCGGGTTATTGAATGTCATTACGAACAATGCATAGCATGGTGTGGCAATCTGAGCTTATTGTTATAAAATTATGATATAGTTGAAATTTATGTGGAAAGTTCTAGATGGAAGGCATTAAATTAATTGTTGGGTTGGGTAACCCTGGTGCTGATTATCATGATACCCGTCATAATGCAGGTTTTTGGTTTGTGGATTGCATTGCTGATAAATATAAATTGAGTTTTACCTCCGAATCCAAGTATTTTGGGATGATGGCAAAGTTTAAGCATGCTGGAAAAGATGTTTTTTTGCTGAAGCCTCAAACTTATATGAATTTATCTGGCAAATCAGTGGTTTCTTTAGCATTGTTTTATAAGATTTTACCTCATGAGATACTTGTTGTCCATGATGAACTAGATTTTGATCCAGGTATTATAAAGCTTAAGCATGCTGGTGGCAATGGAGGACATAACGGCTTAAAAGATACAGACCGAGTGATTAGCAAAGATTACTGGCGGTTGCGTATAGGTATTGGTCACCCGGGTGATAGAAATAAAGTAGCCAGTTATGTTTTAAAAAGCCCAAATCTAGATGATAGAATATCTATCATGCATAGTCTAGATAAAGGTATATCAATATTAGATTTACTTCTTGATGGTCATTTTGCTAATGCAATGAAGCAACTACATACTAAATAATAAGTTGTTATAGGTAAAGATTATGAAAGAATTTTTTTTAAACAATAAATTCATATATTTATATTTAATCCTGGCTATTTTAACGTGTCTCACTGAGGTTTTTAATCTAGCTATTTTACGTTATATTACTAAACCTCTATTATGTTTAACCTTACTGGTTTATTTTATATACTATGACAATGGCATAAAAAATAATACATCCTCTCCAAATATATTGAGTAAATTAGTTTGTTGTGCCTTGGTATTTTCTTGTATGGGAGATACGCTTCTTATTTTCCCACAATTCTTTGTTTTTGGATTAGTGGCTTTTTTGATTGCTCATGTCAGTTATGTTTTAACCTTCTACAAAGATATAAAGGGTTGGAATAAGCTTAAAAATAAACGAATTCAAGCAACTATATTATTAGTTATCATATACTTAATAATCTTTTACTCATCAATTCAAAGTAAATTATTTGAGCTAAAAATTCCAGTTATAACGTACATGATAATTATTTCATTGATGTTTATCTTAGCTTTATTGCGCGATGCCAAATCAGGGTATATCTCAGTACTAATTGGAGCTTTATTGTTTGTGATTTCTGATTCATTTTTAGCAATAGATAAATTTGTTGGACATTTTTATTTAGCCAGTTTAGTAATTATGATGAGTTATTTATTAGCCCAATTTCTAATTATTTATGGGTTATTAAGAAGATATTCATTAGCAGAAAAAATAACATTATTGCCAATTGAGCATATTTAATCGTGATTGCTTCAAGTGGTTCTGCCATGTATAACTAAAAAATAGATTTGTATTAATCTAGAGGTGCGGAAATAACACACTAGTATGAAAGTAAGCCATGACGAAACCTCGTACTCAAGGTTGCTGAGTAGTTAGATGTGCTCTTAGAGGTAGTAACTTAATGGGGGTAAACATAAAATGGATTCTAGTATTATATTGTTGCTTTTAGCGCCAGTGTTTTTAATCATATTTGCTATGGAATGCATATATTGTTATAGAAAAAGTATTCCTATTTATAGTTTAAAAGATACTTTAGCTAATATTGCACTGTCTCTTATGTATCAGGTGTCTGATGTGTTGTTTACTTTATTAGTTATAAAGACTATTTATATTTGGATATTTAACCACGGCTTACAAATTTTTAGTATTAACTCTATATGGAATATCGCATTATTATTTTTATTCCAAGATTTTTTATATTATTGGTTTCATCGAGCGGCTCATACAGTGCGTTGGCTTTGGGCATCACATGTTACACATCATTCTTCTACAAAACTAAATTTCTCAACTGCTTTCCGACAAAGCATGACTTATCCTATTTCAGGAATGTGGATGTTTTGGATGCCTTTGGCTTATATGGGATTTAATCCAGATATGATAATTTTGGTTGTGGCATTAAATTTAGCTTTTCAATTTTTTATTCATACTCAGATAGTTAAAAAAATTGGAGTTTTAGAAAAGATCTTTAATACCCCCTCTCATCATAGAGCTCACCATGGAACCAATCCTCAATATATTGATAAAAACTATGCTGGGATTTTAATTATTTGGGACAAAATATTTGGTAGCTTTATTGCGGAAAAAGATGTTCCAAATTATGGCATAGTAGGGCAGGTATATAGTTATAATCCAATTACTTTAACTTTTCATGAATGGCGTTCAATGTTTAGTGATGTATTTCGTAATAAAAACTTACTACATTTTATTATGCCACCTAGTTGGAATAGAGTTCAGCAATCTACAACCCAAGTAGTTATGGCTCATAATTCTAAGCATTTGAAAGGAGAAAAATCCAATGGAAAATCTAAACATGTTGAGTGAGTTTTTTGCCACTAATAAAACCCAAAGTTATAGTTTTAGAATTCAAAAATTAAAACAGTTGCAGCAAAGCTTACTTAAGTTTGAAGGTGAACTTTTAGATGCTTTAAGGTTAGATTTAAACAAACCTATGATTGAGTCATATGCGGGAGAGATTGCAATTTTACATAATGAGATTAAGCATATTTCTAAGCATTTAAAATGTTGGATGAAACCTAAAAAAGTATCTAATCCGTTATCTTTATTTTATTCTCGTAGTTGTATTTACCATGTTCCATTGGGGGTGGTGTTAGTAATTTCTCCATGGAATTATCCAGTGCAGCTGGCACTATTGCCTTTAATTGGGGCAATTGCAGCAGGTAATTGTGTGGTATTAAAGCCTTCTGAATTTACGCCTAATGTAAATCAAATACTAAACTCTATTATAACTGAGGTATTTACAAATAACCACGTATTACAAATTGAAGGTTATGGGGTCTCATTGATTCCAGAGTTAATTAATTCCAAGATATTTAATCATGTATTTTTTACTGGTTCTACTAAAGTTGGTAGGGTGGTTGCAGGGTTATGCGCTAATCTTTTAATTCCATATACTTTAGAACTAGGTGGCAAAAGCCCTACTATCGTAGATAGTTCTGCTAACTTAAAGACTACAGCAAAGCGTATTGTTTGGGCAAAGTTTTATAATGCTGGACAAACTTGCGTAGCACCAGATTATATTTTGGTTCATAATACTGTGAAAGAGCAGTTAGTCAGTTATCTAAAACAGTATATTGATGAATTTTACTCTAATACTCCTCAAGATTTAGCTAAAATTATCAATCAAACAAGGTTTAATATTTTATGTGCTTATTTGGAAGGGGCTACTATTCTTCATGGTGGTAAGTATAACGCAGATTTGTTATCTTTTGAGCCAACTATTATTGATCTGCCAGGTCTGGATCATCCATTAATGAAGGATGAAATATTTGGTCCGATCCTTCCAATACTTAGCTATAATGATGTAGAGGAGTTAAAAACGATAATTAGTAAGAACCCTAATCCATTATCATTATATATATTTAGTGAAAATAAAAAACTTGTAACTAAGGTTATTAATGATATTCAATTTGGGGGAGGTGGAGTAAATATTGCTCTTATGCATGTTGCTAATGGTAATATGCCTTTTGGCGGGGTAATGTCTAGTGGTAATGGTAGTTATCATGGGATAAATAGTTTTAATACTTTCTCGCATCATAAA
>Ga0315906_10011995_pt1 | contig 10064 bp, 5 predicted proteins | sample LakEriMetagenome_4_FD_203526 | JGI IMG/M metagenome (GOLD analysis project Ga0315906, IMG submission 203526) | Freshwater fungal communities from buoy surface, Lake Erie, Ohio, United States - Buoy 2 MA122 | ecosystem: Environmental > Aquatic > Freshwater > Lake > Lake biofilm | place: USA: Lake...
AAAGACGAAGAAAAACATTAAAAAATCGCGCGCTCTCGTCCGATCAATGTAAAACACTCTTTCTCTCTCTTCCAAATGCTCCTCATATCCGCGCGTACCTCCCTCCTCCTTCTCCGCACGCGCCACGCCGCCAGCTCCGCGCTTCTCACTTCTTGTCTTGTCTCGCGGCGTGCAGCTGCGACAATGACGACGACGACGGCAGCGGCAGCGGCGCCGCCTCGTGCTTGCTCCTCCTCCTCTCGCTCCGACCACCTCAGGGCCACTCCCTGGGACAGCAAGCGCAAGCTGGCCGAGGCCAAGTACCCGCCCGTCACCAGCAACGATGTCGAGGCGGACGTGGTGATCGTCGGAGGAGGGCTCGCGGGCTTGTCCACCGCGCTCCGCATTTTGAAGGGGCCGTCTTCCGCTGCCGGCGCCGCCGCCTCTTCCTCCGCCAGGCCCTCCCCTCCCCTCAGCGTCGTCGTGCTCGAGGCGCGCGTGCGCGGGGGAGGCATGAGCGCGCGTTCGACCGCCCACGTCATGCAGTGGATCGACGACTACTATTACAACGTCGAGGGGGCGTTTGGAGAAGAGGGGGCGTCGAATGCGGCGGCGGCGCAGCAGCTAGGTGTCGACGCCGTCGCGGAGCTCTGCTCGCTGGCTGGTGGCCACGAAAAGACGGGCTTCAAGACTGCTACAGGGTTTCTGATGCCTTACGAGATCCCTTCGTCGCCGTCTTCCCTTCCTGGTGCGGGAGTCGCTGCAGGCACCGCGGCTGCTGCGGCCGCGGTCGTGGCGGGCGCGGGCGTGTCGGCAGCGTCGCCCCCACTCTTCAGCTCGACGGGCGACCGCGCCGCTCAGCGCGCGCTTCTGGAGCGCGAGCTGGCCGCGTGCCAAAGAGCAGGTGTCAAGGGGGTCGAGATGGTGGATTTGGGTGGTGGCGACGCTGTGGGCAAAGCCAGGCTGGCGCTCAAGTTCCCTCACTGCGCCGAGGTCGACCCTGTCGCGCTGTGCGAGGGCCTTGCGGATGCAGTGGTCGCTGCGGGCGGGCGCGTCTTCGAGGGGACGCGCGTGCTCTCGGGAGGCGTCGCGGGAGGCATTGGCGGTGGTGGAGGTCCGCTGCCTGCTCCAGCGTCCCCTCACGAGGTGCGCACGGCCGACGGGTTTGTCGTGCACGCGCGCCGCGCCGTCGTCGCCGCCACTTGCTCCCCCTGCGACCGCAACGTGCTGGTGCACGCGCGCCAGCACCCTTACCGCACCTTTGCCGTCGGCCTTGAGGTGCCCGAGACGTTGGTGGCTGAGGGAGTTGCCAAGGCGGCTGGAGTTGGGTCGGCGGGAGCAGGGGCGGAGGGCGCCGCGGCCGCGACGACGACGACGACCACCACCACCACCACCGCCACAACCCCCTCCGCCGAGTCCGTCCAGTTCTGGTCGACGGCCGAGCCCTACCACTACGTCCGCGCGGCCCATTCGCCGCTGTGCTCCCCAGGTCACACGTGCCTGATCGTCGGAGGCTCGGACCACGCTTGCGGCGCTCTCGGTTCGGCGCGCGCCGCCGCCGCCTCTGGCGAGAACGAGGGACCTTACGACCTGCTTGAGCGTTGGGCGCGCGCGCGCTTTGGCGCGGGCGTGGGCAAGGTGCTGCACCGATGGACCGGGATCGTCTTTGAGCCATCCGACTACTTGGGCTTGTACGGCGAGGCGCCTTCGGTCGTTCCTACGGCTCTGTCGGCATCGTCGTCGTCGCCGTCGCCCTCCGGCCCCTCGATCAAACACTACATCATCACGGGCGACAGCGGGCAGGGCGTGACGGGCGCGGCCATTGGCGCCGAAATCGTGTCGCGCGCGGTCTTGGGGCTCGCGCCGCCGCCTTGGGCCGACGTCTTTTCGCCGTCGCGCGGCATTGGGTCGCTGCTGCGCGCGCCAGGTGGAGCGCTGTCCGAGGCGGCGGCGACCACCGCAGGCTTTCTGCGCGCTTTGCCGATGGCTGGGGCGCGCGGCGGCAGCTTTGGTGGGGCGAAAGCTGGGCTGCTGGCTGCAGCAGGGCGTGCAGCCGCCGACGCTGCGACCGCGCTCATCCCTGGCGCCCTCGAGCGCGCCGAGAGGCGGCTCAAGCCTGGAGAGGGCGCCGTGCTGCAGGCGCCGCTGTGGCGCGTGGCGGCGGCAGGGATGCGCGGCGGCGGCGGTGGTGGTGGCGGTGGCGGCGGCAACAGCAACAGCAACAGCAGCAGCGGCAACCCGATCAAGCGCGCCTTGCTGGCGGGAAAAGTGGCGTCTTACCGCGACCCGGAAACAGGAGAGATCGTGCGCCGCTCGGCGCTGTGCACCCATATGGGGTGCAGTGTGCGCTTTAATGCTCTGGACGGCACGTGGGACTGCGGGTGCCACGGCAGCGCGTTTGACGGGCGCGGGCGCGTGGTTTCCGGGCCGGCGGTCTGCGATTTGGAGGAGATTTGAGGGGAGTTGGCGCCTTTTTTTTTTCCGACGACGAGTTGCGGGTTGCCCCCCTTTTTCGCACACGCACACGCAAACACAACGAAGCGCAAACACACACAACAACAACAGCGCACGTCGCGCACACGTCTCTTTACATCATTTGTGCAAAAAACGCAGAAGTCTCTCACAGCCCCGCAGGCAGCCTGTCCGCCCCGAGCTCGACCACCTCGGCCACGGGCTCGCTGCCCTCGCCGTCGCCGCGCGCAAACACGACGCGCAGCCGCAGTGCGCTCGGCTTCCTAGCAGCTCCCGCCGCAACCGTGCTGTTGCGCACCTGCATGCGCTGCGTGACGGGCGGGCCACCAGGCGTCAAGGTCGTGCCGCTCGCCGCTTCGAGCTTGAGCGACAGGTACTTGGGCACGGCCGCCTGGAGCGCGAGCGCAGAGACGGGCCCAGGGGCGGAGGCCGCCAGCGCCGACGTCGCCAGCAGCTCGGTCAGAGCGGGGTCTACTCCTCCGGCCGCCCGGCTGAACGCAAGCGTGACGGTGAGGCCGTCCTTGTCGTAGGCGACGACGGGAGGGAAGGTGGTGTGGGTGGTGGTTGGTGGTGCTGCTGGAGCGCCGCCGCCGCCAAGGAGGTCGTCGAGGCCGAGGCCGCCGCCGCTGCCTGCTCCTGCCGCCGCTCCTGCCGCCACCGCTCCCCCTCCTCCCAGCAAGTCGTCCAGCCCGATCACGGGGCCACCCCCAGCAGCACCAGCACCAGCAGCACCACCAGCAGATGGCGCCGCTTCACCACCACCAGCCGCCATTCCAGGCCCAAGCAGGTCGGCCAAATCGCCGCCGCCGCCGCCAGCCGCCGCCGCACCCCCACCACCCACCGCCGCCGGCGCCACGACCGCGCCCACCCCAACGTGGCTGCGCAGGTACTCGGCCTCGTCGAGCGCCGGCATGCGCTCCAGCACCGCGCCGAGCAGGCCGCCCGCAGGGGCAGGGGTGTCGAGCGCCAAGACGCTCAAGGCGTCGTCCATTGCGACCAGGTCGCCGCCGCCGCCGTCCGCGCCCGCCCCTGCCGCGCCCGCCGCCGCCACCACCCCGGCCTCCTTGAGCAAGGCCCCAAACTCGCACGCGCGCGCCTGCACCTCGAGCGCGGCCGACGCGCGGTGGCGCGCCAGGAGCGTCGCGCAGCGCTGCGCTTGCGATGGCAGGCGCGCCGACAGCTTGGCCAAGGCCGTGAGCGCGTACTCGGCGACTTTCGGAGGCTGCAGCAGCAGCGAGGAAGAGGAGGCGGCAGCAGCAGCCGCCCCCGCCGCCCCCCCTGCCGACGCCGCCGACACGGCCGCCGCCACCACCTCGCCCTGGTCCTTGCCGCGCGCCGCCGCCAGCCGCCGCGCCGCCACCGAGTGCACGCTCATCGGCGCCTGCGCCGCCGCGCGACGCAGCTGCGCAGGGGTCAAGAGAAGCGCAGCGGCACGCTCCACCAGCGACACGACATCGGCCTCTCCCATCGAGGGGGCAAAGGGCGGCTCCCCGTCGAGCAGAGGGGTGGGCATCAAGACGGCGTCCGCCGCGGACACGACCAAGGTGTCGCCAAACTCTCCCAGGGTCCAGAGGGCGGCGGTCAGCAAGGCAGGCTCGGCGGTGGAGGCGAGGGCGGCGGCGACGGCAGAGTCGGCGGTGTTGCCGCCGCCGCCCGCACCACCGCTCCCGCCATCCACGCCCGCCGCCCTCAGCGCCCTCACCACCCCTCTAGCCGCGTACGCCTGCAGCTCCGCAGGCGAGTTGGCCACCAGCACCGCGAACCCGCGCACCACCTCTTCCCTCACATAACCCCCAGCTCGGGACAACACACTGAGCAAGGCGTCCACGTGCCAGCGCCGGTCGGGAGCATGGCGCTGCGCCAGCTCGGCGACGCGGCGCGCCAGGTCGGGCCGGAAATCCGACTCGCACACGGCCAGGTACTCGAGCAGCTCCCTGACCAAGGGTTTGACGTTTTGAGGGGTGGCAAGGGCGCACGCGAGCTCCAAGGCACGCTTTCGGATGCTCGGGTCGCCGTCCTTGACGCAGTCGACGACGGTGGCGCGGTGGCGCTGCACGAGGGCGGCGCCGTCGGCGGCGGCGGCGGCGGCCGAGGCGGAGGGGGCAGAGGCGCCGCCGGCCGAAGCCGAAGACTGAGAGGTCGTGACGAGGCGGCAGAGCACGCCCAACGCAACAAAGCGCATGTTGTCGTCTCCGCGGCCCGCGAGGAACCTTCCGAGGGCGTTGACAGCCATCACACGCAAGCCGCTAACCGAATCGACGCCGACGATCGTGTTGACGGCCTCGTAGAGGACGGCGTTGGCTGCGTTGCTGCGAGAGAGGGAAGCGGGAGGAGGTTGGGCGGAGGCGGAGGCTGCGGACGCCGCGTCGCTGCCACCAGCGCCGTCGCCCGACGACGCCGCCACCGCCTGCGCGAGCACGTCGGCCATCGCGTCGCTCGCGGCCGCGTCCCCGCGCCCCAAGACGCGCAGCAGCTGCAGCAGCCTCACCTGCAAGAAGGGGTCGTTGACGCCTCCGACGTCGTGCTCCCCACCAGACAGGTAGGCGCCTCCTCCTCCCGCGCCGCCGCCGCCTCCCGCTCCCGCCGCTCCACCGCTGTTGCCCTGCAACAAGCCCTTCAGCATCCTGCAGATGGCGGGGACGAGCGGACGGTACTTGGGCAAAGCCGAAGCAGGGTCGAGCGCGACGATCGCCATCATGAGCGTGGCGCCCGAAAGAGCAACGCCATGGTGCCGTCCGTCGGAGAGCAGCTCGGCCGCAGGGCCGACAAACTCCTCCGCCAGCTCGGGGTTCTTCTTGAGCACGCGCACGGCGCACAGAGCGGCTTTTTTGCGCACGTAAGGGTTGCTCGCGTCTGACAAGAGGCGGAGGACGTCTGGAGCGAGGTCGCGCGCCATCTCTGCAGAACAGATGTTTCCTAAAGCGGCGAGCGCGAGGCCCACTGTGAACGGGTTGCGGCGGTTGCATAGGTCGTTCTTGAGCGAATTGGTCACGAGCATAAGCACTTCTTGGCGCTCGTCCAATAGGATCATCAGGCCTAGGTAGCCGATGCGCTGTTTGTTGGGGGAGGGTGCGGGTTTTTTTTTGAGGGGGTGGGCGGCAAAACTGTCGCGACCGAAACACCCACCCTCACTCACCTTTTCCGGAAACCCGTTGGCCGCGATCAGCTTGAGCGTCTCCATCTGCCCAAAGTGCGTCGGGTAGCCCAGCATGTGGATGTACATGAGCTTGGCCACGTTGCGGTGCCTGTAGAGGTGCGCGAGCGGGTGCCTGAAAGCGTCGCGCAGGGCGGCAGACTCTTTGGCGATGGCGGCGCGCTCCTCCGCCGCCGTCTTGGCTTGGCGCACGGAGCGGATGAGGTCGCGCAGGCGGACGGAGCCAGGGCCGACGGAGACGCCGAGCTCCTCGGCGATCTCACGCACGAGCTCGCCGGCCATGGTGATGGGTGTGTTGTTTGGTGGAGGGGCTCTCTCGCGGGCGGGAGGGGCGGTTGGGAGAGGGGAGAGGGAGAGAGGGGGCGGGGTCGCGCGCGCGCCTCTCTCTTGCGCAGTGCCGTTCGTTTGACGGGGCTCCCTGAGCTTGTGCGTTCAAGCGCGCACCACACGCGCGTGCGGCGCTCACGCCCGAGCGACTCGCCGGGCCGTGAGGCCAAAGAGAGAGCGCCGAGCGCGCGCTGAGGATCGCCGAAAGGAGACAAGGTGTTTTGGTGCGCGCGAGCGCGTTCGCTTTGTGCGCGGTGTCGGGTCGTTGGGTCGTGATCGGATGTGTGTGTTGCGTGTGTGCGTCGCGTGCAAAAGAGGGGCAGAACAGCGGGCAGACTTGACCGCGCGCCGCCCGCTGTCCGCCGCCGACGCGCGCGCGCGAGATACGCGTCTCGGCGCCTCCTGTCTTTACAGAAACTCAACCAGCATCGCCTCCAAGACCGTCTCGTCGCTCTTGCCCACCACCGCAAAGGGAGCCTGTCCGTCCTCTGGCCTAAGCGGCCACGCGGCGCCCGCCGGAAATGAATCGCCGCCCGCCGCCTTCCACCCGCCCGCGCCGTGCGCGCGCTCTCTTGTGGCCGCGCCAAACGGCCCGCCCTCACCACCGCCACCGCTAATCTCGAGCTTGGACCAGTCCGCAGGCTTGATCAGCACGACCGCGCCCCCACGCCGCGCAAACCCGCCGCCGAGAGGGGAAGCAGCCGCCTCGGACGCCGCAGCCGACGGCAGCAAGCGCCACGCTCGAAACAGCCCAGGCTGCTCGTGTTCGAGCGTGAGCGACAGGGCCTCTGGTGCTGAAGGCAGCGGCGGGGGTGCAGGATCGCCGTCGCCATCGCCCCTGTCGCGCCGCCTCTTGACCTCCACCCCGACAAAGTGCAGCGTGCGTGGGTTGGCGGCCGCGTACCGCAGGCGGTGGATGTATCGCCCCTTGTCGCGTGTCGCGTGCGGGTTGCAGAAGCAAAGCCCGGTCGAGTGGAAGACGCGAGCGGGCGGCAAGAGGCGGTGCGTGGGGCGCTCGCCGCCGCCCTCGCCGCCATCCCATGCCTCGGGCAGCTCGACGAGCTCCTCGTTCCAGACCTCGGCCTCGGAAGGGTCGTCGGCCGCCGCGCTCGCGCACACGTAGGCCGTGTCTTCGCGGTGGCGATGGTAGAGAGTCCAGCGGTCGCCGCTCTCGCCGGCGTCGGCGCCCGTCGCGTCGCTACTCGAGGGAAAGACCGCGGCGTAGGCGCGCGCGATGACGGTTCCGCTGCTCGGGTCCGGGATGTCGAAGAGGTGCTCGTGGCGCGGCTCGTCCGGCCACTCGACCCACTCGACCCATTCGGTTTGAGGGGAGGAGGAGGAGGTAGTGGCGGCGTCGGCGTTGGCGGCGCGCGCCGCCGCGGCGCGAAGCGCGAGGACGCGCGGCATTTAGGTGCGAGAGAGAGAGAGAGAGCGCTCTCTCTCTCTCTCTCTCCTCCGTCTGATCACACTCTTTCGTCTTCAGCTGGCTGTTAGCTCTCCTTCAGAATACCTCGATCGTGAGCAGGCTGATCGGTCAGAAACAGAGAGCGCGCGCGCGAGCGACTCTCGCGGCGGCAATTCAGTGGTGCGCCTGCGCGTCCTTGCAGATCCTCTCTCCCCAGGAATCGCGAGAGCCAAAGCCCGATCCAGAACTAAGTTTGGGGAGTGGTGATAGTGGGGCCAGGAGGAGGAGGAAATGACCGCTCGCCTGCGCCGCTAGAACCAAGAAATCAAAACGTCGCCGATGGCGCCCGAGCCGCCGCCGCCACCGCCGACAGCAGCGCCCTCGTCGTGGCGCCACGCCCAAGTCGAGACCACGATCAAGCTGTCGACCACCGGCGGCTGCGTGTGGGGCGCGGCCGAGGCCGCCATCGCTTTTTTCGAGCGCCACTGGGACACGGTCGTTGTCGGGGCGGAGCAGGACGGTGGGGGGGAAGGCGACGCCGCAACGCGCCGCCGCTCGCTGCGCGTGCTCGAGCTCGGCGCCGGGTGTGGCAAGCTAGGCCTCACGATCGCGCTCAACTGCCGCCCGGCCGTCTCGGTGCTGCTGACGGAGCAACCAGACGGACTCGAGCACCTCGAGCGCAACGTGCGGCTCAACGACCCCTCTGGGGATTTGGACGCGCGCGCCGTCGCTTGCGACTGGGGAGACTTTGTTGTGGCGGCGGCAGAGGCGGAGCAAGACGCCGCCGATGATGATGAGGCGCTGCTGTGGCGTTCGTGCGCGCGCGTCGCGCCTCCTAGCCATAAACTGCCCGTCGCCGACGTGATCGTCGGCTCCGACCTGATCTATCTTCTTGAGGGCGCACACGCCTTGCCACGCACCTTGTCCGCGCTGCTGCGGAGAGCAGAGGAGGCGCGGAGGAAAAGGACAGGCGATGGCGCCGACGCTGCCGCCTCGCCCTCCCCAGTCGCCTACTACTCGCACACGCGCCACCGCTTCGACGCGCTCGACCTCGAGCTGGAGCAGCAGTGCGCGGCGTGCGGGCTCGATATGGTCGAGCTTGACCAGGAGAGCGGGAAGGAGGTCGGAGGCGGCCGCGGGGGCTCGCCGCCGCCCTTCACAGAGCTGTTTCCGGAGCACAGGGTCGCGATCTATAGGATACGACTGATGACGTCTTGAACGGGTAAAATGTCACACAATAAGCATCAATCGCCCGGCGCGCTGCCGTCGTCGCCCGCTTGCTGCTCCCGCTCCCGCTGCTGCTGTTGCTCAAGCATCCTCCGCCGCCGCTCCTCCTCGCGCTGCTCCACCGCGTCGAGCACCTCGACCAGCCGCGACGCGCGCGCCACGTTCTCGCGCACGCGCTGGGCGGCGCCGAGCATGGCCTCCAGCTGCCGCGGTGAGTAGAGCCGCGCCAGCCGCATCGCGAGCTCGAGCTGCGCGAGCAGGCCGCCGCTTCCGCTGCCGCCGCCGCCACCGCCGCCAACGCCGACGCCGCCCTCGTCGAGCCTTCGGGCGGCCTCGAGCAAGCTGCGCAGGCGCTGGCGCTCGGCGCGCAGGGACGCGAGCTGCTGCTGCCGTAGCAGCCGCTGCTGCTCCTGTTGCTGCTGTTGTTGCTGTTGCTGCTGTTGGGACGCGAGCGCTGGCAGTGCCGCGGCCGCGGCCGGCGGCAGCGGCGCCGACGAAAACGCGGCGGCAGACAGCATCGCCCGCAGCTGCTCGTCCGTGTCTGCGCGGCTCGTGTACCACTCGAGCATCTCTGGGTGCACCGGGTAGGGCATGGGTGGCAGGGGCAGAGGCGAGGGTTGAGGGGGTGGTGGGGTGGTTGAGGATGTTGTTGCTGCTGTTGTTGCTTCTGTTTCGGTGGCGTCTGCGGCGGGCGCTTGCTCCTCTTCGTCCTCCTCGTCCTCTGTTGTGGCGGCCGTCACCGCCTGCTTTTTCGCCGGAGCCGCCTTCTTCTTTTTCGTTGTCGCCGCCGGCGCCTTGGCCTTTGGCTTTGGCTTGGGCTTGGCGGCGCTTGCTGATGACGCGCTCGTCGGTTTTGTAGCTGTCGTCTTCCTTTTCTTCGTTGGTGGCGACGACGAAGCGGGGGTGCCACCTCCGTCCTGCTCCTTCTCCTCTCCTTTCGCGGCGCTGCTCTTCTTGGTCGTTTTGCTGCGACGCGACGAAGTGGTCTTCCTAGTCGACGAAGACGACGCTGCTGCTGCTTCTGTCGCCTTTTTGGAGGTGGTGGTCGTTGTCGTTCGCCGCTTGGGCTTGTTGCCGCCGCCGCTCGACGCGGCTCCCGCGGCAGCGGCGGCGACGACGACGCCGCGGACGGCCGGCGGTGCGCGGCGGGGCCGCACGGCCGCTGGAGACAGCGGCGCCCCTCGCGCGCGCAGCATCATGTGGGCGGAGGCAAGACCAGCCACGCCTGGTGGTGGCCTTCTATGCTCTCCTCCTCTTCGCTGCGAGCATGGTTGTCGGGGGCGCGTGCGGAACGAGAGCGAGCCCCTCTTTCTGCGAGAGGCAAGCAGTGCAGTGGTCGGGTCTATGCGCGCGCGTGTGCTTGTGGAGGGTCGCAACTCGGATTCGTGTGTGCGGGGGGGATTGGTGTGCGTAGCTCTGTGCGCGCGCGGAGGCCGTCGCCGCTTCTTCTGCGCGCCCCGCGTCCGACGCCGACGTGCGCCAACGCTAAGCGGCAACGTC
>Ga0315906_10011996_pt1 | contig 10063 bp, 9 predicted proteins | sample LakEriMetagenome_4_FD_203526 | JGI IMG/M metagenome (GOLD analysis project Ga0315906, IMG submission 203526) | Freshwater fungal communities from buoy surface, Lake Erie, Ohio, United States - Buoy 2 MA122 | ecosystem: Environmental > Aquatic > Freshwater > Lake > Lake biofilm | place: USA: Lake...
CTGATATCGCTATCATAGAATTAGTTGACTTCAACGAAGTTTACAAAATTAAATCTGATACTTCTAAGTCAACTGGAAGAAGAGGTCGTCGTGGAAAAGGGACCGCCGCGGGTGCTGAATCTTCAGCGGTTGTTGAAGATGCAGTTATGGACGCAGACGACACGACTGAATTGGAAAATAAGGATTAATTTACTATATATTTTTCTTTAAAGGAGGCTATTCATTTTGGATAGCCTCCTTTTGTTTTTGTCTTTTTAAGTGTTAAGTTTTCCTTTACTTTATTTAAAATTTTAAGTTTCTTCCTTTCATTGTTGCCTAATAATACTATATTTGTGAGGTTTTATTGTTGGTATACTGCTATATTTCATGGAAGAATCTTTTAGTCCCGCTATTTTACTCCTCGATGACGGTACCTTTTTTAAAGGTAGGTCCGTTGGTGTTAAGGGTATTACTACTGGTGAAATTTGTTTTAATACTGGTATGACAGGGTATCAGGAAATTTTTACTGACCCTTCTTACAGTGGTCAGTTAATGGTCACAACAAATGCACATATAGGTAATTATGGTACCTCGCAAAAGGACGCTGAATCTAATAAGATTCAAATTTCCGGATTGATTTGTAAAAATTTCACGGTTCCTTTTTCAAGGAATTTAGCGGATGACTCTATTCAAAGCTATTTTGAAAAAGAGCATTTAGTTGGTATTTCTGACGTTGACACGAGAGCAATTGTTAGACATATTCGTAGCAAAGGCGCTATGAATGGTATCATAAGTTCTACTATTTCAGATTTAGATGAATTAATGACGCTGTTGAAAGCAGTTCCTTCCATGGATGGCCTTGAACTTGCATCTGCAGTGTCAACTGATATTCCTTACACCGTTGGTTCTTCTTCCGCTCCGCTGAAAGTGGCAGTATTGGATTTTGGTATTAAAAAGAATATATTAGACTGTTTAGTAGAAAGAGGTGTATTTGCTAAGGTTTTTCCTGCAAAAACACCTGTTAGTGAGTTGTTGGATTTTAATGCAGATGGTTATTTTTTATCAAATGGACCTGGCGATCCAGCAGTTATGGATTACGCTATTGAAGCGGTTAAAGAAATCAGACAACTTAAAAAACCTGTTTTTGGAATCTGTTTAGGTCATCAATTACTGGCACTATCTGCAGGAATTCCCACTTTCAAAATGCATCATGGTCATAGAGGTATCAATCATCCAGTGCTGAATCTTTCAACAGGGAAGTGTGAAATTACCAGCCAGAATCATGGATTCGGGATTGATCCTTCTGTTGTAAGAACAAGGACAGCCGATATTGAAATTACTCATGTTAATTTAAATGATGATAGCATAGAGGGAATTCGCATTATTGGTGAAAAATCATTTTCAGTTCAATATCATCCTGAAGCCTCTCCCGGCCCTCATGATGCAAGATATTTATTTGATCAATTCGTTCAATTTATGACTGCTTAAATGCAGTCCGTACCTTTAAAATATTTAGTGTAATGAGTGCAATTGTAGATGTTCATGCGAGACAAATACTTGATTCCAGAGGGAATCCAACCATTGAAGTCGAGGTAACTACAGAGAGTGGTTATTTTGGTAGGGCCGCAGTCCCTTCCGGTGCTTCAACGGGTAAACACGAAGCCGTTGAATTAAGAGATAATGACCCTAAAAGTTATCTGGGAAAGGGCGTTAACAAAGCTGTTATAAATGTTAATGAAGCTATTGCAGATGAGATTATTGGCCTTGATGTCTTTGAACAGGTAGCCATCGATGAACAAATGATTCGTCTTGATGGTACAGCAAATAAATCGAGATTAGGCGCAAATGCTATCTTAGGTGTTTCATTGGCTGTTGCAAAGGCTGCCTCCGAAGCTGCTGGTTTACCTCTTTATCGTTATTTAGGTGGTGTTAATGCACGTACGCTTCCAGTTCCAATGATGAATATTCTTAATGGAGGTTCTCATGCTGATAATAGTATAGATTTTCAAGAGTTTATGATTATGCCAGTAGGTGCTCCTACCTTTTCAGAGTCAATAAGAATGGGTGCCGAAGTGTTTCATCATCTTAAAACAGTCTTGAAAAAGAAAGGTTATTCTACTAATGTTGGTGATGAAGGTGGCTTTGCACCGAATATTAAGTCGAATGAAGAGGCCATTGAAACTGTATTAACTGCCATTGAAGCAGCAGGATACAAGGCTGGAGAAGATATCCTCATAGCTATGGATGCTGCAGCTTCGGAGTTTTATCTGGAAGATGAAGGTCTTTATCATTTCAAAAAATCGTCAGGGAAAAAACTTTCCTCCGATGAGATGATTGGATATTGGGAGTCTTGGGTCAATAAATATCCTATTTGCTCCATTGAAGATGGTCTTGCTGAAGATGATTGGGCCACATGGAGTAAATTAACGCAAGCCATTGGTAACAGGGTTCAACTTGTAGGTGATGATTTATTTGTTACCAACACGCTTCGTTTGCAAAGAGGTATTGATGAAAAATCTGCTAATTCTATTTTAATTAAGGTAAATCAAATAGGTTCTTTAACTGAAACTATTAATGCAGTTAATCTGGCTAATAGAAATGGCTTTACGGCAGTTATGAGTCATAGATCTGGGGAAACGGAAGATACTACGATTGCAGATTTAGCCGTTGCGCTGAATACAGGTCAAATTAAAACGGGTTCAATGTCCCGTTCGGATAGGGTTGCAAAGTATAATCAGCTTCTTCGTATTGAAGAAGAACTTGGTCCCATTGCTATCTTTCCAGGGCGTTCTATACTTAAAAGATAAATTAACTATCTATGGCATGGTCTAAGTATTTCATCAGTCGGTTGCTGCCTAAGCCTCTTCAAAATAAATACATCTTCACCGCAGTTGTATTTGTATCCTGGCTTTTCATTTTTGATAAACACAATCTTTTTGAACAATGGCGTTTAAATAAAAGCATTGATCAACTTAGAAATGATAAAGATAATTTTACCAATAAGATTATCGAGGCGAAGAGAGAAGGTGAGTTGTTGAAGAAAAATGGAGAAGCCATAGCTCGTGAAAAGTACTTTATGTCTAAAAAAGGAGAGGACGTTTTTATTATTAGTGAAGAGTAGGTTTAAATTTTATCGCTTTTAAATATAATTGAACACATGGCTGTTTTGGTAAATAAAGACTCTAGGATTATTGTTCAGGGTTTTACGGGTAAAGAGGGTACTTTTCATGCTGAACAAATGATAGCTTACGGCACTCAGGTTGTCGGTGGAGTAACCCCGGGAAAGGGAGGTTCTTCCCATTTAGATAAACCGGTTTTTAATACAGTGGCTGATGCAGTTAAACTTGCTCACGCGGATACTACCGTAATTTTTGTTCCACCTCCTTTCGCTGCTGATGCCATTATGGAAGCTGCGGAGGCGGGTATCAAAGTAATTATTTGTATTACTGAAGGTATTCCAGTACAAGATATGGTTAAGGTTAAGGCTTATATTGCAAATTTTGACTGCCGTTTAATAGGTCCCAATTGCCCTGGTGTTATTACACCTGATGAAGCAAAATGTGGAATTATGCCAGGTTTTATTCATAAAAAAGGTAAAATTGGTATCGTTTCCCGCTCGGGAACCCTTACCTACGAAGCGGTTGATCAAGTTACAAAGGCGGGTATGGGGCAATCTACCTGCATAGGCATAGGAGGAGATCCTATTGTCGGAACGACTACCAAGGAAGCCGTAGAACTACTTATGAATGATCCAGAAACGGAAGGTATTATCATGATTGGTGAAATTGGTGGTGGCATGGAAGCTGAAGCTGCCTATTACATCAAAGAACATGGTACCAAACCTGTTGTTGGATTTATTGCAGGTCAAACTGCGCCAAAAGGTAGAAAAATGGGGCATGCCGGTGCAATCATTGGTGGCGCCGAAGATACCGCTGAAGCAAAAATGGCCATCATGAGAGAATGTGGTATTCATGTTGTTTCTTCTCCCGCAGAAATTGGTGTAACAATGAAAAGAGTTTTGAATAAATAAATTTTTGCCTAAATTTTTTAGGTGCTGCCTCCAAACATCGGATTATTCCTTGTTTGGAGGCTTTTTTTTAAAAATTTTCTCGACAAATTACTTTAATTTTTCGTGGTAAAATAGATCGAGTTGACTGTTTAAAAGTAAAGCCTAATTTTTCAAGTTCCTGTTTATAAAAGCTAATAACAACCACGCTTGTGCTTCAAGACCGTTTTTTTTACTTGATTTAAACATCCCATAAAAACCAAAAATTATAACACATTTATAGTCAACGCAATAAATAACAACCTAAAAAAGTGTGGCAAAGGCAAGACGCTATTTCATTAAACGCCAAATTTATTCTAAGGTGGTGATTTTTATCTCAACCTTCCGGTTTAATGGTTTCGGTCGGTCATCTTTTATTTCTCCATGACCTTTCAATGAAATTCTACTAATTTCTACCCCCTTTTCCAATAATAACAAGGAAACAACTTTGGCTCTTTTTTCCGATAAATCTAAGTTGTATTTAAAATCGCCCACGTCGTCAGCATAGCCGTTTATCTCCACTCTTTGAATGAAATTTGAGGGTATTCCCGCGATGTATGCTTCTATCTTTTCTTTTTCACCTATTTCCAGGATGTCACTATCAAACTGAAAATACAAAGAATGATAATATCTTTTCAATTCCTTGAAGCGATTACTACTCAAAGGAGGAGCGGTATCCACTGGTTCGGGTTTCACTACCTCAGGAATGGGTACCTGTATGGGAACAAGCAAAATTTTCAAAGGGTAGAATTTTCTGTTATTCCATTCGGGTATATTCCTAATTAAGGTCTGACTATGATACCCCGGATGAGTAATGACAAGTGGTAATGACGTATTTGCGGGAACACATAGAAAAAATCTACCTTGATTATCTACTTGCACGAGAGGGAATGACGTCGAATTTATTGTGCCTTTAAGCGGCTTTCCAGTTAAAGAATCTTTTATACTGCCATAAACGTAAGTGATTAAATCACCCCTTAATTGACTCTGCAGGTTTACTTTGTAAATATCCATACCCCCAAATCCTTCAGGTCTGTCAGAGGCAAAATAACCGGAAAGTCCGTCTGCTGTAAGAACAAATCCTAAATCTTCAAATGGACTATTGATTGTGGGGCCCAGATTAAAGGCATTGCTCCATCCTCTGTATTTGTCAAAAGAGCTCATGAAAATATCTTGACCGCCGAAACCAATATGACCCGTTGATGAAAAAAACAGACGATTTCCATCATTGCTAATAAATGGAGATTCTTCATCTTTGTCTGTATTTATAGGTGCACCCAGATTGGAGGGATTACTCCATGTTCCGTCTTTCTGCTTTACCGACACCCAAATATCTGTACCACCTAGTCCACCAGGTCTGTTACTGGCAAAATACAAAACGCGGCCATCGCAGGAAATACAGGCCTGGCTTTCCCAACTGTCAGAATTAGGATGATCTACTATAGCCTTTACCTCTCTGACTTGTCCGTTTTCGATTTGTCCTGTCCAAATATCACAAGGTCCTTTAATTTCGGGACGATTACAAGCCGTAAAATATAGGGTTCGGCCGTCTCTGACCAATGTGCTCATACCCTCATTGAAAATGGTATTTATTTGATTATCAAAAGGTGAACCATTTCCCCATTGGTTGTCTTCATTATTGGTGGCAATAAACAAATCTTCGTCCTTATTTTCATTTTTTCTTTTGGTGTAAAGCAAAATGAATTGATCATTGGTTATAAATGGAAAATATTCATCTGCTGTAGTATTTATAGAACTGCCCAGATTTATTACGTTCGATTGCGTGGCCAAATGTGAACTATCCAGGGCCATTCTGCATGCTTGAAAAGTAATAGGTAATTTTTTTAAGGTTTCCCGTTCTAAAATTTCCTCTTTTTCGCCATTGACAGTAAATTGGATAAGCGGTAATCCCTGTAACCGTTCAAACTGTTCAAAGTAACTTATCGCTCTTTTGTAGTTCCCCTCTTTATAATAGAGTTCTCCTATTTGATAATAAAGTAATCGTGAAAACTGAGGGGCCTTTTCAATGATAGAGGCATACATTTGCCTTGCTGCGTACCAGTCGTTCAGGCCTTCATAGCCAATGCCAATACCCCTTTCCGCCGCGACCAGATCGGGTTGTAATTTTATGGCTAATTTAAAGTACTGAATGGCTGTTTTGTATTTATTTTTAAGTAAAGCATCTTCTCCTTTTCGATAGAAGGAAACGGCTTTCTGACTGTCACTCAATGGCTGCCCGTGGAGTATGGAAAAATGTAAAAATGTGTAGAAAATGATTAAAAAAAATAACCTCATAACCTTTGTTTTCTTCCCGCAATCAAGTTTTTTCTAATTCAGAAAATAGGCAGCTGCGGCCAGTGCACTATTTTTACCTGGACATTCCAATCGGGCAACACGTTTAAATGTTCGGTAATCTATTAAATATTCGCCATCTAACTTACCGATTTTTTTGAAATCTGAATATCTGATGATAAATCCACCTTCAAATTTCAACAGTTTTTTATAAGTGTTATAGGCCAATAAAAATGGGCCATCAATCTTGTAAATTCTCCTGAAAGTGTCATAAGTCTGCACGTAATCACCGTCCACTCTAAGTACATTTTTAAAGGTACTGTAATCTTTTATAGTACATTGAGCCTTCCCAATGGAAGCGGAGATAACCAATATGAAAAAAGAAATAAATAATTTATTCGATAGCATATTTTAATTTTTAATCAGGTTAAATATAAGGTAAATTATGATTATTTGAAAGGTTTACTTATATTTCAAATTATTGATTTAAAAAAAATGACATGCAACTGAACAAAAACCAAAAGTCGCTCATAAATAAGGTCATTGAGGGATGGGAAAAGGCTGAATTAATAGATGTTGATGTGGCAAATAAATTAAAAGAATATGATACCATTCAGGAAATTGACTGGGCTAAAGTATCAAAATATTCTTTTTGGCTGGCTATTGCCTCTATCGTCATTGCCATAGGTACCTTAATCGCTGATAAATGGATTATTTCTCTAATTACGTATATTTTTGAGGCGCCAAAAATTGTGTTGAGTATTCTTTTTGCCATTTTATCTGCAATAACTTTCTTTTTAGGCTGGAAATTTGAAAATAAAAATCCACAAAAATCTTTCTCTATTGCCTTCATTCAATTACTTGGAGCTGTTTTTTTAAGTTTTTCATTCATTTATTTGCTTGAGATTTTTGATGAAAATCAATTTGAATTTACTACCATTCTAACGGTGAGTACATTGAGTTATGCCTTGTTAGGCTATTCATTTCGTTCTGTTCCTCTGTGGATTTTATCTTTATGCTCTTTGGTCGCCTGTTATGTTTCTTTTACGGAAGAATGGACCAGCAATGGAAATTACTTTCTGGGAATGAATTTCCCACTCAGAATTACCGTTCTGGCCTTATTACTTTACATCGCTACCAGTCTACTGAAAAATAATAAAGCCTTGCAGCTTTTTATCCCTTCCTCGCAATTATTTAGTCTCCTTTTGTTGTTTTTTTTCCTATGGATTTTATCTATTTCCGGGAATGTTCCCAATGTTGACCACTGGGAAAAAACGCAACAATTCAGCAGGATTTTTTGGGGTGTTTTTGCTATGATCGTTTGTCTGTTGGCTATATATAGAGGATTCAAAATGCAGGATAATAAACTACAGCTTATTGGGTTTTTGTTCTTTTTGCTGAATATGTACACCCGTTATTTTGAATATTTCTGGAATTCAATGCATAAAGCTTTGTTTTTCGCCCTTATGGGTATTTCATTTTGGTTCATTGGGACAAAGGCTGAAAAGTTTTGGAGACAGAAAATAAAACCATTGGAACAAATAGATTAACCACTAGATATTTGTTTAGTTTTATTTCTATATATTATATTTTATAAATATGTATAAATTTCAATATTACTTTGTTGAAGCTTAATTGATTTGCTGACTAAAGTAATAATGATATGGTTAAAAGACAAAAATTTTCAAAAGCAGAAACGGAAGATAGATGGTTAGAATTTTTACAGAGAGTGTATTTTTCTAAATCATTCACTTCAATAAATTTCAACACGATTGATTTTTCTAAAATCATAGGAATTCCTTCGGGGAATCTGATAGCTCAATTAAAAGAAAATCTGGGCCTTAGTTTTATCAAATGTAAGATTGCCCTGCGTATCTACTATGCCATACAATGCATAAATGAAGGATATTTAACTCTGCATACTGTGGAAGGATTGGCAAACGAATGCGGTTTTACCAGCAGAAGTCGTTTTTCTGTGGTCTTTAAAGCTGTAACCGATTTTACACCAAAGGAATATTCAGATTATCCAAAACATACCTTACCCAAGTGGAAGGATTTAATAGCCAAATGCCAGGCACTCTCAGTTTAAACAACCATTATTATTTCCAGTAAGGTGGAGCATAATTATGCTTCACCTTTTTTATTTTATTCGGATAACAAGTATATTTGGTTTATGAAAATATACAGAACTACAAAAGACATTGTAATTAATCATCAGGGTGATTTATTCAAAGTAGAAGATTTGGATTGGGATTCTTTGGTGAATAGAGATGATTTGTACTCATTTGTTAGCAGTAAGATAGCGGGAATGGCTCCTTTCTCAGCTTCTGAATTTTTGGAAAATGATTGGCGGGCACCTATTCATCATCAGGAAATTTGGGCTGCAGGTGTAACCTATTTAAGAAGCCGTGAGGCTAGAATGGAAGAATCAAAAACCAGTGGTGCAGCTGACTTCTATGCTAAAGTATATGAGGCGGATCGTCCTGAATTATTTTTTAAATCTACCGCAGAAAGATGTGCCGGTCCCAATGAAATCGTTCATATTCGACGAGATAGCCATTGGAATGTTCCTGAGCCGGAATTAACTTTATTTGCCAGCAGTTCAGGGAAAATAGTTGGTTATACCATTGGAAATGATATGAGTTCAAGAGATATTGAGGGCGAAAATCCTCTATATCTGCCTCAAGCCAAAAGTTATGACTTTTCTGCAGCCATAGGCCCTTGTTTGTATGTTCCTCAATCACCTATTGCATCGGATACTGTCATTAAAATGAATATTGAGAGAGCCGGTGTCATTGCTTTTGAAGGTCAAATTTCAATAGATAGAATGAAAAGAAAGCATGAGGAATTAGTAGATTTTCTTTTTAGAGAAATGAGCTTTCCAAAGGGTGTATATTTGATGACGGGAACGTGTCTTGTTCCCGATAATGATTTTACCCTTTTAGTTGGGGATATGGTAACTATTGAAATAGAACCCATTGGGATATTGAAAAATACCGTGGGGGTTAAAAAATAAAACATGAATTTGCAGGGTAACCAATATATAGGCTTCTCTCCTTCAGGAGCAGGCAAGCAGGCATTTCAAGCTATAAATCCGGTAAATGGGGAAAAGCTAGTGCCTTTTTTTAAGGAGGCAACCGATGAAGAAATCGCTTTAGCAGGTGAAAAGGCGTCGAATGCTTTTCAGCAGTATCGATTAACATCGGGTGCTGAAAAAGCACATTTTCTTACCTTGATTGCAGAACATATTGAAAAATTGGGCGATGATTTACTCCAGCGATGTCACCTTGAAACAGGTTTGCCTTTGGCAAGAATTACGGGAGAACGGGGAAGAACAGTAGGGCAGCTTAAACTTTTTGCCGCCCTTCTAAAGGAGGGCTCCTGGGTAAATGCAAGTATCGATTTGGCTCAGTCGGACAGACAGCCTTTGCCTAAACCAGATATTCGCTCTATGCAAACGGCTTTAGGTCCCGTTGCCGTTTTTGGCGCCAGTAATTTTCCTCTGGCTTTTTCTGTGGCAGGTGGTGATACCGTTTCCGCTTTAGCAGCAGGGTGCCCGGTTATTGTGAAAGCCCATCCCGCTCATCCCGGAACCTGCGAAATGATTGGAATGGCTATTATTAATGCCGCCCGGGAAGCAAATATGCCCGATGGTGTGTTTTCAATGGTCCATGGCGGTCCAGCTGTGGGAATGACCCTGGTTAATCTAAGCGACATTAAAGCCATAGGTTTTACAGGCTCTCACGC
>Ga0315906_10011998_pt1 | contig 10062 bp, 16 predicted proteins | sample LakEriMetagenome_4_FD_203526 | JGI IMG/M metagenome (GOLD analysis project Ga0315906, IMG submission 203526) | Freshwater fungal communities from buoy surface, Lake Erie, Ohio, United States - Buoy 2 MA122 | ecosystem: Environmental > Aquatic > Freshwater > Lake > Lake biofilm | place: USA...
TTATCTAATCAATAGCAACTAACAAGGACCGTCGTTAGTCGAGTTTAGGGTCCGCCATTTCCATCCTGCGCTTTTCTTGCCGGGATGCCATGGTCAAGCTACGGCTCATTCTCGCTGGTGGCTTGCTCTTGCTACCACTGCTCACTGTCGCTAGTGTCACAGGGCACTATAGAGTCAGCCTGTGCTCTGACCTACAACAAAACATTACAAGCTTCGTAAAACTTGGTAATGTTGAATCTTGTGTTAATTTTCATACATGCAGCCGCCACTGCCGTTGCTGCTTCTACTCTAGTGTTTCGGTCAGCGATTTCACTGATATGCTTGGCAATGATTTCAAAGTCTTTTCTTGACATTGCGATCTCCTTAGGCTAGTTCGAGTTCACGAGCAGGGTAGGTAATGCTGCCATCAAACTCAAGTTGATCACGCTCAAATTGGGTAAGGTAGTCGTCGGCTACGATATTGAAGTCCACGATGTACTCACGGTAGTATACACTGTCTTCTTCAATCTGGTCACGCAAAGCCATAACTGCCATGGTCACATCTTTGCCTTTAAAATTCTTGACCACATAATCGTTACCGCCCTTGGCCTTCCAGTATTGCGGGCACTCACCCCGGCCGTCCCAGTCATGGACGCCGTAGTTTTCGTAAACTTGGGTAGTGATTACTAGTTTCATAACAGCTCCTTATCTTTACTATACCTGTATTATAGCAAAATGGACCATTATGGTCTACCGTTTTGTTTTGTTGCAAGAAAAGCAACAAATATTGCTAGAATAGCAACAATGTAGTGGAGCGGGGTAAGAGAATCGAACTCTCAGCATGAGCTTGGAAGGCTCAGGTATTACCATTATACGAACCCCGCATAAAACTTGGCGGTCGGTACGGGAGTCGAACCCGTGACTACGGCGTGACAGGCCATTATTATTACCGTTTAACTAACCGACCTCGAACTGGCTGGCCAGGTTGGGTTCGAACCAACGACATTCTGATTAACAGTCAGACGCATCTACCTGCTGAGCTACTGGCCAATAAACTGGTAGGAAGTGACGGGCTCGAACCGCCGACATTCGCCTTGTAAGGGCGACGCTCTACCAACTGAGCTAACTTCCCAATCAAATATATCTATCAATATGTAGTCCAACAGCACTGGCACGTTGAACTAATCTTTGTTCTCGAATGCTTTCACCAAAAGCATATTGTCTTAAAAATTCTGTGTCTTTGCTGTAATTATAGTTTCGTTGCAATCTTGTTGCTTCTTGTATGGCCATGAGATTGGCCATTTCTCGCATCTTTTGTTCTTCAATGTCGCTACGTTTCATGTCCATAAGAACCTGTAAACGCTGCCCAATCATGGCATAGTCATTTAAGTAGGCATGAGGTACACGATATATAACCATAACTATTCCTTAACTGGTGGGTGCCCAGGGATTCGAACCCCGTATGCCTGAGGCGACAGATTTACAGTCTGCTGAAGTCACCAATGCTTCTCGGCACCCATTATTGGTGGAGGTACCCGGATTCGAACCGAGGACTCCGCGGTGCAAACGCAGTGTTTTCCCAATTATACTATACCCCCAAAATTATTTTAAATCTTTAGCGTCAACGCAAGTGCCGCCTTTGAAAACATACACATCAGAGTCAATGCGTAGTTGTTCGAATACATGATTGTTTACACAGATATATGGATCTTTGTGATTATCCATATAATAAAATACTCCATACCCTATTCCTGCTAGTAGCATTAATATAGGTACATATTTTAAAAATTGCACAATTTGGGGCATCATACCCAAAATTTGTGGTAATTTTTCTAGCAGGTCTTTCATGCTAGTATTTATTTGGTACACCGTAGGAGAATCGAACTCCTCTTCCATCCGTGAAAGGGATGTGTCCTAACCGATAGACGAACGGTGCATAAAATCGAGCACTAACAAGGACAGGCCTATTACATGATACCGAAGGCATTACTGTATCAAACCCTTGCTAAACTCTTTTCAGAGACGGTCGTGCCGGCCGTTTTATTTCAATCTTGCTTGGGCCACGCTTTTCCACGGTCGCCCCCAAGCTGGAGTTGTTGCCCTGTCCGAATACAATTTGTGTCTTTTCCACGCTGTATTCACGCTGCTATGTTGTCTGAGTTGCCTCGCTAAAGGTGCCATAGCCACCTGGATTTTCTCGTATTACCAAACGCTACTTTCAGGAAAGTAGTAACCGGAAACCATATTGAAACACACTCATCTCGCACCGTCATATAGGCGATCAACTCTATACCCTTAGAGGCATCAAAATGTGCTTCAATATGGTGCCTGGGGCGAGACTCGAACTCGCACGTCTTTCGACACTGGCTTCTAAGACCAGCATGGCTACCATTACATCACCCAGGCAATACTACTTGATTGTTAATGAACGCTTACTGCAATTTCTTTATTATACAGAATTTACTCTTTCGAGTCAACCGCCGCACATCCAATCATCAATATCTTCTTCAGTGCAATTCAATTTGGCTGCTAGATCGCGACTGCAAGGAAATCCAAGAGTCTCGCTTGCGCCAGAAAAATATTCATCCACGCACTGGCGATAATTATCGTAAGCATCCAACCCACGCTTTGGCTTGTAATCAAATACATAGGTGTCAGTGCGGCCGTCTGAATCTTCACCAATGTAATATGCAAAGTCCGCACCCCAATCGCGACCACTGTATGCTTTCATACGCTGCTTGACCATGTTGTCTCCTTTGCAAGTAACAGACTCTAGTATAGCAAAATGGGTCTTTATGGTCAATCATTTCTTCATGTTAAAAAAATAGCAACAGTTGCTATTTTGCTAACTGGTAGTAGAGGTCAGACTCGAACTGACGATAGGCACCGTATGAAGGTGCTGCATTTGCCGCTATGCTACTCTACCGTGGTACCCACTCTTGGAATTGAACCAAGGACCCCAACCTTATCAAGATTGTGCTCTAACCAACTGAGCTAAGTGGGTATAACATTTTGGCCGGTCCTGAGAGATTCGAACTCCCGACAGCTGGTTTCGAAGACCAGAACTCTTCCGCTGAGCTAAGGACCGTGATGGGGTATCCGACCGGTATCGATCCGGTACTACCAGTTTCACAGACTAGTGTGCAGGCCACTACACTACGGACACCACTGGCAGGGATACTAGGATTTGAACCTAGACTAACAGAGTCAAAGTCTGCGGTGCTGCCGTTACACTATATCCCAACTAACTTGGTACAACATGTGGAATGTAAGGAACATTCCTAGGCCCGTGACGTTGTTCAAACAACATACGGGCTTCTTGTAAATCCTTGGCATACACACGGTCTTTGATATCACCCGACGGTGTACGTACAGTAGTTTCATACATTGGCATTGCCTTCTCCTTTGACCATATAGAAACACACTCTGCTGAATCGAACAGCTGGTCGACTTACCCACCAGGGTACTATAAGTGTGTTTTTATATGGTGGGTGCGGTGAGACTCGAACTCACAACTTATCGGTTAAAAGCCGATTACTCTAGCCAGTTGAGTTACGCACCCATACGTTTAGGACCGTCGTCCGTCTTGTCACTATCCATGCATCTCCCTAAAAAAAGATCACAATTAATAATTGAATTGCCTTATTGGCAGCATTTACGATTAATTGAGTCATTGTACTACTCCTTGGTATTATGGTCAAGCCATAAAAGTAAAATCACAACTCCAACAATTACGCTCACAGCCCCATGATTGTTCTCCTTATAAATAAAACAATGTCTCAATACTGCCCTGAACTTTTTAAAAACATCTACATCGAGAAACAAAATCAACAACAGGTAAAACTAGGATACTGTTGCCAATCGCACACCACCGAACCTGTAGATCAAATTGATTTTCATCATGAATTTTTGGATAGCGGCCGACAACACTATTTGAAAACAAATACTTTACCAGATGCGTGTCAAATTTGCTCAGATTTAGAATCAAACGGAGCCGATTCATTGCGTACAAGATTGTTAAAACATTATTCGTATCCTGTAATACATAATGCAGATTTACGATCGATCCATTACAATTGCGACCCTATATGCAATCTCAAATGTATTATTTGTAGCAGTCAATACAGTTCTTCATGGATCTCCGACGATATTGCTTTGGGTCGCAGAAAAGATATAAAGATTAGACCCACCAAAAACAACACGTTGTTTTGGAATTTAGATTTAGAAAATATCGAATTCATCTATTTCAACGGAGGTGAGCCTTTACTGACAAATGATCACATCAACCTAATGGAAAAAATCAGTGACAAGCAATCTCAAAGAATATCATTGTGTTACAGTACCAATGGCACTATTTTTCCATCTGAAAAAGTTATAGCCTTATGGTCTAAATTTCATGAAGTCAAGTTACAACTTAGTATTGATGCTGTAGATAAAGTAATAGAATACATAAGATTCCCGTCGGCATGGCATGAAATAGCTAGTAATGTACAAAAATTACAAAAACTCAATCTTAATAATTTATCCATATCATTGTCACCAAACATCGGATTACACAATCTCTATTACTTTGAAGATCTACTACAGTGGGCCTCTGAATCAAATATAGAAATGATCGCTTTCCCAACTGGGCATACTTTTAGCATTCTAAATCTTCCTATGCATCTTAAGCAAAGTGCAACATCTTTGCTATTCAATTTACAAAAAAAATATCAAAATATTACAGATTTAGGAACATTTATCAATTTGGTAAATTCAATTGACACACCAGATCTCAACTGGATTTCTTATTTGAATAATTTAGATCGAATAAGAAATACCAATTGGAAAATTTCTTTAGTAAAATTATACTCCCAGGATCCTGTATTTTTTGACACGTATTACTGATCTTTAAGGTAAAAATATACAGCCTGCATTAACACGGTAATTGTCTACTCGAAATGTTTTAATTACCTGTTCTCGAGCTCGCATACAATCTTCATATTTTCCAACTTTAGCTTTTATGCTGCCACTACTGGTAGTTTCGCCAGGGACAACTGTAAACAATGTAATAACCAAATACCACATACGGTCTCCTTTTATTATGGAGCGGATAGTCAGATTCGAACTGACGACCTACACGTTGGCAACGTGTCGCACTACCACTGTGCTATACCCGCATCGTTTGGTAGTAGGCCAGGGATTTGAACCCTGTCGTTCCAGCCCATCTGACCAGTCTCCGGAGCTTATAAGACTCCGCCGCATACCAATGCTGCCTACCATTGCCTAGCACACTTTGGTTGCTTAAAAAGCCGCCTTCTCATCGTCGAAGGATAAGAACACTGTTCATCCAAAGTGTATGATAAAACACATTCCAGGAACTCCGTAAAGATTTCCCTAGCGCCGGCCGCCGGTATGTGTTCGAATGTGCTTTATCATTCCTATTTTACCACTGCGTTATCGCCACAGCTTCATCCAGGGCTCCGCCCGTTTAGCAAGTTATAGTGTTGCCGCAGCCTCGTTCCGCATCACACTCTTTATCGTCGTTTGGTTAGACGGCGTAATTCTTTAAACATGTCTGATTGCTCACGCAATCTTTCCATTTTACCTTTAACTAATTGTTCAAGTAACCTATCGTTAAAAACAAAATTACGTTCTTCTAACTTTTTTTGAAACGACAGTATATCTTGTTCGTTTGTCATCGCTTCCTTTATAAAACAAAAACCCCAGGGTTTTGAGTCCTGGGGTTTTATAGAATTTAAACGTGTTTCATTAGATTCTATAATTCCCCCGGGTACAATTACTAATATCGCGTGTAATCTCAACCCAATAGGCTGTTAGCCCTAATTCGGGTTGTGATATAAACGATTTATGTAACTGTACGGAATTCATCATAGTGTCTATTCTACATTTATTTATCATTGTTGTCAACATAGGTGATAAAGAAATTATTCCTTTTTTTGTTGCAATTCTGCTAAGATTTTAGGCTGCTCTACGTAATTTTTTTCCTGTAACCGTAGTTGGCAATTCCTTGGTAAAATTAAAATACTTGGGAATTTTATGCGCAGGCAGTTTGTGTTTTAGATAATCCTTCAGATTTAATTCTGTGTGATTTTTGGTTACTACATGGGCATGTATTTCACCTACTTCCTTGTATTTGAAAACTACCATACAATCAAGTACAGTTTCGTTTTCAAGTATAGCAGATTCTATTTCCGTAGGAGTCACATATTCGCCATTGATTTTGACTGCTCCATTGACTCGAGACACAAATTTGTAGTTACCAGAAGGCAGTTCAATTAACAAGTCGCCAGTTCTCAACCATGGGCCATAAAAGGTATCTTTGGTCTTTTGCCAATTCTTCCAATAAAATGTGGCCATGCATTTGCTCTTGACATAAAGCTCACCCACTTCGCCCGGCCTGACCAAGGTACCATCTTCGTTGCGTAGTTCAAATTCCACGCCCGGAACAGGACGACCCACAGTACCAAATTCAGGATTGTCAACGTCCTGAATACAGTAGGTTTGTCCCAACTCAGCCATACCAATGCCATTGATTACCGGAATATCAAATTCAGCACTGAAATTTCTAGCCAATGACTCAGGCAACGGCTCCGAAGAGCACAAAAGATATTCAACTGATTTAGGAAACTGCGCCCCACGTTTGTGCTTGAGTATTGAGTTTAACACAAACGGAGCAGTAAAAAAGTTCGTGACTTTGTATTCGTCCAGTTTCTTAAACACTATTGATGGCACTGGTTTGCCTGGATTGAGAATCTGAGTGGCACCCGTGTACAAGGTTGACAACATGATAGGAAAACCATATGCAAATTGCAGTTTTGGAGTTGCCAATACCACGCTGTCTGCAGTCATTCTCAGAATATTGTAATACACTTGATCAGTGACATTAAACAAGTTCTGATGTCTATGAACCATGCATTTGGGATCACCAGACGTGCCAGAAGTCAAATACCACCAGCAGTTTTCGTCTGGGTGCCAATCATAATAATTATCAAAACTGTTTTCCGGCACACTCAATATATCTTCTTTGGATATTGTGGGCACCGGGTAACTGTTCTTCAAACTGGTAATGATCAACTTTGCACTTGATAGTTCGATGATGTTATCAATGATTCTCTGTTCCAAATAAATGCTGGCCAACACTGGACAACCGCCTAGTGCTATAACCGATAGGAACGCTACCGGCCACTCTACACAATCATCCATTAGCAATATAACTCTATCACCTGGATTGAACTTGTTCTCAATAGCAGCAGAAAAATTTGCTACATGCCTTGACAATTGTTTATAGGTCAATGATCTAGTGTCGTCGACAATAAAAACTTTGTCAAGGTCGTTATTTTTATCTAAAATAATTTTAGCAAAATTATTCTGCATGACGTGCCTTTCTGTGCTGATATAGCAAGGTCAGTGCTGGCAAGCTGAATGCCACGATTGATAAAGTTAGTTTATCTACAGGCCATTTAAAAATCAATGCACACAGTGCTGCTAGGCCAGTTACAATTATAACCCAAAACACAGGACGTATATCAATCTTGCTGTCAACAAACAGTGCATAAAGTGTAGGTGCCACTGCCAACAATCTAAATGCACCAAATGTTGCAATCAAAATTAACAGGTCAATCTTCAAGATAGCTATGCCATAAGCCACAATCATGGTTACAATCATACCCAATCTACTGGCCCAAATTGGATCTTTGTTTGGTAACAAGTCATTGGCCACAATTGATCCTGCACTGTTGAATGCTGTGTCAATGCTACTGCTACATTTGGCAAGTATTGCCACACCAAAAATAACCAATCCCCAATAACCCAACAAATGTTCTATTGTTTGTGTGCCGGCCAATTTGGGATCTTGTAAATTGATACCAAGGCTAAAACTGGATGCGGCCAACAGTATCAATCCCACGTGTACTACCAACAACACAGCGGCAGCAAAAAAGTATGTTTTCACAATTTTATTTTTGTCACCAATGCTGAACTGCTTTTGGAAGTTACCATTGTCTGCGGTGATACTGCCTAGAATCAACAAGAATATTAACAGACCTGGTTCCAACACGTACTTGGTATCAAACAGCACCCCTGGCTTGGCAGCATGCCAGTTGTCTAACACTGTACCAATGCCTCCGGCTGTGAGAATGGCATAACCGCCAAAGATCACGCTGACAAAGAAAATCATGGTCATTTGAATACTATCTGTACGCAAGCTGGCCTTGATGCCACCCCACAGGCTATATGTCAATGCCGTAACAGCAATCACTGTGATTAGAATATTATAATTAAAATCCTTGCTGATGTATTCAGCAATCATGCCAAACCCGGTCATGTTGGCAGTGATCATGTAAACCGCAGCACACAGATGCAAAATTCTATAGAACTTGGTCAGTGCAGGATTTTGATATCTATGATCTATAAATTCACTGAACGTGTAACCATTAGGAAATTTTAGTAGCAGTTGTCTACCAACAAAGCCATACAAACTGATCACTGTGATGTATGCCAGCAAAAACCACGTGGTGGCTACCCAACCAAGATTGGTAGCAAATGCAGCAGTCATCACAATAGAAAACATATACATGTGACCAGCTGCTGCACTAAAACCCACTTGCCACCATGGTGCCTCTCGGTTGCTTACAAAAAATCCCAGTTTTGAATTGCGATATACAATGCTGATGCCATACACACTGGCCACCATTATGATCACAAAAAGTATCAAACTCAACAACATGATATCCATATTTTATCCTCTTAATTTTCGTAGGGTACGTCCGTTAGATGTAAACATATGATTGTCCGGTATGTCATCAATTATCTCGGCGCTGTGCCATATGGTTACATTGTTGCCTATGCTTATTGTTTGCTTTTTCTTTGGTATAATATTGATGCGACTGTAAATTCCCACCACAGAGTTCTCACCAATGGTACAATTGTGTAAAAAAGTGTTGGGACTGACCAAAGTGTTTCTGCCAATTTTCACATGATGTGCCACGGTACTACCAGGCTGAAACGCACAATAGTCTCCTATGTCCACGCTGTCAACCTGATGTATGCATCCACTGTGTATTTGCACTCCACGGCCAATCTTGTAGTTGGCATGTTTGGCAGTGAGGCCCCGTACACTGGCATCGGGGTGAATTAAGTTTACTACGTTTACTCGGCTTGCATCAAGCAAATTGATTCTTTTTAATCTTAAATCCACAGTGGAAAGCCCCTGCATGTCCTCTAGTGATTCAGATTGATTATCTTTGGCTTTTCTTTGTTCACCGTCGTGATAATTTGCCGGGAAAAAATCACAAGTTTCTCTGTAGATCTTGCCACGTGGATCGTCGTTCAGCAACCATCTTTCGTCTCCAATAACAGGAATATTACAGATACTGTCTTGATTGCCATGGTAATGACAATCCAAAATACCTAATATTTCCATGCCGTTAAGTTCAGCAATAACGGCCAATTCAGACATCATGGTTCTACTACCAACAAACACTAAAGGTCTTTTCATATTTAAAATTTGTATCTAAATGCAACTTGTAGAAGAGTAGAACTTGTGACAGCAAGATCACCAGTGCCCTTGGTCCATAATAAATCTGCTACAACTCTGAAATCATCTGACAGTCTGTAACTGACGTAGGGTCCGTACATGCTGGTCCAACCATCTGGGTTTTGTTCTCTCACAAGATAGGCTTGTCCACCCTTGATACCAAGTGCCAACTTATCTTTCTGATACAAATCCTTGCTCAATGCAAATGCATGCACATGTGTGACCTTGTTGTTGTTTTGACTTTCTACAAATAGATAGCCTACACCAATTCCTCCAACTCGTGTGCCTATGCCCAAGCCAGGACTTAGTCTTTCAGAATCAATGCTATAAGATACTACAGAACTTATTTCAGCAGCCTGTGCCGTTGAAACGCAAGCCATAGCCGTAAATATGGCCAATAGAAGTTTTTTCATGTTATCCTCTCAAAATATAATTTAAATGAAATTTTATTTTTGCTAGTAGAGTATACTACATACGGTCGGCGTTCTACAATGGCATTGTAGTAAAAAGGTGAAACCTTAAGCGTCTAAGATACCGGTGTCAAC
>Ga0315906_10012000_pt1 | contig 10062 bp, 8 predicted proteins | sample LakEriMetagenome_4_FD_203526 | JGI IMG/M metagenome (GOLD analysis project Ga0315906, IMG submission 203526) | Freshwater fungal communities from buoy surface, Lake Erie, Ohio, United States - Buoy 2 MA122 | ecosystem: Environmental > Aquatic > Freshwater > Lake > Lake biofilm | place: USA: Lake...
TGCGCCCGACATTGCAGGCAAGAACATCGCCAACCCCATTGGCCAAATTTGGTGTGGCGCCATGATGTTGGAATTCTTAGGTTGCAAACCTGCGCACGACGCTGTGTTGGGTGCCATTGAGAAAGTACTAGCACCAAATAGTGGCGCGCCACGCACCGCCGATATTGGGGGTTCTGCTAATACGCAAGACCTTGGCAAAGCCATTGCGGCTGCTTTATGAGAACTTTTGGGATCAAGTTGTGAAACCAAAATTATTTTTTCGTCATGCACCCCGTGGCGATTGAGTTTAGATCTAGAATTCGTGTCGCATTGCGGTTTCTAGACTGAAAATCATTTGACAGGCGCGGTTTGTCTGTTTAAATTGAAGTCGACAAATTCATTGCGGCGACAATGTTTTGTCACAGAAGTTTTTCAAACTTCAAAAAAATTTTTAACTCTGATGAGTCACTCAACTTTTGAGTGAGTTTATTTTTTCGAAAGCTCTTTGTATGAACAAGACAGAATTAATCGAGCACATTGCCAAACAAGCAGACATTTCTAAAGCTGCTGCAGGCCGCGCATTGGAAGCCACCATTGGCGCCGTTCGCACCACATTGAAAAAGGGTGGCACTGTCGCTCTGGTCGGTTTCGGTACATTCGCCGTTACCAAGCGCGCTGCTCGCACGGGCCGCAACCCACGCACTGGCGCAGCCATTAAAATCAAATCTGCCAAGGTGCCTAAGTTCCGTCCAGGTAAGGCCCTTAAAGACGCCTTGAATTGATCTTTGATTAAGGGGGGGTGATTAGCTCAGTTGGTAGAGCGGCGCCCTTACAAGGCGTAGGTCGGCGGTTCGACCCCGTCATCACCCACCACCCCCAAGCAAAGGCGAACAGGTTGTTCGCCTTTTGTGTTTTTAAGACATTGCCCGCGTCACTTCACAGAGAGTTCTTACATGTTTGATTTTGTCCGAAATAACACCAAGATCATGATGGGCATTTTGTTCTTGCTCATCATTCCATCCTTTGTTTTGTTTGGTCTTGAAGGCTATAGTCGTTTCGACGACAAAGGCATGGTGGTCGCCAAGGTGGATGGTCAAAAAATCAACCAAAGCGATTGGGATGCAGCGCACAAAAGCGAGGTTGATCGCATTCGAGCATCTATGCCCACACTCGATGTGAAGCTGTTTGACACCCCTGAAGCCAAATACGCCACGCTAGAGCGATTGGTTCGCGACAAGGTGGTTGCAGCAGCCGCTCAAAAAATGCATTTGGTTGCCAGTGACCAACGTCTGGCCAAAGAACTTCAGCAAAGCCCAGCCATTGCGGCTTTGCGCACACCTGATGGCAAGCTTGACATGGAGCGTTACAAGCAATTGGCTGCATCACAGGGCATGACGCCCGAAATGTTTGAAATGCAAGTTCGCGCAGATTTGTCTAACCGACAAGTGATTCAAGGTGTTCAAGCCTCAGCTTATGCAACATCTGCCCAAACGCAAACAGCCTTGAACGCGTTCATGCAGCGCCGAGAAGTCCAAATTCTCAATTTCCCTGCCGCCGATTTTTTCAGCAAAGTTTCCGCCTCCGATGCAGATCTGCAAGCCTACTACGACAAAAACAAAGGCAAATACCAGTCCATGGAAATGGCCGATATTGAATACATTGTTTTGGACATTGAAACTTTGCGTCAATCCATCACGCTCAACGAACAAGACCTGAAGTCTTACTATGAGCAAAACTTGCAGCGTTTGTCTAGCAAGGAAGAGCGCCGTGCAAGTCACATTTTGATCACTGCTGCCAAAGATGCCCCCGAGGCAGAGAAAAAAGCAGCACGTGCCAAGGCCGAAGAATTGCTTAAGACGGTCAAGGCCAAACCTGCCAGCTTTGCCGATGTGGCCCGCAAAAACTCCCAAGATCCAGGCTCTGCTTTGAAAGGGGGAGACTTGGATTTCTTCGCGCGTGGTGCCATGGTCAAGGTTTTTGAAGATGCTGCCTTCAGCATGAAAAAATCAGATATCAGCGACTTGGTTGAGTCTGAATTTGGCTATCACATCATTCAACTGACCGACATCAAGGCTCCCAAGGCCCAAAGCTTTGAGTCCCTGCGTCCCTCCTTAGAAGCCGACTTGAAAAAGCAACAAGCCCAGCGCAAGTACGCAGAATTGGCAGAAACCTTTTCCAACATGGTTTACGAACAATCTGACAGCTTGAAGCCCGTGGCTGAGAAGCTCAAGCTGACCATTCAAAAGGCCAATCAAGTGGCCCGTCAGCCTGCCAATCCAGCGCAGGCCAAGGGCATCTTGAGCAACCCTGCTTTGTTGCAAGCCTTGTTCAATGAAGCGTCTTTGCAGAAGCAGCGCAATACAGAAGCCATTGAAGTGGCGCCTAGCACTTTGGTTTCTGCGCGGGTGGTCAAGTACCAACCTGCCGCCACATTGCCCTTTGCCGAGGTCAAAGAATTTGTGAAGCGCGCCTTCACCCAAGAGAAAGCGGCTGAATTGGCCAAGGCACAGGGCGAGCAACGCTTGGCTGCACTCAAAGCCAAAACGGGCTCCGATGCAATGCCCAATGCTGTTGTGATTTCTCGTGAAAATACACAAAGACAATTGCCCCAAGTGGTGGAAGCTGCATTGCGCGCCGAACCCAACAATTTGCCCTCAGTCAATGGCGTTGACCTGGGTACTCAGGGCTTTGCGGTGGTGCGTGTGACCAAGGTTTTTCCACCAGAGCCTGAAAACAAAGCGCTCATGGCCCAAGCTCAGCAACAATTTACGCAACTTTGGGGCACCGCAGAAACGCAGGCCTACATTGCCCAATTGAAAACCAAGCTGAAAGCCGAAATTTTGGTGCCCAAGCCCAGCGCGGCCAAGCCTAAGTCTGAGGCTCAGGGCGCCTGATGCCGAAATAGATTCGGCTATAATTCCGCTTCTACGGTGGCTGTAGCTCAGTTGGTAGAGTCCAGGATTGTGATTCCTGTTGTCGTGGGTTCGAGCCCCATCAGCCACCCCACTCAAATCTTGAAAGCTTCGAGCGTCTCGGGTGCAAAGAGATCTTTTGGTGACATCTCGTTGGAGGTCAGCCCATGCTCTCGCGAGTAGCGCAGCAAGGTTGACAAGGTGGTGTGCGTGTTTTCTACGCCATAAGGCCAAAAGTCTTCGCCCATCAAGTGACGTACTTCGTCGACGTTCGAATTCAGCCAAGGTAGCATGGTTTTTAAGACGACGTTTTCACGCAAGTCTTCGTAGCTGAGCTGCTGCGCTTGCAAGAACGCTTTGTAAAGAGACTGGGCAATCCAACGATTTGCCTCATACACCTGGCGGCGAATGACGATCACATGCATGATCGGGAAAATGCTGGTTTGCCGAAAATAGTCGCGCTCAATCTCGCCGTAATTTGGAAACAGCCGCCGGACTTTGCCCCCGCCAGTCTTGAAGGTAGAGGGAGTGCGTGCGGTGTACAACGCGTCTATCTCGCCATCCAAGAGCATTTGCGAAAGCGTTTGTGTGGGGCCAATGCGTTCAACCTTGATATTTGGCGGAAGCGACAGTTTGAGCTTTTCAGCGCGCCCAGCTTGCTCTGCACCGCCCGTGAAATAAGTCATGCTGTCGACCGGTACGCCATGGTGCTCCGCCAATATACCGCGTATCCAGACTGCGGCCGTCATCTGGTATTCGGGCGTGCCCACACGCTTGCCGATCAAGTCCTTGGCTTCGTGGATACCTGAATCGGCATTTACAAAAATGCCTGAGTGCCTGAATGCGCAAGAGGGAAATACGGGTATCGCCACGAAATCCCTCTCGGGTTTATTCAGTCCGATCAAGTATGAGGACAGTGACAGCTCGGCCACATCAAACTCTTTGTTGCGCAACATTCGAAAGAATGTTTCTTCGACCGGCAAGCACAAGTAATTGAGATCAATGCCCTCAGCTTGAACCGAGCCATCCATTAAAGCGCGGGTGCGATCGTAGTTCCAGCAGGCGAGCGAGAGTTTGAGTTTTGACATTTTGTTGACCGCTTAAGACAAAGGGATGGCGACAGCTTCAAGCCTTCATTCCGGTTTTTTCGTAAAAATAAGCGATTGCGGCTTCTGCGCAAATTTGGTCTTCGTGGGCTGTGCCAGAGCTAACGCCAATGCCGCCAACGATCTGGCCATCGACGAAGACTGGCAGGCCTCCGCCAATGATACTGAAGTGTCCACCGTTGGTGACATGAATGCCAAAGGTGGGCTTGCCAGGTTGGCAAAGTTCGTTGTAAACGTGTGTCCCTTTTCGAGCTGTTGCACCGGTGAACGCTTTGTCGATGGCGATCGAAATGCTACTGACCTTGCCGCCATCCATGCGGTCAAATTTGATCAAATGGCCTGACTCGTCAGTCACCGCGGTGCACATAGGGACGTTCATTTCAGTAGCCTTTGCGGCGGCACCTGCAAGCAAAATGTTGGCTTCTTCAAAAGACAATCGTTTGATGGTGAGCATGAGCTCTCCTATTGGTTGGGTTGGTTGAAAAAAGGGCTTTAGTGATCGTTTGAGAGTTTGGCGGTGGCGCAGTAATGCAACCCTTATTGCGGCGTGACGCCAGCTTCAGCGAAGATTTTGGTGTACTTGACAAAGTCAACGTTCATCATCTTTTCGAACTCGGCTGGGCTCATGGTCTTCGGCTCAAGACCGCTTTCAATCATGCTGGCCCGTACCTCGGGCGTTTTGATGATGTCATTGATTTCACGGTTTAGTCTGTCAATGATCTCCTTTGGTGTTCCCGCTGGTGCCACAAGTGCAAACCAACCGGCGGTGCTGAAGCCTGGCACGGTATCTGCAATGACTGGAATCTCTGGATATGCTGACAAGCGTTCAGCGCTGGCCACACCGAGTATTTTGAGGGCGCCACTTTTGGTGTGCGCGATGATCGATGGCAAGGGGTTGAACATAAACTGCACGCGGCCAGCGAGTAAGTCGGTCATGCCTTGCGAGCTGCCTTTGTATTGAATCTGAGTGGTTTTCAGGCCAGCGGCAGAGCTGAACATTAAGCCGGCCAGACCTTGGGTCGATGTTGTGCCACCCGAGGCCCAATTGAGCTGCCCTTGACGGGCCTTGGCATATTGCAAGAACTCCTTCATATTGTTGGCTGGCAGGCTGGAAGGGATCACCAAAAAGAGCGGCGCGTCACCAAACATGGCAACAGCAGAGAAGTCCTTGATGATGTCGTAAGGATGGTTTTTCATCATCGACTGGGTCATCAAGAACGTCGGTGTGACCAAGCCAAGGGTGTAACCGTCGGCTGGTGCTTTGGCCACCATGGCCATGCCGATGGTGTTGCTGCCGCCGCCGCGGTTGTCAATCACCACCGACTGCTTGAGTCGGTCGGCAAGCCGCAAGCCCATCAGCCGGGTGACTTGATCTGCGCCACCACCTGCTGCGTAAGGCACCACAATTTTGATGGGCCGGCTTGGGTAGTTGGTCTGTGCCAATGCAACGGCCGTGAATGCTGCCAGAGTCAATGCGGTCAAAGACCGCAGGGCATTGAAAATGAAAGTCATGTTGTTTGTCTCCGTTAATTTTGAGTGTCGCTGACTTGAGTGAGTACTGAATCAATCTCGTATGGGATACCCTTTTGCCTAGTGCTTAGGCATCAGATCCGTGGTCTTCAAATAAATCTCTAGTGCCTTCAGTTCTTCACCTTTGATAGGCGGGAAGGGTGGATAGGGATCGCCAGCGGGGATGTTGAGGATCTTCATCGCAGCCTTCATCGTTGGCGTTAGGCCATTGTGCATCCAGCGTGCTGGGAACAAGGCAAACTGCAACTGAAGTCGCGCCGCTTCCTGCATATCGCCGGCCACGAAAGCCTTGATCACCTTGTTGGCCAGCATTGCCGCGGGTGGCGGCAGGGTGATGCCGGAGCCTCCCAACTGCAAGGTGATGAGCAGCATTTGCATGGTTGTGAAGTACTTGGCGCGACCGCTCAGCTCAATCTCGGAGATCAACCGTGAGACACGCGACAGGTCGCGAGAGCTTTCTTTGACGTACTTGACGCGCTCCAATTGCGACAGCTCGATGGTGGCTGGAATAGACACATTGGCGCCGGGGCCTGGGTTCAGGTATAGCACCATGGGCAAATGACTTTCGCGCGAGACCGCCTCGAAGTAGGCGATCAGTTCGCCCTGGGTTGGTTCGCCACCAAAAGGGCGCAGCGGAGCCAACAATTGAACTGCTTCGGCGCCGATTTTTTCAGCGTAATGTGCCAACTCAATTGCGATCTTGAAGGAAGGGTGTGAAATCCCTACGGCAACTGGGCAACGGCCATCGACGTATTCGAGCGTTCTGGCGATCAGGTTTTTGCGCTCGTCCATTGTCAAGTAGTGGTATTCCTGTGCCTCTACACCGGCGGCAATTACCATGGCGGCATTGCAATCCTCAACAACGTAATTAACGCCGGCTTGAAGCGCTTTTTCATCAACCTTCAAATCTTCAGTAAAGGGCGTGAGAGGGGGAACAATCAATCCTGGAAGTTTCATTTTTGTCTCCTTTATTTTTCGTACGGGTCAGACCATGGACGGGCGCTTGGCCAGTTCCTTGATTTGAAATCCAGCAACTGCTTTGTAGTTGTCTAAAATTTCTTGTAACTCAGTGTTTGAAATGACATCCTCGATCTTGTTGAAACGCTTGCCACCGGTGCGCTCATAGACCACGCGCAGCACGGTATCGGGTGGGTTGGCGCGGTTCATCAAAACCACTTTGCCAGTGGCCGCTACGCGCTCCTTGTCGTAGTCTTGCAAGGCGTCTGCGTTGACGCCATTGCGCTTGAAACAACCGGTCATGTAGCGCGCGTCCAGAATCGACTGGCCGGCGCCGTTAGAACCGCGTGGGTACATCGGGTGAGCAGCATCGCCAAGCAAGGTGACTCGCCCAAAGGTCCATGTCGACACAGGGTCGCGGTCAACCATTGGGTAGACCATGTAACGCTCGGTCTTTTGCAGCATTGCAGGCACATCGAGCCAGTCAAACTGCCATTTGGAGTAGGGCTCAAAGAAGTCTTCGAGCTTGGCTTGGCCATTCCAGTCATAGCTGGTGGGCTTGGGTCGCTGCAGTGTTGCAACCCAGTTCATCAGTTGGTTTCCTTCTGCATCGATGTTGTCGCGGATTGGGTAGACCATCAATTTACCCACGGTCATCCAGCCCGCGCGGATGGTGTCTGCGCCGCTGAGGAAAGGCTTGTGCGAGGTGACGCCACGCCAGACAGTCAGGCCAGAGTAAACAGGGTCGCCTTCTTCAGGATAAAACTGCTTGCGCACAGTTGAGCTGACGCCATCACAGCCGACCATGACATTGGCCCGAACCTTGGGCAATGCATTGCCTTCATGATCGTTGAAAGAGGCAGTGACACCGTCATGGTCTTGCGTGACCAAGGTGAACTTGTGGCCCGTGACCACACTGTCTGGTCCGAGGCGCTCCAAAACAGCTTTGTACAAAAGCATTTGCAGATCGCCTCGGTGAATTGAAAACTGCGGCCAAGCATAGCCAGCAGCAGTGCCTGCGACTTCGCGGTAAATGAGTTGGCCGTGATGGTTGAAATATGACGCGTCCTTGGTTCGGATGCCAACCGCGTCCAAAGCGGGTAGCAGGCCCAACTCGTCGAGTTCGCGCACAGCGTGAGGCAGCAAATTGATCCCTGCGCCTAGAGGCTTGAGTTCTGAAACACCCTCGTAAACGCGGCAGTTCACGCCGATTTGGTGCAGGCTTAAAGCCAATACCAGCCCGCCAATACCACCCCCAACAATCATTACATCTGTGTCTTTTGTCATGTTTTTTATCCAAACTTATCAATTTGCAGAACCAAGAGAAGGACACAGCGAGTTGTTCGTCGACTTCAAGCATGCGCAGTATCCAAGGCTTCATGCTAATGGATATAAAAAACAAATCAAAATATTATTAAAAGTGGATAGTCATACTTTTTAAGTATTAATTTAAGACTAGGCGTCATACAGCGAAAACACTTCAGGAACTTCAGACTTCTTGGACGGTCAGTGTTTTGGCCAAGGACTGCGAAAGCGCTACAAAACGCTTGATCGCTTGCGCGTCAACATGACGCCTGTAAGCCAAATTCAGCGGCACCGTGACTGCGCTAGGCGGGTTAAAGGGCCGATAAACGACACTTTTCGGCTGGATGGCATTGAGCGATTGCGGCACCACCGAAATGCCCATGCCAGCCGCCACTAGCTGAATTGCCGCCATGATGCGGTGCACCTCTTGTACCGTCTGTGGCTCAAAACCCGCTTCTCGGCAGCAGTTGATAAAGCTCTCTTTGATGCCCGAGCCATTGACTTGGCGATACAAAATAAAAGACTCGTCTTTCAGCGTCGCTAAATCTATACCGATGCCCGGAGAAGACGCCAAAGGATGCTGCACGGGCAGAGCCACGACCATGTTTTCTTGGTTCAGGCTGATGCATTCGAGGGTCGCGTATTGAGTCACTGGCGAGCGCACAAATGCCGCGTCGATGCGCTCTTCTTCAACGGCGCACAACAAGTCGTGCGCAGCGCCTTCTTCAATCTCAAGTGATATCAGCGTGTGGGCGGCCCGATAGGCACGAATGATTTTGGGTGTCAGCTCATGCAGTGAAGCGGAACTGGTGTAACCAATCCGCATCCGACCTTCTTCACCCAAGTCAAAGCGTTGGACCCGTTTGATGGCGCTGTCTGCATGCGTCAGGATTTCACGCGCTTCGCTTAAAAAAAGCTTGCCCGCACCATTCAACACAATCCGCTTGCCAACACGATTGAACAAGGTCACACCCAGCTCAAGCTCAAGTGCCTTAATTTGTTGACTGAGCGGTGGCTGTTGCATGTGCAAACGGGCCGCAGCGCGCGTGATGTGCTCTTCTTCAGCGACGGCCACAAAGTAGCGCAGATGTCTAAGTTCCATAGGGATATTCTGATAAGCACCATTGCCAACTGTGTGCCAATGGCGATGCTACAGGATGAGCATGTGTTGATCGTCTCGATGAGCCCATTGTTGTAGATCTTATCCGTCTCGATCAATGTTTGCAAAAAGTGGTTTAATGCCACATGTGTGACCTAACTTTTTCATTTTGCATCAACCATCAGAACACGCTAGCGCTGACATTGACATCGTTTACCTTTGGGTCAATGGCAACGATGCTGAGTGGCGTGCCAAACGCGATCAATTTGCGCGAAAACTAAAGGCGCCACTCAACTCAAGCTTTGCCAAGTTTGGCAATGTTGAAGGCCGGTATCGCGACAACGAAGAGTTGCGATTCAGCTTGCGAGCCCTTGAGAAGTTTTTCCCCGATCACGGACACATTTACATTGTGACGGATGGCCAAGTGCCCGATTGGTATCAAGCTTCAGACCAAGTGACGCTGGTTGATCATCACGAGTTAATTCCTCGTTCAGCTTTGCCTACATTTGATTCGGGCAACATCGAGTCCTACATCCATCACATTCCCGGTTTGTCTGAGCGCTATTTTTATTTCAACGACGATGTGTTTTTTGGTGCACCGGTCTGTTTGGAAAACTGGTTTTTTGACAAAGGTTTTTATGTGTCTTGGTCTGATGAACCTGAGGTGCAGGGCAATCAGTTGCAAGCCGACTCCACATCCCTTGAGAATGCCAGCCGTCTTTCCAAGCAATGGCTGGAAGCCAACCAAAGCTCCCGGCCCATAGACCCCAACTATCAGCATACGCCCCGAACTTTTTCACACTCTCCCAGACCCATGCTGAAGTCTGTCATGCGAGAAATTGAACGTGAAGCGCCCGAATTGTTTGAGCGGGTGAGGTCAACCGTTTTTCGCACGTGGAGCAAGCCCACCATCATTTCTGACTTTGTATTGCGCTGGTCTTTGGCGCACGGTTTGGCCAAAACAATTGACCACTCGCATGTGTACATTGCCACGGACAAAACTTTAGAGTCGCCATCGCTCAAGCACCTGCAAAATCTGTTTGGCAAATTAGATTTTTTTTGCATCAACGACACCACCGACGATGCTCAGGACGGCGATCCTCGTTTGCTTCAAGTTCGCAAAATGTTGAATACACTGTTGCCCCATGTTTCACAAAATGAGTCGCTGCACAGC
>Ga0315906_10012006_pt1 | contig 10059 bp, 6 predicted proteins | sample LakEriMetagenome_4_FD_203526 | JGI IMG/M metagenome (GOLD analysis project Ga0315906, IMG submission 203526) | Freshwater fungal communities from buoy surface, Lake Erie, Ohio, United States - Buoy 2 MA122 | ecosystem: Environmental > Aquatic > Freshwater > Lake > Lake biofilm | place: USA: Lake...
CGGCGAGCCCGTGGGCGGTCGGTCGACCGCGCGCGTTGACGAGGGCGAGATGCGCGCGGCGGCAATCGCTGCCATGGTGCTCGCGGGCTTTGACCGGCACTACGCGCTGTTTCGCTACAACGCCCAGCAGGCCAAGGCGCGCTGGGAACATGGTGACTGGCACGGTATACGGCGGCTCGCTCGCGAGCGGATCGAGTTCTATGACCTGCGGGTGCGTGAGGCCGTGTCGCGACTGGAATCGGAGTTTGCGCAGTCCGAGCTCACCGAGGGCATCTGGTCACAGGTCAAGCGCCACTATGTGGCGGCGCTCTCTGAACATCGCCAGCCTGAACTCGCCGAGACGTTCTTCAACTCGGTGAGCACCAAGATCCTGCACCGGAGTTATTTTCGGAACGATTTCATTTTCGTGCGGCCGGCGGTATCCACCGAGCATCTCGATGCCGAGCCGCCCTCGTGGCGGGTCTATTACCCGCATGCCTCGGGTCTTGCCGTGGCGCTCCGCGCGCTTCTGATCGACCTCGGGCTCGCGTGCCCGTATGTCGATGCCGAACGTGAGGTGGCGCGCATGGAGCGGGCGCTCGCAGCTGAATTCGGCGCGCAGTTTGAGCCTGCGGCCGACTGGCAGATCCAGGTGCTGCGCACGCTCTTCTTTCGCAACAAGGGTGCCTACCTGATCGGCCGCATCATCGACGATGGTGAGGTTCGGCCCTTTGTGGTGCCGTGGCTGCGCGATTCACGCGGTCGTGCCTATGCCGATGCGATGCTGTTTGGCGAGGCCCGGATTGAGGCGCTGTTTAATTTCTCGCGCGCCTATTTCATGGTGGATATGGATGTGCCGTCGGCCTATGTGCGCTTTTTGCGCAGCCTGATGCCGGCCAAGCCCGAGTCCGAGCTCTACACCATGCTGGGGCTGCACAAGCAGGGCAAGACGCTTTTCTACCGCGACCTGCTGCACCATCTGCGCCACTCGCATGACCGCTTCGTGGCAGCGCCCGGCATTCGCGGGCTGGTCATGGCGGTGTTTACGCTGCCGTCGTTCCCCTACGTGTTCAAGCTCATCAAAGATCGTCGCTCAAAGGAGGTCTCGCGCGAGTTCATCAAGGGCCGTTACCAGATGGTGAAGCTGCACGACCGGGTGGGCCGCATGGCTGACACCTGGGAATATTCTGATGTGCCGTTTCCGCGCGAGCGCTTTGATCCCGCGCTGCTTGCCGAATTGCGCGAGGCCGCGCCCTCGCTCATCGAAGACGATGGCGAGTCGGTGGTGATCCGGCACCTCTACATCGAACGCCGCATGACGCCGCTCAACCTTCACCTCGAGCGATCGGGCGAGGCCGAGCGCGAGCGCGCCATCATCGAATACGGTAACGCCATCCGTGAGATGGTGGCGGCCAACATCTTTCCGGGCGACATGCTCTATAAGAATTTCGGTGTCACGCGCCAGGGTCGCATCGTGTTCTACGACTATGATGAGGTCGCCTACCTCACCGACTGCAATTTTCGCGAAATACCGCCCGCGCGTACGCCCGAAGACGAGATGGCGAGCGAGCCCTGGTATGCGGTGGGGCCGAATGATGTATTTCCCGAAGAGTTCGGCACCTTTCTCCTCGGACATCCGGCGATTCGTGCAGTGTTCATGGCGCACCACGGCGAATTGCTCGAGGCCGGCTTCTGGCGCGCCCGCCAGGCGCGCATCCGCGAGGGCCTGCTCGAGGACGTTTTTCCCTACCCGGAGGCGCTTCGCTTCCGTCATGTTTCCGATCCAGACATCCCCAATCAGGAGAAGCTCTCATGAACGATCCCGTTGTTATCGTTTCGGTTGCCCGCACCCCCATCGGCAGCATGGTGGGCGAGCTGTCGGGTTTTGCCGGCCATCAGCTGGGCTCGCATGCCATCAAGGCCGCGGTCGCCCGTGCGGGCATTGCCCCTGAGCAGGTACAGGAGGTGATCATGGGCTGCGTGCTACCGGCCGGTCAGGGCCAGGCGCCGGCGCGTCAGGCCACGCTCGGTGCGGGGCTGCCGCGCTCGACCGGCGCAACCACCTTGAACAAGGTCTGCGGCTCAGGCATGAAGGCCGCCATGTTTGCGCACGATCTGCTGGTCGCGGGGAGCGCCGAGATTGTGGTGGCGGGCGGCATGGAGAGCATGAGTAACGCCCCCTACATGATGCTCAAAGGCCGGGGTGGCTACCGCTACGGCCACGGTACGCTCTTTGATCACATGGCCCTTGATGGCCTGGAAGACGCCTACGAAAAAACCCCCAATGGCGGCGGTAAATCAATGGGCCAGTTCGCCGAAGATTGCGCAGGCAAATACGCCTTCACCCGCGAAGAGCAGGATGCCTACGCCATTGAATCTACCCGCCGCGCGGTGGCTGCCAACACCGATGGCAGCTTTGCCTGGGAGATCGCGCCGGTCACTGTGGCGGGCAGGAAGGGCGATGTGGAGATTGCGCGCGACGAGGCGCCCTTCAAGGCCAACGTCGACAAGATCCCCTCGCTCAAGCCCGCCTTCCGAAAAGACGGCACGGTGACCGCTGCCACCTCCTCATCCATCTCCGATGGGGCGGCTGCGCTCGTCATGATGCGCGCCTCCACCGCGGCGCGCCTGGGTGCCAAGCCGCTTGCACGGCTGGTCGCGCATGCCACGCATTCGCAGGAGCCGCAGTGGTTTACCACCGCACCGGTCGGCGCAATCGAGAAGCTCTACGCCAAGACCGGCTGGACGACTGATTCAGTGGACTTGTTCGAAATCAATGAAGCGTTTGCGGTGGTGGCGATGGCCGCCATGCGCGACCACGCGATCCCGCATGCCAAGGTCAACGTGAATGGCGGCGCCTGTGCGCTCGGCCATCCCATTGGTGCATCCGGTGCGCGGCTGATCGTCACGCTGATTGGCGCGCTCCGGGCGCGAGGCGGCAAGCGCGGCGTGGCCTCGCTTTGCATCGGCGGTGGTGAGGCCACCGCGGTTGCCATCGAGATGCTGTAAGCCTTGCCCTGCCCATGCTGCTTACCGAAGACCATCGGCTGATTCGCGACGCGGTCCGCGACTATGTTCGCGACCATGTCGCGCCACACGCCGCAAACTGGGATCGCCACGACACCTTCCCGCGCGAGGCGCTCGCCGGACTCGCCGCGCTCGGCTGCTACGGCGTAGCGGTACCCGAGCGCTGGGGCGGTGCGGGGCTCGACTATGTGTCGCTTGCGCTCGTGATCGAGGAGATCGCCGCGGGCGATGGCGGTACCTCCACCATCGTCTCGGTCAACAACTGCCCGGTCTGCTCGATTCTGCTTGCCTGGGGGTCGGAGGAGCAGAAGACGCGCTGGCTGGGGCCCCTCGCATCGGGCGCGATGCTGGGCGCGTTTTGCCTCACCGAACCGCAGGTGGGGTCCGATGCCTCCGCGCTTCGCACCACGGCCCGTCTCGAAGGCGATCACTGGGTGCTTGATGGTGTGAAGCAGTTCATCACCTCGGGCGCCAACGGTGATGTGGCGATCGTGATGGCGGTGACAGACCGCGAGGCAGGTAAGCGTGGCATCTCGGCGTTTTTGGTACCCACGGACAGCGCCGGCTATCGGGTGGCGCATATCGAGAAGAAACTTGGCCAGCATTCGTCTGACACCGCACAGATCGCGCTTGAGGGCTGCCGGGTGCCAGCCCAGAACCTGATCGGGGAACCCGGGCAGGGCTATCGCATTGCACTGTCCGGACTCGAGGGCGGGCGGATTGGCATTGCCTCGCAGTCGGTGGGTATGGCGCGTGCCGCTTTCGAGGCGGCACTTCGCTATGCGCATGAGCGCGAGGCCTTTGGCTCGGTCATCTTCAATCATCAGGCGGTGCAGTTCCGGCTCGCCGATATGGCAACGGGGCTGGAGGCGGCGAGACAGCTGATTCTTCACGCGGCGGCGCTCAAAGACGCCGGCAGGCCCTGTCTGAAGGAAGCGGCCATGGCCAAGCTCTTTGCTTCGGAGACCGCGGAGAAAATCTGCTCGGACGCCATCCAGATTCATGGCGGCTACGGTTACGTCAATGATTTCCCGGTTGAGCGGATTTATCGCGATGTGCGCGTCTGCCAGATCTATGAGGGTACGAGCGACATCCAGCGGATCCTGATCGGCCGGGCGCTTGCCGAATGATGATGCGCGGCGCCCGCCCCGTCACATCGCTTGCCTGTCCACGCGCCCATTTTTTGTCTGTCGAGGATCGTCCGTCATGTCTCAGATAGTCAGCAAGCTCGACCCGGCGGGTGCAGAGTTTTCCGCTCATGCACAGGCGATGCGCGCGCTGGTGGGCGACCTGCGCGTGAAGGTGAAGCACGCCGCGACCGGAGGTGGGGACACCGCGCGCGCGCGCCACGTTGCGCGTGGGAAATTACTCCCCCGCGAACGCATTGAACGGCTGCTCGATCCCGGCTCGCCCTTTCTCGAGCTCTCACCGCTGGCCGCCCATGGCATGTATGGTGACGAGGCGCCGTGCGCGGGCATCATCACCGGAATCGGTCGGGTGAGCGGTCAGGAGTGCGTGATCGTTTGCAACGACGCCACGGTGAAGGGCGGTACCTACTATCCGGTCACGGTGAAAAAGCATCTGCGGGCGCAGGAGGTTGCGCGCGACAACCGTCTGCCCTGCATTTACCTGGTCGATTCGGGCGGCGCCAACCTGCCCAACCAGGACGAAGTGTTTCCCGATCGCGAGCACTTCGGCCGTATCTTCTACAACCAGGCGACGATGTCGGCTGAGGGCATTGCGCAGATCGCAGTGGTGATGGGCTCCTGTACGGCGGGCGGCGCCTATGTGCCCGCGATGAGCGACGAGGCGGTGATCGTCCGCAATCAGGGCACGATCTTTCTGGGCGGCCCGCCGCTGGTGAAGGCCGCCACCGGTGAAGAGGTGAGTGCCGAAGATCTGGGTGGGGGCGATGTGCATACGCGGCTCTCGGGCGTGGCCGATCATCTGGCGGCCAACGACGAGCATGCGCTTGTCATCGCCCGTTCGATTGTGGCCACGCTCAACCGCAATAAGCGGATCGAGCTTGCCTGTCGCGCGCCGCGACCTCCCGCTTATCCGGCCGAGGAACTGCTGGGGGTCATTCCCACCGACGCCCGAAAATCTTTCGATGTGCGCGAGATCATTGCTCGGGTGGTCGATGGCTCGGAATTCGACGAATTCAAGCCCCGTTATGGCAGCACGCTGGTCACTGGCTTTGCCTGGATTGAGGGCATGCCGGTGGGCATTCTGGCCAATAACGGCATCCTGTTTTCGGAGTCGGCGGCCAAAGGCGCGCATTTCATCGAACTGTGCGCACAGCGCCGCGTGCCGCTCGTGTTCTTGCAGAACATCACAGGCTTCATGGTGGGCCGCAAATATGAGAATGAGGGCATTGCGCGGGCCGGCGCAAAGCTCGTCACCGCGGTGGCCTGCGCGCAGGTGCCCAAGTTCACCGTAATCATTGGCGGCTCCTTTGGCGCGGGCAACTATGGCATGTGCGGGCGCGCGTATTCGCCTCGGTTTCTCTGGATGTGGCCCAATGCCCGCATCAGCGTGATGGGTGGCGAGCAGGCGGCCGCGGTGCTCGCCACCGTTCGGCGTGATGGCATCGAGTCGCGCGGCGGGCAGTGGAGCGCCGACGATGAGGAAGCCTTTCGTGCGCCGATCCGCGAGCAGTACGAGCGTCAGGGCCATCCCTATTACGCGAGCGCACGGCTCTGGGACGACGGCATCATCGATCCGGTTGACACCCGTCGGGTGCTGGCGCTGGGTCTGTCTGCGGCGCTCAATGCGCCGATTCCGCCGACCCGGTTCGGCGTTTTCCGGATGTGAGGCGGCCCGCTGTGTTCAAACGCATTCTCATCGCCAACCGAGGTGAAATCGCCTGCCGGGTAGCCGCCACTGCAGCGCGCCTGGGCATTGAAACCGTGGCGGTCTATTCCGATGCCGATGCGCGGGCGGCGCATGTGGCCGCGTGCGATCAGGCGCTGCGCCTGGGGCCTGCGGCTGCGCGCGAGTCCTATCTGAAAGGCGAGGCGATCATTGTGGCCGCGCTTAGCGCGGGGGCGCAGGCCATTCACCCCGGTTATGGGTTTCTTTCCGAAAACGATGCCTTCGCCCGCGCGGTGCGCGAGGCGGGGCTCATTTTCATCGGCCCGCCGCCCGAGGCCATTGCCGCGATGGGGAGTAAATCGGCGGCCAAGACCCTGATGGCGCGGGCGGGCGTGCCGCTCGTACCGGGCTATCACGGCGAGCGTCAGGAGGCCGATTATCTGCGCGGGCAGGCCGATGCGATCGGCTATCCGGTCATCATCAAGGCGAGCGCCGGCGGCGGCGGCAAGGGCATGCGGATCGTCGAGCAGAGCGCCGATTTCGAGGCTGCGCTCGCCTCGTGCCGGCGTGAAGCGTTGTCAGCCTTCGGGTCCGATCAGGTGCTGGTCGAGCGCTACCTCAGGCGGCCGCGCCATATCGAGGTGCAGGTGTTTGCCGACCGGCACGGTAACGCTCTCCATCTGTTTGAGCGGGACTGTTCGGTGCAGCGCCGCCATCAGAAGGTGGTGGAAGAGGCGCCTGCGCCCGGCCTGTCGGAGGCGCGGCGCGAGGAAATGGGGGCGGCGGCGGTGGCAGCGGCTCGCGCGGTGGGCTATGAAGGTGCGGGCACCGTCGAATTCATCGCCGAGCAGGACGGGCGCTTCTATTTCATGGAGATGAACACGCGGCTCCAGGTCGAGCATCCGGTCACGGAAATGGTCACCGGCCTCGATCTGGTCGAGTGGCAGTTGCGTGTGGCGGCAGGCGAAGCGTTGCCGCTTGCGCAGGCAGCGCTTGAGCGGCGCGGGCATTCGATCGAGGTCCGGCTCTATGCCGAGAATCCCGAGCGCGGTTTTCTGCCCTCCACCGGGGCGCTGCGCGCGCTGCATCTGCCGTCTGCCACAGGCTTCTCGGTGGGGGCGGGTGCGTATGGCGAGCCTGCTGCGCTTCGGATCGACAGCGGGGTTCGCGCGGGTGATGTAATCACGCCCCACTATGACCCGATGATCGCCAAGCTCATTACCTGGGGAGCCGATCGCGATCAGGCGCGCGCGCGAATGGCGCAGGCGCTTTCGCAGGTTCGAATCGCGGGGGTGTCCACCAATGCGGCCTTTCTGTATCGCCTGATGCAGTCGCCGGCGTTCGCCTCGGCCGATCTCGATACCGGCTTGATCGAGCGCGAGCGCTCGACGATCCTGCCTTCGCCTGCTCCGATGACCATGCGCGATTGGGGGGTGGCCGCGGCTGCGTGGCTTGCGAAGGAGTCGGCAGAGGGTGCCCGCCGCACCCTGCCGCAACGGGTTTTGGGCGGGGCTGCTACCGCCGGGGCGCCCGAGACCGCATGGACCGACCCGTGGCGGGCCGCCGATAGCTGGCGGGTCCACGGGCAGGGCGCCCGCTGGCTGCGGCTTGCGACCGACACCGAGCAATGCGAACTGCGGATCGAACCTGCCCGCTCGGGCGCGGGCTTTACCGCATTCGCCGGCGATCAGGTGGTCTGCATCGCCGACCCGCGGCTCGATGAGGCAGAGGGCGCTCTGAGCGCTCTCGTTGGCGCCGAAGCGGTTCGCTGCGGCGCGCTGATTGACGGCTCATCCATCCTGCTATCGGAGCGGGGCCGTGCGCTTCGCGTAGCGGTGCTGCCGCCGGGCGGCAATCCTGATGAGGCGGCCACGGATGCGGGCAGCCTTGCCGCACCGATGCCGGGCAAGGTGGTGGCACTGATGGTGGACGTGGGTGCGGTGGTTGAGCGCGGCCAGCCGCTCGCGGTGCTCGAGGCGATGAAGATGGAGCATGTCATCACCGCGCCCGAGGCGGGTCGCGTCACCGCCATTCTTCATTCGACGGGTTCACAGGTGCAGGAGGGCGCGGCGCTTCTTGCGATCGAGCCGATTGCAGCGGGGGCAGCATGACCGGTTTATCTTCCAGCGCCGAGCAAGGGCGAGGCGTCTCCCCTCGGGCGAAGGCATCGCCCACCATCGTGCTGGGTCTGCGCAGCGCCGACGCCACGCAAGAGTGGACCCAGGCGCTGAGCGCAGCGTTGCCGCACGCCCGGATCGTGGCCGATTCGGCTGATGCGCCCGCCGCCGACTATGCGGTGCTGTGGCGGCCGCAACCCGGGTTTTTCACCCGCCAGTCCGGGCTCGCCGCAGTCTTTGCTGCCGGCGCAGGCGTTGACTGGCTGCTCACCGACCCGACGCTGCCCGCGGCGCTCCCGATCTATCGCATCGAAGATGGCGGCATGGCCGAGCAGATGGCAGCCTATTGCGCGCATGAGGTGCTCCGCTTTCACTATCGCTACGACCGCTATGAAGCGCAGCAACGCGCGGGCGTCTGGCAGGAGTGGCCCTATGTGAGCCCGGCGCGCAGTGTCGTGGGCGTGTTCGGGATGGGCAAGATGGGCGAGGCGATTGCGCGTGCGCTCGCTGCGCTCGGTTTTCCGGTGCGCGGCTACTCGCGCTCGCCGCGTGCGCTGGTCGGGATTGAATGCTTTGATGACTCGCACGGGCTTGAGCCGTTCCTGCAAGGCGCGCAGGTGCTGGTGGTGGCAGCGCCGCTCACACCGGCCACCCGCAATCTGTTTGACGCCACGCGCTTGGCCCAGCTGCCGCGCGGGGCCTTCCTGATCAACGTCGCACGAGGCGACCTGGTGGTGGAGGAGGCGCTGCTGGCTGCCCTCGATTCGGGCGCGCTCGCTGGCGCCGCGCTCGATGTATTTCGCACTGAGCCGCTGCCGCGCGAGCACCGCTTCTGGACCCACCCGCGGGTACGCATTACGCCGCATGTGGCGGCGATCACCGTTGTGAGCGAGTCTGCCCGCCAGGTGGCGCATCGCATCACGGAGCTTGGCCTCGGCCATGCGCCCAGTGGCCTCGTTGATCGCAGCCGCGCCTATTGAACTGGCTCTCCAGGAAAGTCCTCCTCATGCCCAACACCCTGCCCGCCCGAGTCTTCATCACTGAGGTCGGCCCGCGCGACGGTCTTCAGAACGAGAAAGCACCGCTTGCAACCGATGTGAAGGTCGAGCTCTGCGAGCGGTTGCTCGCTGCCGGCGTATCGCAGCTCGAGGTCACCTCCTTCGTATCACCGAAATGGGTGCCGCAGATGGCTGATGCGGCCGATGTGCTTGCCCGCCTGCCCCGGCGTGCCGGGCTCACGTTGTCTGCGCTCACGCCCAACCTGAAAGGCTTCGAGGCGGCGCTTGCGAGCCGAGTCGATGAGGTAGTGATTTTTGGCGCAGCAAGCGAGGCGTTTTCAATGCGAAACACCAATTGTTCGGTGGCCGAGAGCATCGAGCGATTTCGCCCGGTGGCCCAGGCCGCCAAGGCTCACGGTCTGCGGCTCCGCGCAGTGATCTCGGTGGCCTTTGGCTGCCCCTATCAGGGCGATGTGCCCCTCGAATCCGTGATCGACCTGGTCCAGCGCACCCGCGATCTGGGCTGTGATGAGATCGGCATTGCCGACACCATTGGTGTGGCGACCGTGGGTCATGTGAAGCGCGTGTTTGAAGCGGCGGCGGGCAAGGTGCCGCTCGGCCAGCTCTCGGGGCACTTCCACGATACCTACGGTCAGGCGGTTGCCAATGTCTATGGCTGCCTGGAGGTGGGGGTGCACCGGTTTGACAGCGCCATTGCGGGGCTGGGAGGCTGTCCGTATGCGAAGGGTGCAACCGGCAATGTCGCCACCGAAGACTTGCTGTGGCTCCTCAAGGGCCTGGGCGTCGACACGGGTCTGAACCTTGATGCGATGGTGCAAACCGGCCAGTGGATTTCCGAGCAGGTGGGCCGTCGCTACGCCTCACGCGTGGGCGCGGCGCTTACAGCACGCGAGGCCGTGGCCGAGGCGCGCGCATGATTGCCATTCGACATCTCCTAGGGGCCCCGTCATGAACGCTGCCACGGTTCCGTCGCCCTGCATTTCGGTCTGTCAGCTCGATCCCGAATCGCGCCGCTGCCTGGGCTGCTCGCGTTCCATCGAGCAGATCGAAGCCTGGATCATGCTCGATGATCGCGAGCGCATGGCCGTCTGGGTGCAGCTCGC
>Ga0315906_10012011_pt1 | contig 10056 bp, 9 predicted proteins | sample LakEriMetagenome_4_FD_203526 | JGI IMG/M metagenome (GOLD analysis project Ga0315906, IMG submission 203526) | Freshwater fungal communities from buoy surface, Lake Erie, Ohio, United States - Buoy 2 MA122 | ecosystem: Environmental > Aquatic > Freshwater > Lake > Lake biofilm | place: USA: Lake...
ATGACCGCACCTTCCTCCAGCGTGCGGCGTGGTTCATCCAGCGGGCACATGAGGGGAAGAATGAAGTGGATGAGGCTTCGCGAGCGGTCATAGCACGTTATGAGGCGCAGAATTTCACGGCCGACAACGCTCAAGTGCTTACCCTTTCCGAGCGTCGTAGCATCCTCGGCAGCCTGCGGCGGTTGCTCCAAGCCACCGCGGTTCTGCTTGTGTTGGCCTTCACCTCGGGATCGCTTCAGGCCGCCGCTACGGATGAGGCTGCAAACCTTTATCAACAGGCACGAGAGTCCCTGATGCAAGGGAAGTTCACGAAAGCGCAGTATGCGGCTGAGCGGATCTTGAAGCTGTCACCACCGCCTCTCAGCGCGGAGGTCTTCACCATCTTGGGTCATGCGCGGTTCAAGCAGGATGACATGGGCCGAGCCGCGTTGTGGTATCAGCGTGCTGCGCTCCTCGATCCTGCAAACACGGAGCTGCAGCAGAATCTCCGTCTTCTCGATGAACGTCTGCGCTTCTTCACCTTAGAGCGGCATTCGCCTGTGGCGCTGTGGAGTCTCAAGTTGGCAGGAAACCAGTGGGCGCTGCTCGCTGCGGCTGGCGGTTGGCTCATCGTGCTGGCGTTGGCATGGCGCGTGTGGGTGGGACGTGCGTCAGCGCTGAACGCTGGGCGGCGTCTCGCCGCGCTGCTAGTGGCCCTTTGTGGTGTCTTGATCGTCATTCCTTCTGCTACCTTTGCCGCGATGCGGCCTATGCCTGCTGAGCGCGTGCGGGATGTGATGGTCGTGACACAGCCGGAGGTCAGCTTGTATGCCGCGGCGACGGTGACCTCGGCTTCCAATCTCGATTTGCCGGCTGGCAGTCAGCTTCGTCTGATCGAGAGGCGTGGTGCTTGGAGTTACGTTGAAGTGCCGGTGGCGGCTGATGAGCCAACGCGCGGCTGGGTTGAGAGCTCAGTCATCCAGCCCTTATGGCCATGGGATGAGGCACTGCTGCCTTGAGCTGACGGCGATGGCTTACGGTAGCTCCTCAATAATGATCGAGTAGCGATGTTGGCTGCTGTGGGTGCCGAAGACGATGTCGTTTTCGCCCAACCGCAGCTCAGCGCTGATTTTACCGCTGTCCACGCTGATGTGCTCGCCGTTCACAAGGGTGCCCAACTTGCTGCCGCGGTCACGCAGCACGAAGTGGCCGTTTTCGAAGTCGATCTCACAGTGGTTGCGGGAGAGTTGGTAGGGAGCATGGTCCTCGATAGAGTATTCATTGCGGAAGAGGGCGCTCACGCCGGTGTCAAAATAGGTGCGGCCGATGCGGAAAGGCAGCTTCGTGATGGTCGCAGGTTTTCCGTGGTTGTTCTGAGGAGTGATGCGCACGCGAAAGACAGGCTCTTGGACGGTCGGTTTCGGTGGGGGAGGCACAGAGGCATGGCCGGAGACTTGCAGAAGCAGGTCGGTTTTGCGGATGCGCTCGAAAAGCGTGGAAAGATAGGTTCGCAGGCGATCTGGGTTTTGCAGAAAGTAGGACTCAAACTCGTCTTCGGAAATGCTTTCAACGAGTGTAGGCTCCAAGGCCGTGGCTGTCGCTGAGCGCGGTCGGTCCATGATCATGCCCATCTCTCCAAACACCTCACCAGGTCCGATTTTTCCCAACACCTGCTTGCCATGAGGTTTGGAGAAGCTGATCTCGACCGCGCCATGAACGAGGTAATAGGCATCATGCGATTTTTCGCCTTCTTGGAAGATGATCTGGCCTGAGTTGAAGTGTTGGGAGGGCATGAAGGATGAATGAAGCTATGAAGCGGTACGGAGATGGTCAAGCATTCCATGCCGCCTTCAAAGTTCCCGCACGATCAAACGCCGGATGTGGGCAGTGGTGAGATAGCTGGCGAAGCCCAGCGGTAGGCACTTTGAGATTTCTCCATAGCGCAGGCTGGTTTGGCGACCTTTGAGGCTAACCTTCACAAAGGGTCGCTCGTCGATGGTGATGGTGAGAGTTTCGTCCCGAAGTTCAACGCGCACGCGATACCAGCGCTGGTTTTGGAAGTCGAAATGGCCACGGGTCATATTTTCACTGGCATCCAAACCGTCGATGCTCGAGACGCCTGTGAGGCCGCCACCCCAGCCGCCCATGATGAAGGTCAGACCAGAATCTCGCACTGGAAAAGTGATGCTGCCGAAGAAGTCACCGCCTTCGGCACGCAGGGTCTCGTATTCGATGAGGTAATGGTCACGTGGTATGCCAAGACTTTCCCAAGCGGTGAAGGTGATGCCTGTCATCGGAGCACCGATGCCTGTGGTGATCTCCCCATTCTTCAACAAAGCCTCGCCCTGGTGTTCCATGCCGGAAGGTCGCCAAAAGGCCGCGTGTGGAGCATCGAGTAGAGGCCACACACGTTTTGTTTCGGTTTTGCGACCGCACTGGGCTAGCGCGAGCACAAGGCACACGCAGAAAAAAGGGCGGGAATGAAATCCCGCCCTCCGGAGATTCTTTTTCAGAAGATCTCTCATCCCTTGATGTCGTAACAGGAGATGAACTCTTGGTCGCGAAGGTAGAGTTTGCCACCGCTGACCACGGGATGAACCCAGATTTTGCCCTTAGGATTGCGCTGGGAACTCTTGGCCTCGAGTTCGAAGCTGCTGACTTCCTCCCAGCCTTTGTCACTTACCTTGACGAGAGCCACCGTGCCTTTGTCCTCCGACAGGCAGATAAGATGGCCATCAGCGGAGGTCACCGCGCCTTTGCCGATGCCCTTGTCCTGCCAGACAATCTCGCCAGTCTTGAAGTCTTGGCAGGTCCAACCGCCCTTGTCGCTGTGCCCGTAAAGCTTGCCATCGATGAGGATGACGCCGCCGTGGTGGTTGACCATGTTCGTGTTGGCATAGAGATCGACGGCATTACCGCCATCGACCTTGATGGACTTGCAGCCCACGCCATAGCCGGCGGCCACATAGATCTGGCCATTGCTGTGGATCGAGGTCGGGATGACAGCCACTTTGCCGGGGAAGGCTGTCTTCCAAAGCACCTTGCCTTCTTTCGACACGCTGAGGATGGAGTTCATGAGAAGCTGAACGTACTGTCGCTGGCCGCCGAGATCGACGGGAATGATGGAGGAGTACTGCGCGTTCTCGGTCACATCGGAGGTCTGCCATTGGACCTTGCCTGTCTTGGCATCGAGAGCGGCGATGGCACCTTTCGGGCCACCGGGAGTTACAAGCACAAGATCACCATCAACGAGCGGAGACTCGGTATAGCCCCATCCTTGCAATTTGCCGCCGAGGTCTTTCTGGAGGCTCACACTCCACTCTTTCTTGCCACTGGCAGCATCCGCGCAGACGATATCACCCTGACCCGCGATGGCATACACCTTGCCAGCGGCCACAGTCGGCGTGCTGCGCGGTCCATCACCCCAGCCATTGGTGTAGATGGGCCCCACAGTGAGGTCCCAGAGTTTCTTGCCGGTTGAGGCATCGAAGCAGAGGAGCTTTTCCTCGGCATCGAAAAGGCCCATTGTGTAGAGTTTTCCTGCGACGATGGAGAAACCGGCGTAGCCAAGGCCACCCTCTTCACTCACCCAAGCGCGCTTTGGACCGCCTGATGGCCATTTTTTGAGCAGGCCGGTTTCGGGGGAGATGTCATCGCGGTTTGGCCCGCGCCACTGTGGCCAGTCACCGGCAGCTGAAGCTGAACTGCCACCACGACCCGCACCGAGAAGCGCCTGATCCTCCTTGCTGAGGCTGGCAACGGGCAGGGAAAGGGTAGTCCCGTTCTCGCGCTTGAGTGTCACCTTGCCGTTTTGCACGCCGACGAGCTCGGCTTTGATTTCGTGAGCACCTGAGGCATCCTTCCAAGTGCGGAATTCGGCGCGGGCGGTGCCACAGGCGGCTAGGAGGAGAATGAGGAGAGGGATGGCTTTCATGAGAGGTAATGATGGCGCGTGACAAACGCCGCCGCCAGTCCAGTTCTTAGCTTAGATGGGCTGATGATGCTCGAACCTTCGCGGAAAGTTGGCGACGTGGGGCCATCTTCGAGCGAAAAGAAGCCCTGATGGTTCGTTCATCCTGTATGCGCCTTCTTCTATCTATCCTTCTTCTATCCGGTGTCGCGATCGCGCAGCCGGAGTGGGCCAGCTCATTGTCCAAGGATCAGATTGGTCAGCTCAATGTGCCGTCGTGTGTGCTCGATTTTGAGCTCGGCTGGAACAACACCATCAAGGCCGGCACGGCCCGCGTAACCTTGCAAGAGGCCGGACTGCGCTATTGGCGCGCCTCCGCGCAGGCCTCTAGCACCGGCTTTGCCCGCACGCTTTGGAGCTACGATTGCACGATGTCCTCCATCATCAGCCGTGAGACACTGCATCCGGTCTTCATGCAGCACACGGAGACGGATCGCAGTGAGACTTGCCGTTACCGCGTGTCTTTTCAGCCGCGTCGGGTTATTACGGAGTCTACCGTGCTGCCGCACGTAGGGACAGCCATCACCACCACGCATGTGTGCGGCTTTTCCCCCATCGAGGATCTGCTCTCGATCATCCTGTATGTGCGCAGCCTACCGCTGACCCATGGCGAAAGCGTGACGCGTGTCGTCCAGCCCTGGGACAAGCCCTACCTGACCACCTTTGAAGTGCTGGGCCGCGAGAACATGAAGGTCGAAGAAGCGCAGAAGCCCTGCATCAAGCTCGCGGTGAAGATCCGCAAAATAGATCGTGATACTTTGGCGCTCTCCAGCTACAAAAAAATGAAGACCGCGACTATCTGGGTATCCGATGACGCTGAACGTTTGCCCGTGGAGATGCGTGCGGAAATTTTCATCGGTTACATGTCCTGTCGCCTCACGGGAAAGACCTTCCTGACCGGCAAGGCTGCTCAAAGCGCCGCGCCGAGCACCGCCAGCATGTTTGTGAAGCCTCCAATGCCCTGAAACGGATCCCGTAAAATCTCCATGCGCTCCTTGGTCTGCTTGCTTTCATTGTTTACCGCCACTTTCACCAGTGCCGCAGAACTCACACTTACAGCCATCGATGGTAGTACGCAGGTCTTGCCATCATCGAAGGATGGAAAGCCCTCTCTGCTCTTCTTTGTCTCGCCATTCTGCTCAACCACTCAATCCTTTGCCAAAGAGATTCAGCAAATCACGGTGGATCATGATTCCAAGGTGCGAGTGCTAATCATTGAATGCGATCCAGAGGTTACACGGGATATTGCCATCGAACATGCCACTGTAAATGGGTTCACCGCCCCTGTCTTGATAGATGTTGGACAGGCATTGACCAAGCAAGTCAAAGCCACCATCACACCCGAAGCCGTTTTGCTCGATGCGAAGGGGGCTGTTTTCTATCAAGGACGTATCAATGATCTCTATCTTGGTCCAACGAAACGTCAGCGGGCGGCTACCACGCGTGACTTGCGTGATGCGATCGATGCCCTGTTGAGTTCACAGCCTGCACCTCAGCCTCAGCTAATGGCGCAAGGGTGTCGCATCAGCCCGAAGTAGGCGGTTTTCCAGGCTCCATTTCCTGTTTCTAGAACGCCCCCCTTTTTCGTCTCTGCATTTTGCTCACCCCTGATCTCACGACGCCATGCTGCTCACCCTGATGCGCGAAATGCTCCACACGCCCGTGCTGGATATTCTGCATCATTTAAAGCGTTCCAACGGTATGACTGCCGGAGAGTTGGGCTCGGCCATGAAGATGAGCTACATGGGCGTCAAGCAGCACTGTGATGATCTCGTGGCCAAGGGCATGCTCGACACCTTTCGCCGTGCCCGGGGCTCTGGCAGGCCGGAGAAGCTCTATCGTATCACCCAACGCCTCGCCCCGATCTTTGACGATGGTGGCCAGTCACTGGCACTGAACCTCCTTGCCATCGCGAAGCGTGTGTATGGCGAGACGGCACCTGCGAAGCTGTTGTACACTTTTTTTCAGGTCAAATCGGATGACTGGGCCGCCAAACTCGCTGCGCATGATACGCTCGAGGCCAAAGCCAAGGCACTTGCACGGCTGCGTAGCGCGGATGGCTGCATCTCTAGCGTGGAGCATCATGCTCAAACCGGCATGCTGAGTCTCGTGGAGCATCATCAGCCTCTGAAACAGATCGCTTCAGAGCATAAGATCGTTGACGAATTCGACTGCGGCCTCATCGAACGCCTGCTGGGCTGCCAAGTGACTCGAACAGTTGAGGAAACATCCGGTTCGGTGCGTATCACTTTCCGCCTGAATCCGCGCTGACCCCTTGCTTTTTTCGCATGCTTCTCCGTTCCGTTCTGTTCTGCCTCTCGCTGCTGTCCGCCGCCTGCCAATATCCAAACACGTTGCTCCCATCCTGGCAGCAAGACACCACGCTGATTTACAATGGTCGGGCAGCTGCCTTGGCCCAGCATTCCACCACTCCGCATCTCGTCGCACGCGCCGTGTATGCTGATCCGGGTGATGTGGAAAAACTGCTCGCCACACAGGATGATTCACCGGCATCGGTGCAGCAGCTCGCCGTCATGGGGGACGGTACCTTTGCGCTCGGTTTCAGTGATGCTGCCACCGGGAGGTTTCTGGACGTTAGGCAGTGTGGTGGTGTGCTTTTCGTCCCGGGTCTGCCAAACCAAGCTTATCGTATCCATGTACAAAACCTCACGCCCATGCCTCTCGATCTCGCCATCGGCATCGATGGGAAGGACATATGCACCGGCCGAGAAGCCACATGGTCACGCTCCGGCTTGCGTGTGGCTGCCAAGCAGTCTCTGCTCATTGATCGGCCGCCACATGGCAAAGCCTCCGAGCTGCTTTTTAGCCGAGTGCAGGGGGATCAAGCGCTTTTTGAAACGCATCCTTCTGGCACCCAAGGTCTCATCCAAGTGGCCGCGTGGCTATCACGTGACGCGCCCAGTCTTCCCGGACAGACGTTGCGCCCTAGCCAGTATCCGCCGCTAAACCTGTTGCCTGTTGATAAGCCTGTGCAGTATCGCTGAGCACTTCCAAGCGTCCTTGGCTGTCTTGGACCCTGCTGCATGCCGACTCTGCGAGGACGCCGCTGCGCAAACAGGGTTCAATGCTCCTCCACCCAGCTTGGAGCCGGGTAGCTGCCGAGGATTTTGGCGCTGGCAGAGGCGCTGCCGAGTCCTGCGATGGCCTCCTGAATACCGGCGTCTTCGAAATGGCCAGTCACTTCAAGGAAAAAGCGGGCTTGGCGACCATCACCTGGCATTGGGCGGTTTTCAATTTGGCGCACATTCACATTTCGTGAGGCAAAAGCCTGCAAGATCTCCATCAGGGCACCCACTCGGTCGCTCGCATCGACCATCAGCATCGTGTTGTCCTTGCCGGAGGGTGGACCACTGCGGCGGCCAAGGATGATGAAGCGCGTTTGTGTGGCATAAGCCTTGGGCGACGACGAGAGCACACGCAGGTTGTGCAGCTCCGCGCTGAGAGGGGTGCCTAGTGCGGCGATGCCATCTGTACGCGCGGCTTCCTCGGCGGCGAGGCTAGAACTGGTGCATTCGATCAAACGAGCACCGGGGAACTGCTCCAGCAGCCAAGGGCGGCAGTGGGCGATCATTTGTGGATGACTGTGAATCGCTGTGACAGGTTTTGAGGCATCGCGTGCCATCACGACAGCGTCCGCCTTCCATAGGATCTCCGCATAAATGCGCAGCTCGCTGCCTGCCAGATGGTCAAGCGTGTGATGCACGGCTCCTTCGTTAGAGTGCTCGATGGGCAACACGCCGTAATCAACTTGCTGTGCAGCCACTCGGCTGAAAACCGCCTCTGTGCTCGCTTCGGCTACATACTCCACGCAGTGGCCGAATTTGTTCACCGCCACCTGATGTGTCCAAGAACCTGCTGGGCCGAGGTAGGCGATTTTGAGACTGTCTTCGAGTGCCAGCGCGGCGCTCATGATCTCGCGAAAGATGGCGCGGATGGCCCGCTCGGTGAGGCGGCCTTTCTGCTCGGCATTGAGCATTGCCAGTTTGCGTAGGAGCTGGTCCTCGCGGCCAGGCACATAGATATCAAGGTCGTCCTTGCGTTTGATCTCCCCAACTTCGTGCACCAGCTCAGCACGCTCGTTGAGCAGCCGCAGTAGCTGGCGGTCGATGTCATCAATCTTCGAGCGGACTTCGTCGAGGGACATGGTGTGCCGCAAGGGTGTTCCGTTTGAGGTGTTTATTCGCCCGCTGGCTCTTCAGCTGTTGCAACAGGAGCTTGTTCAGTGGCCACTGGCGCAAGCGCAAGCTGCTCGGCAGTGGGCTCGGCATGCTGTGCCGTGCCTTCTTCAGCTGTGGGCAGTTTCACGCGGCGGAGTTCCTGTGCGTTGGGCATGTCGTCGAGCGATTTGACGCCGAAATGGTCCAAGAAAGATTCGGTAGTGCCGTAAAGCAGCGGACGGCCCGGCAGGTCGGCCCGGCCTTCAATCTTCACTAGGCCGCGATCCACCAACTGCTGCACCATGGTGTCTACAGACACGCCACGAACGGCTTCAATGCCCGCCTTGGTGATCGGCTGGCGGTAGGCGATGATGGCCAGCGTCTCCAAGGCCGGCTGGCTAAGGCGTTGGATTTTTTTGCCCGGATACAGCGCGCGGCACCACTCAGCATATTCGCCACGGGCGCAGATGCGCCAGCCATTGGCGCGTTCGACGATGGTAAAGGAGTGCTTCTCCTGCTCATAGCGGGCTATCAGCGCATCGAGAGAGGTCCGGATCGTATCCTCAGTCACCTCGGCCAGAGGGGGCACCCATTCCGGCACGCTCGCACCTTCACCCGCCTCACCGCTTTCTGTGGCGGCTTGGAGAATGTCCTTGGCCGTCTCCTTCACCGCCGCGCACATTTGCGGCACGCCCAGAGGCTCCTGGGAGGCAAAGAGTAGGGCTTCAACAATCGAGTTTAGTTCCATGCGAAAGAGCGTTAATCTCAAGCGAGGCAGGGCAATGAGTCAAACTTGGATTTGCCAGTCCATTGAAGCGATCTGGGGCAGAAAAAGCATCAAGAGCATCGCCGTTGGTTATGATGATGAAAGCCTCTTGGATTCTCGGACTGCTGCTCGCATGCTTTTGGATGCCCGCCAATGCCGCATGGCTGGCCGGCGCTGCTAGGGCAGACATCACCCCTGTCGAATCCGTGCCGCTTGCAGGCTATGGCGGCAAGACACGCATGTCACAACGCGTCGATCATCCCATTTGGCTGAAATCATTGGCGCTCCGCGATGAATCGGGAGCCACCTCTGTGCTCGTCACGGCGGATCTCGTGGGCCTCAGCGACAAGATGATTGCCATCATCGCGAAAAATGCGGCGGAGAAGCATCACATCCCGCGTGAGCGACTGATCCTCAACTGCTCTCACAACCACTCCTGCCCGGTCACCGAGGATGTGTTGTGGCTCTACTATGAATTCACCCCTCAGGAGGATGCGGCCAAGGATCGCTACACGGCGATGGTTTATGCCAAGTATGATGAAGTCATCGGTGCGGCCATCGCGGCGCTGGCACCGGCAGAACTGCGCTTCGATCAGGGGCTGGCGGGCTTGGCTGTGAATCGTCGTCGCGCGCGTGGTCCGGAGAGCCGTGCATTGGGCGGGCAGGTCGATCAAGACGTGCCGGTGATCGCGGTGAAGGCCAGTGAAAGCCTTAAAGCCATCGTTTTTGGCTACTCGTGTCATACAACGGCGCTGGGGGGCTTGAGCATCAATGGCGACTATGCCGGTTTTGCGCAGTTCGAGCTCGAAAAGACCTTTCCCGGCTGTGTGGCGATGTTTGTGCAAAACTGCGGCGGAGATGCGAATCCGCTCCCGCGAATCCGCGGGCATGATGCAGAGGCGGTTGATCTGGCCGACAGGTATGGCCGCATCCTCGCCGAAGCCGTGCGGCAGGTGCTCGCAGGCACGATGACACCGCTCAGTGGCCCGCTGAAGGTGGCGATGGGTGAAACGGAGTTGCCACTGCAGGAGGGCATTCCGCTGCAGGAGTTGAAGCAACGCCTCCCGAACCTCACCGGCATGCCGCGGCGTGAGTTTGAGCACTTCATTCGCCAGCACGAGACCGCGGAAGGCACGCCGGATCGCGTGAGGTATCCAACAGGT
>Ga0315906_10012012_pt1 | contig 10056 bp, 8 predicted proteins | sample LakEriMetagenome_4_FD_203526 | JGI IMG/M metagenome (GOLD analysis project Ga0315906, IMG submission 203526) | Freshwater fungal communities from buoy surface, Lake Erie, Ohio, United States - Buoy 2 MA122 | ecosystem: Environmental > Aquatic > Freshwater > Lake > Lake biofilm | place: USA: Lake...
AGGTCGAAGTGCATCGGACGGTCCGACACAGGGTCGAACTGCACGTCCTTGGCGATGACCGGCTGGGTCTCGTCGCCATACTTCAGGGTCACCAGGTGGCCCAGCAACTTGCCGGTGTAGAGGGACTTGCGGAAGTCCTTCTCGTTGACGGAGATCGCCACCGGGGCCTTGTCGCCACCGTACAGGATGCCCGGCACGGCACCGGCGCGACGGGCGGCGCGGGCCCCGCCGGTGCCCACGCCCGAGCGGACGTCGACGTTCAGGATGATCTCGGCCATCTGGCTGCCTCAACAACGAAACCGCCGCGCCTGGCTGTCGCCGCGCGGCGGGGGTTCACGCCCCGGAAATCAAGAGCGCGCGCTATTACACGCTTCGCCCGGACCGCGCAACAGGGGCGCATGGGAGGGCCACGCCCGGGGGTCAGCCCCGGGCGCAGGCGTCAGGCCGTCCGGCGTCAGTCAGCCAACGCCGAAGCGACGGCGTCCGTCGAGGCGGCGGCGGCTTCCGCGGCGACCGCCGGCGTTTCGGCGGCGAGCACCGGAGCGCTCTGCCCGGGCCCGGGGCCGACGTTCTGGGCCGTGCATGCCGCCAGGTCGCCGACGATGTGCCGGCCGAGGCAGAACATGTCCTCGTAGCTGGGCCGCGACGCGGCGAGGCACTGGAACAGCATCAACTTGGACATGCTCAGGCAGAACTCGCTGTTGCTCTCCACCGCGAGGGCCTCGGTATAGGTGCGATAGTCGTCGCCTCCGGCCCCGAGGGCGGCCAGGGCGGCGATGGCCAGGGAGTTGACGATGGCCGGTGTGTAGGGCGGGGGCAGGGCGGTCCCGTCCAGCGTCAGGCCCTCGCCGCTGTGGGCCGCGGCGAACAGCATGGCGGCTTCCTCTGCCGGGGGCAGCATGGGCTGCAGCGAGAGCGCCTTGGCGGTCTCCAGACGCTCCTCGCGATTGGTCAGGTGCTGCACGGCCCAGCGTCGGCGCGGATCGCGGCGCTCCTGGATGGTGTAGGCGTCCTCCTGGACGGCGGCGGCGATCGCCCCGAGGCTGGTCGCGTCCCGACCGATGCGGGCCGAGATCAGGCCGGCCGCATCCGCGGCCCCCGGAAGGGACGCGGCATAGGCCGGATTGCGGATGATGCTGTCCACGATCTCGCGGCGCTGGGCAGGATCGACGGCGTACTCCCGCACGCCGGCGACGAAGCCGTCCGACTGCAGGGCGAGGATGGCACCATAGGCGATCATGCCGCGCGACAGCTGGGCCGGGTCGTAGGCGGACCCCCTGCGGATCGCAGCCTGGATGGCTGCTGCGTCCTGGAAACCGCCCGCCTGGATGGCACCCACGTCGCGCACAAAGGCGACATAGACGGCGGCGGCGTCAGCTATGCCCTGGTTGAGGGTGACCGGCGGGGGCGGCGGGGGCGGCGGGGGTGCCGGTTCCGGCACCGGCAGTTCGGGCGTGGAGCAGGCCGCCAGTAGGGCCGCCACGGAGATCGCGATCAGGGTCGGACGCAACCCCTTGGAGAAAACCAGGGCCATCGGATGTCCCGCTAAGCAAAAAGCCGGACCGGCCTGCCCGGTCCCCGATTGGCCTTATACCGCCATGCATCGGCTTTTCCGACCGTTAATCGAACAGCTTGGAGACGGATTCCTCGTTAGCGATGCGGCGGATGGCCTCGCCGATCAGCGGTGCCACCGAGACCGAGCGGATCTTCCCGCAGCTCGTGACCTCGAGCGGCTGCTCGATAGAGTCGGTAATGACCAGCTCGCGCAGGGGGCCGTCGGTGATGCGCTGAACCGCCGGGCCGGACAGGACCCCATGGCTGATATAGGCCGAGACCTCGGTCGCCCCCTGGTCGATCAGGGCCTTGGCCGCATTGACCAGGGTGCCGCCCGAATCGACGATGTCGTCGAACAGGATGCAGCGACGGCCCTCAACGTCGCCGATGATGTTCATCACCTCGCTCTCGCCGGCCTTGGGGCGGCGCTTGTCGACAATGGCGAGATCGACGTCGAGGCGGCTGGCGAGCGCGCGGGCCCGCACCACGCCGCCGACGTCCGGCGATACAATCATCAGGTCGTCGCCGCCTGCGTAGCGGTCGCGCACGTCCAGGGCCAGCACGGGGATGGCCACCAGGTTGTCGGTCGGAATGTCGAAGAAGCCCTGGATCTGGCCGGCATGCAGGTCCATCGTCAGGACGCGGTCGGCACCGGCGCGGGTGATCAGGTTGGCCACCAGCTTGGCTGAGATCGGCGTACGGCCACCGGTCTTCCGGTCCTGCCGGGCGTAGCCGAAGTAGGGCATGACCGCCGTGATCCGGCGCGCCGAGGCTCGCACCAGGGCGTCGGTCAGGATCAGCAGCTCCATCAGGTTGTCATTGGCCGGATAGCTGGTCGACTGGATGACGAAGACATCCTCCCCGCGGACATTCTCCTCGATCACGGCGAACACTTCGTTGTCGGCGAAGCGCTTCACCTGGGTCCGGGTCAGCGGCAGGTCGAGGTGCCCGGCGATGGCGGTGGCGAGCGAGCGGTTGGCGTTGCCCGAGATCAGCTTCATCGCCGCGTCATCCTTTCGCCCTCATCGGACTGTCAGTGGCAGCCGCGCCTTACAGCAGCGCAGTCGCGTCCATCAAGGGCGCGGCGGCGTCTCCGGCGTTGGCGCAGCCGCCGGGCCGGTGCTAGACAGTGAAGCAGATCTCCACAAAGAGGCCGCCTTGTACGTGCAGTCGAAGTCCTCCGTCCTGACCGCGTTCGCTGGTCCCGCCCGGATCGTGGCGCTCTGTGCGGTCGCCGCGCTCGCCCTTTCCGCCTGCGCAGGTCGGCCCGACCGCCCGCGCCTGGCCTATGAGGAGCGGCCGGTCGAGGCGCTCTACAATACCGGCTACCAGCGCCTCGAGCAGCGGCGCTGGCGCGATGCGGTGGATTATTTCCAGGAGGTCGAGCGTCAGCATCCGTACTCCGAGTGGGCGCGTCGGTCGATTCTCATGCAGGTGCACGCCTACTACGAGGCGGGCGACTACACCGACGCGATCGCTGCCGCCGAGCGCTTCATCCAGCTTTTCCCGGGCAATCCCTCGGCGGCCTACGCCTTCTACATGCGGGCGGTTTGCAATTTCGAGCAGATCGTCGATGTGGGTCGCGACCAGGCCTATGCCCAGAACGCCCTCGCCGGACTGCGCGACGTGGCGCGACGCTACCCTGGCTCGCCCTACGCTCGTGACGCCTTGGTCAAGATCGACATGGTCAACGACCAGCTGGCCGGCAAGGAAATGGAGATCGGCCGCTACTATCAGCGGGCCAGCCAGCCGCTGGCGGCGATCAATCGCTACAAGGCGGTGATCGACAACCCCGATTTCCAGCGTACCTCTCACACTCCGGAGGCGCTGTACCGCCTCGTCGAGGTCTATCTGCAGCTCGGCCTGCGTGACGAGGCCATCCGCAACGGTGCCGTGCTCGGCTACAACTATCCGGGCAACCGCTTGTACCAGGACGCTTATGTCCTGCTGACCAATGAGGGGGCCCGCCCCGAGGTCGAGCCTGGAGGCGCGCGCGAGGGCTGGCTGCGGCGCCTGATTCCCGGCTGACCGTCTCCGCCGGACGCGAATCCGGCTAGAGCCCGATGATGCTGACGAGCCTGTCCATCCGCGACGTTGTGCTGGTCGACGCCCTCGACCTCGAGGTCGGGGAGGGGTTGACCGTGCTGACCGGCGAGACCGGAGCCGGCAAGTCGATCATCCTGGACGCCCTCGGGTTGGCGCTGGGCGGTCGCGCCGAGGCTGGCCTGGTGCGTCACGGGGCCCGGCAGGCCATGGCCGCCGCCGAGTTTGCGCCGCCCGAAGACGCCGAGCTGTTGGCCCTGCTGGCCGAGCGCGGCCTTGAGGTCGAGCGTGGCGAACCCCTGATCCTGCGCCGTGTGTTGGGCAGTGACGGCCGTAGTCGCGCCTTTGTCAACGACCAGCCGACCGGCGTCGGGGTGCTGCGCGAGATCGGCGCGCGCCTCGTCGAGGTGCACGGCCAGCACGAGACCGTCGGTCTGCTCGACTGGCGCACCCACCGCGCCCTGCTCGACGCCTATGGTGGTCACGGACCCCATCTGGCGGCGGTTGCGGCGCATGCAGAGGGGCTCAAGGCGGCCGAGGCCCGGCTCGAGTCCCTGCGGGCCGAGGCGCGGAACGCCGCCGTCCGGGCCGTGGAGCTGGACGAGGCCCTGGCGGACCTGGACGCCCTCGATCCACGTCCGGGGGAAGAAACGGTGCTGGCCGGTGAGCGGGCGATGCTTGGTGCGGCCGAGAAGGCGCTGGGGGATCTGGCGTCGGCGCGCGAGAGTCTCGGCGGCGACAAGCTGAACCAGCGGTTGGCGGCGGCGCTGCGAGCGGTCGAACATGCCCGGCAGCGGGCGGCCCAGGCCGGAGTTGAGGCCGGGCACCCGGTCTTCTCCCGTCTCGACGTGGCGGCCGAGGCCATCGACCGAACCCTGGTAGAGGCGATTGAGGCGGTGGCTGCGGTCGACATCGCCGCCGAGGCCTTCGATTTCGAGTCGGGGCGCCTCGAGAAGGCCGAGGAGCGGCTGTTTGCCCTGCGCGCCGCAGCGCGCAAGCTGCAGACCACTGTGGAGCATTTGCCGTTGCTGCGCATTCGCCTGCGCGACCAGCTGCGGCTGATCGAGGACGGGGCCGACGCCCTTGTCGTCGCCGAACGGGAGGTGGCCGAGGCACGGGAGAGCTATGATGCCGTGGCCCTGCTGCTGACCGGCGCCCGCGAGGCGGCGGCGGCGCGTCTGACCGAGGCTGTACTGACCGAGCTCGGGCCGCTGCGGCTGGAGAAGGCCCGCTTCCGGGTTCGGCTGGAGGGCCAGCCCGAGGACCGGCGCGGGCCTCTGGGCCGCGAGACGGTGCGGTTCGAGGTGGCCACCAACGCCGGTGCTGTCTTCGGTCCGCTGGACGCCATCGCTTCGGGCGGCGAACTGGCCCGATTCGCCCTGGCCATGAAGGCGGCGCTGGCCAGTCGCGAGCACCAGCGCCAGCCGGTGATGATCTTCGACGAGGTCGATCAGGGGGTGGGCGGGGCCGTGGCCGAGGCAGTGGGCCTGCGACTGCGCCGGCTGGCCTCGGGCACCCAGGTGCTGGTCGTGACGCACAGCCCGCAGGTGGCGGCGCGCGGACATGTACACTGGAAGGTGCGCAAGGGGGATCGCGACGGTTTCACCGTCACCACGGTGGACGCCCTCGACGACCGCCGACGGCTGGAGGAGGTGGCTCGTATGCTGGCCGGGGCCGAGATCACAGACGCGGCGCGCGCCGCCGCCCGGGAGCTTCTCAGCTAGTCGGGTCTGGCCGCCGCCCTTCGCTGAAGTGGTCCGGCGTCGGATATGGAAAGGGCCTCCCGGGGTGTCCCGGGAGGCCCTGTTCATTTCAGATCAGATCCGCGCGATCAGGCGAGGATCCTGGCGACGACCCCTGCTCCAACCGTGCGGCCGCCTTCACGGATGGCGAAGCGGAGCTTCTCTTCCATGGCGATCGGGGTGATCAGCTCGACTTCCAGCTCGGCGTTGTCGCCGGGCATGATCATCTCCACGCCTTCCTTCAGCTTGACGATGCCGGTCACATCGGTCGTGCGGAAGTAGAACTGCGGCCGGTAGTTGGTGAAGAACGGCGTGTGACGGCCGCCCTCTTCCTTGGTCAGGATGTAGGCCTCGGCGATGAACCTGGTGTGCGGGGTGATCGAGCCCGGCTTGCACAGCACCTGGCCGCGCTCGACGTCCTCGCGCTTGGTGCCGCGCAGCAGCACCCCGACGTTGTCGCCCGCCTGGCCCTGGTCCAGCAGCTTGCGGAACATCTCCACGCCCGTGCAGGTCGTCTTCTGCACCGGACGGATGCCGACGATCTCCACTTCCTCGCCAACCTTGACGATGCCGCGCTCGACCCGGCCCGTCACCACGGTGCCGCGGCCCGAGATCGAGAACACGTCTTCCACCGGCATCAGGAACGGCAGGTCGATCGGACGATCCGGCTGCGGAATGTAGGCGTCAACCGCCGCCATCAGCTCAAGGATACGCTCCTCGCCGATCTGAGGGTCACGCCCTTCCACCGCCGCCAGGGCCGAGCCCTTGACCACCGGAATATCGTCGCCCGGGAACTGGTACGAGCTCAGCAGCTCGCGCACCTCCATCTCCACCAGCTCCAGCAGCTCCTCGTCGTCAACCATGTCGACCTTGTTGAGGAACACCACCAGCGCCGGCACGCCCACCTGACGGGCCAGCAGAATGTGCTCGCGCGTCTGCGGCATCGGACCGTCCGCCGCCGAGCACACCAGGATCGCGCCGTCCATCTGCGCCGCGCCCGTGATCATGTTCTTCACATAGTCCGCGTGACCCGGGCAGTCCACGTGCGCATAGTGACGGTTCGCCGTCTCGTACTCCACGTGCGCCGTGTTGATCGTGATGCCCCGCGCCTTCTCCTCCGGAGCCGCGTCAATGTCCGCATAGGCCATCGCCTTGGCACCGCCCACCTTCGCCAGCGTCATCGTGATCGCCGCCGTCAGCGTCGTCTTGCCGTGGTCAACGTGACCAATCGTGCCGATGTTGCAGTGCGGCTTCGTGCGTTCGAACTTTTCCTTGGCCATTCTCTTCTCTCCGTCCCCTGAAAGGGGGCGTTCCTTTAAGTTTCAGGGGGCCCGGGCGGACGACGTCCGGCCGGATTTTCTAGTCGAGACCCGCCGTCCGACAGGACGGCGGGAGGGTTTAGGCAGAATACTTCTTGATCACTTCGTCGGCGACGTGTTGTGGGACCGGGTCGTAGTGGTCGTACTGCATGGTGAACTGGGCCCGGCCCTGTGACATGCCGCGCAGGGTGTTCACATAGCCGAACATGTTGGCGAGCGGCACGAAGGCGTTCACCACCGTGGCGTTGCCGCGCATGTCCTGGCCCTGGATCATGCCGCGACGACCGTTGAGGTCGCCGATGACCGAACCCAGGTATTCTTCCGGCGTCACGACCTCGACGGCCATGATCGGCTCCAGCAGCTTCGGACCGCCCTTTTCGCGCAGTTCCTTGAATGCGGCGCGCGAGGCGATTTCGAAGGCCAGCACCGAGGAGTCGACATCGTGGAAGGCTCCGTCGATCAGGGTCGCCTTGAAGTCGATCAGCGGGAAGCCGGCCAGCAGGCCGTTTTCTTTGGCCGAGGTGAGGCCCTTCTCGACGCCCGGAATGTACTCCTTGGGCACAGCGCCGCCGACGATGGCGCTCTCGAACACAAAGCCCGAACCTGGCTCGCCCGGCTCGAACACCAGCTTGATGCGGGCGAACTGACCCGTACCGCCGGTCTGCTTCTTGTGGGTGTAGTCGATCTCGTCCTTGCGCGAGAGGCTCTCGCGATAGGCCACCTGCGGCGCGCCGATGTTGGCCTCGACCTTGTAGGTGCGCTTCAGGATGTCGATCTTGATGTCCAGGTGCAGCTCGCCCATGCCCTTCAGGATGGTCTGGCCCGACTCGTGGTCGGTCGAGACGGTGAAGGACGGGTCTTCCGAGGCCAGCTTGGCCAGGGCGACGCCCAGCTTTTCCTGGTCAGCCTTGGACTTGGGCTCGACGGCGATTTCGATCACCGGTGCCGGGAACTCCATGCGCTCCAGGATCACCGGCGACTTCAGCGGGTCGCACAGGGTGTCGCCGGTGCGGGTTTCCTTCAGGCCGGCCAGGGCGACAATATCGCCGGCATAGGCTTCCTTGATGTCCTCGCGGTTGTTCGAGTGCATCAGCAGCATGCGGCCGACGCGCTCCTTCTTGTCGCGCGAGGAGTTCAGCAGGCCCATGCCGGTTTCCATCTTGCCCGAATAGATCCGGCAGAAGGTCAGCGAACCGACGAACGGGTCGTCCATGATCTTGAAGGCGAGGACCGACAGGGGCTCGTCGTCGGAGGCCTTACGGGTGATCGGCTCTTCCGTCTTGAAGTCGATGCCCGGGGTCGGCGGGATGTCGACCGGCGACGGCAGGTAGTCGACGACGGCGTCCAGCAGCGGTTGCACGCCCTTGTTCTTGAAGGCCGAGCCGCAGAGGATCGGATAGAAGGCGCCGGTCAGCACGGCCTTGCGGAGACACTTCTTCAGGGTCTCTTCCGACGGCTCGTTGCCCTCCAGATAGGCTTCCATGGCCTCGTCATCGAGTTCGACGGCGTTGTCGATCAGGTACTGGCGGGCGGCGTCGGCCTTGTCCTTCAGGTCAGCCGGGATCTCCTCGTCGCGGAAGGAGGCACCCAGGCCGTCGTTGTCCCAGATCACCGCCTTCATGCGGACGAGGTCGACGATCCCCTTCAGGTCCGACTCCTGGCCGACCGGCAGCTGGATCGGCACGGCCTTGACGCCGAGGCGGTCGCGGATCGACTCGACCGACTTGTCGAAGTCGGCGCCCAGCTTGTCCATCTTGTTGACGAAGATGATGCGCGGGACGTTGTACTTGTCGGCCTGGCGCCACACGGTCTCGGTCTGCGGCTCCACGCCGGCGTTGCCGTCCAGCACGGTCACGGCACCGTCGAGCACGCGCAGTGAACGCTCCACCTCGATGGTGAAGTCCACGTGGCCGGGGGTATCGATGATGTTCAGGCGCTTGCCGTTCCAGAACGCGGTCGTGGCGGCCGAGGTGATGGTGATCCCCCGCTCCTGCTCCTGCTCCATCCAGTCCATGGTCGCGGCACCGTCGTGGACTTCGCCGATCTTGTGGGACTTGCCGGTATAATAGAGGATCCGCTCGGTCGTCGTGGTCTTGCCCGCATCGATGTGGGCCATGATCCCGAAGTTGCGGTAATCTTCGATCTTGTTCGTGCGGGGCATGATACGGGCCTTGGGAGCGTGCCTGAAAGGAAGGTCCGGGCGCCGCGGCGGCCGGTGGGAAGTCGGTCTGAAGGGTCGGATGCGACGGCGCGGGCGATTTAGCTCAAACCGCCCGCGCCGGATAGTGTCAGCTGAAGTCGGCCACGCCGATCACCAGCGGTAGTGCGAGAAGGCGCGGTTGGCTTCGGCCATCTTGTGGGTGTCTTCGCGCTTCTTCACGGCGGTGCCGCGATTGTTCGCCGCATCCAGCAGCTCGGCGGCCAGCTTCTCGGTCATGGTGTTCTCGCCGCGGTTCCGCGCGGCGTTGACCAGCCAGCGGATGGCCAGGGCGCGACGGCGATCCGGACGGACCTCGACCGGCACCTGGTAGGTGGCGCCGCCGACCCGGCGGGAACGCACCTCAACCGACGGAGCGACGTTTTCGAGCGCGGAATGGAAGGTCTCGACCGCGGTCTGATCCTTCTTCTTCTCGGCCAGGATGTCGAAGGCGCCGTAGACGATGTTCTCGGCGACGGCCTTCTTACCTTCGTACATGACGTAGTTCATGAACTTGGTGACGACCAGATCGCCGAACTTCGGATCCGGCAGGACTTCACGCTTCTGGGCGCGGTGACGACGGGACATGGATGTATCCTCTTGAAACTGGTTCGCGCGTGAAGCTTACTTCGGACGCTTGGCGCCGTAGTGCGAACGGCGCTGCTTGCGATCCTTGACGCCCTGGGTGTCCAGCACGCCGCGCAGGATGTGATAGCGAACGCCCGGAAGGTCCTTCACGCGGCCGCCGCGGATCAGGACCACCGAGTGTTCCTGCAGGTTGTGGCCTTCACCGGGGATGTAGCACACCGCCTCATAGCCGTTCTTGGCGAGACGGACCTTGGCCACCTTACGAAGCGCCGAGTTCGGCTTCTTCGGGGTCGTGGTGTAGACCCGGGTGCAGACGCCGCGACGCTGGGGCGAGCCTTCGAGCGCCGGCACCTTGTTGCGGGTAGGCTTGGGCTTGCGAGGCTTGCGCATCAGCTGGTTGATCGTGGGCATTCGAACGCGTCTCTTTCTTCGATCGGGGAGGCGTGTGCCTTTCGGCCGGGGCGCCTCGTGGGCCTTCTTTTCGGACGGCGGACCGTCCCGGGTGGATTTCGAGGCCGGCGGGCCAACCTGCCTCCGGCGCGTGCCGCGAGGCGGTCGGACAATGCCAAACGCCTGAACGCGCGCTTCGGGCGTTCAGGCGGGACACAGCCCG